>Ga0304730_1002360_pt1 | contig 13550 bp, 7 predicted proteins | sample M_130628_MF_Meta_FD_190474 | JGI IMG/M metagenome (GOLD analysis project Ga0304730, IMG submission 190474) | Freshwater microbial communities from Lake Montjoie, Canada to study carbon cycling - M_130628_MF_MetaG (v2) (version 2) | ecosystem: Environmental > Aquatic > Freshwater > Lake | place...
AATACGTGAATTACAAATCCACTGATGTAAGGTTGAAGATTGAAAATCTCGACAAGCGGGGGTAATTAAATCAAATTCAAATTCAATTATTTCACCCCTACAGGGTTTGAAATCGAGGTTGTTAATAATTTGCTATAATCATGACACCCCTTCGGGGTTAGGAAAACCAGAAAGAATCCCGAAGGGATGTAATGATTAAAGATAATTAGAGAAAATCAATATAAAAGAACCCCGAAGGGGTGATATAACTTCTGGATTAAATTAATAAGTTATATCATTTCAATTTGTCGATTAATTGTATAATGGCGTGAAAGTGCACCAGTAAGTGGCGGGAAAGTGTACCACTTTTTTAGAAGATAAAAAGCAGATTACAAATTCACGGCTCTAAGGTTGAAGATTGAAAATATCGACAAGCGGGGGAGAATCAATAATCTTCCCTCTCCTGTGGAGAGGGGCCAGGGGTGAGTTTTTTTATAGTTAAAATCTTCGTATAAACCTCATCCTAAATCCTTCTCCACAGGAGAAGGACTTTGAAAAGGGAGAGTTTACGTGTTAATCGTGAATTACAAATACATTGCCTAAGGTCGAAGATTGAAAATCTTGACTAGCACAGAAAAATAATTGATTGAAAACAATACTTTTTAATTTAATACCGTATATTTATAGTTGAAATATAAATATACGGTATTAAATTATTTTACTGATGATAATAAATCGCTCTCTCGAAAATACTATTTTGGAGTACATCAAATATTTTCCGTGTGTTGGAGTCGTAGGAGCAAGGCAAGTTGGTAAAACAACATTGGTGAAATCTATCCAGTCAAAGTTACAAAAACCCACGCAATACATAGATTTAGAATTACCCGAAGACCGCCTCAAACTTACCGATCCATCCTTCTATCTTTCGAGGTTTTCTGAGCACCTAATCATTATCGATGAGATTCAGCAAAAGCCAGAACTTTTTCCGATTTTGCGGTCGCTTATTGACCAAAACCGAGAGCCAGGACGCTTTCTTTTATTGGGGTCTGCATCACCAATAATACTTTCAAGAAGCGGAGAGTCACTTGCTGGCCGAATAATTTATTCAGAACTTAATCCATTAACAATTGTAGAAGTTGGTACTGAAAACTGGGAGAAGCATTGGCTCAAAGGTGGTTTTCCAGATGCCTATTTAATGCCAGAAATGCCTTCTTGGGCATGGAGAAATAGTTTTATAAATACCTACATTACACGAGATTTACCTCAAATAGGTCTGAATGTTTCACCGATAATTCTCGACAAACTTTTGCTGATGTTGGCAAGTATTCATGGTGAATTATTGAACGAATCTATGATTTCTAAGTCATTAGGCATATCGGTTGCAACCGTTGGGCGTTATATAGATTTCTTAGAAAACAGCTATTTTATACGACGACTTTATGGTTATCATTGTAACATCAGAAAACGTTTAGTAAAAAGTCCAAAAGTATATTTTAGAGATTCTGGCTTGCTGCACAGGATTTTGGGCGTGAGTCAATTACCAGAACTATATGGAAATGCATTAGCAGGAAATTCATTTGAAGGATATGCTATTCAACAGATTATTGCAAATTTAAATGAAAATGTAAAGCCCTATTTTTATAGAACAGCTGATGGCTCGGAAATGGATTTAGTTTTAGTAAGAGGAATAAAAGCGTTTGTTTCGATAGAAATAAAACTTTCTAATGCTCCAAAATTGAGTAGGGGAAATCGAAATTCGATAGAAGACATAGAAACACCACATAATTTTTTATTGACGCCAACCGCAGGAACATATCAATTGGATGAAAAAATAGTAGTTACGGATTTAAATACTATATTAATTCAACTGAGAGATTTGAATTTATTCTTTTGATACTTAAAATAAAAGTATTAACTGTCTATTGATGCCTTCACTCTCGATAAGCGGGTGCTTCAACCACCCCGACTGGGCGTCCCCTTCAAAATTCGGCTTTGCCAGAATTTTGCCACCCCTCCTTGAAAATAAGGAGGGGGAAATAATTCAGATTTTTAGGCAATTAAATTGATAAATTGTATAATAGCGAATTGAAAATCATTAAAATCAAAAAAGGCTTCCGAATACTCAGAAGCCTTTTTTTAAACTATAAAGTAATTTTTATTTTAGTACGAGAGATGGATTACAAATCCATTGATGTAAGGTTGAAGATTAAAATTCTCCCCTCTCCTGTGGAGAGGGGCCGGTGGTGAGGTTTTTTATCGTTAAAATCTTCGTATAAACCTTATCCTAAATCCTTCTCCACTGGAGAAGGACTTTGAAAAGGGAGAGTTTACGTGTTAATCGTGAATTACAAATCCATTGCCTAAGGTCGAAGATTAAGAATCTTGACTAGCGGGGGAAAATAGTCCTGCCTAATATGAGTTAGATAAAAGTCAGTTTTTTAATTACTAAAGATTGCAGACTACCAACTTCCTACTACCAATTGCAGACTGTTAACTATCGGAGGAATCGTAATAATTCAAGGATTACAAACCCACTGCTCTAAGGTCGAAGATTGAAAATCACGACCAACTGGAAATAAATCAAATTCGAATTCAATTATTTCACCCCTACAGGGTTTGAAATCGACGTTGTTGATAATTTGCTATAATCTTAACACCCCTTTGGGGTTAGGAAAACCAAATAGAATCCCGAAGGGATGTAATGATTAAAGATAATCAATATAAAAGAATCCAAAAGTTGCATTTGTGTCTTGAATGTAGCAGTTATATCATTTCAATTTGTAGATTAATATTGTCCTTTTGCTTAATTTATGCATAAATTCAAATAAATTATATTCTACTTAATTGAAAATCATTAAAATCAAAAAAGGCTTCTGAATACTCAGAAGCCTTTTTTGATTGAATATCAATAGTCGATTTTATTTTAAATAATAGTCAGTTTTTTAATTGCTAAAGACTGCTAGCTATTGTCTTTAAACTTCGGACTGTAGACTGCGGACTACCAACTGCAGACTGCCAACTATAAACTGCCAACAACAGACTACTTCTCCATATTATTCAAATTACTCTTTCTTTGGCTATACAAGAAGTAAACAATAATACCGATTGTACTCCAAATCAAGAAAGCATACCAAGTATCAGTACGAAGACGTGACATCAAGAATAAATTAAATAAAACACCCATTGGAGCTACAAACCAAATCATTGGTGCTTTGTATGGACGTTCGATATCTGGTTGTTGGTAGCGAAGCAATAATACTGCCCCCGAAATCATAGCGAATGCCAACAAAGTTCCCGCCGAACACATTTCCGAAACCTTGTCGATTGGTGTAACCGCCGAGATAATCGAAACGATGAATCCAACCAATAATGTGCTTTTCCAAGGCGTTTTGAATGTTGGATGAATCTCTTTGAAGAAATTTGGCAATAAACCATCTTTCGCCATTCCTAAGAAAATACGCGTTTGTCCCAACATCATCACGAGCATTACCGAAGTAAGACCAGCAACTGCAGCAAGCGTAATAATGAATACCGCCCAAGGGAGTCCAGCATCAGCGAAGGCTGAGGCAACAGGAGCTTTCAAGTCGAGTGTATCATATCTTACCATACCCGTTAGCACCAAAGAAACTAAAATATACAAAACAGTACATATAATTAATGAAGCGATAATGGCAAATGGAATATCTTTGCGAGGGTTAATTGCCTCCCCTGCTTGTGTAGAAACGGCATCAAAACCAATATAAGCAAAGAAAACGATAGTTGCAGCAGTGATTACACCATCCCAACCGAATGTGGTACTGCCATCGGCGGCTATAACTGTTTCAGGAATAAATGGCGTCCAGTTTTCAACTTTCACATAAAATGCACCAACCAAAATTACGAAAATTACTACGCTCAATTTGATGATAACGATGATATTATTTGTTTTGGCTGATTCTTGAATACCTCTAACCAAAATAGAAGTTACTACCCAAGTAATAAAAAACGCTGCCATATTGAAGGCAGGAGTAGGCCCACCAAGACCAAGTTTTTCTCCAGCTGTAAATGGGTCATTCATGAGCGTTGCTGGCAGTTCTATACCGAATAGATGCAGAAATTTCTCGAAATACCCCGACCATGCCACCGCAACGGTTGTAGCACCCATCATATATTCTAAGATAAGATTCCAACCGATTATCCATGCAAAAAATTCTCCGACTGTACCATAAGAATAAGCATAAGCAGAGCCTTCAACGGGTAATATTGAGGCAAATTCGCTATAACAAAGGGAGGCAAATGTACAGCCAATTGCGGCAATTATAAATGCAATCGCCAATGCAGGGCCGGCAAAATTATGAGCAGCAATTCCAGTAAGGGTAAAGATACCACCACCAATGATAGCACCTATACCGAGCGATGTAAGCCCCCATTTAGTAAGAACTCGTTTAAGTTCTGATTTCTTCATATCAGCTTCGTAGGCTGCCATGGGCTTTTTACGCCAAATACTTTTTTCCATAAAACTTTAGTGTTTGTTTTTAGACTGTTTTACAAATTATATTGCAATATAAAACAAAAAAGGCTTGGTAAACCAAACCTTTTAGGCAAAATGCAAAATATTGTTTTAATGAATCAATATTTTGGACATGATAGTTCTTTTTTATTTCTACTTTTTCTTTGGCTGCCTCGCTCGAAGGGTTCAAATTGATAAGCAACAGAGATTTCGTGCGAGCCACCTGTGGCGAAACCTAAACTCGAAATTGTGATATCGTAACTATATCCAATCGAAAAACTATCTTGCCGATAACCAATCAAGAAAACAAAAGCATCGTGGTTAGTGCGTGTAATATTTTTCTTTTTAATCGGAATACCTCTGTACCATAGACCTGCCGTAAGTGCTGAATAGGTTGCGTAAAAACCTAAATCAAGTTGGTCGAACTTCCCTTGTCTTTTATACAAAAACGCAGGAGAAACAGAAAATTCTTTATTGACATTTGCTGCATTAGAATAAGGGTTTTCTAAAGGAATTTTTAAACCTCCGCTCACACTTAATTTACGAGGCAGGCAATCGCCGGTAGGACAGCCCGCAATAGGACTTGCTGTTCCAGTATTTAGAAATGTATAAGTTGGACGATTGATGTGGTGCAGCGTAACTCCCAACCAAGTTTTACTATTATAAAACAAAGCACCGCCACTATAATCAACAAACGTAATAGGCGAAATATTATTTTTATTAGCGAAAGGATCACTTGATGAATTGCCAGTAAATCCCCTATTGGTATATTGGTCACCAAAAGTAAGTCCTAAATAGTCTAAACTTTTATTGGAATAGGTACCCTGAGCACCCAAACGCAAAAAATTTTCTTCACTCAACTGAATTTGATAAGAGTAAATACCGCTAATTTCAGTGCTTTTTAATCGTCCCGGTCCTTGTGAGTCATTAACTACCATGACCCCAAGTCCGCTATTGAGTTTTTCGATATAATGGTCAACAGAAAAAGCCGAGGTCACAAAATTTGCATTGATTGAAGGCCATTGGTTTCGGTAGTTGGCAATCAGCCGTGGTGCATAGGCACTACCTGCAAATGCAGGATTCTGATACATTGGTGCCGCATAAAACTGCGAAAATTGGGCGTCTTGAGCCATGCTATTCCAGCAGACCAAAAACAAAAGGAGACTTACTAAATAAAGTTTTTTCATTGCCTAAATTAAAAGCATTCAACAGGGTGTTTCTGAGCAAATTTCATTCCAATATACAATTTTACCAATAGGACAATTTTAAACGACAAATTCAAATGCTTTAATTTGTTGATAACGCGTGTTTTATAGCAGCAGCAAATCGTCTCATCGTCGAACCGTCTCATCGTCAAACCGTCTTCTCATCAACGAGCCGTCTCATCGTCAAACCTCCTCATCGTCGAACCGTCGCATCTTCAAACCGTCTCTTGTCTTTTGTATCACGTTCTTTAACTCGGTACTTATAATAATTATTAAACGGATTTAATAGCGACTTACGTATTTTTTGTAATTATTGTTTGTAAAAATAAGTCTTTGTTGTAGTATTGGTGTTATAATTGTTCGATTTTTTCAATTTCGCTTTTATTTTAGTCAGAATATTTCAAATAAAAGAATTTTAAAAATCGTTTAATAAGTTAGATTATCGTCAATAAATAATTGATAAGTCCATAGATAAGATAATAAACTTAATAGACCATGGTCAATAGTCGGTAAGTCCGCTTGAGATTATAAGTTTATAAATAGATGAGTAAGTAATGAGACATTAATAATCGTCAAATTTGTTTATAATAAAAAATGATAGACAGTATTTTATGTTAGTGTGGAACTTAGACTATTGACAGCGGACTACTTGTTTAGCTCTTTGTAAATTTGTCGATTAATATTATCCTATTATTTAAACCTCTTGTGCGATTAATGTGTTTTATTAATTACCCCAATAATTAACAAATATGAAAGGTCGTATTGGCAATATTCTTAGGAGTTTCTTGCTGATTTCCTCATTTACATATACTTCTTTCGATTCTATCGCTCAGTTTTATGTAGGAGGAAAGCTCTGTGTCGGCACTTCGGCACCGATAAACCCTCCTATGGGCACAACACCAACCACTAACACCGATTGCAGTGAACCAACCATATTTTTTGATGAAAACAAAGCATCAACTGCTTGGGCATGGGATTTTGGCGACCCGACTACGGTTAGCGACGTAGCAAGTGTTCGTAATCCCAAGTATTTTTATTCTCAGCCCGGTCAGTACACCGTCACTTTAACCCGAACAATAGCAGGAATCATACAATCACCCGAAACAAGACTTATTACGATTGGCACACCTCCCGATAAACCTTTGTTTTTTGGAAAACCAAAAGCGGATACAACTATATGTGATGGTAAAACGCTTAAACTTGACCCTTATCGACTAAAACCTTTACCACCAGGAGCAACTTTTTTGTGGTTTCCGAAAGGACAAACTACTCAGACCATTGATGTTGACTCAACTGGATGTTATTCGGTTGAAGTATTCGATGCCAGCGGAGGATGCTCTCTCATTGCTCAAATTAATGTGAAGTTTTGTATGCAAGAAGCCAATAGTGGTGGCACAGAAAAATGGTATTTTGGTGATGGAGCAACTTTAGATTTTCAAGCTGTAACCACACCTGCCACACCTAGAGACCCGCTTGATCCTACTGGCGATTTATTTAAAAAGCCCGAAGAATCCAGCCCTATTTTTGTGCCAAAACCTGCCACTCAAAGCAATCCAATACGTTCGCCAGAAGGAACTGCTATGGTTTATGACCCCTCGGGTTCCTTATTATTTTACACAGACGGTATTGATATTTATGATAAAGACGATGCACCACTCATAGCAATGCCGCCGCTAACAAATAGTAAACTCGGAGGAACTAACACTTCTACACAATCATCAGTTATTATACCCAAAGGCTCATGCAATGAATGCCCCCACCATTTGTATTATGTTTATACCATAAATGAACTTACAGGTTTGCTTTCATATAGTGTGATTGATGTTCGCCGAAATGGTGGTAAAGGAGCGGTGGTGGAAAAAAACGTTCCAGTAAATCTTCAAACTACACAGAGAGTTGCTGCAATAAAAAATGCTAATGAGAATGCTTTTTTTGTTTATTCACACGATGCAGGAACCAAGACTTTTAGAATTTTGAAAATAGATTCAACAGGAACGAAAGAATTTACACAAGATTTGGGTTTAGTCCACAGCGATGCCAAAAGTCAAGAAGGTTATATGAGGTTTTCGGCTACCGGAACAAAAATGGCGATTGCAGTTACCCTTAATGGTAAAAATTATGTAGAAATCTATGAAGTAGATAAAGAAACTGGTCGCTTGGGAGCTCCACTTACGATAGATATTGGAGTAGCCGCTCCCCCAAATATATATGGACTTGAGTTTTCAGATGATGAAGAAAAGTTATACATTACACTTCGTGGTGACCCTACTAAAGGCGAAACCTCCTACTTGTATCAATTAAATTTAAATCTAAAAAAGCCTGATGAGATAGCTAAGCAAAAAAAGAAAATAGATGAATCTAAATCTTTTGCTTTTGGTGCTTTGCAGAGTGGACCAGTAAATGGCCCTGGGGTTAAATTTATCTATATGGCTATCAACGGAAGTCAATTTATTCCGTACATACAAAATCCCAATGAAATTGGTGGAGCCGCACTAGTAGGTTATCAACCTATAAGTAATGGCTTTGGAGCCGATCTTTTGGGTAATAGCGGATTGGGTTTTCCAAATATTACGCAAGCGAAGCAAAAACAAGATGGTGCAGGACTAAGTGCTAAATATACGGGCAATTGTCAGAATCAGCCAACAGAATTTGAAACAGAAGGCGTATGTAGCCCAATGAAAGGAGAGGCCGTATGGGATTTTGGTGATGGTGAGACCGGCACGGGTTTGAAAACGTCCCACACTTATACTAAAACTGGCACGTATAAGGTTAAACTGACTTTAACAGTTTACTCAGAAACAGAAGCAAGTAAAATAGCAAGTCAAGCCCAAATATTAGACAAATTATTAGGAAATACTTTAAAGGAAAAATGCAAAGATTTTGTGCTTACTGATGAAATCTATATTAAACCAACCCCAGTAGTCAATTTGCCTGATGAAGCATTTGTTTGTGTAATTGAGAATCAAAAAATCCTACTTGACCCCAAGCCTCAGCAGACATACTTTCCGACCTATCTATGGAATTATAAAAGTCAGACAACGCCAACAATAATAGCTGATGCAATAGGTAAAGTCACATTGAAAGTTACCAATGTTTTCGAAAACAAATCTACCTGTGCTACTTCAGATAAGATTGAAATCAAGGAAGGTTGTGAGCCACGTCTATTTATGCCAGAGATTTTCACTGCCAACAAGGATGGTATAAATGATATTTTACAGATACCCTATGCCCACATAACAGATTTCGATTTACGTATTTATAATCGTTGGGGTGAAATAATATTTGAATCTGATGACCCTGAAAGAATTTGGGACGGAAGCTATAATGGAAAAGTAATTGCCCCCATGATGTATGCTTTTATGGTGAGCTATAAAAGCCGAGATTTTCCAGAAAGAGAAAAAATTACTCGGCGAGGAGGAATATTTTTGGTCAATTAATAGGCGAAAGTTTGTATATTTGAGCAATTGCACTCAAAAGGCACAAAGTCGCAAAGGTTCAGAGGCGACCGTCACTCGGCACAAAGTGCTGATTATGAAGCAATTAATTATCTAAATTTTCGCAAACCATTTTTGGTATAGTATAAAACCAATATTTTTTTCCTCAACTTCATGCGACAAGACTACATCACTGGCGATAACGAAGCTCTTTCTCCCATCGAAAAAGAGATAGAAAAAGCCTTAAGACCGCTTTCTTTCGATGATTTTACTGGGCAAGAAAAGATCTTAGAAAACCTAAAAATATTTGTTCTTGCTGCCAAACAACGTAAAGAAGCACTCGACCACGTGCTACTTCATGGCCCTCCCGGACTTGGAAAAACTACCTTATCAAATATCATTTCCAACGAATTAGGGGCAAATATCAAAATCACATCTGGGCCTGTACTCGATAAACCAAGTGATTTGGCTGGACTACTAACCAACTTAGAGCCATTTGATGTCCTTTTCATTGATGAAATTCATCGACTAAATCCCGTTGTAGAAGAATATTTGTATTCGGCTATGGAGGATTATAAGATAGACATCATGCTTGATTCTGGCCCCAATGCCCGAAGCGTGCAGATTGGCCTAAATCCATTTACCTTAATTGGTGCTACTACCCGTTCGGGACTCCTGACCTCGCCTCTACGGGCAAGATTCGGAATCAATTCTCGCTTAGAATATTACGATGCCGTTTTATTGACAAAAATCGTCAAACGTTCTGCCTATATTCTAAATATGCCTATCGAAGAAGAAGGTGCGTATGAAATAGCCCGCCGTAGTCGAGGTACACCACGTATTGCTAATAATTTGCTGCGTAGAACTAGAGATTTTGCCCAAGTAAAAGGTGATGGACGCATAACAATTGCCATTGCCGAAATGGCACTCACAGCCCTTGATGTGGACCAATATGGCCTAGATGAAATGGATAATAGAATTTTGATGACCATCATCGAAAAATTCAAAGGTGGTCCAGTTGGTTTATCAACAATAGCAACAGCAGTAGGCGAAGAAGCCGAAACAATAGAGGAAGTGTACGAGCCATTTCTAATTCAAGAAGGCTATCTAAAACGCACAGCCCGTGGCCGCGAAGCAACTGAAAAAGCCTATAAGCACTTGAATATTTTGCCTAAATATCGGAGTGGGGAGTTGTTTTAAGTTATAAATTTGAGATTCGGGATAAGTATTTCACGTTGTTTGTTATTTAATAAAAATTGGAATAGCCTTCGACTTCGCTCAGCCACCGAGAAAGGCACCGAAAAAATGTACTGAAATTTAGATTCGATGAGTGGATTTTTTTCGCTGCCTTCGATTCCGCTGCCTTGTACTTCGCTCAGGCACCGAGAAAAAGTATCGAAAAAATAGTACTGAAATTTAGATTCGATGAATGCATTTTCACACTTCTTCCAAAAATCACTTGGTGTAGTGGGTATTCGGTTGGTGAGCGGAGCCGAACCTACGAACCCGAAACCAAACCAACCTACGAAACAATATTAATATAGCAAAAAAGATTTTATTTAAAAATCATTGTAAATCTGTAAAATCAGCGTCATCTGCTTACAAACCTCATCCTAAATTCTTCTCCACATGAGAAGCACTTTGAAAAAAAGAATTTAAACGCTCCCCTCTCCTGTGGAGAGGGGTTGGGGGTGAGGTTTTCTGCGTACAAACCTCATCCTAAATCCTTCTCCACATGAGAAGGACTTTGAAAAAGAAGAATTTAAAAGCTCCCCTCTCCTGTGGAGAGGGGTTGGGGGTGAGGTTTTTTGCGTACAAACCTCATCCTAAATCCTTCTCCACATGAGAAGGACTTTGAAAAAGAAGAATTTAAAAGCTCCACAATGAGCGGATAAGATTTTATTTAAATATCAGTGTAAATCTGTAAAATCAGTGTCATAAGTGTTCCAATTTCACGATGAATTTTAAACGTTCCAACAAATATTTACCGTTCCTACTTGTTAATACATGGATAACAAATCCACTTCTCTAAATCCGAAAATTGAAAATCTTAACCAGCGGAGTTATTCTGTGCCAAAAAACCACCCCGCCGACTATCGTCAGGCACCCCTCCTTGAAAAAAGGAGGGGAAAACCCAAACCTTGCGTGACTTAATTTATAAATAATCGGAATTATAAAGATAATGTCGCAGACGCAAAATGACACCGTAACGGCGGAACATGCTGATAATCACCTCTTTTAATAAAAAGATTCGTAAAATGAGCGTTGATACATCCGCTGTATCAGAGCGGTCTGAACTTTATTACCTTATAACAAGGACTTGTTGGTTGATAACAATCAAAGCGAAGGATCGCCCTTTGTTATTTAATAAAAAGTGGAATAGCCTTCGACATCGATGCCTTCGACTTCGCTCAGGCACCGGAAAAGATATCGAAAAAGGCACCGGAAAAAAAGTGCCGAAAAAAGGTTTTGAAAATTAGACTGGATGAGTGGATTTTTTTCACTTCTTCCAAAAATCACTTGGTAAGGTGGGTGTTTGGTGTGTCAACGGTGGGTGAGCGGAGCCGAACCCAAGCCACGAAATAAAATTACTTCTAGAATTAATTAAATCTTTTTTGAAATCCCATTTGTGTACTGATACAAGCCGATTGGTCGAAAGATTTGTATACCAAAAATAGAAATTTTTAAAGTATATGAAAACCTGTTCTTCCAAAAAATGGATAACAAATCCACTTCTCTAAGGTCGAAGTTTAAAGATCTTGACCAGCGGGGATAAGATTTTCGATATTTCTGAGCCCTCTCCATCATTTTTCCAAGTTAAATTTTAGCAAGTTATGCTCCCAAGTAGTCCGATTGTGATGGCAGGTTTCATGATATTGATTATTCTTGATAATCTTTGGCAGACTCGCTCAGGAGCAAGCAGTCTAAAAGAAAAAGAAAAATTGTTGCGTGCTTTCAGCGAACGTATGCTGACAGGGGTAGCTGCCAAATTTGGTAAAGACTCAGAACAGTACCAAAAAGCAGGTGGTACTAGAACATCAGAACGCAGAAGACCTAAGCGAAAAATAGCCAAAGTTGCAGACTGATTAACACGAAAAAACTCCTCAATATTTGAGGAGTTTTTTTATGCCGTTTTTTTGCCAAATCACAAATTTACATACGATATTTGGATTGAGTAAAAATAAGCAGTATTTTTGGGAAAAAATTAAGTGATTAAGTATAACATTTCTAAGTACAATCGATTCAAATTAACTATTTGATGTTATTTAGCGATTGACGAGTACTAGAATTTTTAAATCACCAAGAAATAGTTCACAAATTGGATGGACATATATTCATCGCTTTTCACTATGATTCCTGCGAAAGAAGATTTAATAACAATAATAAAGGACTAGTTCGACATTACATCCGCACAAAATTAAACTTTAAAGAATACTTTTTTTTTAATTTCTTTTAGAGGTTAAAAGTAAAAATTTAAGTAGACACAAATTATTATAGCATTTTATCGTTTAAGGTCTTATCAGTAGGATTCCAAAAAGATTAATTTGGAACTTTATATTTAGGTTTTTTTATTTTAGCTCAATAAATATGCATTTAAAAAATGAATCTAGATTAAAAAGCTTAATCAAGGGTATTAGCTGGAGAATTATAGGAACAATTGATACATTATTCGTAGCATTTATAATTACTGGCGACACCGTTAAATCTTTATCGATAGGAGGAATTGAGATTTTCACAAAGATTTTTCTTTATTATTTACATGAAAGATTGTGGAGCAGGATTTCAGAGCGGCTGTGGAAGAAGACACAAGGTTTGTTTTCTTTCATACGATTTAAAAATTATGTTTTTTCTACAGAAGAATGGTTAGTTAATAGAAGCGATAGAGAGAAAAAGAACGAGCAAAAAGGTTGTGTAATTTGGATGACGGGTTTATCTGGAGCTGGTAAGACAACAATTGCAAGACATTTAGAAAAGAAACTTTTTGATGAAGGATATTCATCTAAAATATTAGACGGAGACGTTTTACGAAGTGGTATTAATGCAGATTTAGCTTTCTCTGATAATGATAGAAAAGAAAATATTAGAAGAACGGCCGAAATTGCAAAGATTTTTGCTGATACTGGGTTTATTACAATAGTGTCTCTAATTACTCCGAAAGAAGAATTTAGAGACCTAGCTCGTCAAATAATTGGTGAAGAGGATTTTCATTTGATTTATGTAGAGGCTTCCTTATCTGAGTGTGAACGAAGAGATGTAAAGGGACTATATGCAAAAGCGAGAAAAGGCGAGATAAAAGATTTTACTGGAGTTTCGGCGGGGAATGGTTTTGAAGTACCTGTGAAGTATGATTTGGTTCTAAAGACTGATAATGAAGAGATTGAAGGATTGGTTCAGCTTGTTTTTGATTATCTGGAAAAGAAATTGATTAATATCCTTAAATAT
>Ga0304730_1002362_pt1 | contig 13540 bp, 19 predicted proteins | sample M_130628_MF_Meta_FD_190474 | JGI IMG/M metagenome (GOLD analysis project Ga0304730, IMG submission 190474) | Freshwater microbial communities from Lake Montjoie, Canada to study carbon cycling - M_130628_MF_MetaG (v2) (version 2) | ecosystem: Environmental > Aquatic > Freshwater > Lake | place...
GTGTCAAAGCATCCATAAAAAACCGACCCCCTTTGGATAAATTGCATTTTTGGCACAATTGCCTCAAATTCCACTCATCATCACCACCATTCAATCTCTTGGGAATGATGTGGTCAATGTGCATGGCTCCTTCGGTCGTTCCACACTGCTGGCAGCACCCATCTCTGGCCAATATGCGCTCGCGTGTCTTGCGCCATTGTGCACTTGATCCTTTAGCCCATGATCTGCTCATCAATGATAACCATTCGCCTTAAAGAATCTCCAGCCATTACACATTGAACCATAACGTTTCGTGATGTATCGAATAGACCAATCAACCATTGAGAACCCATCGAGTCGTCCATACTTGGCATTGCGCATCTGGCCTAAGCCGTAATGAGATCCATTCTTAGCAGCTACATTCCAGTTGCTTTCATGTGTTATCAAAGCATCAAAGCATTTGAATTGATCCATTGATATCAATCTTGAATGTGCATAGAGCTTTAGCAAGTCAGTCTGTGACACTGCTTTCGCTGGTGTTGTGCCAACAACACATAGCACTGCCAATAGCACCAGACTTCGCCTGCGAGCTATCCGCCTCAGCGGCTCGCCAGCGAGTATGGAGCGTACCCCTTTAGTCAAATACCGGGCAACATTGAGCGTCATCTTGGGCGAGTCCCACAGCCTGTGGATACTACCTGTGGATAACTTATTCAAGGCCAGCAACCATTGCATCATCAATGATCTTGATGCCAAATGCTCCGCATCCAGAGCATTGTGTGAACCATTCATTGAGCGTTAATTCGGCTCCTTTGGTGAGCCCGTGCATCTTGCGTCCATCCCCGTAGAGCTTGGCGCAGATGGAGCAATCAAATTGAAGCTGGCGCATGATGGCTCTTCAATAGATTCTCAATAGGCTGAAGATTGACTTGGCTTACCCACCAACCCCCGGATGAAGATGCAAATCGTGAACGCTTGGCCACTCCCACCGGTATCCATCCAGCAATGTAATACGTCGGTGATTCACCTACGACAAGGATTCCCATATCGCTATCTCGATCATCATTGCTGACGATGAAATGGCCGTTACGATGCGGCGTTTGTTTGACCTCGATGGCTACCCCATCCCAATTTATATCCGGCTCATTCTTAAATGTGTTCACTGTTGGCGTGAAATTGTCAATGCCAAGATAACGTGCAACCGCTATCTCCGCACCGGCAGCTTCTGAGTGAATGACAACGGCATTGTGAAAGTTGCCTTTGTTGCCTTGAAACTTGGGATTAGATCCATACGTTGATTCTCTGGCAAGTCCGGCCGTATGTGCCACGATTTCATCTGCTCTTGAAAGTCGCACCATAATCATCGGCAGTCCACGCAGAACCAAATGACATTCTCCAGGTTGTCATAGCCTTTTTGATAGCCGAATGGATCAAGACGTTTGAGCTGTGAGCATTTATCACATTGCTCAATTTTGTACTCTTCGACAACCACCATATCTTTTAGAATTTTACAAGTCATAGTTCTCGGGCTAATTATCTCAATGTAGTCGCTCATAATTGCGCCGACCATTTGCCGGAAGATCCCATCACATACCAGATTGGCTCGCATTGATTGGGCTTTCGCTCAACGCATGAGTAGTTCGCCCACGCTTTACCAGTCTTGGCCGATACGCCTTCACGCCAAATACGATGGCCGTGTGAGCACAATGGAGCTTCTCTGAGAGTATCAGTGCCAATCTGGGCTGTGACGGCCTGTATTGCACCACCAAGGCTCGTGACGCCGGCGGCATCGACTTCTTCTTGAGTCTTATACGATGGGATTGCCCCAAATGTGCTCTGCCAAAGATCGACATCGTGCGCCGATGAGCTGACGATTGTCGGATCAACGCGTTCGACTTGAGCCATGTTTTGAGCCGTTGGCCGCTTATCAGATCCAAGCACTAAACCAATCGCCCGGCCAATAGCCGATGTAACTGTGTCTTCGACGAACCATTTTTTCATCTGGACGTTATAGGTGGCCACGTTGCCAAATGCGTAATCAATGCCTGATGGCTCAAGATCTTCAAATTCTCGATAGACCCGGCATTCAACCAATATGTAACCGGCCTTGAGATCAACATCGATAATAGCTGTGTGAATCTTGCCAGATGGATGTGCTTTCCAGAATCGTTGGATGCGAGCTGCAACATCCTCATAATTGTCCAAGAAGCTCATGAGTTCACTTCCCTTGATGATGCGTGACGGCCGACTGCTCGGCCTCTGGCGTAGCCTTTGCGCTCGCCTTCTTTGACTCCAACGCTATACGCAGCCACTGCCCATAAGAATCCGGCAATGCCCATCATGATAATAATTGATGCTTCATTCATTTTTTGCTCCCGTGAGAGCCTTGTTTGTGCTCCCAGAACAAGAGTGACATCGATGGCTGACATTGGCAAGAATGCGCCTCGGCGTGTCTATTTCTTGAGAGCCATTTCCAGAATTAATTGATCCAATCGTGCCTCAATACGGCTCACTTGATCCTTCATACTTGAACCACCATTCGGGCTCAGTTCCGACATTATGGATCGCACTATGACTCTCATTGACGAATAGATGGCAGTGAGCACCGCTAAGACAAGCGCACCCACCGCCGTCCATTCGCCGACACTCACTTCTTTCGGCCAAATCCTGCATCGTTTGGATTAGCCCAGCGAGCGAGCATTGGAACAAGTCCAGCTACTAACCCCATTGCTAGATCCTTTGGATTGGAATTGCCCGTCATATAAACGGCCAGCGCACCGGCAATAGAGCTTCTTGCCCACGATGCCAACATTGCTTTTGCTTGATCCATTAGTTTTCTCCTTTGTTCAAGCTCCCGATGAGTGCCGCGACTTTCGCTTCACCCAATGCAATCTCGAAGTGCATTTCATCTTTACGAGTCCAATCACCGCCCCAAGTCATTCCGTATTTTTTCGCCAACGCCCGAATCATCGGAACCTTCTCAAGTGGGAATGTGCCACCTTTGCCAAGTGGATGCTGTGTGGCGTTTAGATCAATGGCTGTTCCAGATGCGTGATTGGAGAGCTTCCCCGGCACATTTCTAACATCTCGAAATGCGTATCCCCAATCGTCAAAAGTGCCTTCATCTATCGGCTCAATCAGCTCATGAAATTCTTTGCAGAATCCAGCAATCAATGGAGCAACGGCCTTGGCACATCGCACCTTGAGCTTGGTTCCCTCGATGGGAATGCTCACGATGCCGATTTCTGCCTGATCCTTAGATGCCGGCCAGCCGTTGTAACTTTGCATTAACTGAGAAGCAACGCGGCTTCTTCGCTGCTAATGCCCAACTTGGCAAGAAGTGCAGCTTTGTCTGAAGCGGCTTTGATATCTTGCGCAACTTTCCACGCATCGAATTGTGCAAAGCCGGATTCAAATTGTGCTTTGGTGATTGGCTTACATTCTGAAAACTTTATGCCTTCATAATCGTTGCCAGTAATAACCCAACCGCCATCTGGGATTAACATTGTTAAGACTTCATAACCTTTTGCCATTATGGTGTCACTTCCATTAGTAGGATTGTGCTTATAGCGGCTTCTTGCACGCCGAGAGATGATGCCGCAACATTGTTTGCAAATTGTGTTTTGTAAGTCGTTGCCGAAGTAGTAGCAGGTGTGTCTAAAAATTGAGCAGACATGGAAAGATTCATTCTTAAAGCTGTTGATGTAAGACCAATGAGTTCTGTGGCGACTAAAATACTGGTAGAACCCCGCATAAGTCTAATTTTGCCAGCGTTACTTGCGTTTCCAGATGTTCTTGCTATTCCATTTTGACTAAAAAACACCAAGACTTTATTGCTTGCACTTGTTGGCGTTATTGTTGCCGTTAAGGTGCTATCTTCATATGTAGTTGTTGAATTGTAAGTTTCTGTGCCACTTGTTGCCGTAACAATTTGCACGACTTTACTAGCTGGGGATGCCCATGCTGGAACTCCAGAAGTAACTGTCAAATTTTGTCCAGCAGATCCAATTCCTAAACGGCTAAATGTGCCGCTTCCCGTTCCATAAATGAGATCGCCACTTGTTGTAATTGCAGTGGCCATTGAATTGGTGACTGTAACTGTTCCCGATGTGCCGCCGCCTGAAATACCAGTACCGGCTGTGACGCCAGTAATGTCACCTGTGTCATTGTTAATCCAAGTAAAATCGAGATCTGTTGCACTTGTTTTAGATAGCACTTGACCAGTTGTGCCGCCCAGTAAATCAACGAAATCAGTATCAACAGCTTGACCAAAGACTTCAAAATCGGCTGGTAAATTTGTGACAAGATCGGTCGCCGTAGGCATTTGCCAGCCGAAATTGCTTGTTGGATTTGTCATGTTTTCTCCTTATGCAACTTGCGTCGCGTTTTCCCAGTCTAGCGTTGGTATGATTGAATTCCATGTTTCGACAACCGGCACGTCGTTCCATCTCATAGCCTGAAGTGAATAAGCCAATGGCGAAAGATTGAGCGAAAGACTAATTTGGTTGTAAGCGGCCTGAAATGTCCATCCTTCGACAAAGCCCAGATATGTACCGGCGGCCATATTGAGCGGCAAATCTGCAATTGCCACGGGCATTCCCATAAACACATTGATAAGTGAGTCTCTATCGCCATCATCAATTTCTGGGTTGGTGAGCTGATAAGTGATTTGATTAAAATTGTATTGAGGATAAGCGCGCAAATCCAGATAGAAATTTGCTTGATCTTGGGCATCGGCTGAGTGTTTGACTGTTGTCGTAAATATCTGAGCAAGCTGGCCATATAGACCAACCGATGCAATATCTGTGGCACTGACTTCGGATGTCGAATTTGTGCCATATTTGAGCGTTATGGTGTTGCGAACGTCTCCGGTGCGTTGTTGGATGCTAAGGCCAGAGCCTTGAGCATTATTGGCCGAGAGATCAACGTATCCATTGAGCGACAAATAAGTCGTTCGGTGTGTCGAATCGGCGTATGAAATAAGACCCTGCGCATCCTCATAGATATAACCAAGGCCGCTATTGGCCAGAGCTGCAACCAGTGAATAGACATCGGTTCGGCTCGATGATCGTTGCGCAAGCTCATAATTTCCGGGAGTATCAATTTCACCGAGTCCAGTATTTTGAGCATTTTGCCATTGAGTAGCCGGATCATAGGTATCCCATTGAAGCGCGGCTGGAACCGATTGCCATTGAGCAAATAAAACTTGACGCAATATCTTTTTGATTTGATTGCCATCGAAGTCTTGAGTCAATACACCATTAGTTAAAGCCTTGGGCAATCTGGCCAAAGCACCAAGAGCAATGATCTTGATGTGCTGGGCATAGGCAACATTGCCAAGCTCTGCCACCGATATTCCAACCTCAACAACTGAACCGCCAAAGATTGGGATAAATGTGGCTGTTGAGTCTTGCAACTCGATGGTCAGTGAATCGTTAATCTCAATAATGACATTGGCTTGGTCTAAGTTAATCAGCTCGATGTTGGTGTAACCGGCTTGAGCTTGCTCATAGATATTGGTTCGCCCGGATGTCATAGTTAGATTGGCAAGAATGGACGTCTGATACTGGACGCCGCCAATCGTTACGCGCCAGACTGGATTGAATACGCTCATACGGCTATTAAATTTCCAGCACCGCCAGTGCCGCGATAGTAGGAATTGTTGAGCACATCGACGATTGTGCGAGATGTACCTTCTGGATCAATTGCGCCATTAACTGTCACATTGATAATTGATGCAGCTTGAGCATTATCAAGTGCTCGCAAATCTGCAACCGATCCTGATCCTGCAACTGTCATGCCGCCAGTTGATCCACTTACGCCAGATAAATCACCGGTGCTCAAATCAACGCTGGCAACTAAACCTTTAGATCCGCTACTCGACGAGCCACCGCCAAAGAATCGCGTTACCGGATTATCGGTCATAAGTTTAATGAAAGCTTTTACAGCATTAACTGTATTAGTCACGGCTGTGACGATTCCTGCAAATCCATCAATTGCGACCGAAATTATGGTTCCTAAAACACTAAACGCAGTTTTAAGAGTAACTCCAAGAATAGGAGCCAAAGTATCTCTGGCAAATGTTGCCACTGTTTTCATAAACCCATAAAGAGGCTGTAATTCATCTGAATTATCTTTAATGGCTTTTTGTACTTTTTCAAATGCTCCACGCAATCCGTTGATTGCTGGGCTTAAAATTGTTGTAATTATTGGAATTAAGAAATCATTAAGAAATGCCCAAATTGCTTTAAGAGTCGGAATAAATACGTCTTGAATATAATCTCCAAGGAATTTTATTACAGGTTGCAGTTTCGGCCCAATTTCTTCTGCAAATGACTGAATTGCTGGAACTACTTGATCTACGAAAGTTGTGACCATTGGAGTAATTGCATCGAGTACAAATGATCCGACTGTTTCTTTACCCTCATCAAATGTGACTTTAAGTCGATCCATTTTGCCGGCAAATGTGTCTGCCTTCTCGGCAGCTTGACCCCCAAATGTATCGGCAAGAGCTTTTGTCACTCCATCCATGTCCATCGTTTTGAGTTGAGCGGCAGATAATCCAACACCCAATTTTGCTAGTGCTCCAGTATTTCCCTCTACCGCTTTACCTAATGCGTTGCTGACAGCTTCTAAAGATTTGCCACTTCCAGCACTTATGTCGAGTGCTAGAGCCTGAAGTTTTTGTGCTTCACTCACATCTTTTGTCGCACGAACTAATCTTTCAAGTGATGGTCGTAATACGTCGTCGGTTATTCCATTGGCCAATTCTGTTTTAAGAATATATGCCTCAGTTGCGGCGACTTGGTTATCCGTTGCCCCAGTAACATTCTTAAGAGTCGTGGCAAGTTTTGTTTGTGCAGCTTCATCGGCAATGGCTGATTTGACGCCATCGATGAGCAATTTGCCAGCGTATGCAGCGGCGGCGATACCGGCGGCGGCAAATGCCAGTCCAGCCTTCTTACTAAAATCACCTAATTTAGAGGTTGAATCTTCAACGTCATTATTGGCTTGATTGAGCGATTTTTTAAGTTGATCTACATCGGCCAGAATGGAGAGCTTGAGCGTTCTACTTTGTCCGGCCATCACCACTCCTTCAAGATCTGAGATAATGAATCTTCCCACTTAGCGATGATGTTTGGCTGTTCGGCTCGCAGTGTCGGATAGATGAACCAGCCGCGAGATCCACGGCCTTCTTTACCCGACCAGATTGGGAACTGCTTGAACTTGTTAGATCCAAACTCATAACCGCCCCAGAGCTGTTGAGTCGTCGCACCGCCTGAGAATTTTTGACTTACAAAGCCAAATGACATCTCGCCAATCTTTGATGATTTAGAGACGCGAGATCCAGCGGCAATGATGTCATCTGCCCGGTTGCGAGTGCGACCGGATGCCTCAATGATCTTGCCTTGGACATAAGTCGCCAAAGAATTACTGGCAATCTTGGCTTGGCCAGTAGCTTCTTCACCCATGGCTTTGAGTGCCGATGTGACGCCGCGCAAATCTTTTTTATCCCAGCCGATGGTTTCATCTGCCATTGCGCTTCTCCAATATCTCCATCGCCGTTAAAATCTGCTCCGCCGTCGTCCACTCACTCATCGGGATATTTGTCGCCAGTGCAAGCTCAACAACTATTCGGCTAAGACTTCCGACGGCGTAGCTTTTGGGTCTGCGTTCCCGGCTCCTATATCTGCAACCCCTTCGCACCAAATCTCATAAGGTTTTACCGGCTTGCCGGCATTCTCACGCTTCATCGAGCTGTAGGCCAAAAATAAGAGATCCGATATGCCGATTTTCTCCTCTGCCTGTTGAATCGTAAATCCAGTTTTTTGCTCCCACTTTTGCCATTCCGGTGGAGCCGCCGTATAGGTTGCGACTTCTCCGGTCTGGTAAGTGACTTCGATATTAAGTTTCATGCTCCCGGTCTCCTTTTATTAACTGATTGTTAGCACTGGCGTGGTCACGCAAGTGAATGCAAGCGATACTGTTTGAGCATCTGGAGCTGTGCCGCCGGCAGATGGCAAGATTGGCTGAACATCAAATGCAAATGATGCACCAGTGTCGGCCACGAATACGACTGGAAGTCCAGTCTGCGGTGCGCTTGTTGCAGCCGTCCAAAGAGCTTCGCAAAGCGATGATGGTGCTCCCCAGTCGGCAAGCATTTCAACAGCAAATGATCCTTGAGTATCGGTGGTGTAATAGGCTTTTCCGTCGAGTGTTTGATATGTATTGATTGTCGAATCGACTGTCAAAGTCGCTGACATTGCTTGGGCATCAAAATTATCACTGTCAATCGTGAAAGTGATATCTCTGCCAGTGATGATTGTTGTTGCCATGTTTTTTTCTCCTTAGTCGGTGTAATACGTTGAGACTTGCAAATCGGATGTCAAGAATTTTCCTGTTCCGACTTCCAAAGGTGTGGGCGAGCTGACATCGCCGACGACATAGCCGCCGGGCATAGTTGAAATGATTGCAATCATGAGATCTTCAAGATTGGTCAAAGCTGCGGCATTGCTGGAATAACCAACGACGCCAGTGATAAGAAAATTGATTTTAACTTTTGTCGTAGATCCATTGATGAGAGTGCTTTCCAAATAGGGCGAACCGGGAACCAAGACAATTGATGGGCTGGTCATTGCCTCTGGGATGCCGTTATAGACATTGGCTGCAATGGTTGAAAGAGTAGTCTGCAATGGTGTGCGCACGTCGGCTTCAATTGTCATAGACACATATTTTCGACTTCGATAAATGGCCCGAGAAGTCCGATGATTCTATTGCTTAAGCTGCGGCCAAGTACAAATGGCGATGGCTGAAATGAATCGCTCATGATCTGATTGCCCGGAGCTGTAACGCTCTGGAACACTTCAACCGATACGACAAGAATGGCCGACTTAATGGGAGCAACGCCAGAGTAAAGATCACCGGCGGTTGCCCCATCAATACACGCAAGCCCGCTCGGAATGATTGGGATCGTGTATGTGCTGTCTGCTTCGCCCGTTGCAGACGTAAAAACAAATGGCGCAATGCGAGTGTCTGTGACTGTCACTGTGGCGTCATAATCGCCACATCCGGAAATGACGACACTTTGACCCGGCACGAAATAATTAACGCGCTGGGTCGTGTAATAGGCAATCGAATCTTCTACAAAGACTGACGTGACGGCTGATTGATATCCGGTGAGCAATGGCAAAATCGTCAGCTCTGCCGAATCAATCATCTGTTCAAGATAAGCATCAGAGTAAAGAGATACGGAAACGCCAAGAATATCGCGTAGCTGTTGAGCTGTGACTATCTGTGGCATTTCCGTTCCCTTCTACTGCTCGACCACATCCGGGAGCGGCTGTGGCCGATGATTAGTTACTAGGTGAAATTGAACGCGTTGGCTCCGGCACCAATTTTTGTGGCGCATGCACCATAAGAATTGAGTGAGATTTCAACTGTTCCATCTGATGGCTTATTGACATCAAGACGGAAGTTGCCGCTCTCATACCATGAGTATGCGCCCGGTTCGATCACTAGCATTGAATCATCGCCTGTTCCAGTAACTTCGCCAGAATTATCAACAAAGAAATTCAAGCCAAGTACGACTCCGCGCTGTGATTGTCCAGTGACAAGACCAGCTTGATTCTGTGGCTGGTAAGCATTAAACAATGGAATTCCGCTTGAGTTATAGCCCATGATGTTTGACCATTGGCTTGGTGATACCAAGAGATTTTGTGCAAATCGCTGAGTTGCTGCATAGACGGCTGCGTTGGCGCGGCTGACGTATGCAATCAATCCTGCTGCTGTGTTAGCTGTTGGTGTTCCATCAGATGTCGAATCTGCTACCAATTGAGCTGCGACATATTTGTTTTGGGCATGTGCCATTGCTGATCCCATGATTCGAACAAGCTCGTTAAAGAAATCTGGTGAGCTGCGATCGATGATCTCAGTCGTGAGCGAATTGCGACCTGCAAAGCGCGTTACGGGAATTGAAATAAACGCCGAATTTACATCGGTATTTGATACCGCGCCATTTTCTGCAACGGCTGCGACTGTGGCAATTTGAGAAATCTTTGGGATTTCAAATTGAAGCCCAGCGTCCGGCAAAACTCCGCGAGAAATCGCATCGATTGCACCGCGTGTTCCATTGCTTAATCCGTTGATGACTTCTGCAAGCTGACGTGTTGGATTAAATGCTGGGTTGCTTGTTCCCAAATTGTCATTTGTGGCTGCAATATAAATTGCAGATTCTGACATTGGATTGATCTTGGCCTTGATTGAATGCTCCATCCATGATCCAAGATTTACAATTGGGTTGCGTGGTGAAGTGAAATATGGTGCTGGCTTGTTAGCTTGAACGACGTGCTGTGAAGCCTCGACCACCTCTGCGGTTGGTGCTTCTGTTTGTTCGGTAGTGGGTTCCACTGCGTCTCCTTCGGTTGGTGTTGCATCTGGTATGACTTCGGTAGTCGCTGCGACATGACTGACGCGAGCTTCATCGAATGCTGGGTTGTGTGTAAGTGCCACGCCAATCAATGTGGCTTCATTGACGACCATTGTGCCGTCTTCATTAAATCCATGATCTGAGACATTTGCCTCGACTGAGAAGCCGTCGCGTAGTCCATCCATTGCCTCTTGAATCGCATCGGATCCGGCGTTAGTTTTAGAAATCTTAAATGTGGCGTTGATTGACTTGCCATCTGGTGCAAGATCCATTGCAATACTTTTTCCAATTGGTCGGGCTGCATCATGCTCCAAATTGAGCTTGACCGATGCTGGAATCAATGACCCGGATTTGAATAAGACTTTACCGGTTGATGCGTTCGCCGGTGTGTCGAATTGAACAATCTGGCCGGTAATAGTGCGAGCCTCTGAATCGGCTGCCGTGATGGTGAATGGTGTCAATACTTTCATCGGATCATCTCCTCTTGAATTCGGATTTCTTCTGCACTCAACGCGCCGACGCGATTGAGAATTTCATATATTTGCGCACGTTCCAATGCAGATCCGCGCAAATAGTCATCGAGTGCGTACTCAACGCGCTGCGTCGATGGCACAAAGTCTGGCATTGATAATCTTTCGGTGATTGAGTTCATCAGCGGAATCAATGAGAAGTCGAGCAATGTCTGGCGTGTTGTTGCAGCGTTTGAATACGTCATTGATGATCCAGTCTCAGCATCGATGAAGTAGGCCGGGATTCCCAAGGCTCTGGCCAATTCGGTGGCGATGTAGCTTCTCGCACTTGCAAGCTGTAATTTTTCGGGATCAAATCCCAAAGTTTCCAGCGAAATGTCAGCATTTAAGAATGCCGTGGTGCGATTTCTTCTACTTGCACCCCACGACTCTAAGAGTTTGGCAATGCGATCTGCCGGCAATGCAGTGCCATTTGATTTCAAGACCATTTGTGGAACAGGCTCACGCGCATACAATGCCGCCGCACGCTCGAGTTCTGCGCCGGTTCTTATTGTCATACCAGCTCGATTGAGCAACCCTTCATCATTGCCGTAGAATACGACCATACTTCCCACACCTGTAAGCGGAAGCGGCGTATATCCATCAATGGAATAAGACTCAATTTCTGTCGAATCTGAATTGGTGTTGATTGTGACGCGATCTGGTGAAATTCTTTGAACGCTGCGAACGCGCTGCGTATCGCTAAACAGCTCAGTTATCTGCCAATATCCGTAACCATAGAATAACAAATCTTCCAGCGTCCAGACGTAGGTGGCAACGCCGGGAATGCGTGGATCTGGTGTGCGAATGACGCGCGGCACATCAACGCCCATTCCAGTCATGCGATCACGCACCTCAAGACCAATCGATGCAATTGATGAACAAATAATGTTACGACCGCGAGCAATGGCCGGAACGCTCATGGCCTCTTCGCGTGTAGCTGTACGACCACCTCGAAAGAATGGCGAGAGTGAATCGAGCGTTGTTACCGGTGCAAGAGATGCAGAGACGTCGTATGTCAATGATTCGACGGATGATGTTCGCACAAAGATGTCTCTGAATCCCATGCACGAATTCTCTCAAAGGTCAAGCATCAACCCACTAAGATGTCGAATTCCGTCTCTGGGCGTGTCGCAAAGTGTGTGACGAGAGCTGTGGCAACGGCGGCGCAAATCGCCGATTGTGACGCTCTTCTTCCCATCACCCATCCACCATCACCTCGACGCAATTGAACGGCTGAAAGAATCTGCGTTGTCAGCTCGCTTTGATTTCTATGCCGAAGCCTCTGTGAATTGATAGCACCCAGCATCTCATCGCAGCTCTGCGGATAGTCGCCATCCATGTCAAAGACTGGGATTCCGGCCGGCTGTAATCTGGCGGCAACCGCGCCCGATGTGCGGCGTGAGTAGAGCAAGAATTCAATGGGGTAATCGCGGCAGTATTTGGCAGCATCATTTGCGATTGCGCGATCATCGAGTTGGACTGAGTTCTCCCAAGTGTGCAAGAGCTTAACTACAAATCTTTCATCATTTAATTTCTGCGCACCGACTAAGGCTGCAAATCTGCGATCTGGTGAGCAATCGATTGCCAGCCATGTCAGCTTCTCCGGATCTAAATCAACTTCCATATCCGTACACTCAGCCCATTCAGCCGATCCCACGACGCTGGATATTGTCTGCACCCAACGGCACAATACTTCGGTCATCACGACTTCAATTGGATCGTTGAAAACTGCACGGATGTTATCTGGGTGAATGGTGATGCCAAGCCCGGGATTTGCAAAGGCTGCATTCTCAATCGATAGCACCTCAGTCGGTGATGACCATTCAAAATATCCGATGTCATCGATTGCGCCAGCACTGGCCGCCATCCCACGTTCTTTCAATAAATTCAAGACGATGCTGTGAGAATCACCGGCATTGCTAAAACAATTGACTTGGGGATTCTTCGCCGCCATTAAGGTGTATCGCAAAGCTGCAAATGAATCAAGATCCTTCATCTCACGCAGCTCATCAAGGTGGACGACTTCCGGCTTACTCAATCCACGGGCAGCCGATCCGCCAGCCTTGATGACAAATCGATTGCCGGCTAACGTTTCGATTTCTTCTGCCCCGTGTTGCCATCTGATCCGCTTGACTTGCTTAGCCAAATCATCGTGAGACTCAATGATGGCCACCAGCGATCTAAACTGCTCCAACGATGTGACCAATCGATGAGCTGAGCCGACTTGCAGTGACTCATCCCAATGAAATAACCCCATCGCTATTCTGGCAAGCATATAAGTGCTCTTGCCATTCTGACGTGCAACTGTGGCAACTGTGAGCGGATGGTAATACCGGCCATCTGGCTTAATCTTGAGCGATTGGATTGCGAGCCATTTCTGCCACGGCATGAAGCCGCCCGGGATAATTTGGTCAGCGAAATCAATCAATTCATGGCCACGGCTGGGCAGATCATTGAGCGGCGTGTGGATTCTAGGCGTCTCATGCCCAAAGACTTGAGCTGATTCCGGTTCTAAAACCGATGTGAGCCGATTTGAGACGTCATCGCTAGTCTCTTGACCAACTATGACCAGAGGCGACCTAATCATGACTTAGTGACACGTTTTTGGGTATATCTTGCCCAT
>Ga0304730_1002364_pt1 | contig 13538 bp, 8 predicted proteins | sample M_130628_MF_Meta_FD_190474 | JGI IMG/M metagenome (GOLD analysis project Ga0304730, IMG submission 190474) | Freshwater microbial communities from Lake Montjoie, Canada to study carbon cycling - M_130628_MF_MetaG (v2) (version 2) | ecosystem: Environmental > Aquatic > Freshwater > Lake | place...
CTTATGCCGTGCCGAGCGCTTAGGATTATTAAGGCATGTTATTTCCACTATTCCCCCAAATCCACAGCGCTTCTGTGGCCTTACTTTTCCTAATCCCGTTGGCCTGGCTGCGGGGCTCGATAAAGATGGTCGCCACATTGATGCTTTAGCACGCTTAGGTTTTGGTTTTTTAGAAATTGGCACAGTGACGCCTCGCCCGCAACCAGGCAATCCTCAGCCGCGCATGTTCCGCATCCCCGCAGCTCAAGCCCTAATTAACCGCATGGGCTTTAATAACGATGGCGTAGTTGCTTGCGTAGAGCGCGTTCGACAATCCCAATTTTGGCAATCGGGCGGAGTGATTGGTCTCAACATTGGCAAAAATGCGACGACGCCAATTGAAGATGCGGCCACAGACTATATCGAGGCAATGACGGCAGTCTATGCAGTGGCCTCTTACATCACCATTAATATATCTTCGCCAAATACGGCCCATTTGCGTTCCCTCCAAACCGAAGCACCATTGCGTGCCCTCCTGTCGCGCTTATGTGAAACGCGCGAGCGCTTAGCCGATCAATTTGGCTTAAAAAAGCCACTTTTTCTAAAAATTGCCCCTGATTTAACGACAAGTGATGTGACTTTTATAGCCAACTTACTCTTGGAATACGGTATCGATGCAGTGATTGCTGGCAATACTACGACTTTGCGTGAAGGTGTTCAAGGATACGAACACGCTGAAGAAATGGGTGGTCTGTCAGGTGCACCACTCCAGCAGCTCTCCAATCAACTTATTGCCCGCTTACACGCCCAATTACAAAACCAAATTCCGATTATTGGGGTGGGCGGTATTCTGTCAGGTAAAGATGCGCAAGCAAAAATAGCCGCTGGTGCACAGCTGATTCAGCTCTATACGGGGCTTATTTATCGCGGCCCAAGCCTCATTAGCGCATGCGCGAAGGCCTTGGCTCACAGGCACTAAAACTGCTGTTATAAAATTTGATTTCACAATATGCAATCGTAGCAAGAATCGCTACAATAAGGGCATGCCAAACACCAAGCCAGCGAAAACGCCCAAAGCCACAGGTGAAGTGGGTAAAACTGCTATTCAAGTGGTTGAACGTATGATGAATTTGCTAGATGCCTTAGCCGAGCAAGAGGAAGCGAGCCCACTCAAAGTGCTAGCCGAGCAAACCGGTCTACATTCCTCAACCGCGCATCGCATTCTCAATGACTTAGTCGCGTGTCGCCTCGTCGAACGGGGTGATGGGGGCACGTATCGATTGGGCCTAAAACTTTTAGAGTTAGGCAATTTGGTTAAAGCACGCTTATCGGTACGTGAAGCGGCCCAAATACCCATGCGTTCCTTGCATAAACTGACCGGTGAAACCGTTAATCTTTCGCTGCGTCAAGGAGATGAAATTATTTACGTCGATCGCGCCTACAGTGAACGTTCAGGTATGCAAGTAGTACGTGCAATTGGTGGGCGGGCGCCCCTCCACCTAACCTCGGTGGGTAAACTCTTTTTAGCTAGCGATGAAGTACCACAAGTGCGTGCCTACGCAACCCGCACTGGTTTAACGGGCCATACTCGCAATAGTATTACCGAAATCAACACGCTTGAAACTGAACTGAGTAAAGCAAAAAAATTAGGTCACGCCCGCGACGATGAAGAACTTGAGTTAGGAGTCAGTTGCTTGGCTGCCGGCATCTTTGACGATAGTGGGAAATTAGTTGCCGGCTTATCGTTAAGCGCTCCTACCGATCGGATGCAGGCAGACTGGCTGAAGGCGCTCCAAGAAACTGCGGTGCAAATCTCTCGTGGACTTGGTTTTAAACCTAAACCAAATCATTAAAGTCATTTTCTAGCCTTACATTAATTGGCGTTTAGCTGGCGCCGCGCCTGAGGGCATACGTTCATACCAATCTCGCACCCGCTCGGCATCGGCAAAGCGTGACTGCGTGCCAACAGAATCTAAAAAAACTAATAACAACGGTACGCCATTGACCCGCGCTTGCATTACTAAGCACTTACCAGCGGCATTAATAAAGCCGGTTTTTTGCAAGCCAATATCCATATTGCCAGAGCGCACTAAGCGGTTGGTATTTAAAAATTTTTGTGGCCGATTATTAATCACAATCGTTTGTTCGGGCAAGATAGAAAACTCACGAATTAATTTATATTGATATGCAGCACTTAACATCCGGGTTAAATCCTCTGCACTAGCCACATTTTCACTCATTAAGCCCGTGGGGTCAGCGTATTTGGAATTTACCATTCCCAACTCCTTAGCCTTACGATTCATCGCTGCAACAAAAGCGTTCATGCCGCCAGGATAGTTGCGCCCAAGGGTATAAGCTGCCCGATTTTCTGAAGACATGAGGGCTAAACGTAAAAAATCTTCACGACTAAATGCAGAACCTAAAGCGATACGGGAATGCTTGTAACTTTGCACATCCTCTGCATTTATTACTAAAATTTCATCGAGCGGTAATTTTGCATCAAGAACCACCATCGCCGTCATCAACTTAGTAATCGAAGCAATGGGCAAACTCACATTTGGATTTTTTTCGAAAATAACTTCTTTTGTATCTTGATTGACGACTAAAGCCACACTTGACTTCAAACTTAATTCATCATGCTGACCACGCAAACCCAAGGCTGTCGCAAAGGAGGGTCGCGCAACTTCAGCAACGGCACTTGACGGAGGCTGACGGGTCACTGTGATGCGTACCCGCTTGGGCTTTTTAGCTACGATAACTTTAGTACTAGCTTTGGGTGTTGATTTATTGTTTGCTGCTGCAACTGGGGCAGCGGCTTGTGTAGGGGATTTTTTCTTAGTAGTTGTGCTGTTATTTTGTGCGCAAGCGGGATTACTAATAAAGCTACTCAAAACGATAAAGAAGAAAACGCCTATGGCGCAAAGACACCACCTCTGAAATACGGCTAAACGCTGCACACTAAAAATAAATTGAAAACCCATCAAGACAACTTTCTTTCTACCTGAATCACAGCATGATAAATACTTTTTCAACTAAGCAATCTATTTATACAAACCAACCCTAAAAAAACAGCACTAGGGCAGAATGACTTTTGCTTTTTGATTCACCATCAGCACGCCTGCCATGGTTAAAAGAATGCCAATTAGCATGAGTATCGTTAACGGCTCATCAAACCCAATCCATGCCATTACTGCAGTCGTTGGCGGGGTTAAATACAACAAACTCGTTACCCGGGTAGCTGTACCCTTACGAATTAATAAAAACAACAAACTTACCGAACCAATCGATAAGGGCACAATTGCCCATACCAGGGCAATCACAACAGGCCAATTCCACACCATCTTGCCAGTTTCAAATAAAGCGGCAGTAATCGCGGTGAGCACCGCTGCGACGGCAAACTGTATGAGTGATCCAGCTCGTAAATCAAAGCTGGCACAAAACTTTTTCTGGTACATGGTGCCAAGCGTAATCGATAGTAAGGCGCCAAAAATCAACAAGTAACTCGCTACTGGTAAGTGCACAAAAAGGGTCTTTTCAAACACAACAAAAGCGACGCCGGTAAACCCTAAAGCCAAACCAAGCCATTGCCATGGGGTTACATGTTCAGACACCCATGCAGACCACCAGGCCGTTAAGATGGGTTGCAAACCTACAATGAGGGCGGCCAGACCAGCACTCATGCCAAAGCGTACCGCACACCAAACTCCCAGCAGATATCCAAACTGCAATAAGGCCCCTGCCACGCCAATATGACCGGCTAAAGGCCATTTGGGCCAAACAGGACGCCAAATGAAGCTGAGGATACTCATTGCCAATAAGACGCCCATGAAGCGCCAAAGCAAAAAGGTAGCCGGCTCGACATAAGGCATGCTGAGGCGAGCAATAATGAAGCCGGTACTCCAAAGGAGGACAAAAATGGGCCCCATGGTGGCCTCTAGTGAAAAGCGCATTGCGTTAATTAGCTGCTACTAGAAGCAAAAAAGGGATCATGGTCGTTATTTTAGGCGCAAAGCCTAAATTAGCCTTTTTTGTTAAAGGTGTTTACCTTATTCGCATATTTACTTGATATCATTCAAATTTTTTAAATTAGTGGCAAATAAATCAATATTTGTTGCATTGCATCAATTATGCTTTATAATTATAAAAATTAAATGTATAACCCTTGGGCTAATAAGACAATAAAAGATCGTCAACAGCCTTTTTATTAATTGAAAAACGGAGAGCAACCATGAACCTGACCCCAGAACAATTAGCAGCAGCCCAAAAAGCGAATCTAGAAACTTTAAGTGGCCTCACCGGTCAAGCCTTAAAAAGCATTGAGAAATTAGTTGAGCTGAATATGCAAATTGCAAAATCGAGTCTTACTGATAGCTTAGGTAATGCCAAAAAAGCCTTAGAAATTAAAGATATTCAGCAACTGCTCGCTCACCAAGCAGATACAGTGAAGCCAATGGCTGAAAAAATTATGGCTTATAGCCGTCACCTCTATGACTTAGCCCATGAGACCCAAAGCTCCTTTAGCCAATCTGCTGAAGCAGAAATTCAAGCAAGCCAAAAGAAAATTCAGTCAATGGTAGATGATTGGGCTAAAAGCGCTCCCGCTGGATCTGAAGCGGCTGTAAACGCAATGAAGCAAGCCATTGCCTCAGCGAGCACGGTATTTGAAAATAGCCAAAAAGCGGTTAAGCATGCAATCGATATTGCGCAAACCAATTTAAATACCGCTGCCGACAATGTTATGCAAGCAGCAGATAAAGCAGTAAAGTCAGCTAAGGGTGGCAAAAGCAAGTAAGCCACTTCAAACTGCTATTTACTAGCAAAACGATTAAAGCCCAGGATTCACTGGGCTTTTTTCATTTCTTCCGCTGCGCGGGTAAATCGGTGCACGAGCCATGTTGTACTTCAGCAGCTAAACCAATTGTTTCACCCAAAGTGGGATGTGGATGAATCGTTTTGCCAATATCAATCGCGTCGGCACCCAATTCAATCGCTAAGCAAACCTCACCAATTAAATCACCGGCGTGTGTACCTACAATGCCGCCGCCAATAATGCGATGGGTGGTGGCATCAAAGAGTAATTTGGTAAAGCCTTCATCGCGTCCGTTGGCAATCGCCCGACCACTTGCAGCCCAAGGGAAGATGCCTTTTTCATACGCAACGCCTTGCGCCTTGCACTGCTCTTCTGTTAAACCAGCCCAAGCAACTTCAGGATCGGTATAGGCAACCGAAGGAATTTGCTTGGCATCAAAATACGATTTTTGACCTGCAGCTGCTTCCGCCGCTACATGCCCTTCATGGACAGCTTTATGGGCCAGCATGGGCTGCCCCACTAAATCACCAATCGCAAAAATGTTCGGTACATTGGTGCGCATTTGTTTATCAACTGCAATAAATCCGCGCTCATCAACCTGCACGCCCGCTAAAGCAGCGTCAATTTTTTTGCCGTTCGGCGTGCGTCCTACTGCTACTAATACTAAATCGTAACTTTGCGGGGTGGCAGGAGCATGCTCACCTTCAAATGTAACTTCAATACCAGTTGGCTTTGCCTCTGCCTTGGCAGCACGGGTCTTTAAGAAAATATGTTCGAAACGCCCAGCATTCTGTTTTTCCCAAACCTTTTCTAAATCCCGATCAGCGCCAGCCATCAGGCCATCTAACATTTCTACAATATCGATCTTAGAACCAAGGGCACTATAAACGGTCGCCATCTCCAGGCCTATGATGCCGCCGCCAATCACCAGCATGCGCTTGGGAATACTCGTTAATTGCAATGCGCCGGTGCTATCTACAATCCGTGGGTCACTCGGTAAAAATGGTAAATGGACAGGCTGACTACCCACTGCAATAATCGCTTTTTGAAAACGAATCACTTCTTGTTCGCCACTTAAATCTTTACCATCGCCACGAGTTAAATGAACGAGCACATGATTCGCATCAAGAAAGTGCCCCACTCCACGCACAATAGTCACCTTACGGGCCTTGGCCATTCCAGCCAGACCACTAGTTAACTTACCAATGACGGATTCTTTATAAGTGCGTAATTCAGGGAGGTCAATTTCCGGAGCGCTATAGCGAACGCCATGACGAGAAATGGATTTCACTTCATCCATCACTGCGGCGGTATGGAGTAAGGCTTTTGAAGGAATACAGCCCACATTCAAACAAACACCGCCTAAGGCCGCATAACGCTCTAGCAAAATTGTTTTCATGCCTAAATCAGCGCTACGAAAGGCGGCGCTATATCCTCCAGGGCCAGCACCCAAAACCAGAACTTCACATTCATGTTGTACTGCGCCGCTATATTGCCCTGCTGGTCTAGGCGCTGAAGCTGAAGTAGCTGAAGTAGTAGCTGTCGGTAATGGCGCTGCTTGCGCAGGCGACTGGGTAGTTGGCTCAGCCGGCACCGCAGAAGATGCCTCTGCTGTGACCTCGATCTCGCCAATCACTGTGCCCTTACCGACTTTATCGCCTAACTTAATTGCTAGGCTGACTATTTTTCCAGCGAGCTCTGCCGGAACTTCCATCGTGGCTTTATCTGACTCTAAAACAAATAAGGGCTGTTCTTTTTCAACTACATCGCCTACCTTTACTAATACTTCAATTACCGGCACATCAGCATAATCGCCAATATCAGGCACTATTAGGGCTTGCTTGCTCATCGACGATCCTTACAGTACAGCGCGCCGAAAATCAGCGAGCAATTGGGCAATATACGCATTAAAGCGAGTTGCCAAGGCACCATCGATAACGCGATGATCAGCACTTAAAGACAAAGGACAGATTAAACGGGGAATAAATTGCTTGCCATCCCAAACGGGTTTCATAGCTGCCTTGCTCACGCCCAAAATAGCGACTTCGGGCGCATTGACAATCGGTGAGAAAGCGGTGCCGCCAATACCACCTACAGAAGAAATAGTAAAACCTGCGCCCTGCATTTGATCGGGCTTTAATTTACCCTCGCGAGCCAGCGCTGCTAATTCAGCGGTTTCTTGAGCTATTTCAAAAATACCTTTTAAATTGGCATTTTTTATGACCGGCACAACCAGGCCATTGGGCGTATCAGCAGCAAAGGCAATATTAAAATACTTTTTCAAGACCAAATCATCGCCATCAAGCGAACTATTAAATTCAGGATACTTTTTCAGCGCCGCAACTGCTGCCTTAATTAAAAAAGCCAGCATGGTAATTTTTTTACCCTGCTTTTCATTTTCTTTATTAGTAGATATACGAAAAGCTTCTAAATCTGTAATGTCGGCATCCTCATGATAAGTAACTGCAGGAATCATCACCCAATTACGCGCTAAGTTTGCGGCAGAGATTTTTTTAATTCGTGATAGGGGTTGGCGTTCAACCTCACCAAATTTAGTGAAGTCCACTTTAGGCCAAGGTAAAAGATTGAAATTACCTAAGCCCGTAGCTTGCCCGCCAGAATTACCGCCGGCATTCGCACTCATGGCGGCTTTAATAAAAGCTTGCACATCTTCTTGGGTGATTCTGCCCTTAGGACCAGAGCCTTTTACTAAGGCAACTTGTACCCCTAATTCTCGCGCAAACTTGCGTACCGAAGGACTAGCATGACTCCCATTTTCCGATAATTCGCTATCCCGAATTGGGCTAGATGCAGTTACTGGGGTGGCGGCATGAGTTTGCGTAACAGCAGGTGCGGGAGTAGCTACGGGTGCAGATGAAGCTGTAGGCATTTGTGCAACTGGTGTTGGAGGAGCCGCCACTGCATGACTAGGCGCTGCTGCAACTGAGGGAGTTGCTGTTGCTTCTGCAGCTTCGAGTAGTAAAACCAACCCACCTTCGGAAATATGATCGCCAACCTTGACCTTTACTTCCTTCACTACGCCAGCATGCGAAGAAGGCACATCCATAGTCGCTTTATCCGACTCCAATGTAATTAAGGATTGCTCTTTCTCAATTACATCACCGGGCTGAATTAACACCTCAATGACGGGGATATCTTGATAGTCACCGATGTCGGGAACTTTAACTTCAATTAATTGGCTCATAAGAAACTTAACTGTGGATTAGGCTGGACATCAAACTGTTAATGGATTGGGCTTGTTGGTATCAATGCCATACTTCTGAATGGCCTCAGACACTTTCTGCCGCGCTAATTGACCAGAATCTGCGAGTGCTTTCAAGGCAGTAATAGCAACCCAATAGCGATCGACCTCAAAAAATTGTCGTAAATTTTCACGCGTATCCGACCGGCCAAAGCCATCGGTTCCCAACACTTCATAACGCCGACCCAGATTTTGAATCGCTGGGCGAATTTGTTCAGCAAACATGCGAATGTAATCAGTTGCTGCGATTACAGGACCCTCGGTATTTTTTAAGCAGATCTCTACATGCGACAAACTGGGCTCTGCTGCCGGATTCAACAGGTTATGGCGATTAACAGCATTCCAATTGCGTGCTAACTCAGTGAAGCTTGGGCAGCCCCATAAATCAGAAGCGACACCCCATTCGCTTTGCAAGAGCTCGGCTGCCGCGATCACTTCACGGAAAATAGTGCCACAACCTAATAGCTGTACACGCAATTTCGCGTTAGCTTCACCAATACTTTGTAACTTATACATCCCTTTAATGATGTCTTGCTCAGCACCCTTAGGCATTCCTGGGTGAGCATAATTTTCATTCATGAGGGTGATGTAGTAGTACACATCTTCTTGCTCAGTGAGCATCCGGCGCATACCGTCCTGAATCACTACCGCTAATTCAAAAGCAAAAGTGGGATCGTAACTAATGCAGTTAGGCACTGCTGCACTCCATACATGGCTATGGCCATCTTCATGTTGCAAGCCCTCACCATTTAAGGTGGTTCGGCCAGCAGTACCACCAAGCAAAAATCCGCGGCTGCGCATATCCCCTGCCGCCCAGGCTAAATCGCCAATCCGCTGAAAGCCAAACATCGAGTAAAAAATATAAAAAGGTAACATCGGTACGCCATGCGTCGAATATGCTGTCGCAGCTGCTATCCAATCGCACATGCCGCCTGCTTCATTAATACCCTCTTGCAAAATTTGGCCATGCTTATCTTCTTTATAAAACATCAACTGATCATGATCTTCAGGGGTATATTGCTGCCCCAATTGATTCCAGATACCCAGCTGACGAAACATTCCCTCCATCCCAAAGGTACGCGATTCGTCGGGCACAATTGGCACTACACGCTTACCTAAAATTTTGTCGCGAATCACAATATTGAGCAGCCGCACAAAGGCCATCGTCGTCGATATTTCTCGCCCTTCAGTAGTCGCTTCTAAAAGTGGCGCAAAAGTTTCTAAAGCGGGTACTGGCAAACTTTCAGCTTTGGAGCGACGTTGTGGTAAATATCCCCCGAGCTCGTTACGACGTGCCCGCATATACTCTAATTCAGGGCTACCCTCAGCAAATTTCACTAGTGGAATTTCATCGAGTTGTGCATCGCTCACCGGAATATCAAAGCGGTCACGGAATCGCCTCACATCTTCGGGATTCATTTTTTTAGCCTGGTGGGCAATATTCATGCCTTCGCCTGAGCCACCCATGCCATAACCCTTAATCGTGTGCGCCAAAATTACCGTCGGTTGATTTTCATGATGAACTGCTTCATAAAACGCCGCATAAACTTTATGGGGATCATGACCGCCGCGATTTAAATTCCAAATGTCATCATCACTCCAATCGGCCACTAGCGCTCTTAATTCAGGTGTATTAAACACAATTTCACGTACATAAGCGCCGTGCTTAGACTTCATCGTTTGATAGTGTCCATCAACAATTTCACCCAAACGCTGCATCAAAATACCTTTTTTATCGCGCGCAAACAGAGCATCCCAATGTCCGCCCCAAACTACCTTAATGACATTCCAGCCTGCACCACGAAATTCGCCTTCAAGTTCTTGAATAATCTTGCCATTCCCACGCACAGGTCCATCAAGTCGCTGCAAATTACAGTTCACGACAAAAATGAGGTTATCTAGTTTTTCTCGACCCGCCATCCCAATAGCGCCAAGCGACTCAGGCTCATCGGTTTCACCGTCACCTAAAAAAGCCCATACTTTGCGACCTTTAGTCACAGCAAATCCGCGATCTTCTAAATACTTCATAAAGCGCGCTTGATAGATCGCCATAATGGGGCCGAGACCCATTGAGACCGTGGGAAACTGCCAGAAATCAGGCATCAGCCAAGGATGGGGGTAACTCGAAATACCTTTACCACCAACCTCTTGGCGGAAATGATCTAACTGACTAGCCTCAAGCCTACCCAGCATAAAAGCACGAGCGTAGATGCCAGGCGCAGAGTGTCCTTGAACAAAAATGAGATCGCCACCATGCTGCTCAGATGGGGCATGCCAAAAGTGATTAAAACCGACGTCGTATAAAGTCGCTGCCGATTGAAACGAAGAAATATGCCCGCCTACATTCGTATCTTTATTCGCCCGCAAGACCATCGCCATTGCATTCCAGCGGGTAAAGGAACGAATTCGATGCTCAATATTTTGATCGCCTGGTAAGCGCACTTGTAACTCAACTGGAATCGTATTGATATAGGGCGTTTCAGCATGGAAGGCTTGATTAACACCGCTCACGCGGGCGTGGGAAATTTGTTGATCAATTAAAAACGCTGCTCGTTCAGCGCCTTCATTCCGAATTACGCCGTCAAGCGCTTGCAACCACTCTTGCGTTTCGCCAGGATCTTCATCCTTCGTATTGGCAATAGGTTGCCCCAATATTTGTTCTGGAACTGCTGCCATCTGATATCTCCATAGTGATATGTAATGCTACTGAACTTCACTTTATGTTTGAATTTTAAGAATAGAAATTTATATTGACAAGAAATATTCCACATAATGATAGTATTTATCATAATATGGAATTATATTGCGCTGCAAAGCAACTTGGGAATCAGGCAGAATAAGGGTAATTACTAAAAAGCCCCATGCGCTCACCCTTTCAACTTTTACTAAGCAAACTCTTTTCTCGTCACTTTTTAACGAAGTTACGGGCATCCCGCATTGTGTTTACGCCCTTAGTGGCAATTATTATTTTTACGCTAACCATGGGAATTATTCTTGGTACGCTACAAATGCAAGAGCGTTCCCAACAAGAAAATGCCCTCTTCAGAGAACTCTCTTTTGTAAAGCAGCGAATTCAATTACGCTTTTTGACAAACTCAGAAGCATTGGTAGCGATCAGTCAAGATCTCGCTAAGACCAACAATGATCGTAATGCGCAAGACAAGGTATTAAAGCAGGCAGAAGCATTTGTCGCTAATAACCATGAAATTAGCCAATTAATTTGGTTTAATGAAAATAATTTACGACAATGGATGATTCCCTTACCGTCGCAAGCCACTGATTGGTTTGACCAATCGCCTAATGCCGAAACCATCGAGCGGCAACTGAAACGCGCGATCATTCTCAGTAGAGAAACGAATCGCCCGGCGTATAGCGAAATAATTCGCCTGCAGTCGAATACTGACCAGCCTATTCCACTTGAACGTCAAACGGTATTTTGGCAGACCGTGCCCACCACCATCGAAGGTGAAGGCGCCGGTATTCTGGCAGTCCTTTACAGCGGCCATGGAATTTTAGAGCACATTATTCCGACGGAACTCAAAAGTCAATATCGCTTTTCCTTATTAAATTATTCAGGTAGTGTGCTGGCAATTTCATCGGATCGAAATACACCCACTCGAGCGCTTAGCAATGAAACTAGTCTTGAGTTGGGTGCTTTTAGTCCCACTTTAATTTTAAAAGTCGATACCTATCCACCGCCAACTAACCTCACTTTTAGAATGCTCCTTGGGGTTGTTATTGGTTTAAGTGCATTCGTTATTTGGAGTTTGTGGTCAGTCTTAAAACAAATCCAGGCGCGCAATAAAATTGAAGCTAACTTGCGCTCTGAAACGAGTTTTCGGAGCGCGATGGAAGATTCTACTCCGGTTGGAATTCGTGCTCACGATATGGACAAGCGCATTACCTATGTGAATCGGGCTTTTTGTGAAATGGTTGGCTATCAAAGTAATGAGTTAATTGGCCTGGTTCCGCCCTTTCCTTTCTGGCCCGCTGATAAGCATGATCAGCTGGGCACCAATATGGAACGGGTCTTACAGGAGCAGAATCATCAATTAATGAAATCAGGAATTGAAGGTGAACTTCAGCGCCGTAATGGCTCGCGCATCAATACGCGTACCTATGCCGCCCCCTTACTCAATGAAAAAGGGTTCCAAACTGGCTGGGTCACTTCGATTACTGATATTTCTGAACCCAAAAAAATTCGTGAAGAATTAACAGCAACTCAAGAACGTTTTGTCACAGTGTTGGAAGGCTTAGACGCTGCAGTTTCAGTGGCATCTCTTGAAACAGGAAAATTATTATTTGCTAATCGTTTTTATCGCCAACGCTTTGGTTACACCGAAAAGGGTCACATTAGTTTAAATGCTGATGCCATGAATCCACACCTGATTCAGGATATGAGAGATGACAGTGTCGATGTTTTTGCTGGCTTGCCTGAGTCCGAACTAAATCAAAATACAGTTAGCGATTCGCATGAAGTGCAAATAGTCGATGGTGAGCCAACTTGGTATGAAGTGCGCGCCCGCTATATTCCCTGGGTTGATGGTCATTTGGCACAATTACTCATTGCTACCGACATTACCTTGCGTAAACAAGCCGAAGATTTAGCGCGGCAACAAGAGGAAAGAATGCAATTTACTAGCCGCTTAACGACCATGGGTGAAATGGCTTCATCATTAGCGCACGAGCTCAATCAACCACTATCAGCTATTTCTAATTACTGCATGGGCGTGGCCAAACGTTTAAAAACTTACTCTGATTCCAGCTTAACTGCTGAGCTGATGCCTGCCTTAGAAAAAGCATCTGCCCAAGCCTTGCGCGCTGGCACCATCATTCAACGTATTCGCGACTTTGTAAAACGCAGTGAGCCGCAAAGAAAAACCTGCGATATTGCGGAAATTATTACTAATGCGGTTGATCTTCTAGAAATTGAAGCAAATCGCCATCGGTTTTCGATCGTGGCTGAGGTGATGCCCAATTTACCGCGCATCGATCTCGATCCCGTCTTAATTGAGCAGGTCTTAGTGAACCTCTTGAAAAATGCCTTAGATAGTTTGCGCGACGCATACCCTTTACCCTCACGCTGGTCTGCGCCACCAGTAAAAATAACTGCAAATTTAGATATCAGTACCTACCCCACCGCCATGCGCATTCAAGTGACAGATGCGGGTTCTGGAATTGCAGATTCCGTGATTCAACGGATGTTTGAGCCCTTTTTTAGCACTAAGGATGATGGGATGGGCATGGGGCTCAATATTTGCCGCTCTATCATCGAGTCTCACCATGGCCGGCTTTGGGCTAAAAATCAGCTGGATGCGGAACATGCCCGCATTTCTGGCTGCACCTTTACAATCCTATTACCCTTAGAGATATCTGAGAATTTAAGCGAGAACCAAGATGATCCAAAGCAACATCCCGAAAACTACCCAAGTTGAGGTTGTTTACGTCGTTGATGACGATGAGGCAGTGCGTGATTCGCTCACTTGG
>Ga0304730_1002366_pt1 | contig 13506 bp, 11 predicted proteins | sample M_130628_MF_Meta_FD_190474 | JGI IMG/M metagenome (GOLD analysis project Ga0304730, IMG submission 190474) | Freshwater microbial communities from Lake Montjoie, Canada to study carbon cycling - M_130628_MF_MetaG (v2) (version 2) | ecosystem: Environmental > Aquatic > Freshwater > Lake | place...
TTAGCACTGGCAACCGAACTAAGTACTGAAGATTCACCAGCGTTCATTAACGGAGTTTTGGCCACTGTTGCCGCAACTCGCAAACCAATCTAGCCAGTAGTTCAATTTCTACACTAGAATCTTAGAAACAACATCCTTTAAAGGCGTCCTGTGAGGCGCAGAAGGAGGTGGGCGTGAGTGCACGCACCGTCTTAGATGCTCAAGACATTGAGCGCGCGATAGTTCGCATTTCTCATGAAATCGTAGAGTCCAATCAGGGCACAGAGAACCTACTTATTCTGGGAATCCCAACTCGTGGCGTATTCCTAGCAAATCGTATCGCTGCATCAATTGCTAAAAACTACCCAGAGTTCGACACTGTTAACTCAGTCGGGAAGCTGGATGTAACTATGTTTAGGGATGACCTTTCCTCAAGACCAGGTAAGCAAGTTACTGCCACAAGCATTCCAACCACATCACTTGAAAACAAGACGGTAGTACTGGTAGACGATGTGCTTTTCAGTGGAAGAACCGTAAGGGCTGCACTAGATGCGCTGGTTTCACACGGCAGACCAAAAGCAGTTCGACTTGCAGTGTTAGTTGATCGTGGGCACCGTGAATTGCCCATAAGAGCGGACTTTGTTGGAAAGAACCTTCCTACTAGCTTCTCCGAAAGAATCTACGTCAAGCTCACTGAAAGCGATGATGAGCAATCGGTGGTGATTGAGCAGTGAGACACCTTTTAAGTGCTTCAGATCTAAGCATCGAATCAACTCTTGAGATACTAAATCTTTCATTAGAGATGCAAGATGTAAACAGCAGAGATGTCAAGAAGCTTCCCGCTCTCAACGGTAGAAGTGTGGCTAACCTCTTCTTCGAAGATTCGACAAGAACAAGGTTCTCATTTGAGATTGCTGCTAAGAGGCTCTCTGCTGATGTAGTCAACTTCACAGCTAAAGGATCTTCAGTCAGCAAAGGTGAGTCTCTGAAAGACACAGTGCTGACTCTTGAAGCTATGGGGATTGAAGCACTTGTTGTCAGACACCATCACAGTGGCGCAGCAAACACGATTGCCAATGCTGCTTGGTCAAAAGCAGTAGTTATTAATGCTGGGGATGGCACTCATCAGCATCCAACGCAAGCTCTAACTGATGCGCTAACCATCCGTCAGCACCTTAAAGGAAACAAGGACCTAGGAGATCTGCGAGGGGTTCGAATCCTTATCGTTGGTGACATTCTGCACAGCCGAGTTGCTAGATCTAACATTGACCTGCTTCGCACTCTCGGCGCTCATGTATCTCTAGCGGGACCAGCTACCTTGCTGCCTAAGACAGGTGAAGTTTTAGCAGACGCCATCTATCACAACCTAGATGATGCACTTGCTATGGGTTTTGATGTTGTGATGATGCTGAGAATGCAGATGGAGCGGATGAACTCGGTCTTTGTTCCAAATGCCAATGAGTATTCAGCGCTTTGGGGACTTTCCAACCAGAGATTTCAATCATTGAAAAGCTCAACACTAGTTATGCATCCAGGACCAATGAATAGAGGACTTGAGATATCTTCAGAGGCTGCTGACTCCAAACAATCAGTAATAGTCGACCAAGTACGAAACGGTGTTGCTGTTCGCATGGCAGTGCTTTTCAAACTACTAGCGCAAGAATCGAGTGACAAATGAATAACGCAGGAACAGTTTTCACAAATGTCTCCCTAGCTAATGGACAGATAACCAACATTGCAGTTGTGGGTGAGTGCATAAGTTCTGTCGGCGATGACTACGACAAGGCCCTTAAGATAATTGATTGCACTGGATTGGTTGCGCTTAGTGGATTCGTTGATCTTCACACTCACTTGCGTGAACCTGGTTTTGAGCAGAGCGAAACTATTCTGACTGGCAGCAAGGCTGCTGCGATGGGCGGATTTACCTGCGTCCACCCGATGGCTAACACCAACCCGGTTGCCGATAACAGCGCAGTTGTTGAGCAAGTTCACGCACTAGGTGTAGCCGCTGGTTTTGTTCAGGTGCAACCTATCGGTGCGGTAACGGCGAACCTCGAGGGAAAGAACCTTGCAGACCTTGGCAAAATGAATGCCTCTGCTGCTCACGTAACAGTATTTAGTGATGACGGTAAGTGTGTCAGTGACTCGTTAGTTATGCGCAGAGCACTTGAGTACGTCAAAGCCTTTGACGGAGTGATTGCTCAACATGCTCAAGACCCGTTACTAACTGTGAACGCCCAAATGAACGAAGGTGCATTGTCACTCAAGCTTGGGCTTACAGGATGGCCAGCAGTTGCAGAGGAAGCGATAATCGCTCGCGACGTCTTGCTCGCACAGGAAGTAGGCTCACGTCTACATGTATGTCACGTTTCGACAAAAGGATCTGTTGAAGTTATCCGCTGGGCTAAATCCAGAGGTATCAATGTCACAGCAGAGGTCACTCCGCATCACCTAATCCTTACCGAAGACCTAGTTGAAAGCTATAACCCGATTTACAAAGTGAATCCACCACTTAGATCACAGGAAGATGTTTTAGCCCTAAGACAAGCTGTTGCGGATGGCACTATCGATATAGTCGCAACCGACCATGCACCACACACGGCAGACAGCAAAGATTGCGAATGGGGAGAAGCCGCCTTTGGAATGATCGGGTTAGAAACCGCTGCGGCGCTTGTCAAAACAACGCTTATAGACACTGGCCTAATTGATTGGGTTCGATTTGAGCAATTGCTTTCACACAACCCAGCCGCAATTTCAAGATTAACTAACCAAGGTCAAGCCCTAGCAACTGGCTCGTTTGCAAACATTGTATTCTTCGACCCAACAACATCGGTCAAAGTTGATGGCACGACCCAGAGTAAGAGTTTAAACAATCCTTACATTGGTATGACACTCAGTGGCTCTGTAAGACACACGCTCTACCGTGGTGTTCTAACTGTAAAGGATTCAATGATTCAAGAGATTGGAAACCACAATGGCAATTAGATCCCGAACAGCAATCCTGGTTCTAGAAGATGGCATGGTCTTCAACGGAGTTCCTTTTGGTGCAAGTGGTAGAACCTTAGGCGAAATAGTTTTCGCTACCGGCATGTCTGGGTATCAAGAGACACTCACAGACCCTTCCTACGCAGGTCAGATAGTTGTTCAGACTGCTCCGCATATTGGTAACACCGGTATGAACGACAGAGATGAGGAATCCGACAAGATTTGGGTATCAGGATATGTCGTTCGAGATGTGAGCCGTATTGTTTCGAACTTCAGATCTCAGCGCACTCTTGAGGATGATCTACTTCGTGACAAAGTCGTTGGGATATCGGATTTAGATACCAGGGCACTAACTTTGCACCTTCGAGAGATCGGGGTTATGCGTGCGGGAATATTCTCAGGCGATGAAGCAAAGAAGCCTGTTGAGGAACTTGTTGAGATCGTTCGCAGCGCTGAGAAGATGCAAGGGCTGTCTTTGAGCTCTGTTGTTTCCACGAGAGAAAAGTATTCAGTAGAGCACAAAGGTGAGTTCGTAGGCAAAGTCGCAATCCTAGATCTTGGTATCAAGAGATCCACTATCGAAAACATGGTCGAAAGAGGGCTGTCAGTTGAAGTATTTCCTGCAGAGTCAAGCGCCGAAGATTTAATGAGCAGCCACCCAGACGCAGTTTTTTATAGCAACGGCCCAGGTGACCCTGAAACGGCTACAGCTCAGGTCAATGTTCTTCAGCAAGTACTTAAAGCAGGAATACCATTCTTTGGGATCTGCTTCGGTAATCAGCTACTGGGCAGGGCCCTAGGCTTCCAAACCTATAAGTTGTCGTTCGGTCACAGAGGAATCAACCAACCCGTCCTCGATCGCCGAACTGGGCGAGTGGAAGTAACTGCTCACAACCACGGCTTCGCTGTTCGTGTTGATGGTGGAGAACAGGTTGATTCACCTGCTGGATTTGGAAAAGTCAGGGTGTCGCACATCTGCCTAAACGATGATGTTGTTGAGGGACTGGAATGTTTAGATATTCCTGCGTATTCAGTGCAGTATCACCCTGAAGCAGCTGCTGGACCGCATGACGCTAACTACTTATTCGATCGGTTGATTGAAATGATTCGCGCCAACCAAGCAAAGAAAGTCAACTGATGCCACGTAGAGAAGACATCAAGAGTGTCCTAGTAATCGGATCGGGCCCGATTGTTATCGGCCAGGCATGTGAATTCGACTATTCAGGAACACAAGCATGTCGAGTTCTTCGCGATGAAGGTATCAGAGTGATTCTGGTAAACAGCAACCCTGCAACGATCATGACGGACCCTGACTTCGCCGATGCCACCTACATTGAACCAATAACACCACAGGTGATTGAGGCAATTATTGCCAAAGAGAGACCTGACGCTATTTTGCCAACACTTGGTGGCCAAACAGCATTGAACGCCGCAATGTCACTTCATGAACTAGGAATTCTCGAGAAATACAACGTAGAGCTGATTGGAGCTAAAGTATCTGCCATCAAAGCTGGCGAAGACAGACAGTCGTTCAAGCAACTAGTTATAGACGCTGGAGCAGATGTAGCTAAGTCATACATCGCTCACACAATGGATGAAGTGCTTGATGCAGCTGCAAAGCTCGGCTACCCGGTTGTAGTGAGGCCGTCTTTCACTATGGGTGGACTCGGATCTGGGTTTGCTTACGATGAGAAAGACCTGAGAAGAATTGCTGGTGCAGGTCTGCAAGCAAGCCCAACCACAGAAGTTCTCTTAGAAGAATCAATCATGGGTTGGAAAGAGTATGAACTCGAACTTATGCGAGACAACGCAGATAACACTGTGGTTGTCTGTTCGATTGAGAATGTTGATCCAGTTGGAGTGCACACGGGAGACTCAATTACCGTAGCCCCAGCACTAACTCTTACTGACCGTGAGTACCAGCACATGCGCGATATTTCTATCGACATCATTAGAGCAGTTGGCGTTGATACAGGTGGCTGTAACATTCAGTTCGCTGTGGAGCCAAACACTGGTCGCATCATTGTTATAGAGATGAACCCAAGAGTTAGTCGCTCCTCGGCACTTGCCTCAAAGGCTACCGGTTTTCCAATCGCTAAAATCGCTGCAAAGCTTGCCATCGGCTACAGACTTGACGAGATTCCAAACGACATAACTAAAGTAACTCCAGCTTCTTTCGAGCCTGCTCTTGACTATGTTGTTGTCAAAGTTCCGCGATTCGCTTTCGAGAAGTTCCCAGCCGCTGATGCAACGCTAACTACAACTATGAAATCCGTCGGTGAGGCAATGGCCATCGGCCGAAACTATGCACAGGCACTGCAGAAGGCTCTTAGATCCCTTGAGCGACGTGGTTCTTCATTCCATTGGGGTGAGCAGAAAAGATCTAAAGAAGAACTGATTGAACTATCAAGAACACCAACTGATGGACGTATCGTCACGGTTCAGCAAGCTCTTCGTCTAGGCGCAACTGCTAGCGAACTCTTTGAGGCTACCAAAATTGATCCTTGGTTCATTGACCAAATAGTTCACATCAATGAAGTCGCAGATGAAATCAATAAGGCCAAGATCTTAGACCCAGAGATCATGCTGTACGCAAAATCCTTTGGTTTCAGCGATGCACAAATCGCTGAACTACGTGCAGTTACGGAAAGCGAAGTCCGGGCAGTGCGGTACGCGCAGAACATAAGACCGGTGTATAAAACTGTGGACACTTGCGCTGGAGAGTTCCCGGCTCTTACTCCTTACCACTACAGTACTTATGAACAAGTGACCGAAGTGCGTCCTTCAAGTGCAAAGAAAGTTGTCATCTTAGGCTCAGGCCCAAACCGTATCGGTCAAGGTGTTGAATTTGACTATTCATGTGTGCACGCATCCTTCGCTCTTCATGATGCTGGCTTTGAAACCATCATGATCAACTGCAACCCTGAAACTGTTTCTACGGACTATGACACCAGCGACAGACTCTATTTCGAGCCTTTGACACTTGAAGATGTCCTTGAAGTTATTCACGCCGAGTCTCAAAGTGGTGAGATGGTCGGAGTCGTAGTTCAGCTAGGAGGCCAAACCGCTCTTGGTTTAGCACAAGGGCTTGCAGCTCATGGGATTCCTATTTTGGGCACCACTCCTGATGCCATAGATCTTGCCGAAGAGCGAGGAGCATTCTCAAAGATTCTAGATGCAGCCGGCCTAATCGCTCCTGCTAACGGGACAGCTATTAGCCTTGCTGAAGCTAAGTTGATCGCGGATCGAATTGGTTTCCCAGTGCTAGTTAGACCATCTTTTGTGCTTGGTGGACGTGGCATGGAGATTGTTTACGACCAAACAGCGCTTGAAGGCTATTTCGTCAGAATTGCAGACCAGGCAATCGTTGGACCTAAACATCCACTGCTAGTCGACAGATTCCTAGATGATGCAATTGAGATCGACATAGATGCGCTCTTTGACGGTAATCAACTCTATGTTGGTGGAGTCATGGAGCACATCGAAGAAGCTGGAATACATTCTGGTGATTCTTCTTGTACCTTGCCTCCAATCACGCTTAGCAACGCACAGATCAATCGGGTTAGAGAAGCCACAGAGAAAATAGCCCAGGGGATTGGTGTTGTTGGCTTGCTAAATGTTCAGTTCGCATTGGCTCACGATGTTCTGTATGTATTGGAAGCAAACCCTCGAGCATCTAGAACTGTTCCGTTTGTTTCTAAAGCGCTAGGAATTACCTTAGCTAAAGCAGCGGCACTGCTTATGGTTGGTAAAACCATTCCTGAACTGATAGCCGGAGGACATTTACCAGCCGTCGATGGTACTCACATTCCTGAAACAACTGCGATCTCTGTCAAGGAAGCTGTTCTTCCATTCAAGAGGTTTGCAACAAAGGATGGAAGATTCGTCGATTCACTTCTTGGGCCGGAGATGCGTTCCACAGGAGAGGTGATGGGCATTGATATTGATTTCCCAACAGCTTTTGCCAAGAGTCAGGCTGCTGCCGGCAGTGCTCTTCCAGTTTCGGGAAAGATCTTTATTTCTGTAGCGGATAGAGACAAACACCAAGTTGTTCTTCCTGTTAGAAGACTTTGGCAGTTGGGTTACGAGATTCTTGCTACCAACGGAACTGCTGCCATCTTGAAAAGGCATGGGATACCAGTTCGTATTGTCAGAAAGCATTCAGCCGATGACGATGCTCCTGCTGGACCATCAGTTGTCGATCTCATTTTGGCTGGTGAGGTTGATGTAGTGGTAAATACTCCATCTGGTTCTTCAGCTAGAAAAGATGGTTACGAAATTCGTGCTGCTACCACTGCAGCAGATGCACCAATCTTTACAACCATCGCTCAGTTATCTGCCGCTATTGGATCCTTCGAAACTGTCATCGCTGGTGACTTTAAGGTTCGTTCGCTTCAAGAGCACGCACAAGATAGGAGAGAAGCTCTTGCCTGATTCGTTCTCGAGAAAACTTGAGGCCGCGTTCGCATCTCTAGGCCAGCTCTGCGTTGGCATTGATCCGCACGAGAGTCTGTTAGCAGATAACGGTTTTGAGATTTCAGCGTCCGGTGTTGAGCAATTCAGTTACAAGATGCTGGATCAGTTGCAGGACGTGGTTTCAATTATCAAGCCCCAGGTTTCATTCTTCGAACGATTCGGTTCAGAAGGATTTAGATCGTTAGAGAATGTTCTTCGAGAGGCAAACGACAGAGGCTTTCTAGTTATAGCAGATGCCAAGAGAGGAGACATCGGTTCAACTATGGAAGCCTACGGACAGGCCTGGCTTGCCAAATCCGCTCCGTTTATATGCGATGCACTTACAGTAAATCCTTACCTAGGGGTTGGCGCACTCTCTTCTGCGGTTGCATTTGCAAGCGAAAGAGGAAAAGGGCTGTTTGTTCTAGCTGCCACTTCTAACGAGGAAGGTACTGCGCTTCAATCATCGATAAACGATGGCATGTCTGTTGCCTTACAAGTTGCACAGGAAGTGCAAACATTGAACCTCAACACAGCAGCTAGCAAAACTAAGTTCGGTTCTGTTGGTCTAGTAGTTGGAGCAACGGTTGACCTAAAGAAGATGGGTCTCGAAGCCATGAATAATGGAAGACCGAATCTTAGGACTACTATCCTGGCCCCAGGTTTTGGTTTTCAAGGTTCGAACCTGTCTAGTGCCAAAGAAATCTTTGGCGATCTGTTAGGCGATGTAATCTACACGGTTTCCAGATCTGCGCTTAGAAGTGGTATCGAAGCAGTTAGTTCAACTGTTAGACAGGACCAAGAGACCCTGAAGATTGCCCTTGCCCAATAGGCTTGTGTCATGACCAGACTCACGGTGATTGCAGGCCCTACTGCAGTAGGTAAAGGAACAGTTGTTCGTCACCTGCTAGAGCAGCACCCAGAAATCAAGGTTTCAGTTTCTGCTACAACTCGGCAACCCAGAGTTGGCGAAGTTCATGGTCGAGAATACTTCTTCGTTAGTAATGACGAATTTGACCAAATGATAGCTAATGATGAGCTATTGGAGTACGCAGTGGTCCACCAATTGAATCACTATGGGACACCTAGGGGACCCGTGGACGAGGCAATAAAAGCGGGTCAGCAAATGATCTTGGAGATTGACATCCAAGGGGCCGAGCAAGTCAAAAAGTCTATGCCTGAGGCTAATTTGATTTTCATAGCTCCGCCAGATCTTGATGAACTCAAGCGCAGACTAGTCGGTAGAGGCACTGAGAGCCCTGAGGAGATAGCCATACGCCTTGGTACTGCAGAGATTGAGATGAAAGCCCAGGAATGGTTCGATCATGTGGTAATAAACAGGGAAGTGGCACAATGTGCCCAAGAGGTCTTAGACTTGATGAAGTCTTCGTGAATCCCTCGGGTTCACATCAAATAAAAGGAAAAGTAGCGTAAAAATGACTGAAAAACTTGAGGGAATCGTATCTCCGTCTATTGATGCACTGATGTCAAAGACAGATTCAAAGTACGGATTGGTTATCTTCGCCGCAAAGCGTGCCCGTCAGATTAACGACTACTACTCAGCTCTTCACGAGGGATCATTGTTTGACAACGTAGGTCCACTAGTTGACGCAGCCGTTGATGACAAGCCACTATCAATCGCTATGCGTGAAATCGTTGAAGGTGCTGTAGTTACATCTGAAGCCAAAGAGTAATCTGAGCGATCTTGCACATTCTCGTCGGTGTCACAGGAGGCATAGCAGCCTATAAAGCTGCAGCTGTTATCCGTGGTTTCACTGAACTAGGGCACACAGTAAAAGTTCTGCCAACCCAAAATGCTCTGCGCTTTATCGGTGCGACAACTCTTGAAGCTCTTTCTCACAATGTCGTCGATTCAGACCTTTATACGGATGTTGAATCTGTCAAACACATTGCTTTAGCCCAAGAGGCAGATCTGATAGTGGTAGCGCCTGCAACAGCAGCATTTATAGCCCGTTACGCTCATGGTTTAGCAGATGATCTTTTGCTAAACGTTCTTCTTGCAACCAAAGCAAAAGTTGTAGTTGCCCCTGCCATGCACACTGAAATGTGGCTGCACCCTGCAACTGTTGCTAACATTCAAACCCTGAAAACTCGTTGTGTACTAATCATTGAACCTGCAACAGGCAGACTCACCGGGGAAGACTCAGGACCAGGTCGATTACCTGAGCCTGAACTGATTGTCTCTCAAGCACTTAGCGCTAACCAAACTTATGACCTTGCCGGCAAAACGATAACCGTTGCAGCTGGAGGAACAAGAGAGCCTATCGACGCTGTTCGTTTTATTGGAAATCGATCTTCAGGAAAACAAGGCCTAGCTATTGCCGACGCTGCTCTTGCTCGTGGAGCCAAGGTCAATTTGATCGCCATCAACATTGAGAGCGATACTTCTCGTTTTAGCAATGTAATCAAAGTGTCAACAACTGCTGAACTAGGTTCAGCCTTAGATGAATTAATCACAACATCAGATGCACTATTCATGCCAGCTGCTGTTAGCGACTTCCGTGTTGCTCAAATCTCGGAAGGTAAGTTATCACGTCACGACACTGAAGAACTCGAATTGAAATTGATTGCCAATCCAGACCTTCTAAGTGGGCTATCTGCTAAACGCGAAGCTGCTGGCTTGAAGACATTGCTGATTGGGTTCGCAGCAGAGGTGCTCAACCACGCTGGAGATCGACACGAGTTGGTTCAACGGGCAGCGAAAAAGAGAATTTCCAAGAATGTCGACTTAATTGTGGCTAATGATGTGACCGGTGGCGCCGTGTTTGACCAGGATAGTAACCAAGTCAGCATTGTTTCAGCGAGTGGCTCAGTTGAACACCAAGGGACCAAAATCGCGGTTGCAAATCAAATCCTCAACGAGACAATCAAGCTATTCGGTTGAGAGCAAGCCAGCTGTGTCAGTTCTCAGAGATATACTGGTTTGAATATGAATAAAACTAAGTACTTCACTTCTGAATCCGTAACAGAAGGCCATCCAGACAAGATTTGTGACCAAATCAGTGACGCTATTCTGGATAACCTGATTGCCCAAGACCCTGCATCTCGAGTCGCAGTAGAGACCCTCGTAACCACAGGTCTTGTACATGTGGCTGGTGAGATTACAACTGAAGGCTATGCAGAAATTCCAGACATCGTTAGATCTAAGCTTCTGCAAATTGGCTATAACTCTTCAGAAATAGGTTTTGATGGCACCTCCTGCGGTGTCAGTGTTTCGATTGGTCGCCAGTCAGCTGATATAGCTCTGGGTGTTGATTCATCACTCGAACTGGTCGTTGGTGAATCGAAAGACGATTACGACAAGCAAGGTGCTGGAGATCAAGGCATCATGTTCGGCTTTGCATGCACTGACACCAAAGAGTTGATGCCTCTGCCAATCAAGATTGCACATTCACTAGCTGAGCAGCTTGCAAAGCTTAGACACAGTGGCGAAATTGGTTTCCTGAGACCTGATGGCAAGACACAAGTAACCATAGGTTACGAAGGGGATAGGCCTGTTTCAGTTCAAACTGTAGTTCTTAGCACGCAACACAACCCTGGAGTTAGCAACAGTGAGATCACTCAGGCCGTCACAAAGTATGTTGTAGAACCAGTACTTGCATCATTCGGTTTTGATGTTGCTGACAGCAAACTGCTCATCAATCCAACAGGGAACTTCGTTATCGGAGGACCACAGGGAGATGCCGGGCTAACAGGACGCAAGATCATTATTGATACCTATGGTGGATACAGTCGCCACGGCGGCGGTGCTTTTAGCGGCAAAGATCCTTCAAAGGTTGATAGGTCAGCAGCCTACGCAATGCGATGGGTTGCCAAGAACCTAGTCGCTGCAGGATTAGCCAGCAAAGCTGAAGTTCAGGTCGCTTACGCAATTGGTGTAGCAAGGCCTGTGGGACTTTACGTTGAATGCTTTGGAACAAACACCGTTGATGTTGAACTCATAGAGAAAGCCGTTCTTGAAGTCTTTGATCTTCGACCGAGAGCAATAATTGACGAGCTTGATTTACTTCGACCTATTTACGGAGCAACTTCTACGTATGGACACTTCGGGCGTGAACTGCCTGATTTCAGCTGGGAGAAAACTAACAAGATCGCTGATCTGCAAACTGCCGTAGGTATGTAATGTCGCTGGTAGCAAAGATTCGATTCAGCTCCTCTCTGCCACAGTTAGATAAAGAATTCGATTACCTAATTCCTGCAGAGCTAGCAAGCCTCGTCGATGTTGGTTACTTGGTTCAGGTACCCTTTGGCGCTGGAGGCAAAGAAAAGACAGGCGTCGTTTGCTCGGTCTCTGAAGAGTCTGCACCTCGAGACAAACTTCTATCCGTTACCTCCTTGTCATCGATAACCCGTGTGCTATCTCCAGAGCAATTAGAACTCTGCAAGGCGGTGGCGGCAAGACAAGCCGGAACTATTGGCGAGTTGCTGTCCACCTCAATTCCAAAAAGGTACGTGCGGGTTGAGAAGAACTTTGTTGCAACTATTCCCGACGTTCCTGATCTATCGGAGCACCGTCAGAAGAATAAGTTAGTACAACATCTACAAACCCACTCGCGTACCTATTACACGCCTGAGCTTTTGGGCAACTTAGGAGCAAACTCTGGATGGTCACATGATTTTGCTCTAGCTGCCTATGCGCAATATCTAGAGGGAAAAAGTGCTTTGGTAGTCCTTCCAGATTTTGCTGAACTGGCTAGATTCGAGCAGGCATTAGAAGCGCTTGGTTTGAAGCAGATTTCTTATCGGCACACAAGTGGCGATACTGGGTCACAGAGGCATCTAAATCACCTGTTTGCTTCGTCAACAGTTGCGATTAACTACGGTCTTCGCAGTGCCTGTTTTGCTCCAGCTGTAAACCTTGGTCTGGTCATGCTTTGGGATGATGGTGATGAATCACACATAGAGCAGTCCGCCCCGTACTGGCAATCGAGAGAAGTGCTGCTGCAAAGAACCGAACTAGAGCAGTCCAAGTTCCTTATCGCATCACATGCTCCTACGACCGAAGTGATTCGCCTAATCGAGATAGGACATCTGGTTCCTTTGTCTGCAATTGGAGAACTTCCCGATGCAAGTGTCACTGAACTAAACGACAGGTTAGACGCTACCTCGTTTGCCTTGATAAACAACGCCTTGAAGGCAGGCCAATCAGTTCTCATTCAAATAGCGACAGCAGGCTGGGCAAGTTCACTTATCTGCGTGTCATGTAAAGAGCTTCGTGTTTGCCCATCTTGTTCATCTTCAATTTGGGTTGACCCATCGGGTAAATTCCGATGCCGCTCCTGTAAATCAAGGTTTGAACTGTCTGCTTGCAAATGCGGTAAGACTGCCACTAGACCAACTGTTCTTGGAGCTTCGGCAATTGCTCAACAAATGGAACGTAGCTTTCCTGATGCAACAGTCCTGCGATCAAATGGCGAGAACCGTCTTACTAAAGTTTCTGGGCAATCTCTGCTTGTTGTTTCCACTCCTGGTTCAGAACCAGAAGTTCAGGGGGGCTACTCAGTAATTCTGATTGCAGACGCAGCACGGATGTTAGGTGCTCCTAGGCTCAGAGCTGATGAACAGAGCATCGGAAAGTGGGCCAACGCCATCTCTCTCGCAGGTAGGTCGGCTTCAGTGATTTTTGTAGGACTGCGTGAATCTCTAGCCGAGAGAATGATCAATCTTGATTTTCAAGGGGCGGTAAGCGACGACTACGCAGATCGTGTGGACTTGGCTCTTCCGCCACAGACGAGAATCGCGACAGTAACAAGTTCAAACGATGCGGATCACGCAAGGTTGTCAAGTGAATTGGCAACTTTGATTCCTGTAGGCAAGACAAGAACTCTTCAAGTTGCGCAACCCAATGTCATTGTTCTGGACTATCCATATAGCTTCGGTTTGGAACTTGCCGCACTGTTGAGCCAGACAACACAGCTACTAACGAAAACCAGCAAATCGAAGAAGCCTGGGGAACGCGTTTATCGCATCAACATGGATGACAGCAAAGTAATCTAATAACCGATGAGAATCCTATTCGCAGGAACCCCTGCTGCTGCAGCTACTGTACTTGAAGGCCTTCTGGCT
>Ga0304730_1002372_pt1 | contig 13474 bp, 9 predicted proteins | sample M_130628_MF_Meta_FD_190474 | JGI IMG/M metagenome (GOLD analysis project Ga0304730, IMG submission 190474) | Freshwater microbial communities from Lake Montjoie, Canada to study carbon cycling - M_130628_MF_MetaG (v2) (version 2) | ecosystem: Environmental > Aquatic > Freshwater > Lake | place...
CCGAAACAATGAACAAAGAGCGTTCGAGTGACACAACGGCAGCAACGATGGCGGCAAAAAGTAGAGGCCACATGATGGGTCCACCGTGGATGAAGGTACGGATGATCGAATTTTTGTTTCCGTAATTTCTGAGGGCTTGGCCCATGGTGAAGTCAGAGGCAATAACCGCTTCCCCTCCGGCCATGAGGGTGGCAAAGGCTGGACCAAAGATTTTTGAGTGCTCCGCACCTTTAAGAACCGTTTCTTTCGATCCCTTGGCTTCGGAGGCCCAACCTGCGACTGAACCGTCGGCAGAGGAGAAGAGAACCATCGGTCCAATCTGGGCAAACTTGCCTTCGACCAGCGCCCCTTGGGCATCCAAAGCTACGCCTGGATAGCAGTGGCCACCGAGGAGGTCGCCGATTCGGGTGAGGGCGGCATCCACGACCCGGAAGGAGGCCTTGTACTTGTCTTCGTGGGAAGCGTTGCTGTTTTCGTGGGTCGCTTTGGCTAGGTCGAGTTTCTCGCGGTGGCCTGAACGCTCGGATATATGAATGCTCTTTTCGCCAAAATTCCTACCGAATTCATTGAGAAGATTCAGCATGTAGGTGTTTTCCTCTTCTCGCTGTTTGATTTCGGCCTTCAGGGAGGATTGATCGAGATTTTTCATATCTCGGGCACGTTGGGCGAGGTCCAGTTCTTTGCGGGCAAGGGCGAGGTCGTCCTCGGCCAGAGAAAGCTTTTTGCTGAGGGGCAGTTTTTCGGAGGAAATCTTCTCCCGCGTAGCGGTCAGCTCCTTTAGGGCCGCATCTAAGTCAGCCCGGGCTTTTGTGGAAGCAGTCGCAAGCAGATCGGTCGCCTTGGGAGCGGCAGTCGGAAGAATGGAGGGAGCGGGAGCAGGCTCTTGGGCGGCAGGTTGGGCCGACGGGGGTGCAACAAACTCTGCTTTGGGGGCACGGGGCTGGACATTCGCATCCACCTGCTGCTGACCTAGCGCCTGAAAGTTTGAAAGTAGCGTGATGCCTAGGAAGGCCAGAAAAGCGAATTCCGAATTTCCCATTTTGATTTTTGCATTCCGAATTTCGCATTCCGAAATCGTCTTCGATGGGGAACTTAAGTTTGAACGTTCGATATTAAGACTCATTGTATTTTTACTGGGAGGTCAATAAACGTAGCTCCCTTTTCCTTTCCTTCAAGAATGTGGACCGCGAGAAGAATTTTCTTTCCGTTGGCGTTGTCCGGCTTCCAGACCCAACCGTCGGGTCCGGGGTGACCGATCCCCGCCAAGGTGCCTTCACGGTTGGTGTAATACGCTTGGCTGAGACCGAGATAAACGGTGGTGACTTCGGCTCGGGTTCCATCGGGGAAGGTACGAAGCTCCTTCACGCTGGCCACGGTGGAGTTAAAAGCGCTGGCCTGATCGAGAATACCCAACACGTTTTGCAGGCGTTCCGCCAGGGAAGCGGTTGATTTTTCTGAGTCTTCGGGGAAACGGGCGATGATCGGCTTGAGCTTTTCACGGAGAGGTTCGGGAAGTTGAGGAAGGAGGGGGCGAAGTTTCTTTTCCGCAGCGATAACCATGGCTTTCGATTTTTCAGCCGTGGCTTTCAGTTTGTCGTTTTGGGCGGCTAACTCGTCCCGTTTCTTCTGGGCCTCCGCTACGGCAGTAGAGATTTCCTTCAGCTTGTCGCGGACAGTGGTGGTTTCAGCTCGGGCAAGGCGAACGCGATCTTCCAGGATGTCCTTGCCGGATGCCCACTCCGATTTTTCTTTCGAGATCAGCTGCTTGGTTTCGACCCATTTGGTTAATGTTTCGCGGGTAGCCTCGATGATGGGGGCGGTCTCACTGGTGACTTTCATCGCGGGGGCGGTTGGGGTCGGGGCATTCGTTGTAGCTTGAGCACTCGTTTGGCCGAAAATCTCGGGCGCGAACGGGAAAAGAGAAATTGCGATGAACAAGAGGATAAAATTCATCGTCAAAAACTCCACTTAAGCCCAGAGGAGATGATCTGATTGGCCATGAAATTGTTAGAAGAATTTGATCCCCCAGGTTGGTTCACGCTGCTTTCATTGCCGTACGAAAATTGGACATCCATATAGGCCATGAATTTGTACTCCACATAGAAGCTCAGGTTTTCGTAGAGATTTCTTTCCAGGCCAACAATGGCCTGAAGTGTTAGGCAGACGTTGTTCGCGTTATTGACCGTAGTAATATCCTCTCCCGAAGTGTCGGTAATCTTGTGATTATAGGAATAGAGAACGGCGGCGCCGACGCCACCACCGAAGTAAGGGGTTACGGGCAGGTCTTCAAATTTGATCAGTCCGTTGAGCATGGCGGAGTATGCGGAAAGATTGTAGGTTTCGGTTCCCGCGGAGTTTCCGCCATTTTGGAGAGGAATTTTTTCATAGGAACCTAGATAACCAAACTCCAGTTCCATCGCAGTCCGCATGGGGGTGGGGCCGCCAAATGCGAGCTGAACATCCCGGACGGCAAAATCGTAGCCCACTTTTCCTTCAGCATAAAAACCGAGGTTTCCGCTGTCGGTTTGATCAAGAGGAGGATTCCCAATGGAAGTAGCTGTGCCGCTGCTAATCGTCTGCTGAAGCATAGCTCCTGCGCCACCCGCTGCATACCAGCGTCCATCCCGTGGACCTTTGGGGCCATCGGGACCCGAGGTTTGGGTTGGAGTGATGACTTTGGGTTGGTTGGCAATTTCTGGGAGAGGAGCATCGACAACATTCGAAGTAGGCTCTGGGGCTTTTGCGACAGGTTGCTGTGTTGGAGCGGGTGCGGGTGTAGTTGCTGGGGCAGGGGAAGCAGCAGGGGCGGTTGCTGCGGGTGCCACTGAAAGCCGACCTGTCGACTCTTGGGCTTGAGCGGCAAAAGCCCCAAAGTATATGACTCCAAAAAGAATTAAACTAAGTCGCATCTCCTTAAGAATGAAACAGCGTCCAATCGAAGCGAGATGTCTAGTGTGACAATTCAGAGTTGTTGCGAACTAGGCACGAATAAGTGTTAACAATAAAGTCTCGTTACGGACACATGCCCCCCACGCGTAAGCGTGCCCCGCAACCGCGGGGCCTGAATCTGCAAACCCTGCGAAGCTCAGCGAGCCTGTCGAGACTGAGCGTAGTAGGGCCCGCCCCGACTCCTGTCGGGGCTAAAACCTCCAATTCATCTCAAACTCGGCCGCTTGGGTGTAGAAATTCTGCATCGTGTAACCCCCAAAATCGGGACTGAGCACCCCGTCCACCCTATACGCGATCGACACATCGAATCCCGGCGCCACCTGGTACCCACATCCGAGAAACGCTTCCCACGCCCCCATGAAGTTCGACTGATTGAAATCCCCCTGATAGTTGATCGTTCCCGAAATCGTGCTGACAGTAAGTTTTTGAAACATCCCTCCGCCGCCTGCACCCACAAACGGTCGCCACCCGTCCCCGATCGGATAGGAGAATTCCACATTTACCATAAGCGGCACTTGAAGAAGATATCCTTCCGCATCCAACTTCATCGTTCCATTGAGATTTGGATTGCCGCCGACCCCCGTAAAAGCTCCATTTCCTGTGATCGTGTACGATTCAACTGTGTTGTAGATGCAGCCAGTCTCAAACTCGAAATTGATCCACTGGTTCAGGCGGTAACCTGGGGCAAAATCGAAACGGAAGCCTGGGTTGAAACCGATCGACTCATAACTGATCGTTCCATTGAACGGAACCGATGTGGCGAAGAGGGGATTAGTGTTCGTCTGCGGATAATCCCGAGAATCCCGCTGGGCGACCGACATGTCGGAATTGACCGTCCCACCGAGGGCAATTCGCAAACCTGGCCCTGGACCCGTCACTGGATCCGCCTGCACGTCGGTCAGGGCCAATCTCTGGGCAAATAGATTCGATCCACAAAAAAACATCATGATCAGTAAGCACCATGTCCTTGTCAGCGGCATTGCGTCCTTGGTGCACGTTGCGTGAAACATCGGATTCATCTCACGCTACGTCCGCTACGGGGGGGCAAAATCCGTGTCCTGCAACTACGGGACATGTTAGGGCCAATCTCCATTTCCCATATTCCTTCGCGCCCTTGGCGACCTTGGCGTGAGGTATCATTTTCACCTTGGTTCAGAAGCGAATCGTCACCGTCCCCACAATAGACATCGAAGGGACTGACTGTCCTGCGATCGAATTTAAATACCTAAACTGGACGTCGATCATGAGGTCTGGCTCACCAGGGTTGATCTGAATTCCGCCAAATCCTTGGAAGGCGGAAAGAGTTTGGCTCCGGGTGTTGTCATTTGGGCTGCCCGTAATAAACACTTGGCGGAAAATTCCTCCTGCACCACCACCGGCCACGAGCCTAATTTTCGAATCGGCCAAAGGGTCGGTCCGAAAAACAAAATTTCCCATCATGGGGACTTGGAACAGTTGGATGTTTGTGACCTGACTCATTTGGCTGGCAGAAATCCCCTCAAGTTGATTTTGGTAGACCGAGTTGTACAGAAGGCCTCCTTCGATTTCGAAGGCGATGTTATCGTGAAACTGGGCTCCGAGCATCAATCCGGTGGCAAAGCCAGGTTGCATCGGGACGTTTCCGCTGATTCCAAAGTCGGGATAGTCAACTGATGTAACAAAGCTAAGACCAATCCCTGTCCGCACATAAAATGGTGTCAGTGCGTTAGGTTCGCCACCCAAAACGGATAATTTTTCGCTTTTGGAATCTTGACCCTCTGTTTTTGTTCCTGGAATCGCTTGATCCACCAACTCAGCGTTCGGATCGGTCAAAAGAGAGGGCGGTTTGGAGAGAGGGTGGGGATTGGATAAATCATCGGCGCGCACAGACATAGCTGTCAGGAAAACGGAAAAAATAAACACACCCCATCGGCACATGGGTCGAGGGTGAAATGCAAATGAGAAGCTTCAAGTCCCTAACAGATAGCTAAAAAAGAACGTGTGAATAGTCTTCGAAGTGTCACCTGCCCCGCAAGCACTCAGGGCTGCGGAGGCCTAAAAATATGCGAAGGGTCGGGCTTTATTTTGAATAGAACGAACCCGTAACCGACTGGAATGACTTCCAAAGGAGGTGAGGAAAAATCCCATCTGGCCGAGGAGGTCCCGGAGTCCAAGATACCGACCCAGCGGCCTGAATTATGAAATCCGTACATGTGTAGATTTTCATCGGAATACAGCTGCAAGCGGTCACAGAATTCCGGAGAAGCCGACGTCACCAGACCGTCGGACTCGCGGCCCCAATCCGTCCCCAGGCGCAGGTCTTCAGGAAAGGGGTAGCCGACCAAGTTTGGTCCAGCGGCGAGAGGAACTCGGCAGGGGGACATCCGACGGTCTCCTCCCAAAGAAAAGCCGAAGCCAGCCGGGTGGGCACTTTTGACCAGAAAAGCCTGCCCGGGAGGCACGATGGTTTTCTCCGAAGGCCAGAGTTTCTTCTGGTCAGATATCCAGGCCAACTGTTGCGGAAAGGATGCCGTCAGGCGCGGTGTCAATTTTTCTACCTTGCCGGATCCCCATGGTAGCCAAAGGGTGGGGATGCCTTTTGGCTGGGGAGAAATTAGCCTTCTGCGAATAATTTCTGTGAGGTTGTCCTGCAAGGTCCAGTGGGGTACGACTTCACACTCCGCGCCCAGCCAGAGGGAATCCACGAATGGTTTGGTGTTCAGTGGGGAGGACTCCAGGAACCAGCGCCCATTTCCCGTCGCACGGCTGGCGGCTTCATCGATTTCCATGCGCTCACCCTCCAGGAGATGCCCAGCCGGTCCGGTTACGATTAGGTAGTGGGGAGAGGACTGGGCCAATCCAACTGCCTGCTCAGTCCCAGATGATGTGATTTGCAGGCTGAGGCTGGAGGGAACTGCGGTTACCTTTCCTTGTGCGCTCGCGGGGTGTTGCAGGGGAAAAGTAACCGCCTCCTGCCCAGGACGGATGCGTAACTCTAAGGAGATCTGCTCTGCCGCCACCCATGCTGGAAGCAAAGGAAGAAAAAGGAGGGGCAAACAACGATGGAAAAATCGAGTGTAGTGATTCATCGGGCCACTCATCGGACGGTCAAGCTCACGATTTTTTTGATCCAGCCTTTGGCATTCTGGATAAAAACAGTCGCACTGTAGGTTCCAGGCGTGGTGGGAGTTCCCAAGAGATTGCCGGTGGCCCGATCCACGGAAAGGCCCGGGGGCAGCCCGTAGGCCGATACATTCACACCAGTCGAGGTATCAATAAAAGCACTGCCATCTGGAGGTAAAGAAATTTCAGCCACTAGGTTTTCGGGGCTGGAGTAAGCAACCGAAGCCGGCTTGTTGGCGGCGACATAAAGACTCAGGTTCAGTCCGCTGGGCTGCCAGATTGAGCTGTCTCCTGGCAGACCGAAGTTGGAAACTCGGCAACGAATATTGGTAGCCACAACCTGCGTGGGCGTGCCCTCAATGCGGGCGCCCCGGGCGGTCAAGCCCGATGGAAGTTGGTCAAGAAATTCAAAGACAGCGGGATTGCCCCTGGCCGTCAACGCGTAGGAAGCCGCCCTGCCAATGGATAAGAAGAGACGGTTGGTGCTTGTGATCGAGGGAATTGGATTGGTTAAGGTGATGACGACGGAGGAGGTGGTGCGACCACCCCCACGGTAGACACCTCCCAAGTTGTTCATGACAATCGTAGAGGTCCACACCGCTTGGGACACATTCGTTAAAACCGCCGGATTCGTGGTGACCGTAATCAAGCCGTTGGTGCTGATGTTCCCTGTCACGACTACGGGCAAGTCGCTGGCCGTGAAAGTTGGGCTTCCCGTTGCTTCGACTACCTGGTTTGTGGTTTCGCTTAAAATCCAAGTGTAACGATTTGTTACAAGTGCTGGCGCAGCATTCACAAATACGATGGGTAATTTTAATTGAGCCGATACCCTATTGGCTGCCGATGCGGAAATGGTGTTAGTTTCTGGCGAATCATTCGTGCGCATAACAGTCGGACTTGAGGTGCCACTCAAATAGTAATTACCAGAATTAGTCGTCACAGTGAGATTCCTAAATGTTCCACCGGGGGAACTCGTAATGTTCGTGGGCAAGTAACCGGGGGTGTAGGTGATGCGATTCGTGAATGGTTTGTTAGCCACCAGCTCTAATTCGCCGCTTGAGTTGGTGCCCTCGATAAAGATGGATGGAAGTATAGTAACATTGGTAAAACTGAGCGCTCGGACATCGCCCGAGCTAGTGTCCGTTACTAGGATACGAAACAGGTTGGTTCCCGCAGAGGTGTTACTCGTCGTCAATACGCCACTGGTGGATAGTGTGCTGTCCGTTGGCAGCGAATCCAATGCAGTGAACTGTAATACGCTAGGGTCCGGTGCGTCAGTTAAAAAGGTAAAGCTATTTGAAATCCCTGCTATATTTGTGAAACGTGAGGCGTTGGTGAAATTTGGACCATTTTGTGCTCTTACAATAAGCGAAACATTGGATGTCACACTGCCCGCAAACCCGTCTGCATTGGTCGCAGTCACCACAAGAGTATTGGTGCCGATCGCAATGGGCAGGGGCTCTCCCGCAATGACCCCGTTGCTGTTGGTTAGACCTAGGAGGGAGAGAGAAGAGGTAACGCCACCATTTGATGCCATGACAGAGAATGAAGTAGGTCCATTGTTTGCCTTCAACTGCAAGGAGCTCGTTAGGCCTTGAAAAGCCACAAGGTTGGTTGTCAAAATTTGGTTCGGAGGGCCAATGGGCGCCAAGCGGAGTTGCCCATTAATCGTTTGCCCAAAAAGCACTCCCATTCCTAATTTCAAAGCGGTGTTGGTAGTATTCGTTCCGTCCCCTCCGCTTAGGAAAATTCTGCCATTACTGCTGGATGGGAAAAAGACGTTAGTCTGGTTATTAGTCGATGTGGACCGAGCGCGAAAAATACCCATCTCGGTTGCATTGGCTGGATTAGTATTATTGAATATCATTATATAGACTGGAATATTGGTGGAAAGGCTTGTGCCGCCGATCGAGATATTGGTTGGAATAGACAGGTTTGGAACTCGAAAGGGGGTCGTATTCGTCCACTGATTTGTTGTAAATATTGGATAATAATTGGAAACGAGGGGCGCAATTTGGCTTTGGTTCGTTTGACTGCCAATCAAACTCAATACCTGAACCGCATTGGTTGAGTTTGTGAAAGTGCCTAGTTGGAACGAAAGATTCGTTCGCATTGCGGATCCGGATGAGTCTAGGATTGGTAGATTTGTATCTGGAACAATTCGGAACTCTAGAACTTGAGCCGTACTAACCCTCAATAGAGAAAAAAAGGCAGTAAAAAAAACCAGAGGAAGATAGTTGTAGCTGATGAGACTCAGCCTCTTTTTGGCAGGAAGATTGACCTTTGTATCCCCAACAAGAGATGTCTTGTGTAGTGGCCTTTGGCTAAGGCAAAAATCCGCTAAAGGAGGAGAGTAGATCCGAGCTCGGATAACAGAGCTTTCCGCTTTTTGACGGAGTATCAGGGGCATCTTGTAACTTGGCTTACTAGGGAACTCTTTTCCACTTTTTCATCCATTCGCCATCAAATTGTCACAAATTAGAGGAATGGAGCGGGGACAAGCGAAATTCTGACGCGAAATTGTAACAATAAACCGGTTGCGAAAAACAGGTCACCGTACAAAGATTACCTCATGTCAGAAATTCGATTTCGCAAACTCAATCAAAAAGGAGACATCATAGATATGAAACGTACGCTCAACATCGCACTCTCGGTTCTCAGCCTCGCTGGGATCTTCGCACAACCCCTGCAAGCTGGACTTGCTACATCTTCCGGCGTTTTCGCCATTCCCCTTGCCAACGGCAACAACTTCATCGCCACGCCGTTTGCACGCTCCGAGGAGGGCGTGGGCACAATAATCTCCCAATCAGGCAATACACTGACAGTGTCCCCCCTATCGGGTCCGCTGAGCTATACAGCCGACGCCTACGGCTTGAATGCTGCGGAACCCTATGTTCTGGAGATTCTGGACGGAAAATGGATCGGATATTCGGCTCAAATTTCTTCCAACACGGCCAACACCTTTACCTTGCCAGCTGGTGCTCCCTCGGATTTGACTGGCGCTAAGTATGCCATCCGTCAGGACTGGACCGTCGAGTCCCTCTTTGGAGCCGCGGCGACGAGTGTTCTAACCGCCGCAAACTTTGATGACGGCGACGATATTAGCTATGCCGACCAGATCCGTTTGATGAACGACAATGGAACACTGGGGCCAATTTATTTTCGTGCTTACTCCCAAGGAGCCTATGCTTGGTTTAATGAGGCTGGGGAGAATGTGGCCAAGACCCGCCTGCCTTTTGGTAAGGGTATTTTTATCCAATCCACTGGCTCCAAGTCCTTGATCTTATCAGGCATCGTTCGCGCGAGCCGCACTCGTATCGATATTGTTGGAGGGAAGAAGATTAACCTCTTGGCCAATCCGGTTCCTTTCGCAGTTAAGCTGTCTGAATCGGGCATGGACATCACCCCTGGCTCCAACGCGAATACTGCCGACAATTTGCGTCTCTGGAATGGGACCACTTGGAATAACTACTGGCGTAACACCTCCGGTCGTTGGACGGTTGGTACCAGCACGGATGCAAGCAATGTCACCATTCCGGCAGGGGTTGGATTTCTCATCAAACGCAATTCCAACCGTGGCGACCTGAAGGGTGAAAGCGCCCTGAAATTCACTGCGAGCGTGGTGGCTCCGAGAAATTAGAGAATTTTAGCAAATCGTAACGAGGTCAAAGCGTGATGTTCAAATCCAACCAAGGCGGCTTGCAAAGGTCGCCCGCCATTAAAGTTCGCCTTTTGCTCGCCTTGGTTGGGGTTTGGGCGGTATTGGCTGTTTCCTCTTCGTATTCAGCTACCATCCAGTTGGATGTTACGATGGCTGCAGGTGCCAGTATTAACTCGTCGGGTGGTACATTGGTCTCTGGGGGAACAGCCTATGTAGGTTCTTTTTTTAACGGATCCTCGGCGATGACCAAAAATGCGGTGGCTGCTCTTTGGACCAGCACCCGCGCCAGTTTTGCCGATTTGTGGTCTAAGTTTGTTTCCGTGGCTAATGCAGGGGTGAGCAGCGGACGCTTCACCATCTCTACTCAAGCGGAAGTGAGTAGTGTGGGTGGGAAAAATTTAGTAAATAAAAATGTTTATGTTTTGGTCGTTGATAACGCCGCCAGCCCCAATGGCTTTCTGCTTTTGGCGGCGGACGGTAATGACACTTTTCAAATCTTTGCTGATCCCGCAGACAAATGGGGCGATACTTTTACCACTTTAGAGGTTACAGGTGAGACAACCACGTTTACCCCGGAGGGCGAAACAACACCTATTTTAGAGCCCGCAACGACTACCGTAGTGGGCTCTACTGGATCCTACGACGCCAGCACCGATCGCTGGACTATGGCCTTGATTCCTGGGGGAGTGTTGACCCCGACGATCACGGGAGCGGCAACAGCTTCAGCCTTTTCCACGACCTATGGCACGGCATCCGTGGCGCAAACATTCAGTATTTCCGGAAGCAATCTGACGGCGAATCTAGTTGCGACGGCACCAGCGGGTTTCGAAGTTTCTTCCGATGGCACAAACTACGACAGCACGGCCACCTTTGTGCAGTCAGCTGGTTCGGCTAGTGGCACCTTGCGGGTCCGTCTAGCGGCTACCGCAGCTGCGTCTGGCAGCTACAATTCCCTAAACATCGTCCTTTCAAGCACGGGTGCCACCAGCATCAATATTGCCACGGCCTCCAGCGGAAATTTGGTGACCGCCAAGGTTCTCGCTATCTCGGGTTTAGCGGCTGCAAACAAGGACGTGGATGGAACCACCACAGCCACTGTTACGGGGACCCCGACGTACGTGGGCTTGGTAAACAGCGAAAACTTCTCGGTGTCCGGATCCGTGACGTGGGCGTTTCCTGACTCTAATGTCGGAGACAACAAGGCCCTAATTCGGACCGGTAGTTACAGTGCACCCTCCGGTAACTATACCGTTACGCAGCCGATTTTGACGGCCTCGATCCGGGCTCTGCCCACTCTTCGCCTTCTCACACTTGGCGAACCTGCCTACGCTGGGGTAAACACCACTGTCACCCACACTTTCTCCTGTAATGCGAACGGATCCTATGTTCTGGAATATAAGAGCTCGCTAGCTGATGCATGGAAGACCATGAACGTGATCGTCTCCAACAACAACAATTTCAGTGTTACTTTCATCAACTCAGGAGTGAATACAGTTACTGACTGGAAGAACCGGATGTTCTTCCGAGTAAGGAATAGTTAACCCCCAAACCCAAAAAAGGAAAATCAATATGAACCATATCCGCAACCTCTGCAAAGTCGCCGCCTTGGCGCTTTCGCTTGTCATACCCTCAGCCCAAGCCCAGACCATAGAGGCCGTTGCCTCGCCCTTTTATAACGCGCCCTTCAGGGACTCAAGTGGCTCCCTCCTTACCAGTGCATACGTGACCGTGGGCAGCTTTGGTAACCGCACCGCGGATCAAGTGGCCGCACTTTTTTCGGGTGCTAACACAGCATCGGCCGTCGGGGCGCTTCTCACTTCGAATTACACCTCGTTGCTAACTCCAGTGGCGGTTAACTCCTCCACTTTTAGCATTTATAACAATGATGGCTATGCCCCAACGAACCTTCTGGATTTTAACGACACCCCGATCTACTCGGTCATCGCAAAGCAGTTAGGTGCTGATCTCTTTGAGATCGGCATTTTCGGTGCCTACAACTTCACGCGAACAGGTTCAGCAGGGAGTTACTCTTATAATCGTGGCAGTCAGATTAACTTTACCAACCTGGACAACGAACTTGGTATCGACACCATCCGCTTTCGTCAGGCCGTTCCCTCCGCGGGTGGCGCGGGTGCCGATGAGGTAACTGGTTTTGGTACAGCGACTGCAACTGGTTTCCAACTTGGTTCGGTTCAGTCTACCGCCGTGCCCGAACCCTCCTCTGCTTCTCTCTTGATACTTGGTGCAACCGCTTGGGTGGCTCTCCGCCGCCTGCGCAAAAACGTCTAACTGATAAGAAGAAAAACCTAAAACAGGAAATATAAACATGAAAAATAAAATCCTCCTTAGCATCGTAGCTGCCCTAGGGCTGGCTTCAGCAAACAACGGAAATACCCAAACCTATGGACAAGTAACGTTTGTCGACGTTGCCACCAGTGGTGAATACGTTACCGTGGTGACCGGCTCGGGCGGTTCAGTAAACGTAGATGCGACTATTTTGACAAAGTCTCAGCGCTGGACCAAGGATAAGGTCTATCTAATTGAACGTAATGTGATCGTTCCTTCCGGTGTTACCCTGACCATCGAGCCAGGCACACTGTTGCGTGGCGCTCGTCCCTCCAAAGGACAGGGTGCTTCTGGTGCTGAAGCTGCGCTATCTCCTGCTGATCCCGGCGCAATCGTTGTTGCTCGTGGTGGTCGCATCGATGCTGCGGGTACTGCTGATGCCCCCATCATTTTTACCTCCATGGATGATCCAAACGTCCCTGGCGGTGCTGCAACAATTCCTCCTTATGAAAACTATGGTATTGCTGCTGGCACTGGGATCATTAATCCAGTGCGACAGCTTAAAACTGGATTTACCACAATTTCTGGAACTGCTGGTGCTGGACAGTTTACAATAAGTGGTGGTACCTTGACTGCATCCGCTCTCGCATATGGAGACGATCTTACTCAAAACTCTTCGAAGTGGTCTGTTGACGGTGAATTTGGTGGAATTGTTCTGGCAGGGTATGCGGAAACGGTCGTGGGTGTTGCAAACAACACCAGCGCGCTGACAACCGCGATTAATAACGGCACGATCAATGTTAGCAACGGAGCTGCATCCGGAACCAGTGGTGTTCAGCTGATTGAAGGAATGGCCGCGTTCCCGACCTATGGTCTAGGTGGCGGTGACAATGAAAGTGATGACTCTGGAATCCTCCGCTTCATCGACCTTCGTTATGGGGGCTACATCATTGCAGCTTCCAAAGAGCTGAATTCTTACTCCTTCTACGGAATCGGGCGCAACACGGTTTGTGAGTTCTTGGCCGATTGGAACAATGCTGACGATTCATTCGAATTGTGGGGTGGTTCTCTGAATCTTCGCCACTGTATCTCTGCGTTCCCTGGTGACGACGGCTTAGACACCGACCAAGGCTACACTGGAACCGTTCAATTCTTTGTGCAGATCCAGAACAACGCAATTGATTCAAACGGTAATTTGAGCCGTCGTGCCGCCGTCAACGTCGGTGATAGCATGTCAGAGAATGACGGACCGGAATCTGGCAACAGTGCTGTTCCTTACACTGTGTACACGCTTGCGAATGCGACATTCATCGGTCGTGGATATAACGCAATCTCAGCACTCACCAAGGCTGCTGGTGGTGCAAAAGAAGCCGCCACTGGACCTAACTACAAGGACAACGGATCGACCAAAGTGTACAACACTTTGTTCATGGATTCTCCTCAAGGAGCCATGTTGGTCATGGACAGGGCTGCCGT
>Ga0304730_1002374_pt1 | contig 13468 bp, 12 predicted proteins | sample M_130628_MF_Meta_FD_190474 | JGI IMG/M metagenome (GOLD analysis project Ga0304730, IMG submission 190474) | Freshwater microbial communities from Lake Montjoie, Canada to study carbon cycling - M_130628_MF_MetaG (v2) (version 2) | ecosystem: Environmental > Aquatic > Freshwater > Lake | place...
CCGGCAGGGTGCCGACGGCGGGCCGGGATGGTGCCCGCCACACGCGGTGGCGACAAGACCATTTTGCGGTCACGATGGCACCGGAACCTTTCCCAGTCCACCTGTTTTTCGCACGGTTTCCCCGTTTGCCATGCGGGCTCATACAATCCGCGTTCCATTCGTCTAAAGACATGCCCGGCTGATCTCTCTAGAACCCCAGCATGACCGACATCGTCCGCCGCATCCTTGTGACTTCCGCCCTGCCCTACGCCAACGGGCATATCCATCTTGGCCATCTGGTCGAGTACATCCAGACCGACATCTTCGTGCGGTTCCAGAAGCTGCGCGGTCACCAAGCACTCTATCTCTGTGCCGACGACACGCACGGCACCGCGATCATGATCCGTGCCCGCGCCGAGGGCCGCAGCGAACGTGAACTGATCGCCGCCATGCGGGAGGCACACCTCGCCGATTTTGGTGGCTTCCAGATCGACTTCGATCATTACGGCTCCACCGACAGTGAGGCCAACCGCATGCTCTGCGGCGAGGTCTGGCGGAGCCTGCGGGATCGCGGCCTGATCACCACGCGCGATGTGCAGCAGCTCTACGACACGACAGCGGGCGTGTTCCTGGCCGACCGATTTGTCCGTGGAACGTGCCCTCGCTGCCAGACCGCCGACCAATATGGCGACTCCTGCGAGCAGTGTGGCGCTGCCTACACGCCGGCCGACCTCGTCGATCCGGTGAGCACGCTCTCCGGCACGCGGCCTGAGGTGCGGTCGGCCGAGCACTTGTTCGTGACGCTCGAGCAGATGCACGGCTTTCTCAATGACTGGACGCAGCGGTCAGGAGCCCTCGACCCGCGGATCGCCAACTATCTGGCCGGTCATTTCCTCGGTGAACCGCTTCGCGACTGGGACATCTCACGGCCTGCCCCCTACTTCGGGTTCGAGATCCCCGATGCCCCAGGGCACTACTGGTATGTCTGGTTTGACGCACCGATCGGCTACCTCGCCGCCACCAGCGAGTGGTGCGCCGCCCACGGCGGTTCGTTTGATGCCTGGTGGCGCCGCGATGGCGCCGCACAGGCCGCTGAAATCCATCACTTCATCGGCAAGGACATCACCTATTTCCACACCCTCTTCTGGCCCGCGATGCTGGAGGCGGCCGGTCTCGCGCTGCCGAAGCGGGTGCACGTCCATGGCTTCCTCACGGTCAACGGCCAGAAGATGTCGAAGAGCCGGGGCACGTTCCTCCTGGCACGGACCTATCTCGATCATCTCGATCCAGGGATGCTGCGGTATTACTACGCCGCCAAGCTCTCCGGTGGCATCGATGACCTCGACCTGAATCTCGAGGAGTTCGCCGCCAAGGGAAACGCCGACCTGGTGGGCAAGGTGGTCAACCTCGCCAGCCGGACGGCACGGTGGCTGGAACAGACCGGCCTCGCGGCCCAGTATCCCGACGACGGTGGACTCTTTGCGACGGCTGCAGCCGATGGCGCCGCGATCGCTGAGGCCTACGAAGCCTGCGACTTCGCCCGCGCAATGCGGACGATCATGCAGGCCGCCGACCGGGCCAACGCCTATGTCGACGCCGAACAGCCCTGGAAGCTCGCCAAGGCGGGTCCGGAGTCCGCGGCGAAACTGCAGGACGTGGCCAGCGTGGCACTCAACCTTTTCCGACAGATTGCGGTCTACCTTGCGCCGGTCCTCCCGGTGTTCGCCGTGCAGGCCGGTGAACTCGTCGGCGGGCCAATTCACTCGTGGAACGAGTCGCAGCGGCCGCTCACAGGCCAGCCGGTCGGCACCTTCCGGTCGCTCATGCGTCGCATCGAGCCGGTACAGATCGAGGCGTTGCTGGCAGATTCCCTCGCGCTATCAGGCACGCCGCCCACGCATCCCACCCCCTCCAGCCAGCCTGGCACGAAAGGAACGACGTCCATGGAACATCACCCCGCACCGAGCGATTCGGGAGAACCCCTGGCGGCCGAGCCGCTCGCCCCCGAATGCACGATCGACGATTTCACGAAGATCGATCTCCGCGTGGCCCGGGTGGTTGCCGCAGAGGAGGTGCCCGAGGCGAAGAAACTGCTCAAGCTCACGATCAGTCTCGGCGGCGACGCAACCCGAACGGTCTTCGCCGGCATCAAGGGATTCCACATGCCGGAATCGCTCGTTGGGCGTCTCGTCGTCGTGGTCGCCAACCTTGCGCCCCGGCAAATGAAGTTTGGGCTGAGCGAGGGAATGGTGGCGGCCGCCAGCGGCGCGGGAGCCACGGGTGTCTATCTGCTCTCACCCGACTCAGGCGCGCTGCCGGGAATGCGACTGCACTGACTTCACGAAAAACACGACATCCTGTCGCCCTGACAGGCGGATGTGCGTTAAGAAAACATGGCACGATGCCATGCTTTTCGTGAAGCACTCCGCTGAGGAGCCGGTCGGAGGCACGCGCAGGAGTCCGGTGAATTCTGCGACTCACGAGCGATGCACGATTCGTCCAAGAGCATCCCGTAGCAGAATCCGCCGGCGACGAGCATGTCTCCGACCGGCGAACCAATGTGGCCTGTCAGCACCAGTACGGCCCGTCAGCAGGTCCGGTTCCCACACCAAGACACTTAGCCGCACGTAGACTTCATACAACGGTCCATCACCGACCTGGCACCGGATGCCCTCCCCAGAGGAGTTCCTCGCCATGGCACGTAGCGTCATTCTCTTTCCCACCGACTTCTCCACCGCGAGCGACGCTGCCTTGCCGCATGCGGCAACACTCGCCAAGGAGAAGTCTGCGACGCTTCTCATCCTGCATGTGGAAGAGCCGCCGCTGGCCTACGGCTCGGGTGAGCTTTATTACGGTCTGCCCGAGCCCAGTTCGGAACGGATTCTCAAGATGCTCGAACAGGTAACGCCCTCCGATCCAACGGTAGCATTCAAGCACCGACTCACGATCGGTGATCCGGCGGGAGAGATCGTGCGGATCGCCGGCGAAGAAGGGGCCGAAATGATCGTGCTCGGCACGCACGGCCGGTCAGGCATGAGCCGCATGCTGATGGGGAGCGTGGCGGAGGCGGTCGTACGGCGGGCCCCCTGCCCTGTGCTTGTGTTACGGGCTGCCCCGGAGACACTGGTGAGACGGAAGGCGGAGGCCCTCCACCTCTAACCCTTCCGCTCTTCACCGTGTTCTCGCATGACGTTACGGCCGATCCTTGCGCTCCGCAGCCGTATCCGCTCAGAGTTGCGCGACCTATTTGATGGTCTCGGCTTCGTGGAGGTCGATACGCCGGTGCTCTCGACCGAGGTATTGCCGGAGGCGCACATCGATCCGATCGCCGTCTATGTCGACGGCCTGGATCGGCCGCCGCACTACCTGCAGGCGAGCCCGGAGGCGCTGATGAAGCGGTTGCTCGCGGCGGATTCGGGGCCGATCTATCAATTCGCACGGTCGTTCCGCGCCGGCGAGCGTGGTCGGCAGCATGACATCGAGTTCGTGCTGCTGGAATGGTACGCGCCCGGTGCGACGCTCGCCGACACCGCGACGCTCCTGGAGCGTCTCTGCCATTCGTCCATGGGCACACAGGGCATCGAGCGGCTCAGTTGCTCAGATGCGTTTCTGGCGATGGCCGGCGTCGACCCGCTTGCGGCCACGCTCCCCGACCTCGCTGCCGCCGGCCGCCGAGCCGGAATCGTAGCTCACCCCGATACGGACAGCGGGCCTCTCGATCAGCAGTGGGACCGCTGGTTCGAACGCCTCCTCGCCGAGGTGATCACGCCGCGACTGGGCCGAGAACGACCCACGATGCTGGAGTCCTGGCCGGTGTCGCAGGCAGCCTTTGCCCGGGTCGATCCCGATGATCCTCGGGCGGCACGACGGTTTGAACTCTTCGTCAACGGTGTCGAACTGGCAAATGGCTGGGAGGAGGAAACGAGTCGAGCGGTGCTTGAGACGCGCATCAATGCCGCCAACCGGATTCGTGAGGCAGACGGCCGGGCGGTGTTGCCTTCACCAGAGCGGCTTCTCGACGCACACGGCCCGACGATGCCGGAGGGGGTCGGCGCGGCACTCGGCTTCGACCGTCTGGTGATGCTGGCGGCAGGCGTCGACTCGATCCACGCCGTCCGCGGCTAGCTTACTTTACGAAAAACACGACATCGTGTCGTGTTTTCTTGGCGGGCCGATCATGGCCCGAGGTCGATCTGTGAAATCGTCCAGCGTTCCACGCGTTGCTTCGGCTCGTTCACGATCGCTGGCTCGAGTTGCAGACGCACCTCCACCGCTCCGCCGTCCGCGCAGGGCGATAGACGAACCCGCACACCCCACTGGTCTCCGGTGTTCTCATCAGGCCCCGTGCTCCAAACATCGCGGCGGTCGACTTCACCACAGCCACGGATTGCCATCACTGCTGGCAACGAACCAAGCGCGGGCTCTTCGGCCGTCGGTGGTGGAAGGAGGTGCGGAGACAGCATGCTCTGCGCATCCGCAAGGCGGTTCTCGCGGAGGGCATCGAGCCACATTGAGGCCACGGCCCTGACACGGCCCTCCGTGATCTTCCGTGAGACCAGAGCCGCGGTCACGGCCTGGGCACCAAAGCCCACGGAGAGGGCGAGGCCCAGGAGTGCCACCGTCCGCCCCGCCTTTTCCACCCCTGATCGCGTGACCTCGGCGAGACCCGCGATCGCCAGCGCAATACCCAGCAGCGGCAGAGTCCAGAGCAGTGGCGTCGCAATCGCCAGGCTTGAGAGCATGCCCATTACCGCGGCCGCCACGGCAAGACCACTCACCGGCCGGTAGCTCATCGTCGGGCTGACCGGTTTCATGACAGCCTACTTCTCTGCCATGGCCTGCACATACTGGTCCTCGAAATGCTTCCGCTTGTCGGCATATCGCAGGACAAAATCACTTTTTTCGTCGAAGACAAGGTTATAGTCGAAGGAGCCGGCAGCACCCTGCCTCCTTGAGAACGGTCCCGCCATCGAAGCTCCGTGAACCCACCCCAGCCACTTGCGGTCAGGAGCCAGTCCCAGAAACATCCGCGACTCGGGGCTGGCCTGGATGTCGTTACGGGGCACGGGGGCCGTGTGCAGCGTGGCGGCGGTGAAGGCCATCATCACCCAGCCGGTCATAAACGCAGCAATGCCCACCCCGATCCGTTCCACCAGCAACGGAAACTCCACCTTCGTGGGTGCGAGGCGGTCGGTCACCTCACGAAGAATCGCCAGCACGGCACAGAAGATCAGCCAGATCGACAGGAAGTCGAGGAGATAGGGGTAATTGGCCAGGTACCCCTCGAGCAGATTGGCCAGCGGCGCAAACCAGGCCGTGGCCACGGACGCCGCCATGAGCACGTTGAAAAACATCAACAGCGATCGCCACAGACCCTCTCGGACGAGCATCCCGGTAACGGCGACAAGGATCGCCAGCAGGAGGAGCGTGATGATCATCTCTTCGGTCCGGCTGACCCGGCCTCCTTTTTCACAGCGAAGACCCTCTGCATCTCCTCCAGCGACAACACGCCGGCCGCAATGGATGCCATCGCCTCGTCTGCCAGCGGACGCATGCCGTCTTTGACCGCCGCCTGCCGCAGCGCCTTGGCATCCACTTTTTGGGCAATGGCCTGTCTGACGGCGGGGCCGGCGGCGAGTTCATAGATGCCGGTGCGCCCGACAAACTGCCGCCCTGCGCAGACTCGGCAACCGCCGTTCAGAGAGGCGCGTTGCACCGTAGGTAGTGCTTCCGCGCTTGTCTTCAGCCGCTTCAATAGGTCGGGGGGCGTGGGCAGCGGATCTCCGCACTGTACGCAGAGCTTGCGTATGAGCCGCTGAGAGAGCGATCCGAGGAGACACCGTGCCAGTTGGTCTGGCGGAATACCCAGGTTGAGCAGTTCCTGGATGGCTTCGATCGCACCGGTGGCCCGCACGCTGACAATGACGAGCTGCTTTTCCCCGGCAAGCTTGATGAGCCGAACGGCAAGTAGCTTGTCGGTCAGTTCCCGCACGACGATGGCGGAAGGGTACTCAAGCATCGCCCGCGTGAGCGCCGAGACAGGCGTCTCTCCCGCCTGCGCGGAATACCTTACCGGCTTGATATTCTGCACCTGACTGGGTGGTGAACCAACCTCCTCGATCGAGACAAAGTCTCGAACCAGTCGGTCCGCCGACTGGAGCACCGTATCGAATGTCGTTGAACAGCCGGCCCCCGATGGCGACGATATCACGAACAGGCCTGTCTCCATGGCGATGAGTTCACGAACCCGGTTGGCAAGCGTCGATGGCATGCCGAGGTCCTCGAGCTTCTCCGGGGCGAGTGGCGGCAGTCCCGTTGTGATCACCATCTGCTTCGCCGTCTTCGTCGTCCGCGTGGCCAGCCGACAACCGCGCTTCTTGCCGTCGACTTCGATCGTGAAACCGGCATCCGGCTTACCGCTGAGCTTGGCGGCGTCGGCACCGGCGATCGTTCTCAGCACCGCGAATGCGGCGGTACCAGCCGCCGCCTCCAGCGGCGGCGCGTCCCCCCACACGGCAGGCTGCTTCGACTTTCCTCTGCCCTTGGCAGGGTTGGTGATCGCGCGGGCCGGGCCGAGAATTCCATCCACCTCATGCGCCACCTTGACGCCATCCGCAGAGGCATCGATGACGACCCTCGTCGCCCGGGCGGCGACCGCCTCCTGCACGAGTTTCTTGGCGTCCTCGAAGCCGGGCATCGCTGCGGCCTCCGCCTGCCACTTTTGGTTTTCCCCTGGAGTCTCCGCCGAGGTCGCGAGCATCGTCACCCACGGCAGCCCGGCGTCTGGGATTTCCGGAGCCTTCACCTTGAGTCCCAGGAGCCCCATCGCGGCCCGGATCACCCGCTCCAGGTGATCGCGCGTCAGAATGCTTTCTGTCGTGCGAGCCTTCGGGTTCCGTTCACGGCTGTAGAAAAAAAGCGGCAGAATCCAGGCGAGTGCCATCAGCGACTGCCCAGCAGCCGACCAGGGGATCCACCAGGCCAGCAGGCCACATGCTACGAACGGAAACACGGCACACGCGGTCCAGAATTCCGGCCGCACCTTCAGCCGGGTGCTATCCCGGAAGAGCCAGTCGCTGGTGGTGGCCCAGGCGGCGACCCCCGCCCACCAACAGGCCAAGGGTACAAGTGCCAGGCCACCGAACTGGTCGCGGCCAAGCCATTCCGGGATCACGGCAGGCCAAGCGTCGTCGGCCCGGGCCACGGCGGCCTGCGACACGACGGCACCAAACCCCGACACCAAAGCGGCAAGTCGCCGTGTCTGCCTGGCGATTGCGACCGGCTTTCCAGCCATGGGATGACACCGACGCCCCATCAGGAGATACCCTTCAGGGCCATGGTCAATGCCTCGCGGTTGGGCGCGATCTCCAGTGCGTCGTGGCGGTCGATGAGCCCCAGGTCGATGAGGCTCTTGAGGCTCTGCGTGAAATCCTGCATACCGTCCTTGGTCGATTTCTTGATGTGATCGGCGATCAGATGATCCTGTTCCTCGAGAACATACTTTCGGATGAGCACGTCGATGAACATGATCTCCACGATCGGCACGCGGCTCACGCCGGGCTTGATCGACTTGAGCAGCTTTTGAGCCACGATTCCCTTCATGTTGAAGGCGATGGCGCTGCGGATGGACGGATGCTCCTCTTGGGGAAAGAGGTCGAGAATGCGACCGATGCAACTCGATGCGCTGGCGGCGTGGATGGTGCCGAACACGAGGTGCCCCGTCTCCGCCGCGTGGATCGCGGTCTTGAAGGTCTCCACGTCACGAAGCTCGCCCACCAAGATGATGTCTGGATCTTCGCGGACGGCATGCTTCATGCCGATTTCAAAGTTCTTCACATCGTTGCCGATCTCCCGCTGGTTGATCAGGCACTTGTCTTCCGTGAAGACGAATTCGATCGGATCCTCGAGCGTGAGGATGTGCTTGCGGTAGTTCCGATTGATGTAGTTGAGCATCGATCCGATCGTCGTGCTCTTGCCGGAGCCGGTCACGCCGGCCAGCAGCACCATGCCCTGATCGAGCTGGCAGAGCCGCTCGATCGAGGGCGGCAGGAAGAGCTTTTCGAAATCGGGAATCGTGTTGTTCACGCGGCGGGCCACGAGGCCCCACGCGCCCTGTTGCGTGAGCAGGTTGACGCGGAATCGCCACCGCACGCCGTCGACGACACAGGTGTGGGCAAAGTCGGCCCCACCGTCAGTGTCGAAAATGGTCCGCTGCCGCTCGTTCATGATCGGCGCGCAGAGCTTCTGCATCTGCTCGGCACTGATCGGGGGATACTTCAGCGGCTGAAGAGAGCCCTTGACCCGCATGTAGGGCGGCTTGTCGACCTTGAGGTGCAGGTCGCTGCCGTTGAGCTTGACAAGAGCCTCGAACAACCGGTCGATCTCATTCCCGGCCGGCTGAATCGCGGCCGACGGGCTCGAGCTTTCAGAGGCCTGAGGGGAAACGGCGGTTGGTGCAGCGACCGACGTCGCTGGCTCAGATGGTGCGCTGGTCGGATCGAGTGTCGCCATGAGTCGCTGTGGATACGGGTCTGACGGGGATGCCACGCTGTCTGAACAATTCCTTCACATCCCGGATCGTACACTCTCCAAAGTGGAAGATGCCAGCGGCGAGCGCCGCATCGGCCCTACCGAGCACAATTGCATCGGCAAGATGTTCCGGCCGGCCCGCCCCGCCGCTGGCTACGACGGGGATGCCCACCGCCCGACTGACGGCGGCCGTGATCTCCAGATCGTAGCCATCGCGGGTGCCGTCACGATCCATGCAGGTGAGCACGATCTCCCCTGCTCCCAGCGACTCCACCCGGCGGGCCCAGGCGACCGCCTCCAGCCCGGTCGGCACGCGGCCGCCATTCACGAACACCTCCCAGCTCTCGCGCCCATCCCGCGTGACCCGCTTGGGATCGATGTTAACGACCGTCGCACAGCTGCCAAGTCTGTCGGCCACCGCCGTGATCAGCTCCGGGGTCCGCACGGCCGACGAATTGATGCTCACTTTCTCGGCCCCTGCATGGATCAGCCGCACCGCATCGTCGAGCGTGCGGATGCCGCCGCCGACGGTGAACGGCATGAAGATGGTCTCCGAAACGCGGCGGACCACGTCGAGCATGATCGCGCGGCCCTCGTGGCTGGCGGTGATGTCAAGGAACACAAGCTCATCGGCCCCCTCAGCCTCGTAGCGGGCCGCCACCGACACCGGGTCTCCGGCATCAACGAGATCGAGAAACCGCGTGCCCTTCACGACCCGGCCCCGTTCGACATCGAGGCAGGGAATGATGCGTTTGGCGAGCATGCTCGTGGGGTGTCCTCAGGTGGGCCGCGTGATGCGGCCTTCGTCGGGGCTCGAGGCGGTGGCGTAGAGCTTCTTCGGGATCCTTCCGGCGAGCCACGCCTGCCGGCCGGCGAAGCAGGCCGCCCGCATCGCCTCTGCCATCCGCAGTGGATGAGCGGCATGGGCGATCGCGGTGTTGAGCAGCACGCCGTCGACGCCCAGTTCCATTGCGGCCGCCACGTCGCTGGCCGTGCCAACGCCCGCATCCACGATCACCGGGTAGTCGGGATCGCCCTCCTTCAAATACTCCATGCAGATCCGCAGGTTGTTGGCATTGAGAATGCCCTGGCCGGAGCCGATCGGACTGCCCGCCGGCATGACGCTGGCGGCCCCCAGATCCTTGAGTCGTTTCGCTACCACGGGATCGTCGCTGGTGTAGACGAGGACGGTGAACCCTTCGGCTACCAGCCTCTGCGTTGCCTCGAGCGTGCCCACAGGATCGGGCAGGAGCGTCCGCGAGTCGCCGAGCACCTCGAGCTTCACCCACTCCGCCCCGGGATTGCCGAGTTCGCGAAGCAGCTCGCGGCCGAGACGGGCCACTCGCACCGCATCGTCGGCGGTGTAGCAGCCGGCGGTGTTGGGCAGGAGGACATACCGAGACACGTCGATGTGGTTGAGGATGTTCTCGCCGGCGGCATTGATGAGCCGCTCCCGTCGCACGGCCACGGTGACACAATCGGTGCCAGAGGCGTCCAAGCACGCGGCCATCTCGGCATGGCTCGCGTATTTGCCCGTGCCGACGACAAGCCGACTGGCCAGCGTCATGCCGCCGACACGCAGCGGTTTGTCAGTTGTTGAGGGGAAGGAGGCGACGGTGGATGGCACGGTGGGCGGCTGAGGCATGGTGTCGACGCGTGGCGGGAAATGGACGACGGCGTACTGCGGCCGGTCAGCCACCGCCCACGAGTGTCACAAGCTCGAGGCGGTCGCCAGCCTTGAGTCTACAGTCTGCCAGCCGCGGCCGCGGCACGACCGCTTCATTGACCTCGACGGCGATCGGCCGGCCGGCGAATCCTAGCGACGCGACCAGGTCGGCGGCGGTCGACCCCGCCGGCACATCGTGAGGCTCGCCATTGACGATGACGGTGATTTCCACAGGCTCTCCTACTTCGGCTTCGCCCCGCCGCCCCGTGGCTGAGCCACATCGAGCAGCACAAGTGGCGTCACCAACTGCGTCTGCTGTGCATTCCAAGGGATGGCGTAGGCTGCAGTGGTGCCGGTGGACGAGTCGGTGACGTAGAGCACCGACGAGGCAAAGGTCGTGCCTCCCCGCCGCAGTTCGGCCATGCCCGAGACAAGCATGAACTTCGGGTTTTTCGCCTGCCCGGGCTTGAAGCCCAGGTCCTTCAAAACGTTGTGCTTGTAAGCGGCGGTGAACTTCGCCGTGCCAGGATTGAGCACGCCGCCCGAAAGGTCGCCCGTCTCGAAGTCGAGCATGAAGAACCCCTCGATGCCTGTATCGAGCGGCGCCGTGCAGGCGGCAAATGATCCGTCCGACTGCGACGTGACAGCCGACACCCGTGGCAACGGCTCAGGAGATCCGAACCTGCCACCAATCATCACACCAACCGCCACGGCCAAGAGCACCATCGACGCTCCGACCGCCCCATCCCGCATCCGTGAACCCATCCTCAGAATCCTTTCTTGGTCGCCATTCAACACACGGTTTGGAACCGCTGGCTGCACGCGAGTTCTTTACTTCTTTTCACTCTCAGAAGTCGGGGCCGGCGTGTCCTGCACGACTGAAATCCGGAACTTGCCGATGGTGTGCGTGCCGTCGGAATACTGCTGATCGATTGTGATCGCCAGCGGCGATCCGGCGGGCAACTTCCCCTCGGGAACGATGTCAAACGTCGCGACATGCTCCTTGCCGGTGCCGCCACTAATGGCCCAGCCCGTTTCAGGATTGTCGTCGATCGCACCGGCCACGCCGTAGCCGTCCTGGGCATAATCAGCAGCGGCCCCTGAGAATTTCACGACGTTCGGCGTGTCCGCCGCTCCCGGTGCACCGAAGAGGGCCGCGAATTTGCTCAGCACGAAGTTGCCGTTGCCCGCCCGGCCAGGCCCCTGCGACGGCAGGCTGGGATCGGACAGCACTTCCAGCTTGACCGCCTTCGCCTCGACTCCGGCCGGGATGGCCGCCTTGATCGTGTAGGTGTCCTTGGCGAGGTGGCCCGTGACGGTGACGATGCCGTCGGCCGCGATCGCTGCCGTGGCACCAGCCATGCTCTTGAACTCGGTGGGAACGAGCACCGCGACCTGCTGCGTCGCGGCCGCAGGAGCGGGCGCAGGGGTCGGGGGTGGCGGAGGAGGAGGCAACAGCTTGGGAGCGGGTGTCGGCACCAGCATGCCCCCCGCGTGCGTGCCCACGAACAGCGTCTTCCCATCCGGCGCGAAGGTCACGCACCAGACGCTCGACTTCGCCGCCTCCGGCCCTTCCTGTTCACCCTTGGCATTCACATCCCAGAGCTTCACCGCCCCGTCGAGGCTGCCGGTGGCCAGTCGCGTGCCGTCGGGAGAGAACGCAGCGCTCGTCACCCAGTCTTTGTGGCCCGAAAGCGTGGCGATCTCTTTGGAGTCGGAGGTGTTCCAGAGCTTGATCGTGCGGTCGGCTCCCGCCGTGGCGAGCTTCGAGCCGTCGGGAGAATAGGCGACGGCCCAGAGGGCGTCACCATGGCCTTCGAGTTTGCCCTTTTCGTTGCCAGTGGCCGCATCCCAGAGCTTCACGAGTTTGTCGCTGCTACCGGTGGCGATCGTCGCGGCGTCGGGCGCAAAGCTGACTGCCGTGACCGGCCCGCCATGGGCGGCAATCGCCTTGATCTCCTTCCCGTCGGCTGTGCTCCAGAGCACGACGTTGCCATCTTCGCCGGCCGTCGCCAGCATGGTGCCGTCGGGAGAGAAATCGAGCGACCGCACCCAGCCCTTGTGTTTCTTGAGATCGGCTTTCAGCGTCCGGACCGGAAAATCCCAGAGCTTGACCAGGCCGTCGTAGCCAGCCGTCGCGGCGAGCTTTCCATCCTTCGAAACCTTCACGGCCCAGACCGCAGTGGGATGGCCGGCAAGATCGCCCACTCTCGTGCCGTCCGCCTTCCAGACAACCACATCACCGGGACGATAGAGCAGGCTCTCGCCGCCCGCGGTGACGAGCGTCGCACCGTCGCGGGCATAGTCGGCGGCGATCACCCACCGCTGGAACGCGGACAGGGTGGCGGCGGGGGCCGCTGCGGCGTCCGCAGGAGGAGCGGCGGGGGCTGGATCTGCGGCCACGACGGTCGTGGGCGATACCGTGCAGCAGGCAATCACGACGCAGGGTGTCATGATCCACCGTGCAAAACCGCCGGGCATGAAGCGACGCATCAAGAAATCTCCACTGAAAAAACGCCGGAACCGAAATCAGAGACCGAAAACCAGAAACCTGAAACCTGAAAAACCACGCCACACCAGAGAGGCACGGCGACAAAAACCGCCAGCGATCTCATGGGCATTCCGGCCATGACTGCCGGAGAGTGGACGAGTATAGTTCGGGCTCACCGTCCATTTCCATTTTTCCCAGGCCGGGCAGCCGTCGGCATTTCGCGGGCTGTTCTGACCCTTTTTCCCTGTTTCCCGTTCTCCTTCCATACATGCCAGAGGACTTCTGACCATGGCCACGCCCTCGCGCTCCGCCTCCTCGCCCAAACCATCCACTGCCGCGGGTAAACGCCGGGCCGTGCTCGTCGCCAATGGTGATCTCCGCGAGGAGGCCAATCGGGTCTGCTGGCCGGCGCAGCAGGCACTGGAGGCGGATCTCGGGAAGGCGTTTGCCGCCGCCGGCTGGAAGCTGGAACGTGGCCATGCCCCCACGAAGTCCCGCGGTCACGGCTTCATCGCCAGCGCCCGGGAGGGGCTCGATGTGTTCGCTGACATCGATCCTGAGGTGCCGCTCGTCGTGGCAGAGGCGGTCTGGCAATACTCCAACCACGTGCTGCCCGGTCTTACGACCCACTCCGGGCCGATCCTCACGGTCGCCAACTGGTCGGGGCAGTGGCCCGGACTGGTCGGGATGCTCAACTTGAACGGCTCGCTCACGAAGGCCGGCGTGCCCTACTCCACTCTCTGGGCCGACGACTTCGCAAACCCGAGCTTCCGCCGGCACCTGCAGGCCTGGCTCGACCATCG
>Ga0304730_1002375_pt1 | contig 13468 bp, 9 predicted proteins | sample M_130628_MF_Meta_FD_190474 | JGI IMG/M metagenome (GOLD analysis project Ga0304730, IMG submission 190474) | Freshwater microbial communities from Lake Montjoie, Canada to study carbon cycling - M_130628_MF_MetaG (v2) (version 2) | ecosystem: Environmental > Aquatic > Freshwater > Lake | place...
TAGTTGGTAGTATTGAAACCCAGCAATTAGAAGACCTGTTACACGACCTCCTAGACTATTCGTTAAATCAACAACAGATGTTACTGGATATGGCCTGGTCCGGAGTAATAGTGCCTTTTGAAGAAAAAAACGGTGAATTGTGTTTTAAAAACAATACATTAAAAGTTCTTGATCCGTGGCAGGTGGGCACGGGCCACACTGCCATAATAAAAGATGGCCCGACTATGTTAAAAAACGCTACTCGTATTACAGATTACATGATTGAATTACATTTTGATAACAGTTATAAACTGTCAAAGAAACATATTGAATCATTAAAAATAAACAAAAATTATTTTGGGATTCCCGCAAAAGAATGGATGGCCAAATGGAACCAATAATCGCACCAGTCGTATTATCTGATGAAGATAGAATATTTTTTGAACAAGAAATTTTAGGCAATAGATTTCCTTGGCATTACATGCCCACAGAAACTGCAGGATCAAAGATAGAAACACCTTGCCCCACAAGTTGGACTAGAGCCCCTGTGTTTAACTGCACCATAATAGACCGTACAAATCCAACAAGAAAACAAGGTCGAATAGTATCCCAACACTATTGGTCGATAATACATCCAATTTTTAACTCATGGGTCGAAGAACGGGGGCTATCTGCACCCTATATCTATAGATGTGGGATCAATTGTACTTTTTATCAGCCATTTGATCATAGCGAACCTCATAGGGATCATATTTTTGATCATAAAAATTGGATATGGTATTTGGATACAGTAGATGCTCCTACAGTATTGTTTGATGAAGAATTAAACATCACTCATCGTATACCTTGTGTCAAAGATACGGCCGCCGTGTTTGACGGGCAGATACATGCACAGAGTTATCCCCCTCTAGGCACAACTCGTAGAGTAGTTGTTGTTACCTTTGGAGACGACCCGGGAGCAATACACTATCCGTTAAATTCACATTCAAATCCAGGTCCAGTCTTGCCCTTGGACCGGAGTTAGTCCTATATGGCTACGTTGGATAAAGTACCTGTCTTCACCGATGGCCATCTGATCCACAATATTACTGAACACACTGTCTACCATGATCAGACTTTGAGCTCGTTCTAAGACCAACAGCCAATCCCAGATGCAGTCAGTTTGTTCGGTAATCTCAATGGTTTGCCAACCTTGGGGTACGACACTGGGATCATAGGTGGCTTTGTGGTCCGATCCTTCTAGGTGTACAACCACATAGTTTTCATTAGTGACCAAACGATCATACAGAGCCTGTTCTCTCACAGGATCTCGAGTAATATATTCAGCCAGCTTCCATTTTTCTAAGAATGGCACACCAGTTCGAATATACTTGTATTGATCAAACTTAGTGTATTGGAAGTACTTTTCTTCGTGGAACTTTTGATTGGTCAATGCCTGATACAGGGGCACGATTTCATCACATTTGAAATTGCGCAGTCGTTCCATGGGAACATCATAAAAGAAATGCCCTGGAGGGTCAAACGGAATAGGAACCCATTTTACCCAAGGAACATTGCGCTCCAAACTGGGCACGAATTGTTGCAGGACTGGCCAGATAATTTCCCAACCCTGCTTGTGATAATAACCAGCGATGGGCAGGGCAATAACAATATCGCCCAGACCCCTAGTTTGTATAATACCTAATTTTTTAGCCATCGATTCTCGTGTAGTTTAAAACATTGCCAGAACCATACTGTGCTTCTGCAAGCATCTTGGCCTGGAAATCATCACTTGCATATACAATAGTATGAGCAGTTTGATAAGTGTTAATGCGGACCCAAACTTGATAACGGTACATGTTGTCTACTCCTAAAGTGTCAGTATGTGTATATTGTACTGTCAATTTACCAGTGTGTCAACCATTAAAAATATGTTGTATTTGGGCGACCTGGAAAGTAACATTCGTTCCGTTCTAGAGGCAAATCATCTCTGTGTTCACAATAGACTTCTTTGCCTAGCCCAAAAGCCAACGCCAGGGCCATACTTTGGTTACCAATGAATAGATCTGCTCCTGCAATGTATTCGGCAAGCTCTAGCATGTCCTGCGTAGGTTGATAGGGGATATCCCATCCTGTGGCCTTTTTAAAAGCTTCGTGTTCTTCAGGAAGACCTACAAAAATAGATTTGGCTTCATAGCCTTGGGACTTCCAAATGTTCCATTGAAAACTCAATTGCTGTGGAGTCCATCGTGCTGATCGATTGATTACTATTGATCGTCCGGGTACAGGTCTAGGATTGGGCACAGTCAACCAGGCAGTATTACGCAGTTGAGTTTGGGTTTTGCGATCCAGTATCTTAAAACAGGCAGAGTAAATGTCTACATAGTTTCCTGGATGTCCAACAAATGGTGCCCGGAATCGGTCTAGGTTATGTGTAATTTCTCGCTCATTGGAAAAAGCATCAAACACTGTGATATATTCCTGTGCTCGCATGAACCTCTGCATGAAGTTATAATCATCGGAGGTCAGTCTGCCCCGATGGAATGGATTTGGCGGACTACCATAGTAATGATGCCCAATCCAATCAATTTGATCAAGGTGTAGGTAAAATTCTCCGCCACCTGTGTGTTTAACTATGGGCAGACTATAGATTAGGTCGCCGAACGCACCAGAATGTTTGTATTTGTTCATAAAAGTCCTATATTAACATTATTTACAAAGCACCGCAAGTGGCCTGCGGGTTTGTGACTAAATACAGAAAAGGTAAAATAACCCATGACCATACTGAACATCACCAATACCGCAACTGTTTATGCTTCTGGCCCCGATACTCGCAAGCCCGGATATAATGACTTAAGAACTGCGGTAACTGATATCTTTGGAGCAACTTCTACAGGGTACGGGTATAAAAACCCAACATCGTCAGATGTGACGCAAGGAGTAAGCATACGTGCAGTGGATTGGAATAATCTACTTGCTGACCTTAATTTAATATGGCAACATCAAACTAATTCTTCGTTTACTCCTACAGGTACTGCTCCGGCAACTGGCAATACAATTTCATCTACCTGGGTTAACAGTTTGGTCACTGCGATAAACACAGCCGATACTAAAAGGTATGATAAGGCCGCAACTGGTCAATATACTGCGGCTCCGACAATATCTAGTACGTTTCCTGCCACAGGAACATGGGGTGCAACTATACAGCACCGAGTTACCTTAACATGGCCTAGCGATTTAGAGGCCAACTATTTCTTTAATCTAGGTGGCCAAATCACATTTGATCTAACCTATCCGGCAGGATCATATACTGGTGATAATGCTACCTGGACTGCATTGATCGATGGTTGGCAAACCCAGATACGGGAAAAATTTTACGATCGAGCAAAATTTCAAACAGGCGGAACACAACCGTTGTTTCAACCAGGAGGAAGCAATTCTGTTACTATCACAGTAGTCAAAACATCAAATAGGGTGCTAACAATTACCACAACATTGGCTAACGTAGGTGTAGGCACAAATCTCCGAGTAACTAACTATTTTAATTATGAATATTCTACAGGAGCATTTAATGCTCCTAGACCCGATGTTGCGTCGGTATCTACCTTAGGAGATACATACACACCTGTGTTTGTGGCACGTAAAACACTAAGGGTAAACACTCCTACTCTATATACATATCAGGCTCAACAAACAAGTGCGGCGCAAACTATCAATCTAAACAATGATGGGACTGTTGATCTTACTGTTACAGGAATCGTATTCAATGACGACCCTAGTGCTACCTCAGTGGTGACATCCGGGCTTGGATTTCCAGTAGTAATTAGTTCAGGAACCAACAGGTCATTTAATCTAGCCTATACAGGCACCAACCCCGGCAATTACGCTAGTTCATTTACCATTAACTCTGATAATGATTCTGGAATAGTCACAGTTCCGACAGAACAAAAAATAAATGCCATACCGTTTAGTTTTACAGTGACTCCGGCTTCGATATCTATTACTAAAACAGACAGAACAGAATATCGTCAAAAACTTAATATAATACCCGCCAATGGGAGCTATTCTTCATATGTTCCTAGTTTCCCAGGAGGGCAGACCGAGTATACGGTTGACCAAACACCCCCAGATGGTCCTATTGTTATTTTTACACCCGGTTTGCTGACTGCCAACACCTATGCAACCACAGTTAGAATCACAGTTACCGCATCGGATAATAGTATTTCATATGTCGATGTTCCTATTAGTATAAATCTTACTGCCGCATTAGATCAAAATTTAGGAACTTGGGTAAGCGCACTGGCCTACGATAATTCTGTAGTTGGCATGAGCTATGATATCATAGGTGGTAATAGATATCTAACCATAGGAGTCGGTATGGGAGCAGACGGTAGTACGGCAATAGCCAGTAACGGACCTTCTTATGTGTCTACTGCCATGCAAAACTTAGGAATTAATGCTGACCCCAACTTTTTATCCGGTCCTGTAATGTATAAAGTCGATGACCGATATTGGACACAATTTCTAAGAACTTATGGAGCATGGCCAAATACTACCGGCACCCCAATTAATACCTATGTAGATCGAATTTTTACTTTCACCGCGGCCGCAGGAACATACAACTATGAATGCAGTTTTGACAATTCGGGATATTTTGAAGTAGACGGTGTGTTAGTCGGAGATATGCGAGGATACGGAGAATCATGGAGAACCAGCATATCGGGAACATTTGAAATAACTTCAAGTGGATCCCATGCAGTTACTATCCATGCTATCAACGCAGGCGGCCCGGGTGCGATGGGAGTACGAATAACTGACTCCGGCGGCGGCGAAGTATGGAGCACATTAACTCCTATTAGATCTAGTCCAGCATACCTATATTGGCAAGAGGTCTACAGATTTCCTATCAAAGCCAGGGGAGTATGGTGGCAGTATGCTAAAGAAGAACTCAACAGCTATTACTATTGTGTTAAAGACACTGCGGCCTTAGAAGGTCAATATCGGTGGGGCGATTATTTTGGGCAAGCAGGTACTGGGCAGACTAGATCTATGTTTATAGTCACTGACGAAACAGGTAACGGAAACTTACAAATCGCAATGACTTCTATAGAAACATACTCGGGATATGATAGTATTAGCCAAACTCTGCATAATTTAGCAGAAGCCTTCTTTTATTATTCATCTAGCCAATGGTATGGTAACACTAGGTATTCACAATTAAATAATGGACCAGTTGGCGATGGAAGTCAGACTCTTAAATTTGTAGGGTTTGATCAAGCAGGCGCTGTGCAGACTATATTGGCTCCGTTTCCTATCGGCGGTGGCAGTGGCGGTCCTAACACATTCAGCACCGGGTCTAGCTTCTAAGAATGGGATTCTTTTATCAACGAGGCAGGGTCACTACCTCAGTTCCTTGGGGTAGACCTGATCCTAACAAAATATCCAAGTTTGTTAAAATTGCCCTTCCGTTAATTGCTCAAAGAAATTTACAAGGATGGGCGGCTGGCGCTTGCCTGTTTGACACAAACACAACCTGGGACTTTGACGTTTGGTTTACCGGCTCTATTGATGATCTCCAGAGCTTTGAAAATTTCATGCATGACCTATATTACATTGCGTTGAACAACTGTAATCTACTCATAGATCTAAAATGGGTCGCTGATGTAAAAAATGTTCAACATGATCCAGCCCTGGGATACGTTCACCGGTCTGTAGAATTTATTGAGATTGGATATGGAAAGAAAACTGGAACCAGCAGTGACTTTGAACTGGACCAACGGCTGGTTACCAAATATTATACTCCTATTACTGAATGGCTGGTAAAAGGTAACTTTGCCGACAGACCGATTCCTTCAACTCACATTCATAAAATTCAACCAGACGGGCAATTTAAAACTATTAGGCTTCAGGAATACATTAACTAGGGCCTACTCTGTGATAATTAGTGTTATGCATGATATCTACAGAGTAAATCCAGAAGAAGTACAATTAATAAAGTGGATGGGTGACCCCATCCAGTATGATCTTGAACTGTTCAAATTAGGTCAAGATGCTGATGAGTTTGTAGTTGTGAACCCCAATGTCGTAATTGATATAGACAGACTTGCCCAAAAATTACCCAATACCAACCGATGCGTCGTGTGGAAATGCAAAGACCAGTGGGTAGCTAAAAAATTTAAAAACAACTGGCTTCCGGAGTATGGATATCTTGATATCGAGATCCCTCCGTCTCTACTAGGAGTGAAGATATCTTGGTCTAAAAATCCAGACTTAGACCCACTAATGACTTTTGAAGATGATCCCTTTGAAACCTATGCACCAGAGCTTACTGACTGTTATTACGAGTTGGTATGGCATATTGATCATAGGTTCAATCCAACCTCGGATGAAGTTTGGACAGTCAAGTGCAGACCGGCTGGCGTTGAACCCCTAGGGGTTAAACATATGGGATACCTAATACCCAAGATTAAGTTTGAGTTTAATCCAGATTTGCCTAATCTAAATCTAAACATCGATGACCTATGCCCTGCCTATTATGATTTGATCCACGAATGTGCATGGAAGTTGGACCATAAACATGCCCCTTTTGAGGATATATGGGTCGTAAAGGTAGTATCTGAATATAGGCCTCGAGGAGAACTACTATGGCTAGGTATAGTCTCTCCAGAATTTGTTGTGACTTATAATAAAACTATCCCCAGGGCCCACTACAATCTAGAATACGATATACCTTGGCGAGATTTCAAATATGAGCACATTTGGTTTCTAGATAAAAAACACACGACCAATCTATCAGATGACATATGGGTTTTTAAAATCTTGCCATCTGAAAATCCCGAAGGAACAAAGATCGCAGGCACGGTTAGTCCTAGTCCAATGATAGAATACAATGAGGATCTACCTCCGATGGATTACGAAATAGAGTACACGGTACCCTATCATGACCTTGCCTATGAGCACATGTGGATACTGGATAAAAAACATACTGATACATTGCCAGAAGATGTGTGGGCATTTAAGATCACCTATGTAGACAACCCTAAAGGAACAAAGATTGTAGACACTGTGAGTCCTGCCTACACAATAGAATACAATGAGGATCTACCCGAATTAGATTATGAAATAGAGTATACGGTTCCTTATCATGATCTTGCGTTTGAGCATGTCTGGATGCTGGACAAAAAACATACAGTTAATCTATCAGAAGAAATATGGGCATTTAAGGTCACCTATACTGATCAATTAATAGGTACCAAAACTATAGGTGAGATCAGTCCTAGATTAACCTACAGTTTAAACAACAAAGTATTGCCTAAATTACAGTATGATATTGAGTATGATATACAATATCATGATTTAGCATACAGTCACGTTTGGATGTTGGACAAAAAACATTGTGTGAACTCTCCAAAAGATATCTGGGCTGTTAAAGTTTCGGCAGTGGCAAAACCTATCGAAACTAAGATCGTAGGAGATATTTCTCCTTTGATGCATATAGAATACAACCCTGAGCTAGAAGGTTTTGATTTTTCTGGCATTGAACACAACATACAATATCACGACTTTGACTATACTAATGTATGGATGTTGGATAACGATTATAGCTCTAATTTTGATATCTGGGCCATGAAGATTGATTTTGTTAAAAAACCTAAAGGATACAAAGACCTAGGACATATAACTCCATCTAGTGCATTGGTATTCAACAAAGATATTAAAGACTTAAAAATTGATATTGATTACAAGATTCCCTACCACGACAGAGAATATGTTCACGTATGGTATTTGGATTCTCAATATGCTAACGGTCAAAGGATTTGGGCGGCCAAAATGCAGGCCATTATTGATGCGCATGGTGAAAAAGACATGGGCATTGTTACCCCGGAAATACCAGATTACCTAGATGTAATCTTTATCAGCTACCACGAAGAAAACGCAGAAGAAAATTGGCAACGAGTTTTAGAAAAAGCACCATGGGCCAAACGTATTGACGGAGTCAAGGGTATATTTGAAGCACACAAAGCCGCGGCCAACTTGTCATTTACTGACATGTTTTACGTTGTTGACGGTGATGCATATCTAACAGATGATTGGCATTTTAATTTCCAACCAGGATTGTTTGACAGAGATTGTGCCTACGTATGGAGTGCAAAAAATCCTATTAATGATTTGACTTACGGATACGGCGGTGTTAAACTGTTTGCTAAGAAGCAATTCTCAAAGGTAAAGAAATGGTCTACGCTAGACATGACCACAGGTATCATGCCCAAACTCAAAATAATGAGCAAGGTCAGTAATATTACCGCATTCAATACAGATGAATTTTCTACATGGAGATCTGCTTTTAGAGAATGTGTAAAGTTAAAAAATAATATGATCAAATTCCCTGCTAATCCTGAACACAGGATACGGTTTGACAAATGGAAAAAACCAGGGCTGGATAGAGAATTTGGGCAAATGGCCGTGGCCGCGGCGATACAAGCTGAACAGTTTGTATTAGAGTCATCCGCAGACGAGTTGTTAAAAATTAATGATATGGAATGGCTAAAAGAAAGATTCGATACGCTGTACCCAAAAAAGGAAAAGAATGTCAGAAACAAATTATAATAAAATTAAAAAGGTAATGCCCATCATCAATGAGCTGAGTCCTACATTCTGTTTGGCCAAATGGCATCATGTGACATTATATCTCCAGACTGGCGAAACTCATAGTTGTTATCATCCTGCACCGCATTCTATCAGTCTAAAAGAAATTAAAAAGAACCCCAGTGCCCTGCATAACACCAGCCTTAAAAAAGTTGAACGCAAAGAAATGCTAGAGGGTGTACAAACAGCCGGATGTAGATACTGCTGGAACATTGAAAACATGGGTCCTGACTATGTTAGCGATCGACACATTAAAAGTTCTAGTATCTACACCGAGGAAAGACTCAATGAGATCAAGCAGGCTCCTTGGGACTTTAATATTAATCCAGAATATGTAGAAATTAGTTTCGGTAACGAGTGCAATTTTAAATGCGGATACTGCCATCCCAAAGCCAGCAGTCGCTACTATAATGAAATCAAACAGTTTGGGCCAGTGACCTCTGTGCAGAATCATCGATGCGATATCGACTACCTTGATCTGTACGAACGCGAAGAAGACAACCCCTATGTTGATGCATGGTGGAAGTGGTGGCCCGAAATGCGCAAGACCTTGACTATTCTGCGCATCACTGGCGGCGAGCCATTAATGCACACCAGTACATGGAAACTATTGAAGAGTCTTAAAGAAGAGCCAATGCCTGCTCTTGAACTTAACATCAACAGCAACCTAGGAGTTAAACCTGCTCTAGTTGACAAAATGATTGCAGAGGTTAATCACCTAACTGGAACCAACGGTATCAAGAGATTCAAGTTGTTCACCAGTATCGACACATGGGGCCCCCGTGCAGAATATATTCGTACAGGACTAGATTTGTCTATTTGGGAACGCAACCTAGATGCTTACCTTACTCAGACAGGACAGCCTATCAGCTTCATGATTACATTCAATATCTTAAGTGTGACTACCTTTAGAAGTCTATTGGAAAAGATACTCGAATGGCGTGCCAAATATAATCCATACAATAAAACTGACCAGCCTCAGATGATTCGATTTGATACTCCTTACCTTAAAGAACCCCTGCAGTACGACATGAACATCCTGCCCAAAGATCAATTTATGATGTATATGCATGATGCACTACAGTTTATGGAAGACAACACCGACGATGGTAACATCAACAAGTTTGGACGTACTGAATACGAAAAGTTCCGTCGGGTAGTTGACTATATGGAAAACACAGAATATACCGAAGAAACACTTGAAGAAGGTCGTAAAGATTTTTACAATTGGTTCACTGAATTAGACAATCGCAGAGATACTAATTTTGTAGAGACCTTCCCAGAGTTTGAAAACTTTTATACAGAATGTGAGATGTTAAATGGATAAAGATTTTTTATTGAATGAAAGCAAGGTCTTTTGCCTTGCACCTTGGACGCATATCCATACATCACCTGTTGGCAATGCATACCCTTGCTGTATTGCAAAAAACTCTGTAGGGAATTCACTGTACAGCACATTGGGTGAACTGGTAAACTCCGATGATATGAAACAGCTACGGGTAGATATGCTAAACGAAACATATAACCCCACTTGCGATACTTGCCATCAGCATGAAAAACAAGGCGCACAATCAAGCCGTGCAGAGTATGCTAGAAATTTTACAAAAAGTTTTGATGAAGTAATGGCCAATACCAAAGAAGACGGCCACCTTGATAATTTTAAGATGCGATATTTTGATATCCGTTTTAACAACATATGTAATTTTAAATGCAGGACCTGTAATGCGGCTTTTAGTAGTCAGTGGGAACAAGAAGATATCAAACGTAACATGCCGTTTGCCAAAATTTATCCTAAGAACAATAGGGCCGAAATGATGCATGAGTTAATTGAACAGATTCCTAATATGGAGACTGCTTACTTTGCAGGCGGCGAGCCTTTGATCACTGAAGAACATTATGTAATGTTAGAAGAAATGATCAAGCAGGGCAAAACAGATGTATGGCTTCGATACAATACAAATGTTAGTAATTTAAAATTTAAAAACAAAGACATTCTTGATCTTTGGTCAAAATTTAAACGCCCGATTGACATATGGGCCAGTGTTGATCATTATGGTGAAAAAGCAGAATATATTCGCCACGGCACTGACTGGGGCACAGTTGAATCTAACCTATTTAAATTAAAAGATATTCCTTACATTAGATTGTCTTTGAATACAGTGGTTAGTATCTTTAATTATGTAACATTAAATGATTTTTATAGATATCTAATTGATAAAAAGATCTACACACCAACTGGCCCTTCCTTTGGAGCATACAACATGTCATCGCCCGAACACCTGACTGCATTAGCTCTGCCTGTAGATTTAAAACAACAAGGTGAACAGAACATGTCAGCACTTATGGATTACATGAAGGCATGCAATTTTACCGAACACAAACTTAACATTTTAAAATCAAATGTTAATTGGGTTAATTCCAGCAATACCTGGGAACAATATAAAGATCAATTCCAGCAAGAGGTTAGGGATATTGATGCAGTCAGAGGAGAAGACTTTGTTAAAGTTTTCCCGGAACTAGCGAGCTTAATGGAATAAAATGGACAAAGAATATCATCTAAAAGAAAGTAAAGTGTTTTGTATGTTTCCTTGGTTGCATCTTAATGTAACGCCGAGGGGAGATATCTATCCCTGTTGTAGTAATAACTACTCTACGCCCTATGGCAACACTAAAGAAATTAGTTTGAAAGAAGCATTTAATCTAGATCAAATGAAAGAACTTAGATTGAACATGCTTAATGATAAACCTAGCAAGATCTGTGAGTTTTGTTACAAGCATGAAGAAGCAGGTCCGCATAGTTTTAGAAATTACAGCAAGGACCACTTTGCCAAATACTATGACGACCTTATTCCTCTCACAGAGGAAGATGGCACCGTAGATGATTTTAAGATGCGCTACTTTGACATACGGTTCAGCAACATCTGTAACTTCAAATGTCGAACATGCGGTGCAGAGTTTAGCAGTCAATGGTCTGCTGAAAACCGCCACTGGGATAAAACACATCCAATCATTATGCATGCCGATGATAACAAAGGTAATCTACTTGATGAAGTGTTAGAACATATCGATCATATTGATTTGGCTTACTTTGCAGGCGGAGAACCATTGATCACAGACGAGCACTATGTTATGCTAGAAGAAATGATTCGCCGAGGCAAAACAGATATTGTGCTCAGATACAATACCAATGCCAGCAATATCAAATATAAGAAGCACGATATACTGGCCCTGTGGAAACACTTTAAAAAGATTGAACTCAGTTGCAGTGTTGATCATTACGGAGAACGTGCCGAATGGATCAGGCATGGAACAGATTGGGGCAAGGTGGAAAGCAATTTAATTACATTACGAGATTTAGATTATGTAAGTTTTCAAATTAACACAGTGTTCAGTATATTCAACTACCTCACACTTCCAGAGTTCTATACCTATATGAAAGATAAAAATCTTATACGCAGTGATGATTGGTACAACAGTTTATACCTTGCTGTTCACCCCAAACATTATAGTGCTAAGAATCTGCCACGTGAGCTCAAAGATATTGCTCGTGCAAAATCTGAAAAGTTCTGTCATGGAAACGGAAACGGATATCCGGGATTGACCAAACTGGTAACAGACGCTATAAATTTTGCTGAAGAGTCTGATACATGGAAAGACAGCAAAGAAGAATTCTTTAAACATACTTTGTCAATTGACAAACTGAGGAATGAAAGTTTCTTCAACACATTTCCAGAACTACAAAAATTACCTATATTATGACCGCAGAAATTAATCAAGAAATTTTTAAAAATAAAGTATTCTGTATCTTACCCTGGGTACATTTTCATGCATTGCCCAACAAAAAAGTACTGCCCTGTTGCATGGCTGAATCGAGTCTGCCAGTAAGTACCACTGATAGTGAAAGTCTACTGTCAATGATGAACTCTGAAGATTATAAAAAGCTTCGGTTAGACATGCTGAACGATCGACCAAATCCTATCTGTAATAGATGCTATGATGTAGAAAAGATGGGCACATGGAGTCTGCGTCAAAGTCATAACACTGTTCGCGGCTCTAAGAACATCGATCTAGTCAAAGATACCAACGAAGATGGCAGTATCGACGAGTTTAAACTACAGTATATGGACATCCGTTGGAGCAATATCTGTAATATGAAATGTCGTAGTTGCGGTCCGGAGTTTAGTAGTCTGCATGCCAAGGAGTATGTGGATAAAAAATGGAGCAAGGAACAGCTTAAGATCTATTTTAACATGGACGACATCTTGGTCAGTTGTAACAGTGATGATAAGTTCTATGAAAAACTAGAGCCATACCTCGGTGATGTTGAAGAAGTGTACTTTGCAGGTGGTGAGAGTTTAATTACTCCTGAACACTATAAGCTATTAGACTATTGGATTAAAGCAGAAAAGACTGACATTGATTTAACCTATACCACTAACTTTAGTGTGTTTAAATACAAAGACAAGAACGTTGTTGACTACTGGAAGCAGTTTAATAGCGTTCAGATATTTGCCAGTTTAGATGCTAAAGATACCCTTGCAGAGTATTTGCGATCAGGTACTGAGTGGCAAGAAATCGAAGCTAATATTGAAATGATCAAGGAGAAAGTCCCTCATGTGCAGTTTTATCTAACGCCAACTATATCTATTTGGAATGTGCATCAGTTTCCCGACTTCTTTGAATACATGGTTAAGAAGGGTTACATTGATCCTACCATCGGACATAGTTTAAGATTAAACATGCTGACACATCCGTGGTGGGCTAATGTACAAATATTGCCACAGGACTATAGGAACAAACTGTATCATAAATGGCGTAAGATTAGATCAAATGAAAAGTATCATAGGTCTATTAGAAACTCATT
>Ga0304730_1002377_pt1 | contig 13460 bp, 12 predicted proteins | sample M_130628_MF_Meta_FD_190474 | JGI IMG/M metagenome (GOLD analysis project Ga0304730, IMG submission 190474) | Freshwater microbial communities from Lake Montjoie, Canada to study carbon cycling - M_130628_MF_MetaG (v2) (version 2) | ecosystem: Environmental > Aquatic > Freshwater > Lake | place...
GTGATCGCCTTGGAGTTAAGTTTGATCCAGCAACTGGGGATGCCAAATTACCTGAATCATTTAAAAAATCTTATAAAACATTTATGGATAATGAATGGTGGCGCATTGATGCACCAGTTGAATTAGGCGGAACCTCTATTCCACCATCTATTCGGTGGGCAATTGCTGAAATGGTTTTAGGTTCAAACCCATCAATTCATATTTACGCATCCGGTACCGCCTTTGCACATGTTGCTTATGTTTATGGAACAGAAGAACAAAAAAAGGTTGCAAAGTTAATGGTTGATAAGCAGTGGGGTGCAACCATGATGCTTACTGAACCTGATGCGGGCAGTGATGTTGGTGCCGGTCGTTCTAAAGCAGTTAAGCAAGCAGATGGCACTTGGCACATTACTGGTACTAAGAGATTTATTACCTCAGGTGATTCTGATTTAACTGAAAATATTGTTCACTTTGTGTTGGCACGCCCTGAAGGCGGCGTAGCTGGAACAAAAGGATTAGATCTTTATATGATTCCAAAATTTATGTTTGATTTTGATACCGGTAAGTTAGGTAAGCGCAATGGTGTCTACGTTACAAAACTAGAACACAAAATGGGATTAAATGTTTCTACCACCTGTGAAATGAATCTTGGTGAAAAAGAGCCAGCGGTTGGTTATTTACTCGGTGAAGTACATGACGGTATTGCGCAGATGTTTAAAGTTATTGAATACGCACGCATGATGGTTGGAACAAAAGCTATTGCAACACTTAGCGCTGGCTACCAACAAGCACTTTCTTATGCGAAAACACGCGTACAAGGCCCAGATTTAACTGTTGCTAAAGATAAAAATAGTCCTCGGGTTGAAATTATTAAACACCCAGATGTGCGCCGTTCTTTAATGGTACAAAAGTCATACTCAGAAGGAATGCGGGCATTAGTTTTATACACCGCCTCAATTCAAGATGCATTTGCAATTGCTCAAGCAGAGGGTGCGGATAAGGAAAAGATTGAAGATTTACATCTAGTAAATGATCTACTGCTGCCAATTGTTAAAGGTTATGGCAGTGAAAAATCATGGACCTTACTTGGTACTGAATCACTTCAAACCTTTGGTGGCTCAGGCTTTACCACCGATTGGCCACTTGAGCAGTATGTAAGAGATGCCAAGATTGATACCTTGTACGAAGGAACTACTGCAATTCAAGGATTGGATTTCTTCTTCCGCAAGATTGTAAGAGATCGTGGTCGTTCCATAACTATTTTAGGTAAAGAGATTGCACAGTTTGCCTCCGCTGGCGGAAATCTACCGGAGGAAAAGAAAGCACTCCTTAAAGCATTAGAAGATGTGCAAGCGATGATCGGCCACATGGTTGGTATGGCAATGGAGTCACAAGAGAATCCAAAAGAGATTTATAAGGTGGGCCTAAATACATCACGATTGTTAATGGCAACTGGTGAATTAATAATTGCTTGGTTATTGCTTCGCCAAGCCGATATTGCTCAAAGTAAGTTAGCAAACGCCGGCCGGGATACTGAGTTTTATAACGGCAAAATTGCATCTGCAAAATTCTTTGTTCGATCAGTTTTGCCACATATCTCAGTAGAGCGTGCAGTTGTTGAATCTGAGACTGGTGAAATCATGGATATCTCTGAAAGTGCCTTTTAATCTAATTTCATAATGTAAAGTGTTGGCGTGAAACATCGCGCTGAGTTTTTAATGATAACCGCTGCTATGGGTTTTGCCTTAGGTGGTATCGCTGCCAAAGTTTTGCGTGAAGCAGATATGGATGCCTTCCGACTAACCCAGATTCGTTCAACTGGGGCTACTTTAATTCTTATAATTTTTGCAATCATCAAAGGCAAAAATCAGTTGCGAGCTAGGCGGGATGAGTTAAAGGATTTAATTCTCTTTGGCATTATTGGTGTTGCAGCTGTTACATCCTTTTATTTCTTTGCAATTAAATACCTGTTTGTATCAGTTGCGCTAATTATTGAATTCACCGCTTCAATCTGGATCGCGCTGTATTTAAGATTTGTTAAGAAAAAACATATCTCTCCAATTATGTGGCTAGGAATTGCGTGCGCTTTCTCTGGATTGATACTCGTGTCCCAAATTTGGAGCAGCTCATCCTTAAGCCCAATTGGTGTTTTAGTGGCCTTTGCTGATGCTTTTGCTCTTTCGTACTACTTCTTAACTGCTGATCGCTTAACTCAAACCCGCACTCCACTTTCGCTTATGACTTGGGGAATTGGTGTTGCTGCAGTCTTTTGGGCACTTATTTTGCCTTGGTGGAACTTTCCATTTGAGTATCTCACCAAGAGTTATTCTCTAGAAGGAAATCTCTCTGGGTATAGCGCACCTGGCTGGGCCCTAATTCTCTGGATTATTATTATCGGTACTGTGATTCCTTATGTATTAACTGTTACTGGTATCCGCGAACTATCTGCGGGAACAGGGAGTGTGATTGGCATGATTGAACCAATCTTTGCTGGAGTTATTGCTTGGATAGTATTAAATGAGGCGTTAAGTGAAATCCAGTTATTTGGTTGCGCGGTTGTGCTGCTTGGTATTTATTTAGCTGATAAAGCAAGAGCAGCGGTAGTTAAGTAATGAGTCAATTTGATGATTTATTTGAGGCAAATACTGAGTTTGTAAAAGAGTTTAAATCTCAAGATTTAACTGGGGAAGCAAAAAAAGGTTTAGCGATTGTTACTTGTATGGATTCACGGATTGATCCACTTCGAATTATTGGGATGAAAGCTGGGGATGCAAAGATATTAAGAAACGCCGGTGCCAGAGTTACCGAGGATGTGCTGCGAACATTAATCCTTGCCACAAATCTATTAAATGTTAACCGAGTGCTTGTTATGCCACATACTGATTGCAAGATGGCAAGTGGCAGTGAAGAACAAATTCATAAAGCAATATTTGAAAAAAGTGGCATTGATACCAGAAGCGTTGAAATTAGAACTGTTACTGATCAATTAGCGGCTTTAAAGTCTGATTTAGTAAGAATTGAACAGTTTCCACTACTGCCAAAAGGTATTGCCATAGTTGGTGCTATCTATGATGTTAAAAGCGGCAAACTTACAAAGATTTAATTATCTTTAACGAAGTTCTCTTTAGTTTGGAAGTTTGCGGCCATATCGGTAAAGCGAGCAAGGTGAAGCTGGGCTGATACGGTAATTGTTCTAGTTGGACCGTTACGGTGCTTTGCCACAATTAAATCTGCTTCTCCTGATCGATTTTGTGAGTCATATAAATCTTCACGGTGAAGCAAGATAACCACATCTGCATCCTGCTCAATCGAACCAGATTCACGAAGATCTGAAAGCATTGGCTTCTTGTCAGAACGTTGTTCTGGGGATCGGTTTAACTGTGAGATTGCAACAACTGGCACATTTAACTCTTTAGCTAATAACTTTAATTGGCGAGAGAACTCAGAGACCTCTTGCTGGCGGTTTTCAACGCGCTTGCCGCTAGTCATAAGTTGTAAGTAATCGATCACAATTAACTTTAAATCATGGCGTTGTTTAAGTCGGCGTGATTTTGCGCGAATTTCCATAAGTGAAAGATTTGGTGAATCATCAATAAATAATGGTGCATCTGAGATCTCACCCATTCGCCGGGCCATCTTTGCCCACTCCTCTTCTCCTAATTGGCCAGAGCGGATGTTATTAAGTGGCACCCGGGCTTCAGCAGAGAGCATTCTCATTGTGATTTCAGAACGGCTCATTTCAAGTGAGAAAATAACTGAAGTTTCACGTTTGTGAATCGATGCATAACGGGCAATATCTAAACCAAGTGTTGATTTACCAACTGCAGGACGTGCTGCTAAAACAATCATATTTCCAGGATGAAAACCATTTGTTAGCGCATCTAAATCTTTAAAGCCAGTCTTAACTCCTTCACCGGCAACACCGGATGAAATTTTTTCAATCTCATCATAGGCAGCAGGAAGTAACTCGGATAATTGCACATAATCTTCAGACTCTCGTCGCTCTGTTACGGCATAAACCTCTGCTTGTGCTTGATCAACGGCGTCATCTACTTCACCCTCATCGGTGTAACCAAGTTGAACAATCTTTGTTCCTGCTTCAACAAGTCGGCGCATAATTGCGCGTTCACGAATAATCTTTGCGTAGTAGCCAGCATTAGCTGCAGTTGGTACTGATGAGATAAGTGTGTGCAGATATGGCGCACCACCTGCTCTAACTAAATCACCACGTTTGGTTAATTCAGCTGAAACAGTTACTGGATCCGCTGGCTCACCCCTGCCATATAAATCAACAATTGCATCATAAATTAATTCATGTGCTGGTCGATAAAAATCACGCTCTCTTAAAATTTCTACTACATCACTAATGGCATCCTTTGATAAGAGCATTCCACCTAATACAGATTGTTCTGCAATTACATCTTGTGGTGGAGTGCGCTCAAACTCGGCAGCGTTGTTTTTAGCTCTGCTGGAATCTCTTGGGAACTCGGCGATACTCATATACAAAGGCTCCCATCTGCCACTGACAATCTAATAAAAGTACTTAAAATCAATTGTTTTATGCCTAGGGAGCAAAGATAATCCTGCTTTTATCTTGGTGGTAATAACAGTTCTAACCCTGTGCGCTCACCTGTGTAATAACTGGGGATTGCGGTGGATGAAGATGTGGGTAAGTGTTAATAAGTAGTGGATAAGTATTTGTATAAAGTTAAATTGAGCGTAAATTCCCACTTTTGCATGTGGAGAAAGAAATATCTGTTTATCTCATTATTTGATAACCAATAAAAAAGCCCCCCAGTTTCCTGGAGGGCTTTGATAATTTATTAATTACTTATCGCTAACCACACTGATTGGTACATTGGCCACGATTTGGGATTCAAGTGCAATCTTTACCGTGTACTTTCCAACCTTTTTAATGTGCTTATCCATTTTGATCTTATGGCGATCAACTGTCTCACTGGTTGCGCTCTTAATTGCAGCAACAATTGCTTTATCTGTTACTGAACCAAACATAGTTCCAGTTGAACCAATTTTGACCTTCACAATTACATTAGCTTTTTCAAGCTTTGTTTTGATCTCTTTAGCATGATCAAGGTCTCGGATCTGACGAGTTGTGCGAGCGCGCTTGATTCCTTCAATCTGGCCCTCACCACCCTTAGTCCAAACAATTGCAGCACCTCTTGCTAATAGAAAATTACGGCCGTAACCATCTTTAACAGTTACAACATCACCTGCGCCACCTAGGCCAGATACTTCGCGAGTAAGGATTAATTTCATTTTTATTATCTCCTTATCGCGCAGTTGAGGTGTAAGGCAGAAGCGCCATCTCGCGGCTATTTTTAACCGCAGCGGCAACTGCTCGTTGGTGTTGGGTACAAGCACCGGTAATTCGGCGAGAGCGAATCTTGCCTCGATCGGTGATGTATTTACGCAAGGTAGCTATATCTTTGTAATCGATATAGGTCACCTTGTCGCGACAAAAAGAACATGGTTTCTTTTTAAACTTCTTCATCGCCGCAGCTGCTGCTGCAGATTTTGATTGCTTAGCTTTTTCTCTAAGCGTTTTATTACTTCTTGCTCCCACTGTGGTGCTCCTTAGGTTAGGGCCCTGTTATTTAAAACAGGAATGGTTGGTTAGTTATTAAAAGGGTGGTGTGTCATCACTTGGTGTCGTTGACCAGCCGCCGCCTACTGGCGCTGCTGACCAAGGATCATCAGTTGATGCCGTTGGTGTCTCACTAGCTGGTGCGGAGTATCCGGTACCGGCTTGGCGAGCAGTTTTTGTTACCTTAGCTGTTGCATTGCGAAGTGAAGGTCCGACCTCATCAACTTCAACCTCAAACACAGTGCGCTTTTCACCCTCTTTAGTTTCATAAGAGCGTTGTTTCAATCGACCGGAAACAATTACGCGCATGCCTTTTGTTAATGACTCAGCAACATTCTCAGCTGCTTGACGCCAAATTTGGCATTGTAAAAAGAGGCTGTCGCCATCTTTCCACTCATTTGTGTTCTTATCTAAGTAACGTGGTGTTGATGCCACAGTGAACTTTGCAACTGCCGCACCGCTTGGTGTGAAGCGCAACTCTGGGTCATTAACCAAATTACCGATCATGGTTAGGTTGGTATCGCCTGCTGCCATTTTATTTTCTCCCTTATCTACTTTGGATGCTTGTTATTTATTTTTGGGGATTTACTCTGGGCGTACAACTTTGGTGCGTAGAACCGACTCATTTAAATTAAGTTGACGATCCAACTCTTTAACTGGTGCTGGCTCTGACTGCATATCGATAACTGCGTAAATTCCTTCGCCCTTTTTATTTATTTCAAAGGACATCCGTCTTTTACCCCAGATATCTAACTTATTTACCTTACCGCCACCATCTTTGATTATCTTTAGATAAGTCTCAAGACTTGGGGATACGGTTTTCTCTTCTAAATCAGGATCTAAAATGACCATGAGTTCATAGCGACGCATTTAAAACCACCTCTGGACTAAAGCGGCCACGGGATTTCCGCGGCAGGTGTTAGGCGTAAGGATAACCGCCGTAGCCGTCAGCGCGAAATTGCGCTCAATTTTGTTGTGGAGGACGCAGCTAAATCCCGCATTAATACATAGGTAAAGCAGCAAATACCAATTACCCGAAGTGCGATTGCAATTACATATCCACCTGCCGGCAGGCCAAATTGTGCGCCAGTAAAGAGGGCTAAGTACTGCCAAATAGCTAGGTGATAAATAATCTCAGTTGCTTGCCAAAACCAAAAAGTAATTTGTTGCTTACTATTTGTTAAAGCAATTACTGCCAGTGGAGTAAGCCATAAAACATACTGCGGTGAATACACCTTTCCTACAGTTGTAAATATAACTACAGCAAATAATGCTACTTGCGCTAGCTTTGGCGTCTTCTTTAATTTAATTAGATAAAAGGTAAAGCCTGCAAATAATCCAATTGAAATTAGTAGATAGATAAAATTAAGAGCAGGCAAATTTATATTTAATAAGGAGAACCCATACCAAATAGAACCAAAATCAGAGCTGCGCTCTAGATTTAATTTATAAAACCGCCACCAGCCGTCAAAATAGAAAAACATGACTGGTAGATTAATAGCTGCCCAAATTATCCCAGTGGTGAATAGGTAATGAAGTAAATCCTTTACCTTTTTATCTCGATAAAAAATAAGTGCGATTGGTAGCAAAAGAGCAACGGGGAAAAATTTAGTAGCAATTGATACCCCAAGCCAAATTGCACTTACTTCATATTTTTTCTGATCAAAGTAATAAATCGCAAGGAGCGCGGTAATTACCGCCCAGATATCCCAGTTAATAAAAAGGCTGGCAACAACGGCAGGAGCAACGACAAATAGGTATGTAAATTGTGGTTGCATTTTTCTAACAATCAGCGCGCAACCAAAAAATAGAATGGTTATTAACAAAATGTTTAAATCAAAAAACCAGCGATGTGAGTTTGTGTTAGGGGTAATAAAACTAATTAACCAGTTTCCTAAGCCAATTATTGGTGGGTACTCAATTGAGTTGAATGCTGAAAAGTAAGGAAAGGTGCGGGTATCTAATCCGCGCTCAGAAAATAAGGCAGGAATGTCGGTATAGCAAGCGTGAATGTAATTATCTGGGGAGGCCCAATTATTTAGCCGGCAATGATTAAATTTTAGAAAAGAAAGTAATGCGCTAGTAAGTACTGCTGCTACAAAGGATCTACTTACCATTTTGGTAAGCAAGATTTACTTCTTTTTCTTAGGCGTAGGTGATGGTGATGGTGGGATTAAAGCTGGGTCCATCTCTGGAACTGCATTAACCATATTAATTGGGTCTGTGCCGCCAATATTTGCAGCTGGTGGGAAATCTTGAATTGGCGCTTTACCTAAATAACCTTTCACGAACTCTGCCCAAATTCGAGCTGGGAAGGATCCGCCAGTTACGGATGTTAATCCGCCGATTCCATTTAATGATTGGGTTGCATTATCGCGATAGAAAGCAACTGAGGCGGCAACCTCTGGGGTGTAGCCATTAAACCAAGCAGATGCGTTGTCATTTGATGTTCCAGTTTTACCAGCAGCCGGGCGATTAAGGCGAGCACCAACAACTGCGCCAGTTCCTTTAATTGTTATTTGATTTAAAGCATAGGTTAAATCTGCTATTACATCTTTTCTAAATACTTCTTGAGCTTGAATTCTTCCTTGATACAAGATTCCTTTATTAGGTCCTTGCACCTCGTTAATAATAAATGGTTTGGCGTAGACACCTTGCGCGGCAAAGGTAGCGTAAGCATTTGCTAAATCAATTACGTGTGGGCTTGATGAACCTAGTGATACTGAAGGAGATGCAACCATCTCAACTGATTCAGGAATACCAGCACGCCGTGCAACATCTACTACTTTTTCAACGCCGGCTTTAATTCCAAGCGGTACATAAATAGTATTTATGGAATGTATAGTTGCATCTAATAACGAGGTGTTTCCCCAAGTTTCACCACCATAATTATTTACAACATAAGCCCTACCAATTCCATCATCGTAAACCTTTGGTGAATCACCATTCCAAATTGAGGTAAGTGGAATTCCTTGTTCTAACGCTGCAACTAATGCAAAAACCTTAAAGGATGAACCGCCAGAGGCAATACCTTGAGTGGCGGCATTAAATTGATACTTTAAATAATCTTGTCCACCATACATTGCCAAAATCTCACCGGTGCCAGGCTTAATTGCAGCTAAACCAATATGTAGGTTATCTGGAGCTTTAGTTGGCGCCTCTTTATTTACTGCAGCAACTGCCGCCTCTTGAGCATCTTTTACTAATGTGGTTTTAATTATGTAACCACCTATTAATAATTGTTCATCAGTAAAACCTAACTTATTTAACTCTTGCTCAACCCAGGAGATTACATAACCTTTAGGGCCAGCCAGGGCGCCAGAGGTAACTCTTGGATTAATTACTGGAAACTTTATCTTTTTAGCAATATCAGCATCTAACCAATTGGCTTCAACCATGCCATCGATTACATATGCAAATCTCTTCTCAAGTCTTGGCAGATTTTCTTTTTTAAATCCTGGATCATAAAGTCCTGGGCTTCTTAAAATACTAGCCAGCACTGCAGATTGGGCAGTTGTTAATTGATCAACTGTGACACCAAAGTAAACCTGAGCTGCAGTTTGCACGCCATATGAGCCGCGGCCAAAATAAATTGTGTTTAAGTAATTTTCAAAAATTTGATCTTTTGTAAATTGATTCTCTAGTTTTATTGCAATCACTAACTCTTTTATTTTTCGCTGAATTGATCGCTCAGGAGTTAAAAAGGCGGTCTTGGCATATTGCTGAGTGATAGTTGATCCACCTTGCAATGAACCACCTCGCAAGTTATTCCACACCGCTCTAGCAATACCGGTTGGACTAAATGCTCGGTTTGAATAAAAGCCTCTATCTTCAGCAGCCATCACTGCATTTCTTACCTGTACTGGAATTTCAGCTAAGGTGACAACAGTTCTATTTTCAGAACCAATTCGGCCAATCTCACTACCGTCGGCATATTGAATAATTGTTGATTGACTATTTACATAAGCATTTGGATCTGGAATTGATACTGTGAAATAAGCAAAGCCAAAAACAAATACACCGGCAATAAAAGAAAAGCCAGCCCCTAATACTGCAAGCCTAGGTAGTTTTTCAATTAAATTACTCACCCGACAAGATTACCGCTAATCCTCATCGGCTAAGGTACGAACCTTTCGTGGTGGCTTTCTATATTTACCATCACCTAATAAAAAGGATTCAACTAGGTGGTTCCAATGACAATCGGTGCAGATTTCAACAACATAGACGCGAAATTCACCATACTCACTTTGCATTTGGATTAATTCTTCTTGATTCTTAATCCGACCTGAGTATTGGCCGAGTTGATCACCAAAGGCGTATCGCAGCTCAACAATTTTTAATTTCTTGCAAACTGGACAAGAACGTTTAGTTAACTCACCATGGTACTTAGCCGCTCTTCTTAAATACGGATCGGCATCACAAGCATCCATTGCGCTGGCAGCGCCTTGGAAGAGCGCAATAAGTGTTCTTCTTTTGCTTAGTGAGTAATCGATCGAAGAGCGCATCGTGGCTAACATAAGATCCAAGGTTAATCCTAAATTAATAACTACGCTTGCCTTATGGGAATCTGGCCTGTTAGTAAGGGTTCTAAATTTAATCGAATTCTTACTGTTCGCTGGAGTGGGCAATTTACTGATGGATTGTTCCAATCAGCCCTGGCTAGCTTTGTTTTATTCTCACCAGAACGAGCACCTAATGCGATCTCAGCCGCGTTAGCATTTTCAGTTGTACTACTGCCTTACTCATTAATTGGTCCATACATTGGTACTTTTTTAGATCGCTACTCTCGGCAACGAATTGTTAGAAACTGTAATTATTTACGGGCCCTTGATTTACTAGTGATTGCTTGGTTGGTAAGTAACGGAAAGACTGGAGTTGTTTTAACTTTATTTGTCTTATTTGCATTTGGTATTAATAGATTAATTTTAGCTGGCCTATCAGCAGGGCTACCCTTGTTAGTAAAGAAAGAGGAGTTAATTGCTGCCAATGCCCTGGCCGTTACCGGTGGCACAATTTGGGTAGTAATTGGTGGTGGTGTTGGAATTGCAGTTAAGAACTTTGTTGATAAAACTTACGGCGCAGATTTTGCAGATTCGGTAGTAATAGTTTTAGCAATAATAGGTTTTTTGACATCTGGAGTAAGTTGTTATCGGCTTAAGAAAAATGAAATTGGTCCACTTCCGCATGAGCTAACCATTGAAAATAAAGGATTTAAAGAAATATTAGAGGGTTTAAATATTTTACGTGCTCACCCGGATGCACTTCGTGGAATTTTATCGGTTGGTTTGCAGCGTGGTGGGATTACTGCTTTAACTTTAATGGCGCTTTTATTAGAGCGAAATTCTTTTAATGATCCAACAAATCCTGATGCAGGACTTGCTGGTTTTGGAACTGCAATTGCAATTGCTGGGGTTGGCATTGGCTTAGGAGCGGTTATTTCACCATATGGAGTTTTAAAGTTTGGTCGGCACAGGTGGATGAGATTATTAATGTTTGCTTGTATCCCACCACTATTAATTTACGCACTATCGGTTAATGAAATCACAATGATTGCTAGTGCGTTTTTTGTTGGTATGTGTGGTCAAGGAATTAAGGTAACAAATGATGCGCTAGTGCAGTCAAAAATTAATGATGAGTACCGGGGAAGAGTTTTTGCTTTTTATGATGTCGCAGTCAATGCCGGGATTGTGATTGGTGCGATTGGAGCGGCTTTGCTGTTACCAGATAATGGAGTTACTGCAGTTTTACCAATTTTTATTGCGATTGTTTACTTATATGCCTCTTTAGTATTAATGCGTAAATCTACTTTTGCTCCTTCCACCAATTAAGTAACTCTTCCTTAGCTTTCTCTTCACCTAATGGGCCATGCTCAAGCCGTAATTCAAGTAAGAAGTCATACGCCTTACCTACAGCCGGAGATGGCTTAATACTTAAAATCTCCATAATTTGTTCACCAGATAGATCTGGGCGAATCTTATTTAACTCCTCTTGTTCCATTAACAATGCAATTCTCGCCTCTAATTGATCATAGGTTTTTGCTAAACCTTCCGCCTTTTTCTGGTTCCTAGTTGTGCAATCTGCCCTAGTTAGTAAATGTAGGTGAGTAAGTAATTCATCAGCATCTCTGACATATCTGCGCACAGCAGAATCGGTCCACTCACCATTGCCATAACCGTGAAAACGAAGGTGTAAAAAGATTAATTGAGCAACATCTTTAATGATGTGATTATCAAAGCGTAGTTTTTTCATTCGCTCTTTACCCATTCGGGCGCCAACTACCTCATGGTGATGAAATGAAACCCCACCACCTGCGATTAACTCTTTAGTTTTAGGCTTACCAATATCGTGAAGCAGTGCAGCAAGGCGCAAGGTTAAATTAGGCCCACCTAATCTTGCCTCTAACGCAATAGCTTGTTCTAGCACCGTTAATGAGTGCTCATAAACATCTTTGTGATGATGATGTTCATCAATCTCTAATTTTAGTTTTGGAATCTCAGGCAAAAATATTTCAGCCAAACCAGTTTCTACTAATAATGTAATTCCAAGGCGGGGATTATCACTCATTATTATTTTAATAAACTCATCCCTAATTCGCTCTGCTGAAATTATTTCAAGACGAGCTGTCATGCTTTTAATTGCAGTAATAACTGCAGGATCAATCTCAAAATTTAATTGACTCATAAATCTTGCCGCCCGCATCATCCGCAGTGGATCATCACTAAATGAATCCTCGGGCTTGCCGGGGGTTTTAATTAATTTATTTTGAAGATCGCTAACTCCGTTATATAAATCAATAAAGGTTGGCTCATCAGTTGTTAACTCCAATGCCATGGCGTTAATTGTGAAATCACGCCGTGATAAATCAGCTTCAATAGTTTTACCAAACTCAACATTTGGTTTGCGAGAATCTAAGTTATAACTTTCACTGCGATATGTGGTGATCTCAACTGTTATATCGCCTTTTTTGCCAGCTACCGTGCCAAAAGCTGCACCGATATCCCAAACAGAATCTGCCCATTTGTTTAATATTTTTTCGCAATCTTTTGGATGTGCATCTGTTGTGAAATCTAAATCATTACCAAGCCGGCCCAAGATTGCATCACGAACTGGTCCGCCAACTAGCGCTAATTTAAATCCAGCTGCTTTAAAAGCAATTGCTAATTTTGTTGCCTCTGGTGCTTGCTTTGTCAGTGTGGTGATCGCAAGTTGTGCGGCAGCGTTAAGTGGAGTTTTCACGGTGGTACTAGGTTAGAGCAGAGTGGGTTGTAGCCGAGTGGGTTAGGGGCGAAGGCAGTATCCTTATCTTTATGACCCCAGCAGATAATGCGGGTGGCAATCAGGATTTAAGCTCTCCCCGCAAGGGTGCGCAAAATAGTGGTTCTGGTAAGCCCGCTAAAAAACATAATTCAAGTAACCGCAAAAATAATAAAGGTAATCAGGGTGGGAAAAATACCCCGCGGGTTAAGTATGCAAAGCGAGTAGATGAGGTAAGTGCTGGCGGTTTAGTAGTTGATAAAACCGGTACAAAGGGATTATTAATCGGCAGATTAGATCCAAAGGATGCCTCCCATGAAAGATTGCTTTGGTCACTTCCTAAGGGACATATTGAATCTGGTGAAACACCAGAACAAGCTGCAATCCGTGAGGTGGCAGAGGAGACTGGAATTAAAAGTGAGATTACAAGATCACTTGGCGTGATTGATTTTTGGTTTATGGCAAGTGGGAAAAGAATTCATAAAACTGTTCATCATTTTCTCTTTACTGAGGTCGGCGGAAAATTAGCACCTCAAGTAACAGAGGTTGATGATGTGGCTTGGTTTCCAATTGAGGAGATAGTAAGTAAGTTGGCATATCCTGATGAACGAAAATTAAT
>Ga0304730_1002384_pt1 | contig 13432 bp, 13 predicted proteins | sample M_130628_MF_Meta_FD_190474 | JGI IMG/M metagenome (GOLD analysis project Ga0304730, IMG submission 190474) | Freshwater microbial communities from Lake Montjoie, Canada to study carbon cycling - M_130628_MF_MetaG (v2) (version 2) | ecosystem: Environmental > Aquatic > Freshwater > Lake | place...
ACTAAGTTTAAGGCTGCAGAAGTCGATGTTGTAATCCTCTTCGGCGTAACTAGTGCAAGTCTTTATATGTTGGCAACAGCTGCACAGTTGAAGTACGCACCACAATGGATGATCGGTTCAGTTGGTGGAGATGCGACGACATTGAAGCTTGCAGGTGTGCCAGCAGGCGTTCTATACAACGCAATTGGTTTCTCACCAGTTCCAGCAACAACAGATATGAAAGATGAGTACGTCAAACTATTCTCCGATATCTATGCAAAGGCTGTACCAGGATCAGCATTCGATCTGAACGTATTGCTTGGAATGAACTCAGCATTTATGGCTGCACAAGCCCTTAAGGCTGCAGGTCAAAATCCAACACGCAAATCATTACTCGCAGCCATTGATAGCAAGGGTGCAACTTTTGCAAACTCTGCATTGGTGCCGCTTGGTTATTCAAAGACAAGTCACGTGGGCCTGACCGGCTATTGGGTAGGAAGGTTTTCACCAGCAGGTGATCTTGCTCCAATCGGTGGTACATATGTTGCATACACAACTGATTCAGGAGCTGGTGCTGTTGTAAAGACAACATACAAGCGTCCTGCAATGCCAGCGAAGGGATTACCTAACTAATGAAAAAAATACTTTCGCTTCTTTCAGTCACAGCACTCGTAACAACTGTTCTAATCACTGCACCATCTGTTGCTAATGCAGCACCTGCTTGTGATGGTAAGAGCCCAATTCAGTCATGCGTTGGTGTTACATCAGATGGCGCTCCATATGCAATGCAGGTTCCAGCAAACTTCAACGGAACTGTTGCTTTGTACTCACACGGATACCGCTACAACGTAGATATCCCAGCTGGAATTCCTCTTATTGGTGGATACAAAGTCACTAATACTCCAGAGCCAGTTCCTGGTGGAAACGCTGAAGTTGCTAAATATTTATTTAGCCAAGGTGTGGCAATCATGGGTTCTGGCTTTGCTCGTCAAGGCTGGAATGCAGATTCTGCTATCAAGACCAACGTCGAATTAATTGACACATTCAAGAAGCAATTCCCAACAACCAAGAAGGTAATGGCTTGGGGATTCTCTCTCGGAGGCATCATCACTCAGGATCTCGCTGAAGATTACCCAGAAAAGTTTTCAGCGGTAGCTCCATTGTGTATGGCTGACAATGTTGCCCCAGAACTAACAATGGCTGGAGATTTCTTATGGGGCGTAAAAGTTCTATTTGATCCAACTATTAAGGCGGGCAACTATTCTGCAGGTGCAGCAGGAGTTGCTGAATCATATGCAGATCTAGTAAAAGTCTTCACTGTAATGGGTAAGTTGCAGGCAGCCGTGGCAACAGGTGCCTGGCCAGATACATCATCTGCAACAGGTAAGTCATTGGCTGCCGCTGGTGTTCCATCACGCAGCGCGTTGTTGCTACTTGGTTTGATGGCTGGACTTCCAACACAGTCAGCACACTTTGATTCAATCTCAGGTCCTGAGGGCGCATTGAAGTTGACATTCCCATTGGCAATTAGTCCAGCACTAGGAATTCTTGAGAACGGCACAAACGCTGCAGCTCTTGCAATTCTTGCAACACAAGATGTTGAGAATCAAACAGGTGGAGCAATCTTCGATAACACAAAGACTGATTATTCAGCTCGTGTTGAAGGAGAGCGCGTAATTTTCAATGCGGCGTTATCGGGCAACACTGTAATTGATGCACTACTTGGTGCACTCTCTCCAGCAAACCCAGGTGCTCCACGTGCTGTTGCAAATCCAGCAGCTGTTGCAAAGTTGAATGCACTTGAGTCAAATAAGGGAGTCATTAAAGTCCCTACTATCTTGATGACAGGTATGGCAGATCCAATTACTCCTGCAGGTGCATCACAGCGCCTAGTTGATCTATATGCCGAGCAGTTAGCAGCTGAAAAGGCTGCTGCTCGTAAGGCGTATCAGAGCTCTGGCTTATATGTAGCTCCAGTAAACAAACTGTTAATGTTGTGGAATACCACACCATCGAGCTACACAAAGTTTGATGCAGCTGGATCGCCAATCACATCAACACCAGCAGCCCAGGGAACCAATCACTGTAACTTCACAACTGCACAGTTGCTGTTAGTTGCAAAGTCCATGGTTCAAGCTTCAAACACAGGAAAGCTACCTTCAGGTGGAGCGTTGTATACAGCGGTACGTAAAGCTGGCAACCTTTCAATCGATAAGGGAATTAGCGCACCATGGTTGAAGTTCTACGGGGATAACAGCTAAAGTCACAAGTAAGTATGCGGGGTCAGAGAAATCTGACCCCGCTTTTACTTTATATAAAGAAATTTACTGAGCGGTCCAACCACCATCAAGTGCGATATCTATACCAGTGATGTTGTGTGCAGCATGTGAGCACAAGAAAACAGCAACAGCGCCAATCTCTGAAGGTGAAGACATACGTTGTGAGGGTTGCTTCTCAGAGAGCAAATCTGCGACACCTGCGGCACGATCGCCGTTATGAAGATCAACTTTTGCTTGAATTTGGGGTTCAATTAAAGTTGTTTCAACCCATCCAGGACAGATTGCATTAACGGTCACACCACCAGTCTTGCTTGATCCAACTGACGCGTACTCGAGTGCTGCAACTTTAGTTAATCCAATAACACCATGTTTTGCGGCAACATAAGGAGCTTTTGCAACAGATGCAATAAGTCCATGAACCGATGAGGTGTTGATGACTCGTCCATATCCACGCTGTTGCATCTGTGGAAGAAGTAAACGCATAGTGTCAAAATATGAACTCAGGTTTATAGCAATAATGTCATTCCATTTGTCACGAGGCATATCTTCAATTCTGGCGGTGTGCTGAATACCAGCGTTATTACACAAAATATCAACTGGACCACGTGCTAGAACTTTTGCAATTAGATCCTCTGTGGCCTTTACATCACGTAGGTCAGATACATGGCTCTCAACCTTTGCTGCTCCAGCAGCAAGAACTGCTTTTTCTGCAGCTGCGATTGTTGCTTCATCAGCAAGGCCATGTAGAACGATAGAAGCCCCTTCGGCCGCTAGTGCCGTTGCAATCCCTAAACCAATTCCTTGGAAAGAACCTGTTACAAGTGCACGTTTTCCCTTTAGTGTCATGATCGACCTCCATAAATTAGTGTGGCAACTTTCTCTGCACCAGATTCTTCTAAAAACATGTCGTAGTGATTGCAATCAGGCAAGAATTCAAGCTTTAATTGAGGATAGGAAGGCAAGACCGCTTCTAGGACTGGCATGGGATACAAACCATTTTCTTCGTTTTGTAATCCACGTTCTGCCTTAATAAAGAGAGATTGTTTCTTCAATCCAGTTAAGGATCTAACTATCAGGTCATCACCAAACAAATCACGTGAATCTTCTTCGACCGCGACCGGATTTGTTGCTGCTTTCATATTGGGTTCAGCGCCACGCAGATCGTAATCAACATACTCATCAAGCACAGATGACCAACCCTTAACAAAAGCTGTCTGAGGTTTCCAATAATTTCTATATGCATCCTTATTTTCAAAAGTCATTGCAAGTCGAGCCATTGCAGGTCCCAAAACAAATGGCATGATTTGTTCAACAGTCATTCCATGTGGCATTGGAAGCGGGACTCCACCATCGGCAAAAACAACATCTCCAACTTTTTCTGGATATAAACCAACCAACGCTGCAGTTACAAATGCTCCCATTGAATGTCCAATGACATCTGGATTTTTCCAACCGAAGTGGTCGATAACAGCGGCCATATCTTTTGCATGCGTTGCCATTCCAAATGGGCCAGGCAAAGAATTTGAATCACCACGTCCGCGAAGATCAACGGCAAAAGGTGCTTTGCCTCGCGCAATCAAAGAATCTGCAAAAAGCTGAAATGCTCTATTTGAAGATGTGACACCATGGATTAAAAGGACCGGGTCTCCCGTCCCATTTCCATACCGAAAGACGGCTAAGTCTCCACCTGTGACCGGGACCATAATTCGCTGCGTTGGCAATGACATGGGGCAAGTGTGCCTCTGCCTGCAAGGATTTCCAACCAATTTTCAGCAGTAACCTGAAAAAAAGTAATCAAACTGCAACCTTTATAACTTGGGAGTAGACCCCGGCACCCCCTAGATTGGCGCTCAACAAGGTCCGCCCCTCGCGGCCCTAAATCAACTCAATGAGGAGAATATTTTTATGAGCAAAAGCTCACTAAAGCGTTTGGTAGTAGCAGCAATTTCACTTTCTGTTCTAGCACCAAGCATCGCACCAGCCCAAGCTGCTGGTGAAATCAAGATTGGTGTTATTACATCAACATCTGGCCCACTTGCTTCATACGGAGTGGCATATAACGAAGGCCTTACATGGGGCTTGAACTATTACACAGGCGGAAAGATGGCCATTAATGGCCAGAAGCTTGTTGTTACTTCAAAGGATGATGGCGCAGATCCTGCATCAGCAACTGCATCATTCAAGGAAATGGTTGGTAACGGTACAAAGGTAATCGTTGGAACAGCATCATCAGGTGTTGCACTAACTCTTGCTCCTCTAGCTGCACAGAACAAGGTTCTGTACATCTCAGGTCCAGCAAAGAATGACGCCGTTACTTCTTCTGCAAACCGTTATGTGTTCCGTTCAGGAAACTCATCAACTCAGGATCTAGCTCCACTTGCTAACATCAAGCCAATTTCAGGTAAGAAGGTTGTTTTGTTTGTTGAAGACAATGCATTCGGTGCCGGAAATATTGCAGCAGCTCGCGCACTAATGACTTCAAAGGGTGCATTGTTTGAAGAGATCAAGGTTCCAACATCTACTTCAGACTTCACACCGTTTGCTAAGAAGGCTGCAGATGCAAAGGGTGCTTACATCTTCATCGCATGGTCAAACGCTCTAACAGCAGGTGCAATGTTGACATCTCTAAAGATCCAGGGTGCATTTGCTACACAGCGTCCAATCACTGGTCTTGCAGGAGCTGCAACATATGACATCTACGGAACACTATTTGACGGAACAAATGCGATCCTAACAAATAGCTACTTCGCTGGTGCATCAAATTCAGGTGCAGCGAATGACCTAGCAACTTGGTATGCCAACAACAAGAAGACACAGGATCTATTTACCTCAACAGGTGCAGATGCTGCAAAGATGATTGTTATGGCGCTAACAGCTAACCCAAATCAAAACGTAGATCAGATGATCACAAACCTCGAAGGTAAGTCATGGGTTGGTGTTAAGGGATTGATGACAATCAGTGCGTCATCTCACCTATTGATCCAACCAATGTTCTTGGTTTCTCTCAATAAGTCTGGAAGCCGTTACGTTCCTAAGCTTCTAAAGACTATTTCGGGTGTAGGTAAGTAATTCAAAACATATAGATTAAATGAACCCCGGTGTAGAAATACACCGGGGTTCTCTATATTCTTTGCCATCAGTAACAAAGGGGTTGCGATAGTGAATTCGGCATTAAGCGTTAAGGATCTTTCCCTTAACATCGGTGGCGCCAAGATTCTTGACGGAATCACATTGGACGTTGCACCAAATGAAACACTTGGCATCATTGGACCAAATGGCGCGGGTAAAACATCTTTATTCAATCTTCTCAGCGGTATTCGCAAGCCTTCACGTGGCCAGATTTTTGTCGGAGATACCGAAACAACTAATTTTGAACCACATGAGTGTGCTCGAGCTGGAATCGCTCGCACATTTCAGACTTCAAGTGTTTTTATAAATCTAACCTGTCTTGAAAATGTTCGCATTGCAGCTCAGGCTGCAAATGGTCAATCAATGAACCTGACTAAGAATGCATACAAGTTCACAGAAGTAGTACAAACAGCTCATGATTGCTTAGCAAAAGTGGGACTCTCTGCCCGTGCAATGCAACGAGCAGGATCGCTTTCACATGGAGATAAGCGTCGTTTAGAGATTGCAATTGTCTTGGCTTCACAATCCGACATTGTTTTACTTGATGAACCAATGGCAGGTATGAGCGTTGAGAATGTCCCAGAGCTAGTTGAAATTATTCGAGCACTTGCAACAGAACACAAGAAAACTGTTTTGATTGTTGAACACCACATGGAAGTGATCTTGGGACTCGCTGATCGAATTGCAGTTCTTAATTATGGCGAGCTATTGGTCTGCGATACTCCACAAAATGTAATCAACAATCCAATTGTTCAATCTGCATATATCGGAGAAGCACTATGAACGCTCTCACGGTAAAGGATCTTCATGTGAAGATCAATGAATCCCATATTTTGCATGGGGTCAGCTTTGAAGTTCCTACCAATAAGGTAACTGCGTTGCTTGGACGAAATGGCGTTGGAAAATCAACAACATTGCGGACAATCATGGGCTTCTATGAAGGTACTGGTTCTGTAGAACTAAATGGCAAGCAGATTCTTGGCATGCAAACTCATAAGATCGTTCAATCTGGAGTCGCCTTTGTTCCTGAAGATCGTGAAGTCTTTGCAACCCTTACAGTCAAAGAGAATCTTTCACTTGCTGCGCGAGGCAAGAACAGTGAAGAAGCATATAGAGCTGTTTATGATCTCTTTCCAGAGTTAGATACTCGTGCTGCACAGCAAGCCGGGTCGCTTTCTGGTGGACAGCAGCAGATGGTTGCGATCGCACGAGCACTACTCAATAAGAATGAAATTTTGCTGGTGGATGAACCGACAAAAGGATTAGCACCAAAACTTGTAACTGAAGTTGCGAACGTGCTTGCACAGGTTTCTCAATCAACCACGATGTTGTTAGTAGAGCAAAATCTTGCACTTGTGAAGCGGGTTGCTCAACATGTAATTGTGATGGATCAAGGTCGCGTTGTTTATCAGGGTGGACCTGAGAACCTTCACGATGAATCATGGGTTCACCAGATGCTCGGCGTGAGTGGAGGTCACAAGTAAATGGATACATTTATTCTGATCGGAATTACGGGCATTGGATTAGGTGCGCTGTACTTCTTGGTTGCCTCAGGACTTTCATTGATTTATGGCTTGATGGGCGTACTTAACTTCGCACACGGAAGCTTCCTATCCGTTGGCGCTTTTGTTGGCTATTGGATTGCTACGCAACTTGGCCCTGAAACCTCAATGGTTGATTTCATTATTGCCATGATCGTTGGAGGATTAGCTGCAGGTTTGTTTGCATTGTTAATGGAGCAGCTTCTAATCACCCGACTGTATGACCGCCACATTGACCAGGCACTGGTGACTGTGGGTGTTGCACTTGTTGTTGGTGCAGTGCTGGGTGGATGGTTTGGAAATGATCTCATCATGTTCCCAACTCCATTGTGGTTCTTAACAGCAATCAATGTGGGCGGGGCCATGATTCCTGCTGATCGACTTGTTTATATTGCCACCGCAGTTCTTTTGCTTTTCGGCAACTGGGTTCTTTTGAAGTACACACGAATCGGATTGATTATTCGTGCAGGCGTTGAGAATCGAAACATGGTTAATGCCCTAGGTATCAATGTGCGCCGTGCATTTAGTACCGTGTTTTTCTTGGGTGGGTTCGCCGCAGGTGTCGGTGGGGTACTTGTCTCTGTTTACTCGAACGGAGTATCTCCTCTGATTGCAGGCTCTTACCTAATTTATGGATTTATCGTTGTTGTAATCGGTGGAATGGGATCTGTTCCAGGAAGCTTCTTGGCAGCAATGCTCATCGGAGTGATTCGACAGTTCGCTAACTATTACGTGACTGGCCTCGGCGACTTTGTTGTGGTTATTTTGTTAGCTGGTGTCTTGCTGATCAGACCACAGGGACTACTCGGAAAGGTGCGTGCATAATGTTGCGTTGGAAATATTCACGCCCACTTCTGGGATTACTACTTGTTGTACTTGCAGTTGCACCGATGTTTACATCTCTTCCGTTAGGTAAGCCTGGATTGCAGCAAACATTGGCAGTTGCCTTTATTTGGGGTGCACTGGCTTTGACGTATGACCTTCTCTTTGGATTTACAGGATTACTTTCATTTGGACATGCTTTGTACTTTGCAACTGGTGTGTATGTCTCCTGTATTTTGATCAATCGCGAAATCGTGTCATGGTGGTTAGCAGCAATAATTGCAACAGTTGCAAGTGGAGTATTAGCAGCCCTTGTAGGTGCTGCTTCATTGCGCACAACAGGCATCACTTTTGCAATGGTGACTTTGGCATTTGGTGAGGCTGGCCATGTAATCGTTGGACGTAATTTCTTTGACTTAACTGGTGGAGAGAACGGAATCGCACTTAACGCGGATTTCATACCTCAATTCTGGATTGGTGTTTTCAATACAAAGTACATTTACTGGACCGCGCTCTTGGCATTAATCGTGACCTATCTGGTGATTTGGTGGGTAACTGAGAGTTCTGCTGGCCGTGTCTTTGCTGCACTCCGCGACAATGAACAACGAGTTCAGGTTCTTGGATTAGATACGCAACGCTTCAAGCTTTTGTCCTTTGTAATCAGTGGAACCTTGGCTGGAATGTTGGGATTTGTAATGCTTATTGCAGCAGGTAGCGCAGCTCCTCGATTTGCTGAATCCGGAGTCACAATCGCATTGTTGCTAATGGTTGTTATCGGTGGCGCAGTGACACGTTGGGGAGCAGTACTTGGTGGAGTTTTCTACTCATTTGCTTCAACTCGTATGCAGGATTTAACCCAGCAAGAGTCTTTTAAATCAATCCCTGAATGGATTGGTGGACCAATCGCAGAACCAGCCCTATTGCTGGGAATAGTCTTTATTTTCATTGTGATGTTTGCACCAGGTGGCTTATCAGGTGCTTACTATCGACTTCGGTTGAGGGCGCTAACTCGTAAATCATCATGAATCAAAAACTCTGGGAGCCTGCGCTAACCGGTGACTCGGCAATAGAAAAACTGCAAGGTGATCTAGGGTTTAACTCATATTCGCAATTACACACATGGAGCATTACAAACCCCGGTGAATTTTGGTCACGCGCATGGGATGACAACGAAATCATTGGATCTAAAGGATCAAAGTTTTTCGTGCCAGGTTCAAACTTCATCTCATCTGAGTTCTTCGTAGAGGCTCGGTTAAATGTTGCAGAAAATCTCTTGTCAAAGGGGGACGGTAAGGCCGTTGCCATTGTTTCGATTCTTGAAAATGGGTCTCGGTCTGAAATTACCTGGTCAGAGCTTCGAGTTAAAGTTGCTGCAACTGCAGCTGCAATGCGCGCGCAGGGTGTTGTAGTTGGCGACCGTGTGGTTGCTTGGGTTCCTAATGTCACCGAATCTGTTATTTATAGCCTAGGTGCATTGAGCATTGGTGCTGTTGTTTCCACAGCGTCACCAGATTTTGCTCCACACGCAGTCGAAGATCGCTTTGGTCAAGTTGAGCCAAAGATTTTATTAGCCACAGATGGATATCAGTACAACGGCAAATACTTTGACTGTCTTGAGAAATCTGCCGAAATTGAAAAACTCTTACCAACCCTTAAGAAAACTGTTCGGATAAGTCAATTTGAAGAGTGGATCAAACCATTCATTGGCACTCCAGCAAATTTTGAACAGTTGCCCTTTAATCACCCAGGTTTTGTGTTGTTTTCATCTGGCACCACAGGCAAGCCAAAGTGCATCACACACAGCGGCGCAGGCGTTATGTTAAAAGCACAAGCTGAGATGTTGTATCAATTTAATATCTCAAAAGACAACAATGTCTTTTTCTTCACGACGTGTGGCTGGATGATGTGGAACTGGCTAATAATGGCACTCGGTCGTGGGGCCACAGTTGTTTTATTTGATGGCGCACCTATGGCTCCAACGCCAACAATCCTCTTTGATATTGCACAGAATGAAAAACTAGATTTCTTTGGGGTGTCAGCAAAATTTATTGACTCGGCAAACAAAGAAGGATTGATACTAGCAAAAAGCCATGACCTTTCAACTGTAAAAACAATTGGTTCTACTGGTTCCGTGTTATCACCGGAAAGCTTTGACTATGTCTACTCTTCAATTAAATCTGATGTACACCTTGCATCTATGTCAGGTGGAACAGATATCTGTGGCTGCTTCTTAGCAGGAGTTCCAACGCAACCTGTCTATCGAGGAGAACTCCAAGGTCCATGCCTTGGAATGGCAACAGATGTTTTTGATGCTCAAGGTAAGAGTGCAGCAATTGATGAGAAGGGCGAACTTGTGTGCACCGTTCCATTTCCATCAAAGCCCATTGGATTTTGGAATGATGAGAACAATGAGAAGTACAAGGCTGCATACTTTGAAGGATTTCCAGGAGTGTGGACACATGGAGATTTTGCTTCAAAGTCTGTAACAGGTGGTTTTACTTTGTATGGGCGCAGCGATGCCACATTGAATTCAAAGGGTGTGCGAATTGGAACGGCAGAGATCTATCGCGTTGTTGAAACTTTTCCACAAGTTCAAGAAGCAATGGCGGTCTCGCAGGATTGGGAGAATGACACTCGCGTGATTTTGTTTGTTGTCCTGAGGCCAGGTCAAGATTTCAATGAAGCTGTTGAGAAGGAAATTAAGGTCGCACTTCGAACTCAAGCAAGCCCACGCCATATTCCGGATTTAATTGTTGTGGCCCCTGAACTTCCACGCACCAAATCAAATAAGTTAGTAGAACTTGCCGTCACCGATGTAATCAACGGCCGGGAAGTACGAAATCGAGACGCTTTGGCCAACCCTGATTCATTGGATTGGTTCAAAGTACTGGTGCCTTAGGCTAAGCCAGTGATCACAGTTGCAACCGCCGAAGATATGCACCAGCTTGGCGTTAACCTTTCAGCCCAATTGCGTGCAGGTGATCTTGTCCTTGTTAATGGCCCACTTGGTGCTGGCAAAACAGTCTTGGCCCAAGGTGTTGGCGCAGGATTAGGTATTACGGGAATTACATCTCCCACCTTTGTTATTTCACGAGTCCACAAAGCGGTGGTTCCTTTTATTCATGTGGATGCCTATCGTTTAGTTGATTCGGAAAACCCCAATCTGTATCTCGATGATCTAGATCTAGATATAGCAGGATCAATCACTCTCATTGAATGGGGCGGGGCAGAATCAGCGCGCCTTAGTGAAGATCGCCTAGAGATAACTATTGATAGAAGCGATGATGTGAGAAAGGTTGAGATCACGCCAATTGGATCCCGCTGGGCAGGGTTTGCACTATGAGCAAGATATTGGCAATTGATACTTCAACTTCTCGCACTTCAGTTGCGATCATTGAGGCAGGCACTGTTTTGTTTAGTAGTTTTCGAGATGGTGCAACGGCCCATGGATCATCACTGCCTGCACTCGTTCAAGAGGCGCTAGCAATCAGTGAGGTCGATGAGGTTGTTGTTGGAATGGGACCAGGTCCATTTACAGGATTAAGAGTTGGAATTGCCTTTGCGCAAAGTTTTGCCTTAGCTCGCGAGATTCCAGTTCGTGGTGTTTGTTCGCTAGATGCTGTTGCTGCGCAAATTGATGAAAAGGATTTCATCATTACAGTTGATGCACGCCGCAAAGAGGTTTATTGGGCCCGTTACACAGATGGCGCTCGAGTTGGGGATCCAGCAGTTAACTTTCCTACCGATGTCTCAGGTGCGGCGATCCATGCAGATCTATTTCCTGACATGCAAGCACTTGTTAAGTTGCCAGGAAACATCACCGAACCAATCTATTTGCGCAGACCAGATGCAGTAGCAACGGCGGATCGTTCATGATTACTTATCGCGAGGCAACTGCCTTTGATCTTCCTGTATTTGTTTCTCTAGATAAAGAGTTGTTTCCGTATTCACCGTGGTCTGCCTCCCAATACAAAGAAGAGTTTTCAAGCCCAACGCGCCACTTTGTCGTGGCCGTAGATGCTGCGCAAAGCATCATTGGTTATGCAGGGGTTTTTGCACCGGGTCAGACTGAAGCAGATATTTTGACTGTGGGTGTTGTTCCAGAGCAGCGCGGAAAAGGGATTGCTAAAGCACTTATAGCTTTGATTACCGATTGGGCCAATACCCAAGGATCAACAGCGATGATGCTTGAAGTAAAGACAGACAACCTTGAGGCCATAGGTCTCTATGAATCATTGGGGTATTCAAAGCTTAATGTTCGTAAGGATTACTTTGGTGCTGGCCTTGATGCGCAAGTAATGCGATTGGAACTCTCATGAGTGAGCCAATTATTTTGGGTATTGAAACTTCTTGCGATGAAACCGCGGTTGGTATTGTCCGTGGTCGCACATTATTGGCCAATGTAATTGCATCTAGCGTAGAAGAACATGCACGTTTTGGGGGAGTAGTACCTGAAATTGCAAGCCGTGCCCACCTTGAGGCAATGATTCCAACATTGCACCAAGCACTCAAAGACTCCAAGTTATCTTTGAAAGATATTGATGCAGTTGCTGTTACTGGGGGACCAGGATTAGTTGGCGCACTCCTTGTCGGTGTTGGATCTGCAGCAGGCCTTGCACTTGGACTAAACAAACCAATTTATGCAGTGAATCATTTAGCCGCTCACGTGAGTGTTGATTCTTTGACACACAGCAACCCATTGGATCCAACAATTGCTTTACTAGTCAGTGGTGGGCACTCATCTCTGTTGCAAGTAGATGACATCACTGGGTCAATTACAAAGCTTGGCGAGACTATGGATGATGCTGCAGGGGAAGCGTTCGATAAAATTGCTCGGGTTATGAAGTTAGGTTTCCCGGGTGGTCCTGCCATTGATAAGTTGTCGCACGAGGGCAGTGCAACTGCAATTGATTTTCCTCGTGGTCTAACAACATCTAATGACTGGGTAACACGTCCATTTGATTTTTCATTCTCTGGTTTAAAAACGGCTGTTGCTAGATATCTAGAGGCAACACCAAATTATGCAAGAGCCGATGTTGCTGCCTCCTTTCAAGAAGCGATTGTTGATGTTCTGCTATTAAAGGCTGTTGCTGCGTGCAAAAAGACAGGGATTAATTCACTGGTTATTGCAGGAGGAGTTGCTGCAAACTCGAGGCTTCGAGCAGTTGCCCAAGAACGGTGCGACAAGGCGGGGATTCAGCTCCGGGTCCCAAGCCCAGGGCTGTGCACCGATAACGGAGCTATGGTCGCCGCCCTTGGCTCATTGATGGTTTCTGCTGGCCGCACGCCCAGCCCTGTGGCCTTTGACGCTGATTCCAGCCTGCCTGTGACCACTGTTTGCCTCTAGGGCTGGATTTGCCGTGTGTGTTTGGCACGCCTAGAGTTTGCGTTAGCACTCACGACCCGAGTCTGCTAATTCTGGTCGCACGAGGAAACAGAACAAGAGGAGTCACACCATGGCAGTTAAGCCACTAGAAGATCGCATCGTTATCAAGACAAACGAGGCTGAGACAACAACAGCATCAGGTCTTGTTATCCCAGATACAGCAAAAGAGAAGCCACAGGAAGGCACTGTTATCGCAGTAGGCCCAGGCCGCTTTGATGATGGCGTGCGCGTTCCAATGGATGTCAAGGTTGGCGATGTAGTTCTATACAGCAAGTACGGCGGAACTGAAATCAAGC
>Ga0304730_1002387_pt1 | contig 13424 bp, 13 predicted proteins | sample M_130628_MF_Meta_FD_190474 | JGI IMG/M metagenome (GOLD analysis project Ga0304730, IMG submission 190474) | Freshwater microbial communities from Lake Montjoie, Canada to study carbon cycling - M_130628_MF_MetaG (v2) (version 2) | ecosystem: Environmental > Aquatic > Freshwater > Lake | place...
ATGTACAACTAAATCTGAGTAATCAAGTAATACCCACTCTTCGGTTCCTTCGCGACGAGCAGGTTTTTCACCAATCTCGCGGAGTTTTTCTTCAACAAAATCTGCAATCGAATCTACTTGGCGAACGTTGCCACCTGTTGCAATAAGAAAGACTTCACTGAGAACCATTTGATCAGAGAGATCTAATGCAATCATGTCTGTGCCAAGTTTTTCAGCAACAGCTCTGGCAGCTACTTGCGTTAATTTAATAACGCTTTTACTTGCTGGCATATAGGCCGCTCTCTTTTATATAGGTTGCAATGATTTGCGGTACTAAATCTGTCTGCCCACTTCGAACAGCAGTTGCTGAAACGTTTAATGCGCCAATATCAAGAGTTGATGCTCCCGGAAATTCGGGACGATCAATCACGATTATCTCCACTAACTTAGCCAATTCTTCGTGCCGATGCCATTTATCAAATTGCGCATAGGCATCAGTGCCAACAATGAGCACAAGTGCATCATCTGGATGTGATTTCTTAATTTCTAAGACTGTATCGATTGTGTATGTGGGCCCTGAACGCTTGATTTCAGAATCACTTACTTCAACGTGTGCACCAATTGAATCTGGTAATTCAGAGAGTGCTAATTCGCACATTGCTAACCGATTTAATCCTGGAGCAAGTGGCGCGCTTTCGCGAAGCCATGGAGAACCTGCTGGGATAAGAATTAATTGATCAACAAGTGATCGTGTAATTAATTGGGTAATGACGTGCAGATGACCGTTATGGATCGGATCAAAAGTTCCGCCGTAAATGCCAATCCGTCTCAAATTAGTCTCTGTCGAGGCGTAGTACTAAATAGAGCAACAAACCAAATACTGCGAATGCAAAGAGGCCAAAGAAAATTGGTGGCGCTGGAAGTTCGCGGACTGCTTCGGATGCACGTGAAATCATGGCTAAATATTACCGCTAAGGATCTGCTTAAAGCGACTCTCATCTATAACTGGTACGCCTAGCTCCTGTGCTTTTGCTAACTTCGAACCTGGATCGCTTCCAACTAATACGTAATCTGTTTTCTTTGAAACAGCCGATGCTGCTTTACCGCCGTGGGCAACAATCGTTTCGGCAATCGAATCGCGTGTAAATGATTCCAACCCTCCAGTAACCACAAAAGTTAGTCCTGCCAATGTTTGTGGCAACTGCGCAACAGCTTGTGCCACCATCACAACGCCTGCTTTTTCCCACTTGCTCACAATTGATGTGTGCCAATCAACGTCAAACCAATCTGTAATTGATTGTGCGATGGTTTCGCCGAGACCATCAATATTTGCCAAATCTTCTGCACTGGCCTTTGCAATCGCTTTCATAGAACCAAAGTTGGATGCAAGTGCTTGCGCCGCCGTTGGACCAACATGGCGAATTGATAGTGCAACAAGTATTCGCCACAGTGGTCGAGTTTTTGCTCCATCTAGAGCGGTCAAAAGTTTGTCAACATTTGCACCAGCTTCGCCATCTTTTTTCATAAAGAAATCAGAAGTCATTAACTTCTCTTTTGTTAAGTCAAATAGGTCAGATTCATCTGTGATGATCTTTGATTCCAACAACGCAACTGCTGCTTCGTACCCCAACACATCAATATCTAGGGCTGCGCGAGAACCAATGTAATAAATACGCTCACGCAACTGCGCAGGACAACTCTGTGTATTTGGGCAACGAATATCTACATCGCCTTCGGTAATTGCACGAAGCGCCGATCCACACTCTGGGCACTTCGTCGGCATAACAAATGCACGCTCTTTACCAGTGCGCTCAGCAATTACAGGGCCGAGTACTTCAGGAATTACATCTCCGGCCTTACGAATCACGACAACGTCGCCAATTAATACGCCTTTACGAGTGATTTCTTCTGCGTTGTGAAGCGTTGCATTGGTAACGGTAGAACCCGCAACTTTTACTGGTTCCATAAATGCAAATGGTGTGACGCGACCTGTGCGACCAACGCTAACTTTAATATCAAGTAATTTTGTTGTTACTTCTTCAGGTGGATACTTAAATGCAATTGCCCACTTTGGAGCACGAGAAGTAAAGCCCAACGCACTCTGTTCTGCAATTGAATCAACTTTGATTACAACGCCATCGATATCGTGCTCAACATCATGGCGATGCTCTTGGTAATAATCTATGTATTTCTGCACCTCTGCACGTGTGCCGCAGACTTTAAATCGATCACTGGTGGGCAAACCAAGTTCTGCCAGTAATTCATAGGCGGCGCTCTGAGAATCAAAATCAATTCCTGTGCGTGCACCGATTCCGTGCACAACAATGCTCAGTGGTCGAGAGGCCGTAACGCGTGGATCTTTTTGGCGAAGTGAACCAGCAGCTGCGTTGCGTGGATTAGCAAAGAGTGATTTGCCGGCTTCTTCTAAGCCATCGTTGAGTTCGGCGAATGCTGCAAGTGGAAAGAAAACTTCTCCACGAACTTCGATGAGCGCAGGAACTTTCTTGCCCTTTAACATGTGAGGCAAACCTTTAATAGTTTTCACATTCAGTGTTACGTCTTCACCTGTGACGCCATTGCCGCGAGTAAGTGCGCTTACAAGTTCGCCATTTTCATATTTCAAGTTAATAGCAAGGCCATCTACTTTAAGTTCGCATAAGTACGTTGGCGCTTTCGCTTCTTTTTCTACGCGATCAAACCAACCGGTTAATTCATCTGCGTCAAAAACATTATCCAAACTCATCATCTTTTCAATGTGATCGCGTTGCTCAAATCCTGTTGAAAATCCCCCACCGATACCTAACGTTGGCGAATCAGGTTCGCGTAGCTCTGGGTTGGCTTCTTCTAGCTTTTTGAGTTCAACGAGTAAAACATCAAATTGAGCATCTGTAATCGTTGGATCATCTAGAACGTAATATCTAAATTGATGATCGCGAATCTCTTTAGTTAATTCATCAATTCTGTGACGTGCAATTGAAGTCATGCTGTCTCGCAAATAGTTGCAGAACCTACGACTCGATCACCATCGTAAATAACCATGGCTTGCCCAGTCGCAAGTCCCAAGAGCGGTTCATCTAATTCGGCCACTAATAACGTTCCATCAAAATAATATGTACACGGTAGCGCTGCGCCATGTGCGCGCACCTGAACAAAGCCGCGTAAGTGTTCGCTATCAACACCAGGACCGCACCACACAGGGCGTTCACCCTTCATTGTTGAAATCGCTAACTCTTCACGTGCACCCACAACAACTGTGTTTGTTACTGCTTCGATTTTTAGAACAAATCGTGGCGAACCATCAGATGTTGGAACTGTGATTCCTAAACCTTTGCGTTGTCCGATTGTGTATGTGTAGGCACCTTTGTGTTCGCCAATCTTCGTGCCATCTTGATCAACAATTGGACCAACTTCGCTACCGAGTCGATCACGCAACCATCCTGCGTTATCCCCGGAAGGAACAAAGCAAATGTCATGACTATCTGGCTTTTGCGCAACGGCTAATCCGCGCGCTTCTGCTTCCTTGCGGATATCAACCTTTGTTGTATCACCCAGTGGAAATATTGCGCCATTGATCTGTTCGATTGTTAATACAGATAGTACGTATGACTGATCTTTGCTGTGATCAACTGCGCGGTGAAGAGTTTTGCCATCTGGTCCAATTTCAGTGCGCGCATAGTGTCCAGTGACTACGCCATCAAAACCCATTGCTCGCGCACGATCTAAGACGGCTGCAAACTTAATCTTTTCATTACAACGCAAACATGGATTAGGTGTGCGACCAGCTGCGTATTCGCTCATGAAATCTTCGACAACACCGGCGTGAAATTCTTCTGCCATATCCCAGATATAAAACGGAATACCAATGACATCTGCGGCTCTGCGGGCATCATGTGAATCTTCAATTGTGCAACAACCGCGTGCACCAGAACGATATTTCTGTGGGTTAGCAGATAGCGCTAAGTGCACGCCAATAACATCATGGCCCGCTTCGACTGCGCGCGCCGCTGCTACTGCGGAATCAACGCCACCACTCATTGCAGCAATTAATTTCATAGCCCACTCGCCGCTCTGCCGCGGGCAATCACAGATGGCAATACTGCAAGTGCTCCATCGCAATCTGCTTGTGTGGATGTTCGTCCAAAAGAAAAGCGAAGAGATGACATCGCACTTATTTCATCATGTCCCATAGCAAGTAAAACATGGCTTGGTCTGTGCACTCCGGCGCTGCAAGCAGAACCAGTTGAACATGAAACGTTTTCGCCATCCATTAGCAATAACAATGTATCGCTCTGTGTGCCAGGAAAAGTTACGTTAACAATTCCGGGCAGACGTTCCGTATTCAATGCATTAACAAAAGAACCAGGAACTACTTCTGTCACACGCGCGGCAAAATCATCTCGAATCTTCGCAATTGCTGCGGCATCGTATGACTTATCTTTTGCCGCTGTAGCGAGTGCCACAATCGCAGGAGCATTAAGAGTTCCGCTTCTGATTTCGCGCTCTTGTCCCCCGCCATGTAATAACGCAGGTATTTCTACACCGCGTCGCAATACAAGGACACCGATTCCCAGTGGTCCACCAATTTTGTGAGCACTAATAGATAGTGCAATCACGCCGAGGGATTTAAATGAGAGTGGCACTTTCTTAAAGCTCTGTGCTGCATCTGTATGCACAGCGATGTCGCCAGCAATTTTTACGATTTCTGCAATAGGTTGAATTGCACCAGTTTCATTATTTGCATGCATGACAGAAATAAGTGCAATCTCACTTCCACGCTTAGAAACCAGTGCGCGTAGAAAATCTAGATCTACAACGCCATCTTTGGTCACAGGTGCATAAATGATTTCAGCGCCTTCGTGTTCGGCTAGCCATGCAGCAGGATCTAACGTTGCATGGTGTTCAATTGCAGAAATAACAACGACGTTTTTGTCTAAAGCCTTTTGTTGCCAGTAAATACCTTTAATGGCTGTGTTATTTGCTTCTGTGCCAGATGCTGTAAAGATAATTTCAGATGCTAAACAATCCAATTCTTTTGCTAGTGCTTCACGTGCATCTTCTACATCTTTACGAGTGTGACGACCTTGTGTATGCAAACTAGATGGATTACCGAGTGTGCGCAGTTGTGCATCCATTGCAGCGATTGCGTTTTCGAGCATCGGCGTAGTCGCCGCATGGTCGAGATAGATGCCAGACATGGGTGTAAGTCTAGGACTTACGAGAGTGCACGCCTTGCGTAGCCTGTGGCAGCACAGCGAAGAGATCGCCTATGACGCCGAAATCTGCGATTTCAAAGAGTGGGGCTTCTGGATCTTTATTGACCACAACGATTGTCTTACTGGTTTGCATACCTGCGCGATGTTGAATCGCTCCAGAAATTCCACATGCAACATAGAGCTGCGGACTTACAGATTTTCCTGTCTGCCCCACTTGATGTGAATGCGGATACCAACCAGCATCGGTTGCCGCGCGAGATGCACCAACTGCTGCGCCGAGTTCGTCAGCAAATGCTTCAACGGGTGCAAAGTTTCCATCAGTGCCACGACCACCAGAGACAACAATTGTTGCTTCAGTTAACTCTGGTCGACCACCCTTAACTGGTGGTTCTGTAGATGAAATAGTTGCACCCTTTGCATAATCTGCAATTGTTATTGCTGCAGTTTCAACTGCAGGATTTGCAGAAGCGGTACTTGCTTCAACGGAGTTTGGTCGCACAGTTATTACTGCAGTAGGTGTGTTAACTGCAGAGTGAACAGTTGTAGAACCACCGAAAACTAATTGTGTGCAGGTGCGATCTGCTGCCACATCTTGGGCATCTGTGATGATGCCGCTATTTGTGGCTACTGCCACACGCGCTGCTATTTCTTTACCCATCGCATGGGATGCAATCAACACCGCACTTGGTGAATGCGTTGTGGTTAATTGAGCCAGTGCATCAGCCATCGCTGCCACTCCATGTGTTGCAAAGTCGGCAGATTCAACAACAATCACAGATGCAATTGGACCAACATTTACTGTTGCAGCCATTGCTGCACCTTTTCCTGCTGGAGCCAACACAACGGCCGTTACATCGCCGATTCGTGCCGCCGCAGTTGCAAGCTCTGCAGTTGTTTTAGTAGCTACTTCGCCAAAAAAATCAGCCAAGATAAATGTGCGGCTCATATCAACTTCTTTTCTGCCAAATAGTTAACAAGAGCATTTCCCGCGTCGCCTTCATCAGTAACTTTAATTCCGGCAGCACGCGGTGGGCGAAGAGCAGAATCAACAACTAGTGACCATGGACTCTGCACCGATGCACCTACTGTTGCTAGGTCGCGAGTTTCAATAGTTTTTTTCTTCGCGGCCATAATTCCTTTAAAGGATGGATAACGCGGTTCGTTAATCTTTTCTACAACGCTAATAACTACCGGCATCGAAGCGCTCATCGCATCAACACCGGCTTCGGTAACGCGCGTAATTGAAACTTTGCTACCAGCAACATCGACATCTACTTTTCCGGCAAATGTAAGTTGTGGCCACTGCAAGCGCGCTGCAATCATTGCTGGCACAACGCTCATGCGAGCATCAGTTGATTCTGTTCCACAAATTACTAAATCAAATCCACCTTTTTTAATTACTTCTGCAAGCACCGAAGATGTTGCAAGTGCATCAGATCCAGCGAGCGCTGCGTCGCTAACCAAAATCGCATCATTTGCACCCATAGATAGAGCTTTACGAATAGCTTCAGTCGCGCGATCTGGTCCCATAGAAATAAGAGTGACTGTGTGCGCTCCGCCTTCTTCATTGCCACCATTTGCTTCGACAATGCGCAGCGCTTCTTCCACTGCATATTCATCTAAGTCGTTGAGCACTGCATCAACGCTTTCACGATCGAGAAAACCATTAGCGCCCATTTTTTTCTCAGCCCAAGAATCTGGAACTTGCTTAATGCAGACGGCGATCTTCATGAGTAAAAGGTTACTCGCCAGTACCCTCCCCGCTCTACTTGAGATAAGCGTTAACTCACCCTTTGCCAACACGTAACCTCAAGTTCGGCTTGAGAGTTCCCTCGCACCCGACTATTTCACTCATGAACGATTCACTACGTGTGGCAGTAGTAACCGAATCCTTCCTCCCCCAAGTAAATGGCGTGACTAACTCCGTACTTCGAGTCTTAGAAACACTGGCGGCTAAAGGACATGACGCGCTTGTGATCGCACCAGATAGCGCGGAAGCGCCAACGACGTATGCAGGTTTTAGAGTTAAACGAGTTCCTAGTTTGGCCGTTAAAGGTTTGTTGCCAGTTGGATTTCCGCAACGATCAATGGAGCCACTGATTGAAGGATTTAATCCAGATGTCATTCACCTTGCATCGCCATTTTTCCTAGGAAAATACGCCACTCGCATTGCACAACGTTTAAATATTCCAACGCTTTCTATTTATCAAACAGATGTTGCAGGTTTTGCCCGCCACTACGGTCTTTCAATTGCACACTCACAACTGACAAATTGGGTTGCAAACATTCACAAACAAACTGATCGCACTCTCGCACCATCAACCTGGTCATGCGATCAATTGCAATCTTCCGGCGTTGACAATGTTGCCTTATGGCAGCGTGGTGTGGATAGCGTGAAATTTAATCCAACGAAGCGTTCCGCTGAACTAAGAAATTCACTTACAGCTAATGACACAAGCAAAATAATTGTTGGCTACGTTGGCCGCTTAGCCAATGAAAAGCGCATTGAAGATTTAGCATCACTTCATGATCGCCACGATGTTCAACTTGTGATTGTCGGCGATGGCCCAGCTCGTCAGAAGTTAGAACGAGCGCTACCTCGTGCACGATTTGTTGGATATCAATCAGGTGAAGATCTCGCTGCGCACTATGCATCCTTTGACATCTTCGTGCACACCGGCAAGCACGAGACTTTCTGTCAATCAATTCAAGAATCCCTCGCATCCGGTGTCCCCGTGATTGCTCCAAACTCTGGTGGTCCGCTAGATCTTGTGCAACATGGTCGAACAGGATTTTTACTAGATACCAGCAACGCATCAGATTTAATCGCAGCCTTTGAACTCTTAACTGATTCAAATACCCGCTCACTCATGGGTGTTGCCGCACGTGATTCCGTAATCCACCGCACATGGGAAAAAGTAAATAGCCAACTCATTGATCACTACCGAGAACTATCTGCGGTTGCATCAAATTCACGTGAGGAGAACGTCGCATGAGAATTCTTCACATTGCTAATTTCTACGGCGATAAGTCCGGCGGTATTCGTACAACAATTCATAACCTTGGTCATAGCTACATTCAACGCGGTCACGAATTTACTTTCATTGTGCCTGGAAGCGGCTTTTACTGCGAAGAGACTCCAACAGGACGCATGATTCATCTGCCCTCAATTTTGATCCCTTTTAGTGGCGGATATCGAATTATTCGTCGTAACCGAGATGTGAAGAACTTAATTACAACGCTGAAGCCAGATGCCATCGAAATTTCAGATCGCTTCACACTTTCACAAATTGGCACATGGGCAAGAAGGCGTGGAATTCCTGCGGTGGTCTTTAGCCACGAAACACTTTCAGGGCTAGTTAAGACTCATCTGAGGTTTTCTTTGACTCGTTTTGTTAATTGGCATAATTCACGGCTTGCATCTCGCTTTAAGTATGTAATCGCCACAACACAATTTGCTGCCAAAGAATTTAAAGATATTGACACGCCTAACCTTGTGACAATTCCACTCGGCGTTGATTTGATTAACTTTCACCCAAGAAACAGAGATGAATCGCTACGTACCGAATTGCTCAAGGGTGCAGATATTTTGTTAGTCCACTGCGGTCGACTTTCTCCTGAAAAGAAACCTGAGCGATCCATGCAAGCACTTGAACTCTTGCTCCAACAAGGAATTAACGCGCACCTTGTATATGTTGGAATTGGACCGCTACAGAAAAAACTTATGCAAGCATCTAAGAACTTGCCAGTTACTTTCTTGGGTTACGTTGCAGGTCGCCAAAAATTAGCGGCCATTCTTTCTAGCGCCGATATTTCTCTTGCTCCAGGACCAATTGAGACTTTCTGTTTAGCTGCGATGGAATCACTTGCATCTGGAACACCCATGGTTGCATCTAATACAAGCGCTGTTGGTGAATTTCTTCTACTGGGTTCTGATCACCCAGTTGGATCTGTCTTTGATAACACAGCCCTTGGTTATGCCGAAGCAATCAAAAGTGTGATGCGACTTCGATCACGCAACTCTGATTTAGCGCGCCAATGTAATCAGCAAGCAGAGAACTTTCCTTGGAGCGCAACTGTTTCGCAGATGTTGCGTTTGCATGATGATTCACAGAAGGTTAAAAAAGCTCAACACAGGTTGCGAGCGGCCTAATGTCAGCGCCGCTTCGCTTTGTAATCCTCGGCGATAGTGCGGCAGCAGGTATTGGCGACTCTGACAAATTTGGTAACAACTTTGGTTGGGGATATTACTTAGCCCGTTGCATTCAATCACCACTTGTCTATGCAAACGTTTCTCGCCCAGGAGCGCAATCACAGGAAGTAAGAGATGTTCAGTTAAAGCATGCACTAGACCTCAAGCCAGATTTAGCTGCAGTCATCGTTGGTGGCAATGACGTATTGCGAAATGGATTTTCACCACAACGCTTTCATCAAAATCTTCGCGAGATTGTTTCGCAATTAACGGCTCAAAACAGCACCGTACTATTGCTAGAACTTCACGATCCAAACAAAATACTAAAATTACCCAAGACGTTGGCAGCCATTCTTGATCGCAGAATCACTATGGTCAATGCGATGACCCAAGCAGTGGCAGAAGAGTTCTCCACAAAACTTCTGAAAACTCGTGAAATCGCAGATATCTACGCAAAAGATATGTGGCATGTCGATCGCATGCACCCTTCCAAAAAGGGTCATCAACACTTAGCTAAGAACTTTCGACGAATTCTTAAAGATGAAATCGCAATTGCTCCGATAAGAATTTCTCCAGTTCACGTGAAAACTCGCAAAGAATCAATGTCGTGGATGCTTCTTAAAGGGACACCGTGGTTTTTCAAGAGAAGCTTTGATCTTCTACCAGCAGTCCTATTTCTGATATCAAAAGAAAAAATACTCAATGCATTTGGTAGGCGTCGCGCACATGAAGATAATGTTCACTTTGCTAATTTTGCGCAAACTTCATCAACAGAAGCCATTTCAGCGTAATACTCGTAAGTACCAAGTACCTGCCTTAAACTATACGCATGCTCGCAATCATTGCTCCGGGACAAGGTTCACAAACCCCCGGCATGCTCAGTGCGTGGCTTAAGGATTCAACGCTTCGAGATACATGCGCGGCTTGGTCGGATGAGATAGGTATAGATCTTTTAACACTTGGAACAACGGCCGATGCCGATGCGATTAAAGATACGGCCAATGCCCAGCCTTTGATTGTTGCTGCAGGCTTGTTAAGTTTTAAAGCACTGGGCATTGCGCCATCAGTTTTTGCGGGTCACTCTGTTGGAGAAATTACGGCAGCCGCTCTTGCAAACATCATCTCTGAAACGGACGCCATGAAAATTGTTCGCGCTCGCGGATTTGAAATGGCAAAAGCTGCAGCGATTACACCTGCAGGCATGTCAGCAGTTTTAGGTGGAGATCGCGAAGCAGTTGTTGCAGCAATTACTGCAGCAGGATTAGTTGCAGCAAATGAAAATGGCGCAGGACAAATTGTTGCCGCCGGTTCACTTGAAGGTTTAGAAAAACTTGCCGCCAATCCGCCTGAAGGTGCACGCGTTCGTGCGCTCGCAGTCGCTGGTGCATTTCACACCTCTTATATGCAACCCGCTGTCGAACCACTTCGTGCACTCGTTTCCAGCACACACTCACATGATCCGATTGCAACAATCATTTCCAATAAAGAAGGTGTCAAAGTCGCCACTGGGCGTGAATTCATGGATCGCATCGTGGCGCAGATTGCTAATCCGGTGCGCTGGGACTTGTGTATGAGTACTCTGAAATCTATGGGTGTTACAGGAGTAATTGAGTTAGCTCCTGCTGGCACGCTAGTTGGTCTATTGAAGCGAGCAGAACCAGATATCGAAACATTTGCATTGAAATCACCTGATGATTTAGATGCGGCGCAGACTTTTGCAGCAAAGCATGGGAGCAACTAAGTGGCCACAATAAAAAGTAGCAAAGGCTCTGAATCTCAAATTGTTTCTGTTGGCACCTATCGCCCTGCACGTTTAGTTCCTAACTCTGAAATTGTTGATCGCATTGATTCAAGTGATGAGTGGATTCAACAACGCACGGGTATTGAATCTCGCCGCTTTGCAGGCCCTGATGAATCTGTCATTGATATGGCCCAAGCAGCGAGTGAAATGGCATTAAAGCGAGCCAAAATCACAATTGCAGATATCGACACAGTCATCGTTGCAACAATTACTTTTCCGTATCAAGCACCGAGTGCTGCAACTGCACTGATTGAACGTTTAGGAAATCCAAAGGCTGCAGCTTTCGATGTGGGTGCCGCGTGCGCTGGTTTTTGTTATGGACTTGGAATGGCAAATGATTTAATCCGTGGCGGAACATCTAAAAATGTTTTAGTTGTTGGCGTTGAAAAGATCTCAGATTTCACTGACCCAGATGATCGCGCAACCGCGTTTATTTTTGCAGATGGCGCAGGCGCCGTTGTTGTTAGCGCAGCAGATCATGTTGGTATCGGCCCAACGATTTGGGGGTCGGATGCCGCTAACCGCGATGCAATTTTGATGGAGCCAGCCTGGACTGATTACAAGAAAACACCACAATCAACTATCGAGCAATTAAAGTGGCCAAACATCGAACAACAAGGACAGACAGTTTTTCGTTGGGCAGTATTTGAAATGAGCAAAGCTGCTATTCGCACATTAGAAGCAGCAGGCGTCACAGTGGATCAACTCGGTGCATTTATTCCGCACCAAGCTAATTACAGAATCATCGAAGCTATGGCTCGCCAAATGGATATTCCTGATTCAGTTGTTATTGCAGATGACATAAAGACAAATGGAAATACATCTGCAGCATCAATTCCACTTGCTATGGATGCTCTGCTTGAAAAATATCCTGAGTTGCATGGATCACTTGCACTGCTCATCGGATATGGCGCGGGCCTTGTCTATGCAGGACAAGTAGTCCAATTGCCACCTGCACCAAAATAATTTCTCGCTTATTCGGGGCAATTACTCGTAAGTAAGGCAAGAATCAGAGAGAATTACCGTCTAACTTCAGAAACTACGGGACCACTAAAGAAGAGGATTTACAGAGATGGCACTTTCACAAGCTGATGTATTAGCAGGACTTAAAGAGATCGTTGAAGAAGTTGCCGGTATTCCTGCAGCATCAATTGAACTCGACAAGAACTTCACTGATGATCTAGAAGTAGATTCACTCAGCATGGTTGAAGTTGTCGTCGCTGCTGAAGAGCGCTTTGGAATTAAAATTCCTGATGAGAAAGTAACTGACCTCGCAACTGTTGGCGATGCTGTTAACTTCATCGTTAACGCTGCAAAGTAATTATTTAGTTTAAATCCCCATGCGTCGCGTTGTCGTAACAGGACTCGGTGCCACCACCCCTATCGGTGGAGATGTCGCATCTTCATGGTCAGCCTTACTTGCCGGCACATCTGGTGTGCGTACATTGACTGAAGAGTGGGCATCGGGTTTATCTGTTCACTTCGCAGCCCGCGTTGCACAAGAACCAAGTGAAGTAATGGAGCGCGTAGAAATGCGCCGCTTGGATCGCTCGGAACAATTCGCATTGATTGCTTCTCGCGAAGCATGGAAAGACGCGGGTTCACCTGTTGTCGATAACGAACGACTCGGTGTTGTCATCGCATCTGGCATCGGTGGCGTCATCACACTTCTTGATCAATTCGATATTTTGAAAGAAAAAGGTTCACGGCTCGTAAGTCCGCACACTGTGCCGATGCTTATGCCAAATGGACCGGCTGCTCACGTTGGTATCGAACTCAAAGCACAAGCAGGTGTTCACACTCCAGTGAGTGCATGTGCATCAGGGGCCGAAGCAATTGGTTATGCACTTGAAATGATTCGCTCTAATCGCGCAGACATCATTGTTTCAGGCGGTGTTGAAGCAGCGATTCACCAATTACCAATGGCGGGCTTTGCGGCGATGAAAGCGTTAAGCACACGCAATGATGATCCGGCACATGCATCTCGCCCGTATGACATTGACCGAGATGGCTTTGTACTCGGCGAAGGTGGCGGCGTATTAATTCTTGAAGAGCTAGGGCATGCACAAGCACGTGGTGCAAAGATTTACTGTGAATTAGTAGGACAAGGACTTTCATCAGATGGCTATCACATTGCAGCCCCAGACCCAGATGGCTCTGGTGTGCAGCGCGCAATTAAGTTTGCACTTCGTGATTCTGGGCTAACGACAAAAGACATTGTTCACTTAAACGCACACGC
>Ga0304730_1002388_pt1 | contig 13420 bp, 17 predicted proteins | sample M_130628_MF_Meta_FD_190474 | JGI IMG/M metagenome (GOLD analysis project Ga0304730, IMG submission 190474) | Freshwater microbial communities from Lake Montjoie, Canada to study carbon cycling - M_130628_MF_MetaG (v2) (version 2) | ecosystem: Environmental > Aquatic > Freshwater > Lake | place...
TCATTACGGAAGCAGAGGTGACGGGAATTAATGGAAAGGAATCGTTGGAAGAGGTGGTCATAACGCATCAATCACAAGGCGAAATACTTCGTACAGCAGATCACTTTATTCCCTTGTTCGGATTAAAACCCAGCCTTGGACCCATTGCCGATTGGGGCTTGGAAATAGAGAAATCAGCCATCAAGGTGAACCCTTCGGATTATTCAACCAACATCCCTGGCATCTATGCCGTTGGCGATGTCAACACCTATGAAAACAAATTGAAACTCATCCTCTGTGGATTTCACGAAGGAACTTTGGCTGTTCAGTCTGCATTTGCGAGAATTCATCCTGAAAAACGTAATGTCTTAAAATACACAACAGTCAACGGAATTCAAGGATTTTAGATGAAAAACAAAACCATTAGCACCGTAATTGTATTGGGACTTCTATCCCTCTTGGTTATTCTTGCGGTACAATTGTTTTGGGTAAAAAAAACCATCGATGTACAAAAAACCAGTCTTGCCATCCAGAAAAAGGAAGACAGTTTGAACCTAAAAGAATTTCAGGACCACGTCCAAATTTCACTCATGAACGTACTTGGCACCATCCAAAAACGCGAATCCATTCAAATGGATATGTACGGTGCTGTTAAACAAATTTCCAACAACCACTATACAGTCGACTTCAACGAGGAATTGCAACCCTTTTACCTCGAAACCTTACTCAAAAAAGAATTTTACCTGCGCAACATTCGACGGGATTTTTATTACGGAATTTATGACTGTTTTACAGATTCCATTGTGTTAAGCAACCGGGTGCGCTACAAAAAGGATTCGATCTATGTAACGGACATGAAACCATTGTCTGAGGTGACGCCGGAGAAACTAAACCTGAAAAAGGATGGGCATTATTTCACGGTGTATTTTCCTGACTTTAAAATTGGCAGCATTGAGCCTCAAAAAAATTACTCACCTTGGATTTACCTAACTGCGATGCTGATCTTGGTGACCATCTTTTTTTCCTTCTCTGTGTCTATTATTTTGCGACAAAATCGCTTGGCAGAAGTAAAAACTGATTTTATCAACAACATGACGCATGAATTGAAAACCCCCATTTCCACCATCAGTTTGTCGTCCGAAATGTTGCTCAGACTCAAAGATTTTAAGGAAGAAAATGTATTGAAATACGCAGGGATTATTTACAAGGAAAACAAGCGCCTAGAGCATCAGGTTGAACGTGTTTTAAATGTCGCGAAGTTGGACCGGGAAGAAGTTATTTTGGATAAAAATGAATTCGATGTCAATGAATTGCTGCGTGATGTTAAAGAAAATTTCGAATTACATCACCTAGAGAAGGGAGGTAAAATTGAAGTGAATCTTCATGCCCAAAAACATCTGGTTCAAGCGGACGCCATCCATTTAACCAATGTGATTTATAACCTTTTGGACAATGCCGTGAAATATTGCGATACCGTTCCAAGCATCATCATCCAAACGAAAAATGAGAAAAATGGGATATGGATCGAGATTGAAGACAACGGAATAGGCATTAAAAAAGAAAACATTCCCTACATTTTCGATAAATTCTACCGTGTCCCCACAGGTAATTTGCACAACGTAAAAGGGTTTGGGTTGGGATTGTTCTATGTCAAACTCATCATGGACGCCCACCACGGGAAGGTTCAAATCAAAAGCACCCCCGGAAAAGGAACGATCTTCTCCCTATTCTTTCCGTAGTTTTTTCAACTTCACATTGGGTTGAGGAAACACCCCTGTACGAACCATTGTTTTTGATTTAGGGAAAACCCAAAGCTCTTCAGGAATCGCTCCCGCTTGTTCCGACATAACAATGACCCATTTTGTGGTTTTATCGTCTTTGACTTTCAAAACCGATTGATACGCTCCTTTGGTTACCATGCAATGGCTAGGGTTCACATAACAAACCGTACCTTCTGTTTTTCTCAAAACCACCGAGACGGCAATCGAATCCATCGTGAAGGCCTCTCCATGGTGGGTAAAAGCATACGAAGGCTGAATCCCTGTGAAGTTTCCACACAATTTTCTAGGTAATTTTACGGGATTTTGTGCCCAAGAAATTGCGGTCAGATGAAGTAGAAGAATGAATGCACCGTATTTCATACCCGGCGAAATTAACGAAATTGCGTGCATGACCCTAAAGTTGTTCAAAATTCACGTTGCGATTTCGTGAAACGAATTTCAATAACCTATAACTTCGTAAAAAAAACATGGAACAATATCATGCTTTATTGAAGCACATTTTGGACAATGGTGTCCGAAAGGAAGACCGCACCGGAACGGGTACCTTGTCCGTTTTTGGATACCAAATGCGCTATGATTTACAAAAGGGTTTTCCGTGCACCACGACAAAAAAACTACACCTGCGGTCCATCATCCATGAATTGCTTTGGTTTTTGAAAGGCGATACCAACATTGCTTATTTGAAGGAAAACAACGTAAGCATTTGGGACGAATGGGCGGATTCAGACGGAAACCTAGGGCCTGTTTATGGATATCAGTGGCGCAGTTGGCCTACACCAGACGGGGGACACATCGATCAGATATCTCAACTCATCGAACAAATCAAAAAGAATCCAGATTCTCGAAGACTGATCGTCTCCGCTTGGAATGTCGCTTGTGTGAATGACATGGCTTTGCCTCCTTGCCACACGCTTTTTCAATTTTACGTTGCCGAAGGAAAGTTAAGCTGTCAATTATACCAGCGAAGTGCTGACACCTTTTTAGGCGTACCGTTTAACATTGCTTCCTATGCCCTACTTACCCTGATGGTGGCACAAGTTTGCGGTCTCGAACCAGGGGACTTTATACACACTTTTGGGGATGCACACTTGTATGCTAATCACATCGAACAAGCGCAACTTCAATTGTCAAGAACGCCGAAGGAATTACCCACCATGAAAATAAATCCGAAAATAAAGGACATCTTTTCATTTTCCATCGATGATTTTGAATTGGTGAATTACGACCCATATCCACACATTAAAGCCGCCGTTGCCATCTAATGAAAATCTCTTTAATTGTTGCAGTAGACTCCGAAGGAGGCATTGGTAAAAACAACCAGCTTTTATGGTATTTGCCTAACGACATGAAATTTTTCAAGGAAACCACCCTACACCACATTGTGTTAATGGGAAGGAAAAACTTCGAATCCATTCCTGAAAAATTCCGTCCACTTCCAAACCGATTGAACTGTATCCTAACGAAGAATCCGCTTTTCCATGCAGACAATTGTCTGGTTTTTAACGACCTCCAAACGTGTTTAGCCCAATTTCAAGACGACACCCGTACCCTTTTTATCATTGGAGGAGGAGAAATTTACCGCTTGGCGATGGAACAACTTGACATTACAGAGATGTTCATAACCAAGGTAAACCATGCCTTTGAAGCAGATACCTTTTTCCCTGCTTTTGAAGAAGAAAAATGGGACCAAGAAGTATGTTTTGAACAATCTCCCGATGAACGGCACGCCTACGGATTTACGGTTTATCGATATTCTCGGTAGAAATATTTACATTTAATAAAAACACAACCCGATGCTTGCACCTTTTAACCTTCAAAAATGGATTGACGACAATAGAGACTTACTCAAACCGCCGGTTTCCAACAAGAATTTATACCACGAAGCGGGTGATTTTATCGTGATGATTGTTGGTGGCCCCAATGCGCGCAAAGACTATCATTACAATGAAGGAGAGGAGTTGTTTTACCAATTAGAAGGTGACATCACCGTGCGAATTCAATGGGAAGGCAAACCAAAAGACATCATCGTGAAAGAAGGTGAAATGTTTTTGCTTCCTGCGAACACACCGCATTCACCAGCCCGTGGCGCAAACACCATTGGATTGGTCATCGAAAGGGTTCGTAAGGGAACAGATTTGAAGGACGGATTGTTTTGGTTTTGTGAAAACTGCAACAACGAGCTAAAATCCTATCGCTTTCACCTTGAAAACATTGAGAAGGATTTTCTACTTAGGTTTAAGGAATTCTACGGAAGTGAAGACCTGCGTACCTGTAAGCAATGCAATCACATCATGTCCGTTGATCCTAAATTTGTCTAAGGTTACTTATCCGTTTCGTAGGTACTCACATAGGTAATGTTGGTTACCTTGTTGTAATAGGACAGGACCATTTTATTGGCACGAAGGTCTGTAATGGTATATGAAATCGCGATTTCTTCTCCTTTTGGCAACATCAACAAAGATACTTTGTCATCGCTCAAGCTCCATGTACCGTTGTCAAATTGAGATTGCAATTGGCCCAATACAGATTGGGTTGAAGACCATGAAAAAGTTTCGTCTTTGTCCAAAACCAATTTAATTTGGGGTTGCGAAGCAATGAATTCGTTTCCATTGATCATATAGCTTGTAAGGGTCCAATCGTTGACCAATCTGCTTTTTTTGGTTAAAAGTGTGAATTTGGGTCCGTTTGCGTATTTGCTACATGCCGGTGCTACCATTGCCAAAACGGAAACCAATAAAAACAAAGTAAAAAATCTTTTCATAGGAATTATTTAGGTTCAAAAATAGGATTTTTTTATTCAAAAAAAAAGCCCCGAGAAACGGGGCTTGGTAAAATTAAGTGCTTTCCTTATTTAGGCTCGTAGGTATAGATAAAAACATCCCCAGAACTGTAATCAGTTTGTTTGAATTTAAGGGCATCCTTTTTCAATTTCAAAATCACAAACGTATCTTTTGCATTGGCAGTAGGTGTGGTTTCAGTGAAAACTACACTCGATTTGTCGCTTGTAAATTCCCAATTACCTTGGCTTGTATACACATTTGGGATTCCTAATACCGTAACGGTTGTTTGTGAAGTATAGCTACCATCTTTGTTGATGCTGTTCACTTGGGCAAGGTTGGTCAAGTTCCATTCTACCCCATTTTGGTTAATTGAAGTTGCTTTCCACTCGCCAGCAAAACGAGATTTCTTGGAGCTTAATGCGAAATTTGGTCCTTCAGGGTATTTACCACAAGAAGTTAAAACGGTCGTTGCAAGCAAAACGATTGCTACGCTGAATGTAAGTACTTTTTTCATTTGATTATTTTTTTGTCAAAGTTACGCATTCACTCCTTTCATGCTGCGATAATCCCTTATTTTTGTATAAAAAAATTATGAAGTTTTTGATTGTATTTCTTACGTTGGTTTTGTTTTCAACATTTTCTTGTACGGAAACCCAAAAATCGAAACCTGCGGCACCACAGAAAAAAAAGACACTTGTTACCGCCAAAGCAAATGCGGGAATTTGTTTCAAGGTTTCTGGCATGGTTTGCAAAATGGGATGCGGAGGCGCCATTCGTAAAGAACTAAAATCAACAGGAAGCATCGAAAGTGTTTCGGTTGATTTCGTTGACGGAGCAAAAGCACAAAACATCAACGTTCGTTACGACAGCACGCAGATTTCGATTGCAGAGATGCAAGCGGTTTTAGAAAACACCAACGATGGGCAATTCCAGGTATTGACTACCTGCCCATTGGACGAAGGGCCTCATAAATAAACCATGGAACTTCATTTTCGAACGTTGGGCGAGGGAAAACCCTTGGTAATTTTACACGGACTTTTTGGATCGGGGGACAACTGGCAAGCCTTGGCCAAACGTTTTTCACCTTTTTACACGGTTTACTTAGTGGATTTACGAAACCATGGTCATTCCCCGTGGGACAATTCACATACCTATAAAGACATGGTGGAGGATGTGTATGCTTGGGTGATTGCACAAGGGTTGAAAGACATTCATTTGTTGGGACATTCCATGGGTGGAAAGGTTGCCATGTGCTTTGCACAACAATACCCTCACCTGCTCTCAAAACTTTTGGTGATTGACATGGGTGTCAAGGGATATCCGATGCACCACCAGCATATTTTAGCGGGTATTCATGCCTTGCATTTACATGAACTGGGCAGCCGTTCTGAGGCAGAAAGCCAATTGAAAAACCACATAGAATCGCAAGGTGTAATTCAATTTTTGCTTAAAAACCTTTACTGGATTGAGAAAGGAAGATTGGCCTGGCGAATGAACGTTGCCGTACTTGAACAATTCATGCCTGAGATTTTGGCAGCCATCCCAGAAAAAGAAGCTTGGACACCGACGCTTTTCATACGCGGGGGCTTGTCGAATTACATCCTTTCTGAAGACATTGACGAAATTGAGCTACGTTTCCCGGACAGCACACTTGAAACCATAGAAGATGCAGGACATTGGGTCCATGCAGAACAACCAGACGCATTTGCTGATGCCGTTTTGGGATTTTGTTTGAGGTGATTAAGGAGGGGAGTATAATTACACTTAAATAAGGTGGTTCATTTAAAAAAACCCGAAGGGTACCTTTTCTCTATTGGCCAAAAGACAGTTGATTTTCAAATGACAAAAAAAGCCGGAACGTAACATCCCGGCTTTTCTAAAAAGTTAAATACTTTTATCCTAAAACTACAACCAAAGCGTGTATCACCCCTGGCAATCCACACAATAAACAAAGTAGCAAGTTGACAGTGCAACGCTTAGTCCAACTTCCTTCATAAAGATAAACAGCTAGAAGTGGAATAAAAATGGCCAATAGTACAAGCACCCCTTTGGAAGGTTGAAATCCAGTTTGAACCCTAGACTCAAACTTGTTCAATTGTTTAGCAATCAGTTTTGATGCTTTGATTTCCTGCGCACTTGGTTTAGCTTCTTTAATTTTTGCAGAATTTTCACTTTTTGAAACAACCGTTACATTCTCTGGCGTAACCATAGAAAGGTTGTTTTCTACCGTTGACTCATTTTGAATGGTTACGGCATCTGTTGAAGAAACAAGAAGGTTGATTGATTTTTTGTCTTCGTTTACCGATGCAACATTTTCCGAAGCGGGTGTTTCAACATTTTGAGCCTCAACATTGTGTGACTTTTTGTCTAAGGACACGCGGTATCCCCATTTGTCAATTCTTTTGCTTACGGTACAAGACATAGCTACACCCAAAAGTGCAACCCAAAGTAAATTTTTTGCTTTCATTTTTTTTGATTTAAAGTTGACCAAATATAGTTAAAAAAACAAAAAAGACAAATATGCCATATTTTTTTCCCGAGCCCATTGTAGAACATTTGCTGATGCCGTTTTGGGATTTTGTTTGAGGTGATTAAGGTGGAAAAACGTATTGCTTTAAATCACGGATGTGAGATACTTGCAATCATTTGCACAAAAAATTCAGTAAAAAACGGTAAAAACCACGAAAATTCCATTTCTACGTCATATTTGTCGTGAATTGTTTTTTTATTATAGAGATATTTGCATGTGGAAAACGAACTCGGCTTAGAATTGCAAAAATTCGGAGCTAAAATACGGGAGATTCGAAAATCAAAAAACATTACCCAACAGCAGCTGGCAGCTTTATGTGACGTCGACATACGCACCATTCAGCGCATCGAAAAAGGGGGATTCAATCCAAGTTTAAAGATCCTTCGACAATTGGCTTTGGCTTTTGACCTATCCTTGTCTTCCCTGTTCTCTGTCATTGATTAACCCACGAAAGTCAACCTTCGTTTCTTAGCTTTTCTTATAAATTGGGACCGTAGAACACGGTTCACCAAACATGAGGGATTTCACTACGGGTCGCAAAGTCAACACCAATTGCGTTAGCGCATATTCTTGGTCTAACAAGTTTGCACAACCCTTAACAATTACCCGTTGGTCGCGCAAGGATGCTAGGTCTAATTCCTTTAACGCTTTTGAAAGTAAAAAATGTTCCATGACAGCAGCAGAACCCGCGACCACATCTTGTGTGTAAGGCGCCAACGCGGAGGTTACCAGCATATAGGCCCACGTGGGAATCACGGCATCGGTATTGCAGAACACACGAACAGGAACACCGCCATAGGTTGACCAATCGTTTTCCTTCACCCATGCACGAAAATCCTTTTCTCGCAAGACCAAACCTTGCCACAATTGTTCGCTTAAATCCAAGGAAACGGGATTGACTTTCGGTAAGAAATCTGCCAAATCCAATTGAATCAAACCGCTTTCTTTGACCTTGTTTTTAATTTCTTCCATGGTACAAAGATAGGCATAGAGAATCTGAATGGGGTTTTAGGACTGCTAATTTTACGTTCAACAAAAAAATGAATTCATACAGTAGTCAATATTAACCAATAAACAGACATTCTGTCACCCTACCTTCCTAGGCACGTCTTTTGAAAAAACGGCCGCTGTGAAAAACCATCCCCATTTCGACAGTACCTTTTGGCCGTCCCTCATACCCGGTGGTTTGATTGTACTGCTGCTTTGGATCATTCAGTGGGCGCAACACCTGTTTGTTTTCCCTTTTTACACCCTTGGGGTATTGCCTAAGACCGTTCACGGATTGATTGGTATACTTACCATGCCGCTCATTCACGACAAGTTGGATTACCACCATTTACTCAATAATTCCGTTGCATTTGTCTTGCTGATGTCCTTATTGGTATATTCCTACCGAAGCATATCTCTCAAAGTGCTTTTCCTTAGCTGGCTGATCGGTGGGGCATTGGTTTGGGCTTTTGCAAGCAACAATGGGGCGTATCACATCGGCATCAGCGGGGTGATTTATTCACTTTTCGGATTTTTGTTTGCGTCGGGATTGCTGCGCAGGTATTTTCCCTTACAAGCACTCTCTATGTTGGTGGTGTTTATTTATGGCAGCATGATTTGGGGGATTTTTCCTTTGGTAAAACACGTTTCATGGGAGGGCCACCTTGCCGGAATTCTTACAGGCGTTGTATTGGCCTTTGTTTTTAGGAAACAAGGACCCCAACGTCCTAAATACCAATACGAAATCGAGCGAGAAATGGGGATCGAACCCCCTGATTTTGAAGCGGAACTTGCAAAAGATAATGAAACGGAAACACCGAGGGTTCCTCCCATCATCGTTTACCATTACCGTCCCAATGTTCCAATTATACCGTTGGACGATACCACTCCCTCAACACCGCAGACCCCTGAATAAGCATGTCGGATGAAGGCACCACGGTTTCCAAGGCGACCAAGGTTCCTGTTTTGAGTGTTATGTCTTGTTCCAATAAATGGCTAATGATTTCCGAAATCCCTTCGTTATGCCCGACAAACAAGACCGAATCTCCTGCATTTTGGGAAAGGAAGTTTTTCCACGTTTCGAGCGACGCCAAGTACAATTCTGGACAAAACACCATTGGGATTTCCTTGTATGCTTTGGCAAAGGGAGCAATGGTTTCTTTGGTTCTTTGGGCCGAGGAACAGTAGATTTTCACAATCCCCAATGTGCCTAATTTCTCTGTAATGATTTCTGTTTGTCTACGTCCTTTGTCTGCCAAACTACGGTCGAAGTCATCCCCAGAATCTGAGAACGCTAGGGTTTTGGCATGCCGAAGAAAATACAACTTCACAACCCTTGGTTTTTCAACAAGCGATGGCTCAGGCTGCTCAAATAAGGAAGCGAAAGGTGTTCTTCTAGCATGGTTAAATGGTCCATTCGATGGGCATCGGTACCTGCAAAATCCACCAAAACCTCATCCATCATTAATTCTGCTTGTTTTCGGATGTCTGGTCCATAATGTCCGGTTAAAGAATTCAGGTTCATTTGGATGTTTACTCCAAGCTCACGATAGGTTGCAGCGGCATCAACACTTCCTAAAAAATAGAGGTACCGTTCAAAATGGGCAAGGATGGGTGTATAACCCTTGTCCAACATTCTTTTAAATATGTCTTTTTCGTAAACCGGCGGATTTGTGAAGCTAAATTCTACGAGCACAAATTTTTCTTTTCCGAAGTTTAAAAGGGATTTCTTTTCAATCTTGGGAAGGATGGAATCGTCAAGGAAATACTCTGCAGCCACTTCCAAGGGGAAATCGAAATTCCTATGATGCATTTCTTTTTTCACTTCTTCAAAACCGCGCAGAATGGCTTCTTCGGTATTTGGATACATATCCATTTTGATGTGTGGCGTTGTGATGCACTTCCTATATCCTAAGTCCTTCATTTTAAGCAGCAATGCTAAGCTTTCATCCATGGATTTTGAACCATCGTCTATGCCCGGAATAAAATGGCTGTGCATGTCTGCATTTAACCAAGAAAGGGATAGCTTGGGACTTGCTTCGGTTTGCGAGGAAGAAAAAACCTTTCGAAACCAACTCATTTTTTGTGGTACATTTCTTCGTAATAACTTCGGTAAGCACCCGAGGTCACTTGATCCATCCAAGGTCTGTTTTGCAAATACCAATCAATTGTACGCGACAGGCCTTCTTCAAAAGTGAGGGAAGGCTCCCACCCCAATTCGGTTTTTAACTTGTTGGCATCAATGGCATACCGCATATCATGTCCAGCGCGGTCTTTTACAAAGGTGATGAGCTTTTCAGATTCACCCGTTTCCCTTCCCAGTTTCTCGTCCATGCATTGACAGAGGTATTTTACCAATTCAAGGTTGGTCCATTCATTTAACCCCCCAACATTGTACGAATCGCCCAATACGCCTTTATGAAAAATCGCATCAATCGCAGAAGCGTGGTCTTCCACCCATAACCAATCTCGAACATTGTTTCCTTCACCATAAATGGGCAAAGGTTTGTGCGTTAAGATGTTGTTGATCATTAAGGGGATGAGTTTCTCCGGAAAGTGGTGGCTTCCATAATTGTTGGAGCAATTCGACATTTTCACGGGTAAACCATAGGTATGGAAGTACGCTCGGACGAAATGGTCGGAAGCGGCTTTCGATGCAGAGTAAGGACTTCGAGGATCGTAAGCGGTGGATTCGGTAAAAAAACCTTCTTCGCCCAGGCTTCCAAAAACCTCATCCGTGGAAACGTGGTAAAAAACATGATGGCTGGAATCTTTCCAAAGGGCTCTGGAAACCTCCAAGAGATTTACGGTACCAACGACATTGGTCATTACAAAATCCATGGGCCCTTCGATGGAACGGTCAACATGTGATTCTGCAGCAAGGTGAATTACGTCGGTGAATTGGTATTTTTCAAACAATGTTTTCAATGCGCCGATGTCTTGGATGTCTACTTTTTCAAAAACGTAGTTCGGTAGCATTGCAACATTTGTCAAGTTTTCCAGGTTACCTGCATAGGTTAGTTTGTCCAAATTGACAATTTGATAGTCTGGGTAGCGGGTTAAAAACCTTCTAACGACATGCGAGCCGATAAATCCTGCGCCTCCTGTAATGGCGATACATTTTTGAAATTCCATAGTTATAAGCTCCAATAGTCTAGGTTTGTAATTTTGTCTTTATATATGCCTTTCACATCGATGAAAACCCCTTGGTTGTTTTTTAACAGACCCGAAAAATATTGTTCGTCCAAAGCGACATACTCTTTATGGTTTACGGCCACAATAATGGCATCATAATCGGTATCGGGTGTTTCTTTCAATGCCACACCATAGGTTTCCATCATTTCTTGGGAAGACGCATGCGGGTCGATTAAATCGACATTCATTTGAAAGGATTTCAATTCATTCACGATGTCCATCACTTTAGAATTTCTGATGTCGCTGACATTTTCTTTGAAGGTGGTACCCATGATCAAGGTTTTCGCATCTTGGATGTGTTTTCCTTGGGCGATGACTTTTTTCACAGTTTGTTTGGCAATGTAAAATCCCATGGAATCGTTTACATATCGACCACTGGTAATCACTTTGGCATGGTATCCCACCTGTAGAGCGCGATGGGTTAAGTAATACGGATCCACTCCGATGCAATGCCCACCTACCAATCCCGGGGAAAATTTCAAGAAATTCCATTTGGTACCTGCGGCTTCGAGTACATCGTAGGTATTGATTTTCAACTTATTGAAAATAATGGAAAGTTCATTGATGAGTGCGATGTTTACATCTCTTTGGGTATTTTCAATGATTTTTGCTGCTTCCGCAACCTTAATGGTTGGCGCCCGGTGAACCCCCACTTCCACAACGAGTTCGTAGACTGCGGCGATGTTCTCCAATGCTTCTGGCGATGAGCCTGAAACCACCTTTATCACATTTTGAAGGGTGTGTACTTTGTCCCCTGGGTTGATCCGTTCTGGGGAATAACCAACAAAGAAATCAACATTGAAAGTCAAACCTGAGGTGGACTCAAGAATCGGAATACAATCCTCTTCGGTACAACCTGGATATACCGTAGATTCAAAAACCACATAATCGCCTTTTTTCAAGGTTGAACCCACGGTTTTTGTAGCTGCCAAAAGGGGTTTTAAATCTGGGAGGTTGCTGTCGTCAATGGGCGTAGGAACGGCAATTACGTAAAAGGTGGACGCTTTGAGCGCTTGGATGTCAGAGGAAAATTGGATGTCACAACCGTTGAATTCTTCCTTTGAGAGTTCGTTGCTGGGATCGATGTGGTTCCTCATTTTTTCAACGCGTTCTGCATTGATGTCGAAACCAATCACTTTTATTTTTTTTGCAAAAGCGAGCGCAAGCGGAAGTCCGACATAACCAAGGCCGATGACGGCAATGGCAGTATGCTTATCTTTTAGTTCGGTGTATTTTTCTAGCATTATGATGGATTGGAAAGTAAAATGGATTGTTCATCTCTAATTGCATATATTCTTTCAATGATGTCGACGACTTTCAATCCTTCGAGTGCATTGGTTGTCGCGGTGGTTCTTCCTTTCAAAGTGTCTATTACGTTTGAAATTACATAGTTATGGTTGGCTGCAGAACCTTTGTACGGACCATAGTCATTTGCCGGGTTTGATTCTTCTAGCACGGGCATTTGGTAGTCTTTAATGTTGCAAACTTCCACTTCATTCATGTATTGCCCGCCTATTTTAACGCTGCCATTTTTACCAATGATGGTCATGGAACTTTCTAAATTTTGGTTTGCCACAGAAGTAGAATAGTTAATACAACCCATCCCACCATTGAGGAATTGAAAACTTACAAAGCCAGAATCTTCAAAATCCGTCGTCTCAGTATGGGTGAAATCCGCAAATTTCCCTTGAATGTGGTCGACATCCCCAAAAAGCCAATACATGATGTCTATGAAGTGAGAGAATTGCGTGAACAAGGTGCCACCGTCTAAATCGTTGCTTCCTTTCCAATTTCCGGGCTTATAATACCTTTCATCTCGATTCCAATAGCAATTCACTTGTACCATAAAAATTTCACCCAACACATCTTCATCTACGATGGATTTTATCCAAAGCGAGGGCGGTGAATACCTGTTTTGCATCACGCAGAAGACTTGTTTATTGTTTTTGAGGGCGGTAAAAATTACTTTTTCACAGCTTTTTTTGGTGAGTCCCATGGGCTTTTCAACCACGACATGTTTCCCGTTTTCGAGTGCGAAAATCGCTTGATCAGCGTGCATCCCATTGGGCGTACAGATGGTTACCACATCAAAGGCGAGGTTACTTGCAAATAATTTTTCAATGGAATCAAAATGAGGTACATTAAAATGCTGCGCATCACATTCCTCC
>Ga0304730_1002390_pt1 | contig 13417 bp, 7 predicted proteins | sample M_130628_MF_Meta_FD_190474 | JGI IMG/M metagenome (GOLD analysis project Ga0304730, IMG submission 190474) | Freshwater microbial communities from Lake Montjoie, Canada to study carbon cycling - M_130628_MF_MetaG (v2) (version 2) | ecosystem: Environmental > Aquatic > Freshwater > Lake | place...
GCCTCCTGAACGTCCCCGCCGCGTCGGTCAACTTCGGGTCGTGGGTCTCGGAGAAGGTCTTCTTCGACGTGCCGGAGCACATGAAGATTCGGCTACCCTACATCCCTTCGCCCGACTGGTCGAAGGGCCTCGTCACGCAGGAATCCGACTTCGATCACAACGTGAGCAAAACCGCGGCTGGGATCGGCATCAGTAGCCTCTCTATGGCGGGGGCAGTTGGTAAGCTGAAGGGCGCGGCGGTATCAGGCGATTTGATGGCTGAATCGGGGCAGTTGGGCGGGCGACTATACGATCAAGCAAAGCTTGCAAAGCTTGTGCGCTACCTTGAACGACGAGGAGTGGTTGTTAGTCCCGCTCGAACTTCAAGTTTTGATGGCGTGAAACCTGCCATGACCCTGCCTCACAAGCCAACCGTGCTGAACGTCCGCCATGAGCTATCGCACTACCTCGATTTCAAACGCTATGGAGAAGCCTATTACTCACGATTTAGCCAGTTCGAACGTGAGGAAATGGTGCTAGAAAGACTCTCACGAAACAGGATCTGGAGCACCCTCAACGACCTCGAACGCCGGTGGTCGGTCCTTTACCCGCTGAGTCGTTCAGGAGGCCAGGTGTTTTGATGTTACCTACGACTTTTTTGGAAACTTTGAAATGCCCCACGCAGACCTAAAGAGTATCGCGATCGACCTCTGTCTCAAAGACCTTGCCGCACAAGGCTACCGACACGGCCCCGTCATCCGCGCACAGCCTATCGGATCTTCGGAGGCCGTTGTGTGGGAGGTTGAACTGGCGTATGACGGCCAAACCGGTCGCTCTCCCACTTCAGATCCACCCTCGATTGTGCTCCAAGTCAACACGGCTACTGGAGCTATTGATTGTTTCGATCTTATGTAATGTGAGCGCCCACCATAATCAGCCTCGTATTCCCTGGGCGAAAAAGGTGCCAGCCACCAAATCTGGGGGAGTTTGGCGATCTACTGGCAGCCGAAATCGCCACCGGTTGGTATCGGTGGCTGGCTTGGATTTCCTGTTCCACTGGGGCGGAGGTCGCAGCCGTTAAGGCCGTCGCCTCGGGGCGGAAGACCGCGACGTTTCAATGACGCTGATGGTTCTTCTTACCGAGGATCGTGTTGCGATGTCGACCGGCTCGGATTCCTTCACCGGGGAACGTGACCGTTCCGCAATCGGCGGGCCCGGGCCATCTCCTGGTTCGCCGGCCGGGGACCGGTAACGCAGGTTCGACGCGATCATCGGCCGTGGGTCAGCGTCTCGAAGAAGATGTTCCAGTCGGATTGGCCCCGACGGCGGATCTCTTCGCGCAGCAGCCGTTCGGTGTACGGCAGATCGATCCCCTGGCGGTGATGGTAGTGGTGGTAGCCGACCGCGAAGGTGTCGTAGAGATCGCCGGTCGCGGTATCCCGATCGGCGCCGCAGCACCCGAGCATCGAGCGCTCGAGGAGCTGGTGGGCGAGCAATTCCAGCGCCGCGACAAAGCGCTCACGCTGCTCGGCGTAGACGTCGATTCCCTGGTGCCAGGCGACTTCGGCGGCGTGGAGGGCCGACGCGAGGGCGTATTGGGCATGATGGCCGTTGTCGCGGCACGACTCCTGGGTGAGTCCGTCAGGCCAGGTCGCCGGCCGGCTCCAAAACTCCGCCACGTCGCCGCCGTCCCCCTCGATCGCCCGCGCGGCCTCCGCGTCGGTCGTGAGATGAACGTAGGCGGGGCTGCGGCGGCGCAGACGCTCGACCCCGAGCGTGAGGAGCCGCTCGTCTTCACAGAAGACGGCGATGTTCATCAGCGCGTCGATCTGCGTCAGATCGACGTTGCCATTCCAGGGGCTCATTCGCTCGAGCGCCGGCACGAAGGCTGTCGTGAACATTCGCTTCATCCGCGCCCGGTCGACCGGCTTCCAGTCAGGGTGATCGCGGAGAAGCTCGGCCGCCGGTCCGAGCAGTGCGCCGATCCAGCCGGCGACGAGGAGATTCTGCCCCTCCGCCGGCTCGTAGCCAGCAAATGTCTTCCCCCACACATTGAGGATCGTGATCGCCCGTCGGGCCGCCGGCTCGTCGCCGGTGGTTGCCCAGACCAGCGCGTTGGCATAGGCCTGTCGGGCATGTTCCTTCTGGTCCGCCTCGCCGGTCGGCGCCGTGGCGAATCGCCCCTCGATCGCCACGTCGCGAAGCTTCTTCACGGCCGTGGCCCACGGCTCCTCCCCCGCCTCAATCCGCTCCCTGACGAAGTCGAGCTCGGCTTGACCGACGACGCCCCCCGGATGAACGAAGGCGTGGGGCTCGGCCGCCGCGGCCGGCGGAGCAAATCTGATCCAGATGGTCACCATGGCCGCGGCAGCCACCGTAATCACGAGGGCAAGGGCCACAGGCCAGGGCCGGGCCGGGTTCTGCGTGCGTGACATGGTTGGGTGATCCACCGGAGGCTGCCATTCCCCCCGGAGGATAGACTATCCGGCAGCTGTTTGGGGCATGCCACGTCTGACGCAGCCCCGAGGGGCATCTCTCCTTCCGCTTGCCAGGACCACCCGATGGTTCGATTCCCCCTTCCGCGAATCATCGTGCTCGCCGCCACCCTCGTGGCCGGGGCCGGGCGCGTCGCGCCAGCGGAAGAAGCGGGCGTCGATGCCTCCCCGGCCGCGATCCGTCTCCTCCTTTCCAGCCGCTGTGGGAAATGCCACGACGATGCCATGGCGAAGGGGGGCTTGTCGCTGGCGACGGCGGCCGGGCTGCTGGCCGGGGGTGACAGCGGGCCAGCGATCGTGCCAGGCAGGCCGGAGGAGAGCCTGCTTCTGGCAGCGGTGGGGTATGCCGACGATCGGGTGCAGATGCCCCCGGATGGCAAGCTCTCGGCGGCGGAGATCGCCAGCCTCGCCGCATGGGTCAATCAAGGCGCGCCGTGGCCGGAAGGAGAGACTCCCGTTGGCCCCGCCAGCGGGAGGCCCGCGCCGCGGAGGATCACGGATGTCGACCGGGCCCACTGGGCCTTCCAGCCGGTGCGCGACGAGGCGCCGCCGCGGGTGGCCCGCGAGGCTTGGCCGCGGGGGGCGATCGACCGCTTCATCCTCGCCGGCCTCGAGGCAGCGGGCTCGAGCCCGTCACAGCCTGCCGACAAACGCACGCTCCTCCGTCGGGCGACGTTTGATCTGATTGGCCTCCCGCCGACCCCCGAGGAGATGGCAGCCTTTCTCGCCGATGAGTCGCCCGAGGCGTTTGAGACCGTGATCGAGCGGCTGCTGGCCTCGCCACGGTATGGCGAGCGCTGGGGAAGGCACTGGCTCGACATCGTCCGCTATGCCGATGCCCGCGATCTCATCCAGCTGCCCGCCGAGAGCGATTTCCGCGAGGCCTGGCGCTACCGCGACTGGGTGGTCGACGCCTTCAACCGTGATCTCCCCTACACCGACTTCCTCAGCAAGCAGATCGCCGGCGATCTCCTCCAGCCAGATGATCCTGCCCGGATCGATGCCGACGGACTCGTGGCGACGGGGTTCCTCGCGATCGCCGACTTCGTGCCGGGGGATGTCGACAAGGAGCGGATGATCGCCGACTGCGTCAACGATCAAATCGACGTCGTCAGCCGGGTGTTCCTCGGCCTCTCCCTGGCCTGCGCCCGCTGCCACGACCACAAGTTCGATCCGGTCTCCACCGACGACTACCACGCCCTCGCCGGGATATTCTTGAGCACCCGTGTGATCCCGGGGCCGGTGAAGGGGAACACACCGCTGATCCGCGTGCCGCTCCTGCCGACCGCGGAGGTGGCGGCGCTCGAGGCCGGGGCCGCCGCCGATCGGACACGACTCGAGGCCCTCGCCGGGCTTGTCAGCACCGCCCGCGACAGGGAACACCGCCGGGCACTCGAAGCGATCGTGGCGTCGGACTCGGCCCGCTATTGCCTGGCGGCCTGGGATCTCCGCCATGCGGCTCGAACTGGCGAGCCGCTGACGGCCGCTGCGATGGCTGCCACGCGGCAGCTCGACGAGGCGACGCTCGCTCGCTGGCTGACCTTTCTCGACGCCCCGCCACCCCCCTTTACGGCTCTGGCGGCCGCGACCGAGCGAGCGGAGGCGGTGCAGCTTGTCGCCGCTCTCGCCGCGCAGCTGGCCGCCGAGACAGCCAAACGTGAGGCCCGGCGCACCGATCCGGACCACAGGGCGAGCCCCGCTGACGAGCTGTTCCGTTTCCGCGCCGATGATCCCGGGATCGTCGTTGATTCGGCCGGGAGGGTTGTCAGGTGGCCCGACCGGGACGGGCTGGCCGACGATGCGATTCCCGTCATGGATCGAGCCGGACCGAGCGTCGGCACGGCCGTCATCGGCGGCCGGGAGCGACCGGTCATGCGCTTCGATGGCAGGGCGCTCCTGGCGGCGGGCCGGGAGGTGCCGGCGGTCGGCGCGCTGACGGTCCTCTTCCGCCCGGCCGACGACGCCGAGCCGGGGCAGCGTCTCCTCGGCTGGGAGGATGCTGCCGCCGGGCAGCATGGCGTCGGGCTGATCGCCGAGAAGTCGGGGGGCCTGCATGCGATCCTCCGCCGCGGAAGTGGCAACGGCGACATCGTCGTCGGCCCCGCCACCGAGCCGGGGGGCTTTCAGCTCGTGACACTCACCTGGGGCCCCGGTGGCACGAAGCTTTTCCGCCATGGCGAGCTGGCAGGATCAAGCAAGGCCATCGAGTCGGTGTCGTCAGCGCCCGACATCCGCGCTCTGCGGATCGGTGGGGCCGGTTCAGGCGCGGGCCCGAGCTTCCGCGGCGCCGTGGCCGAGCTGCGCGTCGTCGCCGGTGCGCTCGACGAGGCGACGCGCGGGCGGATCGAGGCGGAGATCCGTGCCCGCTGGCTCGACGAGGCGGCGGTCGCCGCGGAATCGACCGACACCACAGGCTTCGATCTCCTCGCCGGATCGACCAGCCCGTTTGCCCGCTCCGCCGACGATCGGGATGCCTGGCTCGACGATGACGCGCGGCAGCGAATCGGAAGCCTCCGAGCCGAACAGGAAGCCCTGCAAAAAAAGCCCGCCGTGGAGATTCCCCGCGCGGTGGTCGTTCAGGATGGCGGCGTGCCCGGCACGCGCCATGAGGGCTTTCAGGACGCGGCAGTGTTCATCCGGGGAAATCCCGCCAACCGCGGCCACGTCGTGGCGCGCGGGTTTCCGCGGGTTCTCCTCGCTGGCGAGCCGACACCGATCGGCGCGGGGAGTGGCCGGCGTGAGCTGGCGGCGTGGCTCGCGAGCCCCTCTCATCCGCTCACGGCGCGGGTGATGGTGAATCGCATCTGGCAGCATCATTTCGGCGCCGGCATCGTCCCGGTCGAGGGGGGCTTTGGCCTCCGGGGGGAGCCGCCGAGCCATCCGGCGCTCCTCGATCATCTCGCCAGCCGGTTTGTCGCGTCGGGCTGGTCGGTGAAGGAAATGCACCGGCTGATGATGTGCTCGAGCACCTACCGGCAGGAGAGCCGGGCCGATGCGGCCACGCTTGCTGCCGATCCCGGCAACCGGCTCCTGGCGCGGATGCCGCGGCAGCGGCTGGAGGCGGAGGCGATCCGCGATGCCTGCCTGGCCGTCTCCGGCCGGCTCGACGCCACGCCGGGAGGCCCGGCCTTCACTGATCTCATGACACCGCGGCGGAGCCTCTATCTGATGGCGACACGGACCGGCGCCAAAACGACCGGCTTCGGCGCGCTGTTCGATGGGGCCGATTGCGGCGCGATCGTCGAGGCGCGGAAAGCCTCGACCGTCGCCCCCCAAGCCCTCTTCCTCCTCAATGATCCGTTCATGCTCGACTCGGCGGACGCGCTCGCGGCGCGGATCGCTCTCGAGCGGCCGGAGGGGGATCTTGAGCCGCGGCTTGAACGGCTCCACGGGCTCCTCTTCGGTCGGTTGCCGACGGACGAAGAAAGGGAGCTGGCCGGGCGGTTCCTCGCCGAGTCAGGGGGCGATGGCTGGGCCCGGTTGTGCCATCTCCTCCTCTGCAGCAATGAGCTCATCCATGTCGACTGACGAGCCGAGTGAATCGACGCGCCGCGATCTCCTCCGCCGCACCGGCGCCGGCTTCGGCGGCCTGGCGCTGGCGGCGCTGCTCCAGGGGGGGCGTGCGCTCGCCACGGAGGCCGGGGCGAATCCGCTCGCCCCGCGCCCGCCCCATTTCTCCCCCCGCGCCAAGCGGGTGATCTTTCTGTTCATGCCGGGGGGGCCGTCGCAGGTCGACACTTTCGATCCGAAGCCGCGGCTGACGGCCGATGACGGCAAGCCGGCCCCGAAGGCCTATCTCGGCCAGCAGCGCACGCTCCTGGCTTCCCCCTGGAAGTTCGCCCGCCATGGCCAAGCGGGGATCGATGTCAGCGAGCTCTTTCCCCACACCGCCAGACAGGTCGATCGGCTGTGCGTGATCCGTTCGATGGTGACCGACGACCCGAATCATCCGGGGGGCTGCCTCCTGATGAACACCGGCGAGCGGGTCTTCTCCCGGCCGAGCCTGGGAAGCTGGGTGACCTACGGCCTGGGGTCGGAGAATGAAAATCTCCCCGGGTTCATGGCGATCGGCCCCGGGCCGCTCATCGAGGGGGCCCGGCAGTACGGGGCGAGCTTTCTTCCGGCGGCCCATCAGGGAACGTTCGTCTCCGATCTCGAGGCGCCGATCCGCAATCTCGCCAACGCCCGCATCAGCCCGGCCCAGCAGCGGCGCGATCTCGATGCGCTGGCCCGCTTCAACGAGCTCCATCGGGCGAGTCGGGCCGACGATAGCCGGCTGGCGGCCCGGATTGCCGCTTTCGAGCTCGCCTACCGGATGCAATTCGAAGCCCCCGAAGCCTTCGAGCTCGCCGGCGAGACCCCCGCCACGCGGCGCCTCTACGGCCTCGATGAGCCGGCCACCGCCACCTTCGGCCGGCAGTGTCTCCTCGCCCGGCGGCTCGTCGAGCGCGGCGTCCGGTTCGTGCAGCTCTATCACACGACCGGCGGCTTCCAGCCCTGGGATCAGCATTCCGATCTCAAGGGGGGGCATGAGAAAAACGCGCTGGCAACCGATCTTCCCGTCGCCGGCCTCCTGGCCGATCTCGCGGCCCGCGGCCTCCTCGAGGAGACGCTCGTGATCTGGGGCGGGGAGTTTGGCCGGACGCCGGCGCGGGAGGGGAATGCCGACGGCCGTGACCATCATCCCTACGGCTTCACGATGTGGCTCGCCGGCGGGGGAGTGAAGGGGGGAATGATCCACGGCGCGACCGATGACTTCGGCTGGGACGCGATCGAGGGGCGCGTTCATGTCCACGATCTCCACGCCACGATTCTCCACCTCGTCGGGCTCGACCACGAGCGGCTCACCTATCGCCACGCCGGCCGCGACTACCGGCTCACCGACGTCTCCGGCACGGTCGTGCGCGACATTCTCGCCTGAACGTCACGCCGTGACTGCCGTCACAGGGTCCGGCGTCCGACAGGCTTCAGGCGTCGCTGTCGAGCGTGAACAGGTCGAGAAGCTCGTCGCGGGAAAGATCCTTGAAGCCACCGGCGTCGGCCCCGATCACCCCCTCGGCAAGGCTCAGCTTCTCCGACTGGCGGGCGAGGATCTTCTCCTCGAGCGTGCCGCGGGAGACGAGCTTGTAGACGGTGACGTTCCTGGTCTGGCCGATCCGATAGGCTCGGTCCATCGCCTGCGCGTCGTTGGCCGGATTCCAGTCGTGATCATAGAAGATCACGGTGTCGGCACCGACGAGATTGAGCCCGGTGCCGGCGGCCCGCGTCGAGAGGAGGAAGGCGTCGATCGAGGCGTCGGCATTGAAGCTGTCGGTGAGCTTGGCGCGATCGAGAGCGGGCGTGCTGCCGTCAATCCGCAGCGACGTCACCCCCCACTGGCCGAACCAGTGGGCGATGAGATCGAGGACGCGCGTGCTCTGCGAGAAGACGAGCGCCCGATGCCCGCCGTCGACCACCTCCTCGATGAGCTCCTGGAGGAGATCGAGCTTGCCGGAATCGGCCGGGAGGGCACTGCGGGGAGCAGCGAGCCCCGACACGAAGCAGGGATGGTTGCAGATGTTCTGGAGCTTCGTCAGCGCCGCGAAGATGTGGGTCTGGGAGCGGGCCACGCCGTTGCGCTCCACCGCCTCACGCATTTGGCGGAATTCGACGCTGTCGCGAACGGCGTTGTAGAGCGTTACTTGGAGCGGCGTGAGGGGCACCTGCCGCTCGACGATGATCTTCTCGGGGAGATCCCGGGCGACGGCGCTCTTCAGCCGCCGAAGCACGAACGGCCGGATGCGGGGGATGAGCTGGTCGTTGACGGCCGGCCAGTCGACCCGGCTGTTGCTCGTATAGCGGCGGCGGAAGGCGGCGCGCGAGTCGAGAAACCCCGGCATGGCGAAGTCGAACAGCGACCACAGCTCCTCGAGCTTGTTTTGGATCGGCGTGCCGGTGAGGGCGAGCTTGTTCCGGGCGGGAATCGTCTTGATCGCCTTGGAGCGCTGGGCGTCGGGATTCTTGATCGTATGCCCCTCGTCGACGATCACATACAGCCAGGGGATGCGGTTGAGGGTGTCGTGATCGATCCGGGCACAATCGAAGCTCGTGATCACAAACAGCCCGGGGCTGTCGGCCGGGGCATCGGCGGCGGCCGTCAACCGTTCCACCTGCCGGCCGCGGGACGGGCCGTGGAAGAGAAGCGTCTCGCTGTGCTCGAGAAACTTCCCGATCTCGCTGCGCCAATTGAGCATCACCGAGGTGGGGCAGATGATGAGCACCGGGAGGCGCGAAGCGCCCGTCTCGCGGACCCGTTCCACGGCCGCCAGCGTCTGGAGTGTCTTCCCGAGGCCCATGTCATCGGCGAGGATGCCATTGAGGCCGAAGCGCTGGAGGAAACAGAGCCAATTGACGCCGTGCCGCTGGTAGGGACGGAGCTGGACGCCGGCGCGCAGATTCGCGGGGAGCGGCACCTCCTCGATCTGGTCGAAATCGGCCAGGCAGGAGAGGAAATGCCCAAACGCCTCCGTCGGCCGGATCCCGCCGAGCGTGGCGAAGGCCCCGAGCACGCGCTCCCTGTCAGCGGCAGGAAACTCAAATCCCTCCCCGACAAGCGTCAGCCCGAGTGACGCGGCGGTGCGGTCGATCGCGGCGACGCGCTCGCCGTCGATCGGGATCCAGGCGCCGCGGCGACGGATCCAGCGTTCACCGCCGGCGTGCGCGGCAAAAGCCTCGTCGTGGCCAACTTGAAAGCGCTCATGGCGGTGGATCGGGTCGATGCGAAACAGCGATTGACCGTCGCGCTCGACGACAGCCACCCGAAAGTCGGTTGTCGCCGCAGCGCCGATGATGCGGTGCGTCTCGGCCACCCCCGGGCCCCGGACGATTGCACCGACGGCAGCCGCGTGGCTCCCGAGGAGCTCGAGAAAGGCCGGGATCTCGGTGCCGTGGAGCGGCGGGATGGCGCTGTCGAGAAGGAGGAGTCGATCGAGCGGGCTGGGGATGAGGGGGATGCGGACGAGGCGTTGCTGGTCGGCATGCCATCCCTCCCGGGCCCGGAGGAGAGCGAGGTCGACCGGTTTGGTGACCGTCGCACCGTCGGGGGCGACGAGTGTCGACGTGACGGCGAGGGCATCGTCGGAGCCGAGGGCCAAGCTCACCTGCGGATGGGCCGGGACGACGACGAGCGTCTCTCCGCTGTCCCCGAAAATCGGCACACCAGCGGTGGCGAGGGCCTCGAGCATCGGCCCGGCTTCGGTCAGGGGCGAGGCGACCGGCGCGCCACCGATCCGCTCGATCACCCCCCGCGCCGCGGCATCGAGGCGCGCCCTGTGCCCCAGGATCGTCTGCAGCGGGGCGACCGGCCGACCACGCGGCGGGGCAAGCAGCGCCCCCGGAACGGAAAACCCGTCGAGGGAGAAGCGCGGCACCACCGACACCCGATCCCCGTCGAGCAGCGTTACCTCGAGGGCCACAGCGAGCGGACGGGGCCGGAAATACCCGGCCAGGAATGAGAACCAACTCGCGCGGGGAAGGGGGGCGGACGGGGAAGTGGGGTAGGGCCGGGAAGCATGGGTGGACATCGCCGGCCTCATTCCAACGACAGCAGCTTGTCGAGGAGGAAAACGGTTCCATCGGCGTATCGCTTCGACTCGCTCCAGCCGGGAACGAGGAGATGGCACTCGTGGCCGACGGCGTCTGACCTTTCCTTGAGCTTCACGCCATGGAGCGGGTGGTGAATGCCATGGCCGCTGCTAAGGGCGGGGAGGTCCATTTCGGCCGAGCAGGCCATGAAGAGGGGGGGATCGTCGCCATCGACATGGTTGATCGGGGAAAACTCCTCGTAGATCGCCCGGTGGCGGTCAGCGTCGGCCCGGACCTCTGCCATCGAGGGCTTGCCGACGGCACTGAAGATCATCGGATGGTCGAGGACGGCCAGGCCGAGCCATGATTCGATGACATCGGGATCGATCGAGGTCTGGCCGACGGAGACGGCGGCCGCCCGGACGCGCGTCGAAGCGCGGAGCACCGGATCGGCCGCCGTGGGATCGGCGAGGTCGTCGTGGAGCAGGAGCCACATCGAGGTGCAAGCGCCGGCGCTGGTGCCGATGAGGCCGATCCGGTCGGGATCAATGCCGAGCGTCTCTCCCTTCCAGCGGAGGAACTGGATCGCCCGAGCGGCGTCGTGAACCGGGGCCGGCAGGGGATGAGAGGGGGCGAGGCGGTAGTTGATGGCGGCGACGGAAATGCCGGATTCAAGAAACGGCGCCAGCGGCGGCCGCTTCAGTCGCTTGTCGCCGTTGATCCACCCGCCGCCGTGGATGATCACGACCAATGGGCGCGGACGGTCCCCTGCGGCGGACCAGAAATCGAGCGTCTGCCGCTCGTCGGGCCCGTAGGGGAGGTCGGCGTGGGTGGGGGGCTGCTCAACCTGCTCGGAGGCCAACTGAGCCTGCGCCGAGCCGCCTCGAGCGACACCGAGCAGACAGAGAACAGCGGCCCAAATGGCCGGGGCCCGAAGCAGCGGTGGACGATCGGGGGGCGTTGGCCTCAATCCGCGGGCCCTCTCGATGCCTGCTACAAACCACTCGAAGGCACCACGGACCCGCCGGATGTCGATCGCCATATCCGCATCTCCTTCAGCCGCGCCGAATCCGACCGGCGCTGCGGACCCGTCGCTCGATCAGCCCGAGGCTCGCCACGAGCAGCCCCAGGGCGCTGCCGAACGATGAGGGATCGATCTCGGGGACGGATGACTCATAACGGAATGCGCCCCACAACGATCCTAAGTCCCCAACCGACCACGACGTCACGAGCGCCCCGGACGGATCGTATTTCAAAATCCTGCCCAGGTCGTGCATGACGTAGAGATTGCCTCCGTTGTCTATCGACAGGCCGTAGGGTCCGGAATTGTTCGTGGAGATCGCCCCCTGAAACTCTCCAGCGGCATCGAACGTCGCAATATATCCGCCGTCGTAATTCGCGACATGGAGATCACCGGCCGCGTCAAAGGCCAACCCGATTGGGGTGTAGAGATGGTCAGCCCCGAGCGAATGATCAGCGGAATAGTTTCCAGCCGGATCAAAGGCACTGATGAAGTTCGTGGTGCGCCGTCCATTGGAGGCATAGAGATACCCCGCCGCATCGAAGGCGAGCCCGTAAGGCCCGGAGAGCGTCGCCGTATTTCCGATCGTCGCCAGATAGTTCCCAGCGGGGTCGAACTTGCTGATCGTGTTGCCAAAATTGTTGGCGACGTAGAGATTCCCGGCCATGTCGGTCGCCATACCGATGGGCCCACTGAGGTTCGGCGAGGTGATATCGCCCAGGTAGACCCCGGTTGGGTCGAACTTGTTAATAATGTTGCTGTAGGTAATCGAGGCATACAGGTTGCCCTGATGGTCGAAGGTGACGCCATAGGGGCCAGTGCCGACATACTGGCCAGTGGGGTTCCCACGGGTCGTGGCGAAGATCCGCCTCGACGCGGCGATCGCCGCCCCGTCGCCGGCGTCGACGTCGTACGAGACGATCCTCGTGTCATAGTAGAGCGACACGTAGAGCAGATTCGTGGCCGAGGCCGGGGCCCCGGTCGCCAGAAACACGAGGAGCCCCGCAACCGCGAGCCACACGGCCCGCCTGCTCGGGATCCTCATTGGCGATCGGCTGAACGAAAGGATTCGCGTGAACGACATGGGATCTCCTTGATGGCGTTCTGGCAGCCTGTGGAAAAAGTGCCCGGCCGTTCGATACGGCGGCAGCATCCCTGGAAAAACCTCGGCTTTTGGGGGGGCTTTCCACGTGGAAAATCGTCCCCGCTGGATTAACCCAACGACAGCTCGAGGTGGCAGCGGCCAAGGACCATGGGCCGGCGGGCCATAGCAGAACTGGTTGGGGAGAAGCGGACACCCTGATCCACGAGGGCTCTGCCACCAGGCGTTGTGCCCCGCCGATAGACTAGTCGCGACCTTTCCCTCAATCCGGATGAACCCCATGCCCCGCGCTGCAAAGCCCTTCGTCGTCCCCTCCGCAACGACCAATCGCTCGCTCCTTGGCGCCGTCAGCCTCCTTGCTGCCGCTACGGCCCTCTGGCCTGCCATGACCCTGTCGGTGGCGACGGCCACGCCCGCCGACACGCCTCCCCCGGCGCAGGTCGCCGCCGAGACGACGCCTCCGAAGCCAGACCAGCCCGCATCCCGCTCCCGGCGGACGATCGAGGGGTTTTCGATCCTCGTCGACGATTGCCTGTTGCCGGGAGGGGCCGACGAAGCCCTCGGCCGCGAGGCGCTCGCCTTTCTCGCCGCCAAGCTCACCGAGATCCGCATCGTTCTCCCCCGTGAAAAGGTCGACGTCCTGCGGAAGGTGACGATCGTCCTCGACAAGGAATGCGGCACGCTCGGCTCGATGCAATATCACCCTGGCGCCGACTGGCTCGCCGACAACGGCTATCCCCGCAGCCTGGAGAAGTGCGTTCATCTTCCCCGGGCCCGTGACGTCGCCACGAGCCGCAACATCAACGAACAGCCGTGGGTTATCCTCCACGAGCTTGCCCACGCCTACCACGACCAAGTCCTCGGCTTCGACGAGCCACGCGTCCTTGCCGCCTGGGAAGATTTCAAAAAAAGCGGCAAGGGGGACGACGCCCTCCTCTTCGACGGTTCACGCGTCAAGCACTACGGTCTGACCGACCAGAAGGAGTTTTTCGCCGAAATGACCGAAGCCTACTTCGGCTCCAACGACTTCCACCCCTTCAACCGGGCGCAACTCAAGACCGAGTTCCCCGCGCTCTACGACCTCCTCGCCGAGATCTGGGGCCCGCTCCGCTGACCGTCGCGAATCGCTCCCTCCGCGGGGCCCACCCCCTTATCTCCCCGGCGCATCGGCTTCGCGGATCGCGGCGCCATCCTCGGGGCTCGTGACGAGGATCGCGAACCGCTTCGCCGCCTGGGCATCGGCGGTGGAGAGGCTCG
>Ga0304730_1002394_pt1 | contig 13405 bp, 11 predicted proteins | sample M_130628_MF_Meta_FD_190474 | JGI IMG/M metagenome (GOLD analysis project Ga0304730, IMG submission 190474) | Freshwater microbial communities from Lake Montjoie, Canada to study carbon cycling - M_130628_MF_MetaG (v2) (version 2) | ecosystem: Environmental > Aquatic > Freshwater > Lake | place...
TTTCAGCTCTCTGCCAAAGATTATGTAGCCACGGAATTTGGTGTTAAAAATGACGGCCTCACGCTGAATACATGTTCCATTCAAAAAGCCATTGATTTTATCCATGAACATGGAGGCGGAAGGCTTGTATTTGAATCCGGAAATTATGTGACTGGAAGTATTTATTTGAAATCGAATGTGACGCTCCAATTGGATTACGGTGCAACAATTTTGGGTTCTACTAATCCATTTGATTACGTGAAGGATAAAAAAATCGGTTGGATGTCCATGATTTTTGCGGTAAACCAAGAGAACATTGGCATTACGGGGAAAGGGATCATCAACGGTCGAGGATTTACTACGGCAAATAACATGGTTAATTACATTCACCGGGGTGTTTTTGTCGACCCGTTGAAATATGACCGTCCCAATGAAACCAATCGGCCCCAAAATATTTATTTCCGCGAATGTACCAATATCAAAATCACGGACATCACGCTGAAAGATCCCGCTAGTTGGAACCAAACCTATGACCAATGTAAAAACTTGTATGTGGACCACATCACCGTGGACAGCAAATCCTATTGGAATAATGACGGAATCGATGTAGTAGATTGCGATGGAGTGGTGATCAAAAATTCTTATTTTGACGCAGCGGATGATGTGCTTTGTTTCAAATCGCATTCAGCCCAACATATGTGTCAAAATGTAGTGGTGGATAATTGTGTCGGTCGGTCTAGTGCCAACGGGCTGAAATTTGGCACCGTGTCGCGTGGGGGATTTAAAAATTTCAAGGTAACCAACCTAACCATTTTTGATACCTTTCGATCGGCAATCACTTTCGCGGCGGTCGATGGAGGTGAAATTGAAAATATTGTGATTGACGGCGTGCGTTCCATCAACACAGGGAATGTGATTTATTTGAGGATTGGCGATCGCTGGAGCAGTGGAAAGAAACCCTACATGAAAAATATTAGTATCTCAAATGTATATGCGGAAGTACCCTTGGGAAAACCCGATGCGGGGTACAATTTTGAGGGACCGATTGAAGACCTACCACGCAACATCTCCCCAGCCAGCATTGTGGGTTTAGTTGAAAATAAGATCCAAAATGTGACGCTTAAAAACATTCAAATTGTGTACCCAGGAAGTGGGAATCCTCTATATGCGAAACGCGGTTTAACACCCGCTGAACTAGATGGTGTTCCTGAAATGCGAGAGGCTTATCCAGAATTTTCACAGTTTAAGGAACTGCCAGCTTGGGGATTTTATGTCCGTCATGCGGAAGGAATCACGTTTGAAAATGTCACATTCACGGCTCTAAAAAAAGATTATAGACCCAGTGTGGTCCTAGACGATGTCAAGAATGCCACTTTTTCAGGTCTAGTGGTGAATGAACCCGAAAGCGTAGGCAAACAACAAGTGTTCCCCTACAAGACCAGTAACTTGATTATTAAATAAATACACAGGCTCTTCGAATTATTTCAAACCTAAATCGGCGAGCGTATAACATCAAAAGAAATGCAAAAATTGTTCTTAAAAATATGTTTATTCATGGTCATAAGCCAAGGGGCTTTATGCGCCAAAGACTATAATGCTTCCTTATTTGGCATAAAATCGGACGGTGTAACCTTAAATACACCCTCCATTCAAAAGGCCATTGACTTTATCAGTGAAAAAGGCGGTGGTAAACTTAAATTTTATGTAGGCCGATATTTAACGGGCAGCATCCAATTGAAGTCCAATGTGACGATTGAATTAAATGAAGGGGCTGTGCTGGTTGGCACCCCATCCATTTATGATTATGTTGGAGTTAATGGAATGAAAGCTTTGATCGTTGCCGATGGCCAACAAAATATCGGAGTTTCGGGAAAGGGTGTCATTGAAGGACAGGGACCGGCCGTATTAGAGCAAATCGCTAAGCAAATTCAAAAGGGATATTTACAAGAAACAATTTCACAGGCAAGTCCTGCGTTGATTGCCTTGACTAATTGCAGTGGCATCAACATCGAAGGTTTTAATTTGCAAAATGCCTGTGGAAATGTCATTGCATTGACGGCTTGCAAGCAAGTCCGTTTGGCTGGGCTTAAAATTAAAAGCACGTCCAACAAGGAAAGCAAAGGTTTAGTATTTTCTAAAGTAGATGGAATCAAATTAGAAAACCTATTTATCGAAACAGTTGTATCGGAAATAAAATCAGATGGATTGTCGACGAACGTTTCGATAGTCAATTGCCAATATGCCTCAGGGAAAAAGTTGATTTTAAAAAATTAATGCCCCGACAAAACCAATCAAAGCTAATTCAATAAAATTTTGAGGATATAACGATCTTAAACTTGAAGAAGGAGAATAAAAAAAGCCTAAGCAATAACTCAGAAAGTCAATGCTTAGGCTTAACATTTAGACTAGGAAATTTATTTAACTATCGGGCGGCCATATTGCTGAGCGCCACTAATTTTTCCTTGTAAATCAAATTGAAAAAATTCGACGATTCGCTTCTCCCAAACGGTTCCGTCTTTCAACACACGCTTTTCTGTTGCTGAAACCATGATACCTGAAACTGGATCCGTATTTGTGATTTTAAAAGGAAGGATCATATTAGGTTTCCAATCCAAAGATTTGAACATAGCAAAATAAGCAGGCCAATCACTCTTTTTCATAACTGATTTCTTTCCGTCAAAATCAACCATATTTATTTCATCGGCAAACATCTCAGAAACTCCTGAGACATCCATCGCGTTGTAAGCCTTTGCCAATTTCTCTATGGCCGCAATTTCTCCACGGTTTGAAAATTGAAATGATCTTCCATTATTTTCATCTGCTGGATTTGTAGTGATCCATTTTCCACCAGAAGTTTTTCCAAATTCATTGGTAGAAGGGATAGTTGAATACTGCTGGAAATTACTGACTTTCCCAGCTTTATTCACAGTAAACAATTCAAACAAATTCATTTTTTGCTTAGACCCGTCATTGGCAACTCGATCCTCCACGGATTGTAGCATCACAATTTCGTCTGTAGAACCCTGCACCTTAATAGGAAGAATGGATATAGGCACATCATTTAATGATTTCATAGATGAATGCCATTTACGGTTGAAATCTCCCCCCATTTTCTGCATTTCTTCTGTCCATAAAGCCATCTCTGCTGCAGAACTATTTGAGTTATAAGCTTTAACTGCATCTAATACAATTTGACTAGATTTTTCAGAACCTAATTGGAATGCTTTCCCTGCGCTCGGGCCAGAAAAGATCTTTCCAGCTGTTTGAGCTGAAAGAGAAATAGTAGATGCAACGAATGCACCTAAAAGAATGAATTTTTTCATGGTATGATTTTTTGATTAATATTTAGAATGAACTTCAAATTAAAAAAAGCCGAATAGATTAAAGCAAAATGCAAATCGAACTTGTTCCCTTTTATGCTTTTGGGAACATTTTTACAGATTGTGAACTTTGATAAATTAGTAACATTTTGATACATTCGAAAAACTAAAAATATACTACCATGATCAAAAAAACCATTCTTAGTGTTCTTTTAGCTGCAAGTCTTTTGGCATGTACGAGCGAAAATGACAAAAATGCAGCCAAAGGCAAAGAAAATGTAACTTACTATACTCGTGTTTGGGATGTAGTGATTAATGAAGGTCGGACTAACATCCTTGACTCCGCTTACACAGAAGATGCGGTTCTCCACACGGTTCCTGAAGTTAAAGGCAAGGCTAATGCGAAAGCTTATTATGAAAATTATGTTACCGGATTTTCTGAGCGCCAATTTATCATCAAAGAAATCTTTGCTGATGGAGATAAATTAGTGAAATACTGGCAATTTAAAGGCAAGCACACAGGAACATTCTTTGGCATTCCGGCTACTGGAAAATCAGTTGACGTATTAGGCACAACCATCGTGACCATGAAAGATGGCAAGATCGCTGAGGAGCAAGACTTCATGGACAACATGGTGTTTATGCAGCAATTAGGCTTATTGCCAGCCGCTAAATAAAACCTTTTGACTGAGGATAAACGCCTCAGTCAAAATTGTTTTCTTTGATATAATTAGAAGGAGTAACTCCTTTTCGGGCTTTAAAAGCGTCTATAAATTTAGACCTTGATACAAAACCGGAGAGCGTGGATATAGCTTCTATGGTTAGTTTTTTGGCGTTTCCATCGTGTATCAACTGGCTCGCATATTCAATCCGTAGATCATTTTTCCATTCCCCAAAAGTTTTATTCAATTCCTTGTTGAAGTAATTGGACAATACCCGTTCGGGAATTTTAAGGTCAAATGACATTTGGGATAGCGTAAAATCTTTTTTGACAAAAGGCGATTCAGCTAAATAAGGTAAAATCATTGCATTAAAATCGATATCCCCTTGAACACTTTTCAGAGGTTTGGGAATACTTAATTTTATTTTGGTAAAATTGGTTTCCTCCCCCATCCCTTCTCTGTAAGAAATATTTCCATAGAGAATTTTGGGAAATAGAAACAAAAAGAAGTTTTGTATAAAAAAGCCTCCTCCACAAATTCTGAAGAAATGGCTTTCGCTAAAAAGCTCAATGGAGGAAATACCCAAAATTGAAAAGGGTGTTGTATACAAGGTGATCATGTGCCCTAAGCTCATGCTGGCAATTAACACCTGCAACAACACTAAGGTGAAAAACCAACGCTTAATCACGAAATGATTGGACGGAATCATTCCAAATTTTTTAATCAATAATTTTTTGTTCCAAAAGAAATATATGACGCTTGAAAATGCATATATAATTAAATGAATTGAACGTCCATATAACAATTGTTCAAAGGTCACCCAATTGAAATCCAATCGATAATCCTCTGTTATATTCACAATTTCATGAGCCATTTTTGTTTTAACGTCAAAGGGCAAACTGGTGAAAGGCCAACAAGCCACAATGACAAAAATGGCAGGCAACAGATGTAAGGCATCTAAACGTCGGAACTCCTTGTGTTCTGAAACCGAGTATTTCACATAGAAAAATAATAAGGGACCTAACAGAAAGGAAAGCGGCAAGAAATGAACAAAACAAAAACCCTCCCAAAACTCAACTTTGCTGTAATGAAGGCCAAAATAGACTAAGACGACCAAATTGCAACAAAAGAAAAAGAGCGCTAAAAAAATATTGGATCTGTTTAGTGAACTCAAATAATACAACAGGATAAAAGAAGTAAATATGCCAAATACAGGCGCTAAAATTTCCAATTTTCAAATTATTTTAAACACAATGTAACCAATTTAATCTTAATCATTTCAAAACCATCGAATGGGTCAAAATGAAAACCAAATTTTATTGCAACCACCCATTTCATTAATGACCTTTTCTCTTTAGTAACAAAAGAATACTAAAATTATCAAAAACGGATAAAATAACAAGTAACATCGATCATTTAAAAAACAAACAGATACATAGATTTTTTCGACTTAAATTCGGATTTTAGTTCAAAATTTTCGAATTGGGCTACCTTACAATAAAAGGATAAATACGATTAGCCCAATTTTTGTATGCGATTGCCGAGGAGTGCAAACCATCCTTAGCAACCCAGGCGGGATTTGATTTAGCCTCTCTGCCTAAAACAGTGATGTCTAAGTATTGACATTTGAAGTTATTGGCTAGCTTTTTATTTAAACTATTAAAGAGATCTATTTCCCTTTTTATTTTAGTTGTATCCAGTTTTTTGCCTTCAGGGGTCAAGCTGTAATCAGGTATGGACATAACTAAAACATGTTGGCTTTCCCCACGAGTCGCCTGAATGGCCCGATTTAAAATCGATTTGAAATTCTTACTATATGTACTGGTATCAACCCCTTGAAACTGATCATTTACACCAATCAACACCGTCACAAAATCGTAATAGGCCAAATTATGTTGGCTTACCGATTTATCAAGCTCCGCTGAAGTCCAACCCGTTGTCGCTATATAGGTTAATTGGGCTGTTTTAATCGACCTCAATTTCAATAAATCGAGCGTCTGCGCCGGAAAACGTTCTGATGTATTGACACCCTGACCGATCGTGTAGGAATCCCCTAAGGCCAACCAAGAAATAGAGGTGGAATCGTCTTTAGCCAACATATCCGAACCAGTCGGTTTCTGACAAGAAAAAGAAATGCCTAAAATGAATAGAATCAATAACCGATGCATGAGCAAAAAACGATTGGAAATACAAATTGTTTTCATTCACGAGCCTGAGAACAAAAAAGGGACGAAATGATTTTATTCAAAATTTCGTCCCCATCTTTAAAACTGATAACAATGATTATCTAGACTGCTTCCCAGGATACAAAATAGTTTGAATCCGATCGATGCAATCCTCTAAATGATATACAGTTTCAGTATCCTTGTATTTGATTTTGGCTAGGTTGATGGAGGCCAACAATGCCTTTAATTCTCCACGGACCGTCGACCGTACATCTGATTGCGCGACAGAATAATATTCTCTGTTGGTCGGCGAAGGAACCATTTGTTCGGTCAATAAATACTTCATCCGCTCAATGTACGCCTTTTGTAAATTTCTTCTAAATACCTCAGGCTTCGCTCCAGACGCAAGCTCGCTCCATAAGCCTACGCGTAAGTCTTTACAAAACTCCACCGATTTATAATAATTTGCCTCTGAATGCGAACTATTATCCAATCGGGCCAAGGTTTCAAAACTCAATAAATCATTTAAATGAGTTACCTGTAAACCTCTGATTTTTTCATTATAGCCCATCATTTGATGCGTCACTACTTCCTTATTGATCAGCCAAGCCACATCCGAAAATGCATGGTCCAACAACCATTTCATAGCCGTTTGTTGTTTCGCTTTAGGCACCACGATGTAGGAAGCCACTTGTTGGTTCGGCTTTGAATAGCGTTCATAATATCCGCCAACACTAGTGACTACATGTCCTACATATCGAAACCAAGCTGTCAATAATTCATCGTTGACCTCAATCAAATCATCGTAATTATTAGTCTTCTTACTCGTCCAATCCGCCAAATTCTTAGCCACTACTTTCAAGTTTTTCATGGCATAATTTCCTGCTCGAACGGGATCATTTCCTATATCCTCCGTCTGCGAACTTGGGTCAAAAGTGGTCCCCTGATTTCCAAATCTAAACCTTAAATCACCCGCTTTGGCTTCAATCCACTGATTTAATGTAGCCACTTCATCTTCCGGATTTTTCACATTTGGCAAAATTCTATACCCCCAATTCACCGCATAATCATCATAAGGTCCCATTTTCCGAATGTAACGAACTCCCTTGTCTTCAGGCTGAGCGATGTAGTTGAAACGCGCGTAATCCATGATCGTTGCCGAAATACCCTGCGTTTTAGTAAACTCTGCATTTCGATAATCTTCCACCTCATACGAGCTGCTGGCCCCCATATTATGTGGAAAACCCAATGCATGTCCTACTTCGTGAGAGATAACCATTTCCATCATTTCTCCTATATCTTCTTCACTCGTTTCCAGCGTTCTAGCTTTGGGATTAGACGCAGCGGTCTCCACTAAAAAACGATTGCGGTACGATCTTAAGTGATTGTGGTACCAAATAATATCACTTTCAATAATTTCACCTGTTCTAGGATCACTGACACTTGGCCCTAACGCATTTCTCGTGGTACTTGCCACATACCGAATCACCGAATAGCGAATATCCTCTGGTGAAAAATCGGGATCCTCTTCTTTCGTCGGGGCATCCTTACAAATAATGGCATTTTTAAAGCCGGCTTGCTCAAAAGGCTTTTGCCAATTTTCTACTCCCTTTTTGATATGCTTTCTCAACTTCTCTGGAGTGGCCGGATCTAAATAATAGACAATTGGTTTGATGGGTTCTACGAGTTCCCCCCTTTTATACGCCTCCATGTCTTTGGGCTCTAATCGCCATTTACGGATGAAGGTTTTTTGATCCGACTTAAGTTCTTCGCTGGAATAATCGTATTGTTTTTGGGTAAACCAACCTACCCTTTGGTCAAACAAACGTGGCTTCATCGGCTTTTCAGGCAATAAAATCATAGATTGATTCATCTGAATACTGATGGACTCCGTGTATGCTGTCGACGAAGGTTTAGACGCCGAATAGGTAAAATCCTGAACCACTTCAATGTTCAAAGGAAATGACTTCACGGAATGAATGAAACTACGGCTCGGATCTAAGCCTTTCACTTTATGTGCTTCTCTCAAAGAAGCATTCAAACCGCTCATGGCCGGTATGTCACTGTTATAAAATTTAGTCACGTCAATCACCACATTTGAAGAATCCTTGCTATACGTTTCTATGTCAAAGGCATACAAGGTAGGCTCATAATTATTTGCCTTCACCGAAATACTAATGGGCAAGGAATCATTGGCCACCGCGGCATAGGATTTAACTTTGATCAATATTTTCTCTTGAAATTTTTCCCAAACGACCAACTGCTCATTCGTAGAAGTACCGGCATTAAAATAGCCCCCACCCAATCCATTAGGGATTTTTGAAATTCTACTCACGAGTAACATATCCTTTCCGAGGTGTTTTTTAGGTATTTCAAAATAATACTTATCCCCTACTTTATGGGTAGAAAAAACGCCTTTTTGAGATTTGGCTTCTTTGGTAATGACCTGATCGTAGTCTTTCGATTTCTTTTCTACTTTTTTCTCAGCAGCCACTTCCGCTGGTTTTACGGGATCCTTGACTGGAGTTTTTGAGGTTTGAGCGACAGATAGGTAGTTGGCACTTAATAAATTGATAATCCAAAATAGTCTTTTAACGTTTTTCATGAGTTATGTTGATATACAGGTGTTTATTTAAGGACAAATTTTCTGAAATAAATTTTTAATTTCAGCATATTAACTTTCAAAACCCAATTAGGGGTAATTTGTTTTGTACAATCAGTTTAAATGAAATCATGTACCCATATCCGTTTTTGGAACAGCAATTAACCTAGATTTAATTTTTAAAAAAACATTTTTTTATAAATTTAGGCTTTCTAAAATTATCACCTTTAAAAAAAACCATCATGAAAAAATCTTTCATTATTTTATCCATGTTACTATTGGGTATCAGCATCAACTTATCAGCTCAGTATACATCCATCAAATTAACTGCCGCGAAAGATACCATCCACTTAGGAGATGGAGGTAGTGGCATTACAACAAAAGTTTTAACCTTTAATTATGACACTAAAACGGAAGCCGCATTTGCCCAAGCATCCATGGAAGTTCATCATATTAACCCATTTGATCTACCTGAGATTTATGTGAATGGGAAATTAACGCATGCCAACATATACTTCCCATCGTTAGCTGCGTCAACTAAATTTCATTTCTTCAAAGTTAAAGGGCTAACTGATTTAGTTGTAAATTCTCCTGTAGGAAATGACCATGCAAAGCTTAGCTTTATTTTAACTACGCAAGACTTAGTCGCTGGAAAAAATGTCATACGTATTACTATTGGCAACAGAACCATCGAAAACCTAGACGATTTTTGGATTACGAATCCTAAAATTGAAATGAGAAGTAAAATAGCGAGTGACACATTCTCTGATTACTCAAAATAAATCTCCAATGTTCTAAATATAAAAAATCCACCTTTAGGGGTGGATTTTTTTTGGGCCTATCTGTCAAAAAATTCTATTGGGGCATCGCATGTAAAAGCTCCATCCCTGTTGAATACCTGGGTTGAAAACCTTTCCAAGGCTTATCATTGGAGTTTTTCTGAACATCCAAATACTTCATGTAATCCAATTTTTTCAAATGAATCCCCAAAAATGCAGTTACAAAATGTTGGTTATTATTATTTAACCGGTACTCATTCCAAGTGGGCTCCGAGTAATGATTGTATTCACTTGGACTAACACCTTCCGCAAACGTTTCCGCAGGTGGTGGATTGGGCGCGACATTATGTCTCGCATTTTGGTAGGTCAACAAATACCTGTTTGCATTAATCGCCCCCTCATAAATCGCTTTGATTCCATCCTCGTAGCCAGAGACATCGTCTAAACTTCCGGCCACAAAAAACGTGGGTGTCTTTAAACCCTTTAATCCTTCTTTATCCCACGCTCCTCTTTGCATACCCCAAGGAGCAAAGGCAACTACCGCTTTAATTCGAGAATCCAAAGAAGCCTGGTATTCTGGTTGGCCCGCCATACGCACTCGAATCGCATGACTTCCTCCAGAAAGTACCGCAAAAGTCGAATCCATTTTGGGACTATATCCTGCACCCGCCACATTTAATACCCCATATCCACCCATGGAATACCCCACAATTCCCGTATTTTCTACATCCACGATTCCCGATAAAAAATGCTTGCTCCCTTGGCCCGAAAAACCAGCCAATTGATTTAATACAAATAAAACATCCTTAGATCGATTTAATAAGGTACTTTGGAAAGCTGCCCGGTCAGAATACGTAGATTCCGTATGGCCAATCGACACCACTATATAGCCTTTGGATGCTAAATTTTCAGTCAGGTAACTAAGCAATAACCGAGAGCCTGGATATCCGTGAGATACAATGACCAAAGGATATTTACCTTCTGAGCGATCGGGTTGCGCATCTCTCAGCGCACGACCCAAATACGTATAAGGAATCAAAGGTCGCTTAGGGTCATTGAAAAGCCCTAAAGTTGATTTATACGTTTCCAATGCTTTTTGTCCCGCAGGAATAAGCGCTGGATACCAAACTTCCAACGTAAGCGAACGGTCATATGATGGATCCACGCCTGCTTTAGATTTTAATACGTCTACTTGATTTTTATTCACCACCTCCATCGTTCGGACACCCACCGCATATTTGCCACGGGGCGCTAGTTCAGGAGCGTTGGGTAAAGCATCGCCCACGATAAAATTGGGTGAAGGCAATTGGGCCCACAATGGATTTAGACAGCAAAAGCCGATCAATAGCAAAAAAGCAATGGATTTTATCTTAGATGAATTGTTCATTTAATTGAGTTTTTTTGTTTAATTAATCTTGCTTAAATTGTTGTGGATGCTCTTCGTCAAAATTGGTTAAGTCTTGGTAAAACTTGGCTACACGCAGAATCGTTCCTTCGTCGTAAAGCTTCCCTACAAAAGAAATGCCCGTAGGAAGTTTTGTTTTTGAATCAAATCCATTGGGTACACAAACTACCGGATGTCCGGTTAAATTCGTGATGGCAGACTGATTTCCACCACCCCGGGAAGGACAAATAATCGCGTCAAATTGAGACACCACAGCATTCACTTTTTGCATTAATAAATAACGATGTCTTTGAGCATTAATATATTCCACAGCGGGTACAAATCGGGAAGTCCGAAACTGGTTAGGCCAGTCCGATTTTGTTTGTCGGGTCAATAAATCATCCACATTATTTCGGGTTAATTCGTCAAATTGAGCTCCACATTCAGCACCAATCACCACGTCCATGATGTTAAAAGGATAGGCCGTTGAATCTGGAAAGTCGACAGGAATGAGTTGGACCCCCTGCTTTTTCAGCAAAGAAATAACCTTCCATTCATTCCTGGTCGTATCCTTAATTTTATCAAAATAGTTTTTGGCATATCCGATTTTCATCCCTTTTAACGAACGGTTGGCATCATAATTAAATGGCCGATTGACCGCGGCTAAATCTTGGCCATCGGTTCCATGAATAAAACTAAAAACAATGGCCGCATCATTTGCGGAGCGGCAAATAGGGCCAATTTTATCTAAGCTATAACTTAAAGCCATAGCACCCGAACGACTCACACTCCCGAAGGTCGGCCTCAAACCCGTTGCTCCACAAGTAGTAGAAGGTGAAACAATGCTTCCCCAAGTTTCTGTTCCAATTGCAAAAGGAACTAAACCAGCCACTGTGGCTGATGCGGAACCGGCCGATGAGCCTGATGAACCATAGGATAAATTCCATGGATTTTTTGTTCTTCCTCCGTACCAATAATCGCCCATCGCCAAAGCCCCCAAAGAAAATTTCGCGACTAATACAGCTCCTGCATCACGAAGTCTTTGGTATACATAAGCATCCTCCTCGATCCGCTGATCTTTATAAGGCGCCGCACCCCATGTAGTTTTTGTTCCTTTGATCGCAAACAAATCCTTTAATCCATAGGGAATTCCATGAAGCAAACCGCGGTATTTACCTGCCGCGATTTCACGGTCGGCCTGCCTAGCTTGCTTGAACGCGATCTCCTCTTGCAAACTAACGACACATTGCAAAGCATCCCCGTGTTTCTGAATGCGTTCAATAAAAAAGCGCGTTAAATCGAGCGATGTAATTTGTTTCGATTTGATCAAATAAGCTAATTGGTCAATCGAATAAAATGCCAAATCAGATTTATTTGCAGGCAATTTAGCTATGGATTTAGGCCAAATAATCGGTCTTTGTTTTTGGTCAAATTTCATTCCCGGCAGCGCAGGATTTTGCCAAAGACTTAAAGGGACATTATTATTTAAGCTTAATTTATGCATCGCCTTGTAATTGGCTAAATTATCAAGGACGTCAGAATAGAGTGTATCTAACTCTTGGCTTGTAAACTCAAGGTCAAAAACCCGTGCGGTCCCTTGAAGATCTGATTTTGTTTGAGCTAAGGCAGGAAGGCAATAAAGCATCAAAAACAGGATTTTTTTCATGTTAAAAAAATAGTTTGTGCAATGATTATAAAAATCAAGGAAGACTTTCGCCTTCCTTGATAAATTAAAAAAATAAAAATGTGACTTACATCGTGCAACTCATATCCGCTCCACAGCATTGAGGTGATTTGATTTTACCTTCGCATGAGCGGCAAATAGAAATTTGAACTTGATTCCCATCAGGTAAAGTCAACATATCATTTTCTAAAGGTTGATCACATTTTGCACAAGAAGCATTTACTGCCATTCCACAAGATTTACATTCGTACGTAGCCATAGTATATTTTTTTAAAAATGATTGACAATGAGTAGCCCATTTGTTGGGGCAAAACTTAATCTTTAAAATTAGCAAATAATTTATTTAAAAAATACTCCTCATTTTAAATAATGTATAAACTTTTAAAATGCTTGAATATTTCTGGATTTTAATACTTTTGATTCATTAAATGTCTACCCCCATGAAGTTTAAAGCAAGCATCTTGCTCTTATTTATAGCCCAAATTGCCTTAGCCCAAACAAAATTAGTTTTACTAGGAACAGGTACACCCTTCGCAAATCCTGATCGGTCGGGGCCAGCCTTAGCCATCGTGGTCAATGGGCAAAGCTATGTGGTAGACGCCGGACCCGGGGTTGTCAGAAGAGCTAGTTCAGCTTTTGCTAAGGGTGTTAATGGTTTGGACGCGTACCAACTAAAACGTCTGTTTATCACACATTTACATTCAGATCATACGGCTGGCCTGACGGATTTCATCTTGACTCCAGCGGTTTTAGATCGAAATGCACCCTTGGAAATCTATGGACCCAAAGGCATAAAAAACATGGTAAACCATTTCATGAAAGCATTTAAA
>Ga0304730_1002396_pt1 | contig 13399 bp, 13 predicted proteins | sample M_130628_MF_Meta_FD_190474 | JGI IMG/M metagenome (GOLD analysis project Ga0304730, IMG submission 190474) | Freshwater microbial communities from Lake Montjoie, Canada to study carbon cycling - M_130628_MF_MetaG (v2) (version 2) | ecosystem: Environmental > Aquatic > Freshwater > Lake | place...
GGTTCGGCTCGAAACATTGTTGAAACGAGTGGCGTGTGAAGATGTGGTTGCGTAATCACACAGGAGTTCACGCCATGAAACACACTTCAACACGCTCATTGATCGCAGGTTTGGGGTTCACGCTCGTCGCAGCAAGCGCCTTGGCGCAAACGGGTGGGGCGCAGTCTGCGCCAACCACAACCGCACAACCACCGTCTGCTGTTCAGACGACTCCCGCTGCGCCGATACCTGGTATGAGTCCAGGTTCTGGCATGGCTCCAAACCCAGACATGCGTTCACAAATGCCACAAGGTGCTGGCCCACATGGCAGTATGCATCGTCAACATCAGGCTGCAGCTAAAGGTGGTGGCGAGAGCCCAATGGGGCAAATCCCACAAGCGGTCATTGATCAACTCGCCTTAACGCCAGCCCAACAGTCGCAGTTTGATACAGCGCAGGCTGCGCGCAAAGAGTTACAGGCCACCAAGCAATCGCTGCGCGCTCAGCAGCGTAAAACGATGGACGAGCAGTTGACAAAAGACATCGTTGATCCACGAGCTGTCATGGCTCAGCAAAAGACAATGCGCACCACGATGGAAGCCAAAATGGAAGTCGTGCAGCAAAAGTGGCTCGTTTTCTGGGATGGCTTGTCAACGCCACAAAAAACGACGCTTTCAAACTATATGAAGTCTAAGCACGCTGCACACACGCAGAAAAAACCTGCGGCTGCGAAGGGTTAACGCTACAAGAAAGCCCGCTTCGTGCTGAGACCGATCGTCAGTGATTGCTCTCGTGCCCGAAGTAGGCTTGCTCTAAGCGTTGCGGCAAGTTTGGTTCGCTTGTCTGCGCCTCAAGTACGATTCGCCCTTGAACGAGCGCATACATCCGATCAGAGGCTGCGAGCGCTTTTTCCATCAACTGCTCAACCAGTAAAACGGCGGTCCCTTGTTTGCGCAGTTGCGCGACAACGTTCAAGACGCGATCGACCAAGACGGGTGACAGACCAGCTGAAGGCTCGTCTAGCATCAGTAAACGTGGACGCCTGACAAGGCCTTGCGCCACGGCCAGCATTTGTTGCTGCCCACCACTCAGCGCGCCGCCCCGTTCGTGACGCTTGGCGGCGATCTCTGGAAAATAAGTCAGGGCTTCATCCACGCGGGCAGCGCGTTCACCACGTGGCAAGTCGTAGCCGGCAAGTAATAGATTATCGTTGACTGAAATTTGCGTGAAGACACGATGGCCTTCGATCACATGGATTAGGCCAGCCGTTGCTGCTTGCCTAGGCGTGACTTGTTTAAAAGGCTTGCCATCAAACGTGACCGAACCTGCCGTAACGGGCAGCAGCCCTGACAGAGCGCACAGCAGCGTCGACTTGCCCGCACCATTAGGCCCTAACAAACAAACGACTTCGCCCGCCGCAATGTGTAGATCAACGCCATGTAAGACTTGAATCTTGCCATGCCCTGATACAAGCTTTTCAACAGAGAGGAGGGGTTGTTGTTTCATATCAGCCGCCGAGGTAAGCATTGACGACCTCCTTGTGTGCCCTTATTTCGTCGGGAGTGCCCGCCGCTAAAATTTTTCCTAGGTTTAACACGGTGACGTCGTCGCAGATTGCAAAGATAAGGTCGACATGGTGTTCGACGAGTAAGACACCTGTGCCGCAGGCACTGATGGCTTGTATCAAGGCGCCGAGTTTGTTGATTTCATCACTCGATAAGCCAGCAGCAGGCTCATCAAGCATTAAGAAATCGGGCGCAATCATCAACGCTCGTGCAATTTCGATAAAACGCAATTCACTATGTTGCAGGCGATCGGTTCGGATGTGTGCTAACGAGCCTAAGCCGACGACAGCCAACAAGGCGAGAGCCCTATCCTTGAGCGCCTTGCGCTCGGCTTTCTCTTTCGGCATGGCAAGAAGTGCTTCAAGAAAGTTAGCCTTGCCTTTTGTGGCGCCGCCAATCATTACGTTCTCAAGCACCGAGATCTCACCGACAATACGCGGGGTTTGGAACGTTCTGGCGATACCACGGCTTGCGCGTAAATGCGGCAGACCGGCCGGCAAGGCCGTTTGCCCAAAGGTCATTGTGCCCTGATTGGGGCTGTAATAGCCAGAGATGACATTGAGGGTCGTAGTTTTGCCGCTGCCGTTCGGTCCGATCAGACCATGGATCTTGCCAGGCTTGACCTCTAACGTGACACCATCGATGGCGCGCACACTTCCGAACGTCAGTACGATATCCTGTAGCGTGAGACTATTATTACTTGAGCGATTGTGTGGATTCAAAGCAGCGAGCATTTGTGTTTCTGGCGCGACAGTACGGTGCTTGGCCAAAGGTCTGCGGTTGTTGAAATCCAGCAACACTGCGATCCCGCCAGGCATTGCCAGCACAATGACGAGCAGCAAGAACGCATATAAAAATGTTGACCATGCTGCCAGTGGTGCTGCAATCTCAGGCAAAATCACCAGAATGATTGTGCCAATCATCGGGCCATAAATCGAACCACGGCCACCAATCAGAATCGAGATAAAAAATAGTAGAGATAGTTCAAAGGTGAAGGCGTCGGGCGTGACATACGTTTGCAAACCTGCAAATAAGCCACCTGAAAAAGCCGCTAGAGCGCCTGCCAAAACAAAAACAGGAATCAGCAGATGGCTTTTTGAAATGCCACAAGCCTCAGCGGCCACCTCGGCATCGCGTACTGCGATTAATCCGCTGCCAAAACGACTGCGCGCGATATTGGCGGTGAGCCATGTGCAGACAGCAGCTAGCCCTAAACACAAGTAGTAAAAGCCTAGATTGTCATCAAAGGGTGCTGGCATTTCTGGGCCAGGTATGCCAATGCCCCCGCCCGTGACGCTTTGCCAAGCAAGCGCAATTTGTGTCACGATCGTTGCGAAACCAAGCGTGGTCATTGCGAAATAAAAGGTACGAAGCCGCAAGGCGGGTAAGCCAACGATGACGCCAAAGATCGCACCCATCACAGAGGCAATAGGCAAAGCAAGCCATACTGAGATGGGATCGATTACTTTTCCGGCTGTTAAAACGCTTGTTGTGTAAGCACCAATCGTGAGCAAGGCGACATAACCGATCGCGAGTTGCCCAGCAAAGCCAACTACGAGGTTTAAGCCAGAGATCAACACCCAATAGATGGCGGCGCGTGTACCGATCGATACCCAGTAGTCATTGCTGACGAAGGGCAGGCCGACCGCAAGCACAATAGCGGCCAGAAGCCAAAAGACTTGCATACGGACGGATTGCTGCTTCGCCAATATTGAAACCTGCGCGCTGATCGCAACTTCTGCGCTATTCGCTGTTGTCTGAGTGCTCATTACACTCTCCTTGCGACAGCAGAGCCAAACAGACCTTGCGGGGCGGCGAGCAAGACAACAATAAATAGTGTGAAGACCGCAACCGAGGCAAAGATTCCGCCGACTAGAAAATTAGCCGCTTGTTGAAACAAGCCTAAAATTAGGCCACCAATCACGGCGCCGCGGTTATTACCCAAGCCGCCCAGTGCGACTGGTACGAAGCCATAAAAATTTAATAAGGCGCCGTTCGCAAAGAACGCCAGCAATAGCTCACCGCCAGAAAAGCCAGCGATACCACCTACAACTGCCGCGAGCATGTAACTTGCAACACGCAGATTTCGTTCGGGCAGACCCAAGGCTTGGGCCGCGAAGTTATCTTCTGCAACAGCGACAAAGGCGCGTCCGACGAGCGTGCGACGGTATAAGAATTCAAGACCAATAATTGTGAGTGCGCAGGCAACAACGGGGATCCAGAATTTTTCATCCCAAACGCCTTCTCCCCACCCAACCAATTTTGGAAATGGTCTGGGTTCGGTACCCCATTCAATTGCGGTGACTTGCTGAATCATCAAGGCAAGTGCGAGTGTTGAAAGCACATACAAGTGCTGCTCAAGGCTCTTTAACACAGGCCTGACGGCAACGAGCTCTGTGATGTAGCCCAATATGGCGCAGCAGACCAAGGTAGCCAAAAAACCAACAATAATAGGCAGTCCAAGCTTCAAGATAAAGTATGAGCCAAACACACCGCCAAGCATCCCAAGCTGCCCCGCGGTGAAACTCATCACCCGTGATGTTGAGTACATGGTGTTATAGGTAATACCAACGAGCGCGTAAATCGCGCCCGCCGCCAAGCCGGCGGCGAGAATCGATGCAAACATGTGTGCTTCCTGAAGGTTCGACTGACTTAGTAACCAGGTGCGAGTGCGAAGGTTCCGTTTTTCGCAGACCGTGCCTCTGACATGACGATTTCAGATGTTGAGTAGCCGTTGTGTTGGTCAAGAGAGTAGTTATAGGTACCAAAGTGCCCAGAGTACCCTTTGATTGAATTCCAGTACGCAACGATCCCTTCAGGCTTAGTTGACCCGCTCGTCCCAACTGCTTTGGCGATCAAATCAATTGCATCGGCGCCGCAGGCGACCCACCACAGCAAGGTGTCGTCTAGCTTGACCTTGGCTTTAAGTAGGTTAGCAACAAAGGCTTGTGTTGCTGGGGGTAAGTTACCCGTAGCATCATAGCTACAACTCTTGTAGCCAACCGCATAGACCTTTGCCCAGTTATCTGGCTTGTCGAGCAGCGGGGCAATTTCGCCTGAAGAGACGGATGGATGACCGACAAAGGACACGTCCCAATTCATTTTTGCGCGAGTATTGAACATGCGCGAATACATACCGGTGCTCACACTCCAGACGACAATCACTTCAGCGCCGCTGTTTTTGGCTCGTAACATGTCAGGCGTTAGATCAGACTGCGTTGAGTCAATATTGGCTTGATACGTGACCGTAGCCCCCTCTCTTTTAAATGCTGCAACCGAGGCATTGACGGCGCTCACGCCATAGCCGGTTGTGTCGCCAATCACCGCAATCTTTTTGAGCTTTAAGATGTTTAGGCAGTAGTGGCGCACCGCATCGTCCCATTGCGTATTTGAGGGCGTAATGCGAAAGGCGTTAGGATATTTTTTGGTATCGATTAAGGTGTCGATGACGCAAGGATGAATATTGGGCATTTTGGCTTTCGCCATGATGGGGGTCACGGCCAACGATTCGCCAGAGTTGGTTGGCCCCCAGATTGCGTGAACTCGCGCTTGGCTAATGAGTTCTTGCGTGGCGTTTACAGCTTTGGTTGGGTCGCCTTGCGTGTCGCGCGTGATGATTTCAATTTTTCTGCCACCCACTCCGCCGGCCGCGTTGATTGCGTTTGCGGCAAAATGAACGCCGCGATCAAATCCTGCCGCAGGTGCCGAGCTTGGGCCTGTCATCGCGACGAGCCAGCCGATTTTTATATTTTCAGTTTGTGCTAAGGCGATTCGAGGAAGAGACGAGGCTAAACCCATTGCGCCAACGCTCGCTACGAAATCTCTACGAGAAATACTCATTTGTCTTATCCTTTATATTTATTATTTAGACAGCTATTTGGTTCCCGTCTATGTGCGGGACGCCTGAAACGAGTATATCTATCGAATCTGTAAAAGACAACACTGCATTTGATCTATTCTTTTTGACAGTTGAATGAAGGTGATCGCAATTGCCGCAGTGCAACGAAACACTAAGCGATCGTTGCCCACGGTGATTGGTTTGTCTAAAGGCCGACCTATGGATCGCGAACTATATTAGTTCGCGATCGCACGTCAAACGCCAAATCCTTAAGCGCGCGCCTTGGCTGCTGCGACGGTGTCTGCCCAGTCAGGTACGTCGACACCCGCCGCTGCGATTTCCATTGACACCATCGTGTAGTAACCGACAACGCAGACTAGATCAGAGTATTGCTGATCGCTCAGTAGTGTTTTCGCGCGCTGAAAGGCGGCTGTGCTGACGCGCTTGGTCGTCAGCAGTTCGGTGACGAAGTCGTAAACGATATCTTCATCAGCCTGCAGCCCTGCAGGTTTACCGCCGCGCGGTAACGCTTCGACCACTGCAGGTGACACGCCGTCTCTGACAGCCCACTTGCTGTGTAAGCCCCATTCGAATTGAGACTCCATGTGGCGCGCGGTAAGCAAAATCGCAAATTCATTTAAGCGTGCGGGTAGTGAAGATTCATTGCGAAAATAATTACTAACGGGCGTAACTACCGCGGCAAATTTAGGCGAGCGCAAGGTCATCCAGTGATGTTTGGGCAAGTCAGTTAATTGTGCTTGCCATCCTGAGCGATAGAGCTTCATCACCGCTTGTTGTTCGGGCGTGAGGTCCTCGGTTGCGATGGGGGTAAAGCGCACAGGTTCAAGCGGAGCGGTCGACATGGAAGTTTCCTTTAGAGAGACAGGCTAAGATACAGAAATAACGAAGTGCCTGATAACAAGCAATGGGTAACGGGCATCAAACAAAAGACATCAAACAAAATATATTAACGATGGGTGAAATACTAGCCCAGAACAACAAGGAGCACATATGGTTATCACCGACGCACAGGTTCACCTCTGGGAGGCTCATCGCCCTGATCGCCCTTGGATGCCAGAAGATGTTGGGCACACCGTGATCATCGCTGGAGAGGGCGCGCGACCACACCGCGAAAAGCCTTTCGAAGCAGCAGAAATGACTGAGTTGATGGACGCAACAGGTGTGTCGCGTGCGATCATCGTGCCGCCATCCATGGTTGGAAGTAAAAATTTGACTGCTCTTGAAGCGGTACAAAATTACCCTGGTCGTTACGGCATCATGGGGCGCTTTGATCCCGAAGATCCAAACGCGCGTGGTTTGCTTGAAACCTGGCTCATGCAACCAGGCATGCTTGGTATTCGCATGACGTTCCATAAAGCCAAGTGGTCACGCTGGCTCGCCGATAGTTCACTCGATTGGTTTTGGGCGGGTTGTGAGCGTCTTGGGATTCCGGTCATGGTGCTGATGTCTGAGCAACTTGATGTGTTGGATCGACTTGCAACGCGTTATCCAGATTTGAAACTTATTTTGGATCATATGGGTCGCAAAAGCGCCTTACGTGATGATGCCTGTTTTGCCGACCTCGACATTATGCTCAAACTGGCTCGGCATAAAAATCTGTCAGTGAAGGTGACGTCTGCGCCTGGCTACAGCACGCACCCGTATCCTTTTAAAAACATTCAGCCCTATTTGCAGCGCATCATTGAAGGATTTGGGCCAGAGCGCTCGATGTGGGGTTCGGATGTCTCGCGACTACCTTGCACCTATGCGCAGTGCGTAAGCCTGTTCACCGAAGAGATGAGCTTTTTAAAAGGAAAAGATCTCGAGATGGTGATGGGCGGGGCCTTAGCGAAAGTGCTGAATTGGCCCGCCACCTAAACACTACAACCAAGTCTTTGCGCGCGAAGATACGCCACCGTCAATCGTAATAATTGTGCCGGTGGTGTAGCCCGACAAGTCAGAGGCCAAAAACGCAACCGCGTTTGCGATCTCTTCGACTTTGCCGGTACGGCCAAACGGCATTGAGGCAACGAGTTGCTTCCATTTTTCAGCATCGCCCAACGTTAACTCGGCGCGTTTGCGTAAAAAATTATAAAGACGCTCGGTCAACACCGGGCCTGGGTTTAAACCTACGACGCGAATATTATGCTCAGGGCTGACAGAACCCAGTGAACGGGTGAGCGCCATTAGCGCAGCACAACCCGAGGTGCCCGCCAGATACGTTGAGGTTAAGTTTTCACCGGCGTGGCCAATCACGTTCACGATGACGCCGGGTATCTTGAGAGGCTTCCAAACCTGAAAGGCCAAGCGGGTCATGTTGATGTAGCCAAAAACTTTTAGATCCCAACCATCGCGCCAGCTTTGATCATCAAAGTCTTCGATCGATCCTAGCGGCACGGCCCCTGCGTTGTTGACCAAAATATCCGTGGTCGCAAGTCGGGTTCTTAATAACTCGACATTGGCCGGCTTGGTCAGGTCTAGTGCAGTGAAAGACACCTCGACGTTAGACACCTTTTTGATTTCGTCAACAGCTGCTTCTAAGTCACCGGCAGAGCGCGAAACGAGATGAACTGCACAGCCCTCAAGTGCGAGTGCTTTGGCCGCGCCAAATCCTAAGCCTTTCGAACCACCCGTGATTAAGGCACGTTTGCCTGCGAGATGAAGATCCATACTGCCTCCTGAAGTTGCTGTCTCTAGCGCTAGGCGCTTTCTCTTTGATGATTGTTGATAATCTTACCCGAGATGTTGTGGTAAGCGCGACGATACGAATCATTTTGCATTGCGCAAAGCCAGCGCCTAGTGTAAAAAAGCTTTGTGGTGGTAGCGCGAGATTGCTGAGTAGAGATATCTAGCCTTCGCAAATTGATTGATGTCGTGACTGAAAAGAAAAATATGAGACAAAAACTACTGTTATGCCTGACCGCGGCGACATTGTTGCTTACCCAAAATGTGAGCGCGCAAGGTCAGTCTTATCCCAACAAGCCGATTCGAATGATTGTCGGCTTTGCGCCCGGTGGCTCTGCAGATATTTCAGCAAGAATTTTTGCTGAAGCGATGACGAGAGAGCTCAAAGAGACGGTCGTTGTCGAGAACAAAGGAGGTGCCGGTGGCAATATTGCTGCGGCAGAAGTTGCGCGTGCCGAGCCCGACGGCTACACAATTTTTTATGCGACTTCCGCAATTGTTTTAGGCCCCCTCTTGTACGAAAGTGTGAAGTACGATCCCTTTGTGGATTTTTCGCCCGTGATGTTGACGGCGACGAATCCTTTGGTGTTTTTAACGACGCCAAGTTTGGCGCCACGTTCGCTGAAAGAGTTTGTGGCGTATGCAAAAGCTCAAGGCAATATGAACTATGGCTCAAGCGGCGCGGGCACGATGACTCACTTGCCCGCTGCGGCCTTTGCACGAGAGTTTGGTTTAGAGTCTAGCCACATCGCCTACAAGGGCGAATCTCCAGCGCTGATCGATGTCGCCAGTGGTCGTACGCAGTTCATGATATCTACCTTAAGCGCAGCGGTAGCGATGTTGTCTGATGCGCGAGTGCGTGCCTTGGCGATTGCGGCGACGCAGCGCAGCCCATTGTTTCCGGATGTGCCCACTTTTAATGAGGCGCTGGGCACGACGGACTGGGTGATGGGCGCTTGGCAAGGCGTGGTCGTGCCCAAAGGCGTTGCCCCCGAGATCATCAAAAAGTTGAGTGGTGTGCTGGCGACTGTGTTGCAAGAGCCTGCGCTCAAAACCAAACTCGCTCCGCAAGGTACCGTGCTTTTAGGGGGTACGCCTGCGCAGTTCACTCAATACATGAAAGAAGAGCAAGTTCGCTGGAAAAAAATCATTACCGAGAGTGGCGCCAAGGTCGAATAGCTTATTTCAAATCCGAGAGTGGCGCGAAAGTTGAGTAGCTTATTTCATACCGATTTTGTTTTCTCGGATTAATTTCTCTAACGGCTTGGCCTCATCGACTAACATTTTTTCAAACGCTGCTGTCGTCATTGGGGTGGGGGGTATCGCTTCGTTGGTGAGCCAGACTTTCATGGCTGGCTCTTGAATGATTTGATTAATCTCTTTGTTTAACCGTGCGACTAAAGCCTCGGGTAGCCCTTTAGGTGCAAAGACGCCAAGCCCATCAATGAGCTTGACCCCAGGCACCGCCCGTTCATTGACAGTGGGCAGATTGGGCAATGTTGGTGAACGCTCGCCGTTTGTCAAAGCGACTGCTCGCGCACGATTGTCATTCACATAGGGCCTTGCAAAGAGCCAAGTCGCGAGCATCACATCAACCCGACCCCCAAGAAAATCCGCCATTGAGGCAGCCCCACCCTTGTAGGGGATATGGACCATATCCAGTTTGCCGAGCGTGTTCATTTGTTCGATTAAGAGATGATACGAGCTGCCAATGCCAACACTTGCGAAACTAATTTTTTGTGGATTCGCGCGTGCGTAGGCCACTAACTCTTCAATTGTTTTATAGGGCAAGTCTGGTCGTACCAGCATCACCACCGTCATTGGCCCGACAGCGGCCACGGGCGTCAGTTTATGTTGCGCCTCGGTGACTGAGTCGATCATGATGTTGCCGTACGAGGTGAACAGAATGGTCGCGCCATTAGGCTGAGCGTTTGACACATAGGCGGCCCCCAAGTTTGCACCAGCACCTGCCTTGTTTTCAATAACAACAGGTACGCCCAAGGCAATGCCAAGTTGATTGCCAAGTCGACGGCCAACCGTATCAGTGATCGCGCCAGGAGGGTAGGGCACAACCAGAGTCACCTGCTTGGTCGGCCACGCGGGTTCGTTTGCAGCCCAAGAGGTTGGCACGAGACAAGCTTGGATAAAGACTAATACAAATGCGAGTTGGAGGCGTACGATCAAAGCGTGAAGCATGATTAACTCCTAAGGCCTAGCCACTTTTTAAATTGTTTAAATTTTGTTCGGATGATCGACCAGAGCAAGGCGTTTGCAGACAAAGCTTCGTTGGCTTGTTCAGGCGCCGAGCTCGAGACTGCGGTTGCTGCACTGCCTTGGTCAGCCGTATTTGCGCTGACGGCGCTTTCGCTGGCGGTCGCTGCTGTGCTTGGCTGTGGGCCGCCCTCGCTTGTCGGTGCACTTGCCTCTTTGCTAAATTCTTCGGCGCAGCGTTGAGCGAATACATCCATCAACGCCTGCGTGACGGCGATGCCACCCGTGCTGCCGAAATCAGCCAACACACCGCCTAACTCGGCATCCGAGGTCAACGCCACGATGCTGGTTGGCTTGCTCGCAGAGGCATCGTCGCGTACGGTGTACACCACGTTGACCTCTGCGCGTGCGCCAGCCCGCATGTCTGCTGCACCGCGCACGTGAAGCTTGCCTGTTAAAGAGTCAAAGTCGACTGAGGCGGTCACTTTACCTTTGAACTTAATTTTTTTAGGTCCAAAGGCAACTAGCATGCCGCCTAGATAGTTGCCATCGTCGTCGCGTCCATCGATGCTGGCGCCCGGCATGCACTTGACCATTCGCTCGACTTCAGCAAAACGCTCAAGCACTGCAAGGGGCTGACCGGGAACGCGAAACTCTCCTTCGAAGCGCATGCTTAGGCGCCTTTGTTTAGTCGACGTAAGAGCGGCGCGCGATTTTCGCGGCCAAAATGTAGCTTGCCGTACGGATCGCTCATTTCGGAGGGTGATACGCGAGCATCGATGATGAATAAGCCGCCGGCTTTGATACCACGCTCGATGGTGGGCGCGAGTTCAGCTTCAGAGGTGAGTCGTACGCCATCGCCACCGAAGGCTTTTCCGATCGCAGCAAAATCTGCCGACTGCCATTGCGCAAGCGACGGATCAAACCCTTTTGCTTTGAGCTTGTGCACCTCAGCACCGTAGCCTGCGTCGTTCCAAATAATCAGTACCAGTTGAATCTTGTGTCGTGTGACCGTGTAGAGTTCTTGCAAGTTCATCATGACACTTCCGTCGCCTTCCATCGCAACGTGCGCACGCCCGGGGTGCCCGACACTTACACCGATTGAAAGAGGTAGCGCTTGGCCCACGGCACCAAAGTGATGCGAGAAGTGAACTAAAGCACCATCAGGTAAGGCGGTGTACATCGCCGGAAACGAAAAATAATGCGCGGCACCGATGGTGAGCACAACATCTTTAGGCAAACCTTGCGATAGATTCTTTGCGAGTAGACGTGGATCCAGACCATCGGTTGGCTTGGTAAAGACGGCGACTGGTGAGTTCAAAATGTCGCGCGTCGCTGCGGTACGAAAACCTTCTTTTTGTACCTTGCGGGCCTCAAGCAGCCTGCTTAAGGCAGCCGCGGTTTTCTTGGCATCACCACAGACGTACAGACCAGGGATCACGCCAATCTCATCTGGGGCTGCCTTGATGTCGATGCGTGCGACCTCGGCTGAAGGGAACATAAGACCGCCCTCAGCGGTGTAGTAACCCAACTCAGCGCCCAGCGCCAACACAAAGTCTGACTCGGCAAACAGGTGCTCGGCAGGTGCCGATGCGAAGGTGCCTGAAATACCCAAGTTGTATTCTTCGCCAAGAAACAGATCCTTGGCTTGCAGTGAGGTACCGACTAACGCACCAAGTTGCCCGGCGAGTTTAAGAATCTCGGGTTTCGCATTCGCACGTTGTGCGCCAAGGCCCGCAATAATCACAGGACGTTCGGCAGCGATCAGCTTCTCTAAGAGTGGTTGCAGAGATTCGTCGCTCGGGGCGCCAATCGGCGCAGGCAAGAAATTGGTCGAGGGCCGGTAGTCAAAATCCCAGTCAAAAGACTGCTCTTGCAGCGCCATATCCAAGTTGAGCACAACAGGGATGCGATGCACGCGCGCGGCATAAAACGCCTCGGCCATTTCGTCGGCTAAGTTATCGGCGCTGCTGATATCGTGAAACCGAGCACCACAGGCCTCAACAAAGCGCCGTTGATCCATGGATTGAATATTGTTTTTTGCACCTGCAGCAATTTGCCCAGTAATTAAGACCATCTGCGAGCGATTGCGCACGGCGATGCTCAGCGAGGTGCCAACTTGAGTCAGGCCAGGGCCACAGGTGATGGTGCACAAGCCGACTTGGCCCGTCGTGCGCGAGTAGCCATCCGCCATCGAGACGGCACCAGCCTCATTAAAAGAAGAGACGATATCGATTTTGCCCTGACGCCCTAAAGCGCCCCACAGCGACATATTGCCATCGCCCATTAGGCCAAAGAGTGTTTTGCAACCTTCAGCAACCAAACCAACCGTGACGGCTTCATAGACTTTCATGTGTGTCTCCTAGGTGACGCACCGCGGGTGGGTGCTTTGTATTTTTACCTATCATAGCAAGTAGATCTCTAGAAAAAACAATTAAATGCTTGTAGCATGGGCTCCAAGACCATAAACAATCTCGGAGACAGCAATGACTAAGAGTCGATATTTCATTAAAGAAGCAGATGTCACCCCCTATAGCCCTGCTAATCATGGTGACACTGTCAACCGTCGTTTAATCGGGCCTGAGACCGTGGGGGCTAAGCATCTCGAGGTGTTGTTAGGCGTGGTGGGCGGCAAGCTTGCCGGTGATGGCGGCGGCGCGTTACCGCATCGTCATCCCGGAATTGAGCAGGTTTGCTACATGCTGTCGGGTCGCGCGCGCGCTGAAGTGGGAGGTGAAACGTGTGAACTAGGCCCAGGGGATTCGTGTTTTTTTCCAGCGAACGAAGTGCATGCGTTTACGCGCATTAGCGAAGAACCTGTGCGTGTATTGGTGATTTATTCGCCGCCCTACGGAGAGTCAAAAGAAAAGGGTATCGCCGCATGACACGCCTGAGCGCTAGGCTGGCGGCTTTATTTTGTTTGATCGCTGGCACGATGGCGCCAGCCCACGCGCAGTGGGTACCAATCAAACCGATCAAAATGATTGTGCCCTACGCACCTGGCGGTGCTGCTGATTTAACAGCCCGACTCATGGCTGAACAACTCGCGCTTGCCGTAGGCCAACCCTTCATTGTTGAGAATCGGGCGGGTGGCGGAGGCGTGATTGGCGCAGACCTGTTG
>Ga0304730_1002397_pt1 | contig 13394 bp, 32 predicted proteins | sample M_130628_MF_Meta_FD_190474 | JGI IMG/M metagenome (GOLD analysis project Ga0304730, IMG submission 190474) | Freshwater microbial communities from Lake Montjoie, Canada to study carbon cycling - M_130628_MF_MetaG (v2) (version 2) | ecosystem: Environmental > Aquatic > Freshwater > Lake | place...
ATACCATTGTTTGAACCATATAAATAATTGGTGTCATACTAATCGTTTTTAAATAGGTCATCAAATAATCCAGCTTCAACTCTTTTACCAAATGCTAATCCTAATAACTCATTCTGCATTTCAATATTCTTTTGTTGCTTTTGGACTTCAGCTTTGAATCGTTCCGGCGTTAGTTCACTCAATTCAATTATATCAAAGTGCTGAGTAGGTATTGTGAATATTTGATATCCTTTATTTGTTGTACGAATATTAATTCCGTCCTTAATCCATTCTGCGAATTCAATCATTAGTCTATAATTGAAATTGAATTGATTGTATCCATTGGACGAATAGCATCAATCACATCTATACCTTCAATAACTTTACCGAAGCAAGTGTGATTCCTATCTAAGTGTGCCGTTCCTGCTCTACTATGACAAATAAAGAATTGAGAACCTCCAGTGTTTCTACCGGCATGTGCCATACTTAACACACCTCTATCGTGAAATTGTTTTGGTGCTGATACTTCACATTGAATTGTGTAACCTGGCCCACCACTACCATTTCGGTTTGGGCATCCACCCTGAATTACAAAGTTTGGTAATACTCTATGAAAATTTAATCCATCATAAAATCCCTCACCAATTAATTTCTTAAAGTTATTAACGGTTATTGGCGTTTCGTTATCGTATAGCTCTGCTATCATAACTCCCTTTGCTGTATCTATTTTTACTTTTGTTGCCATTATGCTTTTGGTTTCTTTTTGTATTTTCTTTTTGGTTTTGTTTCTGCTGGTAGTGTAACTAATCCTTTACTAAGGATTTCTTTACTATATTGCTCAGTACTAATTTTAATATCCTCTTTAGCAATTTGTGCCATTTTCTTTTTACCTTCCTTTGATACTCTACTCATTGGAATTGTTGCCAATGGGTCATTATCACTACCAAAGTTCGTATCAATTGTAGTTATCTTTGTAGTTCGTACATTGATTGATTCATCCGGCTTTGGGAATTCACTATTCTCAGCTGCTTTCAATAGGGCTTCTACAATTTGTTCATTCAACTTTTTTGTTGTAACATTTGTAGGTAATTCCGAAGTAGTGTTTTCAATTGGTTTAATACCTGCTAACTTTTGAAATGTATCCTTATCAAATCCATCTTCGTTTTGTGTTGGTTTGTTTTTCTTTTTTTGAACATCGTATATTAGTTTACCAACGAACCCTAATACAGCTAATGCTAAAATTGTAATTAGTACCATATTGTTTTGTTTTTATTTTATAATCATTAATAGTTCTTGCTCTCTAAATAATAGATAATCTTCGTCACCCAACTTTACTTTTTGTGCCGAACCTGCAAATGGCATCATAACCTTATCCCCAACTTGAACTGTCATTGGAATTTTAACTCCATCATTTGTGTATATACCTTCACCAACCGAAACCACCGTTCCGATTTTGGTATCACGACTTTCTGCCGTTTCTGGAATGATAATCCCACCTGCTGTTTTTGTAACTTCCTTTTCAGTTTGAATCAATACTCTGTCTGCTAAAGGTTTTGCTAATTGAAATGTTTCTTTTGCCATAATTTATTTTTCTATTGTTAATTTGTAATTCCATTTAAACCAAGCCATTTCAAATGTAATAGCTTTTGTTTTTACTCCAATTTTATTTATCCAATCTTTTGTATAATATAATCGAATGTATGGTAATATTTCATACCTAATATATACTTTTTGTACTATTAATTTATTTATTAGTTTCATAATATTAATCAATCGGTTCTAATAGTTTCCAATTTAATGCACATCTAACAAATGATATACCATAATTTTTGTTTGGTGTTATGTTCACTTCAATTAATGAATTCTCATTTTTCCAAATAAATGAATACACCAATGATTGACCCCACACCATAACTTTTTCGTATATAATATCTCCTTTAAATTGTTTTAAAAAATTTTCAATATCATAATCGATACCACTCAAAGCTTCATCATATGGATGAAATTGACCTTTCAGATATTTTCTATTTTGAAAAAAATTAATAATTGTTTTTTCAAAATGTAGTTTGTTATCCATTTAATCTTTTAATTATACAGTCATCGTACCTACAATCGTAGTATTCCTCTTTGTTATCAGGGTTTATTATTAATAATCTTGCTCCAGTCATTTTTAATATTGCCGGTTGATATGTTAATGTATTTGGTAATAGCTCTCCATTCAGATATTCTTTTATATGAATCTTAGAGTTATCAAATCTAATTATTTCAATGTGCTTATTACTCATTTGATTATTTTTATATCCTATTCTAAATGTTTCCCCTAATTCTCTTTGAGCTAAACTCATTACTTTTTAGATTTCTTTTTTGATGTTTGGATTGTAACCATAGCCTCACGTGGTTTCCATAATTCATCAAATGTTTTACCATTCAACTCGTTGGCATCCGATAGTTTAGCAAACATAGATAGGGCTTCTTTTTTACATATTGTTCTAACCCAACCTGTATTCCAAATACCAACTTCAACTTCTGAACCAGTTTCCTCACACACCCCGTATGATTTATTTTCAGCTTCTCTAATCAAATCCCAATTCTTATCAGATGTACCCGTAACATAGAATCGCAACCCACCGAATTTTTCTTTACATTGTGTTACCTTAGTTACCCATGTACCTTTAATGGCATCATTGTATCGTACATTAAGAATCAATTGATATAATAAACCATACCAACCATCACCAACATCAAATCTATATTCATATGGATTTGTTTGTTTGATATAACCAATACTTCGTGTAAACTTTATATGGTTATGCACAAATGCCAATGCTTTATTGTATGTACTTTCCAATACATTGTGCTTATATCCTCTCTCTGCCCATGTGAACATTTCGGGATATAATTCTGCTAGCTTTTCGCTATTACTTTTTGTCATTCTTTTTACGTTTTAATTTTTTTTCCTCAATAGAAAGTTCTTCTGTAGATTCATTAACTACTTCATTCACTTTCACTTTACGAGTTGCGGCTTTCCATTCACTCTTTGGAACGAATTTCCAATATCCGGCTTTTACTTTCTCATTCGCATCAATATCATCCATTCTGCGAACCTCATCCAAATCGTAGCCCTTAGCTACTTTAATACACTTAATACATTTCATAGGTTAATCCTCCGTGTTTAGTTTAATTTATTTTATTTTAATTTTTGTTAATGCATTAATTACATTTACCAAACGATTGATTTCGTTTTCTTTGTTAGCTACAATGGTTGAATATGCTTCGTTGTTCTCTCTAAGGTATTCAACTTTAGCTTCCATCTTTGCCAACTCAATACCTAAATTTTCTTTTGTAGAATGAAAGGTATGTTCGTATTGTGCTAATTGACGATGGCATGCTATTTCAAGCTCAGCTATTTCTTTAAGCCTTTTAAGTTTTTCGTTTTCAATATCCTCATTTAGCTTTTGATATTTTTCTTTACGATACAATTCCAACTCCCTATCAAACAATTGCTTTTCATTATCCAATTGTTCTTGATTGTGATTTTTGTTTTTTCCAAACATATAATTTTTATTTTATTTATACAAATATACGAATAATTCCTGATAGTACCAAATTATATTATCAAATCATCCATTTTAATATTATGCTCATCTAATATTTCGTATATCCTTTCATATACCATATCCAATACTTCATAATTACTAAGGGATTCTCCTTTTAAATCCTTTCCCTCTAATGCATATCCTATTGATTTTTTAGTATTATATCTTATTTCCCATAATGCTAATGCCATATCCAATGATTTTATAGCTCTCATATGTGCCATAGCATCATCCGTATCATTCAAATCGTATTTTAAAATTGCTTCTGCCATATTAGTTTATTTTTTTAGTAATATATTATCAGTTTCAGGCTCTTGATAAAAGTTTGTTGTTAATACCCATCTTTTTTCATTAGAAAGATTAGGTTGAGTACGGTGTTGTAACCAACCCGGAAATATTAAAATATCACCTGAAATTGTTGGTATTTGTTTCCACATCCAAGATTGGTCTTCGTGATTATATCCACATTTATGATATTCCAATGGGTCTTTACATTCAAAATGACCACCACGCTTTGGCATATTCAAATATGCAGCTGCTACAAACATTGTGTTTGGGTGATTATGTACTGTTGTTTGTCCATTTGCCTCATGAACATTTACCCAAGAGTTTCCAATACCATATTTGTAATATTTAGCATATCCACATCTACCAGTAATAATTTCTTTAACCAATGGAGTTAGCCATTGATAAAATGATTTAAATTGTGGAAGTTCATGTGGTTGCCTTGGATTAAATACAGAACTTTTACCTTCTTTAACTAAATAAACTTCTTTTTCTGTAGTATCAATTAAATGTTTACAAATAGGTTTTAAACTTTCCCAATTAAAATCAAAATGCAATTTATGAACAATTGGTTCAAATGCAGATACTGCTTCTATTCTATTACTTATCATATTAATCTATTTTAATTGGGTACTTATTCCATTCAAGCTCAACTTCATCTTTAATTCCGTTAAGTGGTTTTTGTTGTTTACATTTTTGTAGTAATGTATATGCTTCATCAAAGTTATCAAACGATGGAGTATTAGTATCACCCCAACTATCCTCACATTCAACACCTGCCCAATATCCAAATCCTAATAAGTTCTTTCGTTTTTGGACTACATACCAACTTCGTTCTAGTTTACCTACATTGTAATAACTTCGGTTTATTATACGATACGGTCTATCTAATTCGTTTGTTGTGTACTTAATTAATCTTTGTATTCCGATTAAAAAAAGTACGATTGCTAATACTATCATATTAAGGTATTAAATGTCTTACTAATATTGTTAATGATATACAAATCCATATTGTATTGAATAGAATCAATGTAGGTAAATCCTTTCTCATTGATGCCCAAATTAATAATGAAGATGTAAGTAGTGTTAAGAAATGCATATACCATAACTCAATACCAAATATTAAACCCGGCACAATGATTATAGCTTTAGCCATCCATGCACAAAACTCAATTATATTATAATCTGTCCAATAACTTTTAGCTTTGAACATAGTAATTCGTTTCCAAATTCTTTTAACTCCAATTCCTAAATACAAAGCAGTTAGGAATATTATATATGTTATTATGTATTTCATTATTCGTAACTATTTCTATCAATGTTAATCACAAAAGGAAAACGAGGAATACCATCCGGTGTTAAGTTAAAATACTTAATCGTTGCCTGTTTACCTATTAGTTTCTTTTTACTCTTTAGCATCTCAGCCGTTTCATCCCATGTCCCCTTTACATTCGATTTGAACCTTTTACCTTCTCCCGTATTAAATACCATGTAACCAGCAGTTCCGCTACGATTACCCTCGCCTTCCACAATATCCAAAATTTCAAATTCTTCATCTATAAATGATTTATGTTTTAATAAGCTCTTGCTTCTTTTGTTTTCATACGGAGCATCTACTCTTAATATCTGACCTTCATATCCAGCTTCAACTAACAAACCATACTGCTCCATAACTGATTCCTCATTCTCAGCTTTACGAGTGTCCACTAATCTACAATACTTACCCAACTCCAAATACGTTTCAAATAGTATTCCCAAATCATATGCTCTATGTAGGAAGTTTTTCTTTGAGCTTGGTAAATCGTAAATGTGATATTCAATTTGCTTTTTACTTTCAGCCAAATCAGCATCAGTTGGTTTTGTTTTCTTAACCAATGATACGATTGTATTGAAATCATTAGCGAACTTATCAGCGTACAACTCACCATCGAATACCAAATCAGGATTAACTATGAATAAGTTTCTTAATGAATCAATAATGTGTGGTGCTGAAATAATTGCTTTACCATTTCTACTAAACATACCATCCTTTGTAACGATACATCTAATACCATCCAACTTAGCCTGCGAATAGATAGGATATTGAATCTTATCTTTGTAATCCTCCCACTTTGCTGCCAACATCGGTTCAAAGTATTGTGTTTTGTTTATGTGTTTAATGTTTTCAAAGTAACCACTTTCCAATTTCTTTGTTCTCTTAGCTACTGCTTCTTTAAGAGCTTGTTCATTATCAGTAGTACCATTTGCTTTACCTTCATTCTTACCATACACTACAGTCCATGCATTTGTAGTAATTTGGCCACCAACTTGTCCACTATGGGTTCGGTATCTATTATCCGATACTTCGATTGTCCACTCTTGGGTTGCCCCTGTCTTAGTTTTTTTGTAAATTGTTTCTAACTTCATATCTTATTTTTATTTTAGTAATTTAATGCTTTATTAATTAGGGTTACTACATATGTTTTGAAATTCTCTTTGTTTTTAAACTGAACTGAACTCACATAGCTATCCGTAAAGATAGAAGATTGCTCACCTCTTTTATAAACACAAGCTATGTTATGATTATCTTTGTTATCAGCGAATATACCTACCGAATACTCAGCCGGTCTATGATTGTTATACATATCCAATAACTTTACAGCAATATACTCTAACAATTCAGGTTCACTATGTGTTTTTATTACATTAGCTTTCTCAATTGTATATACCATACCATCGGAAGGATATATTTCCTCACCATATACCTTATCAAAATTTTGTATTTCTTTTATCATAACTTTTTTGTTTATACCATTGGAAAACCAGCGGCTGAATTTGTTGTTGATTTTTTCCAAGGTGGATTAGCTGCGAGAGCATCAATTGATGAACCCATAGGACGTTTAATAACTACCGAACTACCACTAGCTGCCGTAGCGAACCTACCATAACTTTTTACTGAATTAGATGGTTGCCTAATTGAATCCCAACTGCTCTCCCACTTTACAGGTAAGATACCATCCCTAACAGTAATTTCACAAATAGCCGTAGGTGAAAATCCTACGATATCCGTTCTATCAACTTTACGGAAAATGTTTTGGCGATTAGCCCTATCAACTTCCATAAAAGTAATTGAACGAGCTTTAACAATACACACTTTTAATTCTTTGGTGGCCTTTTTACCATTAAGGGAAACGTGTACTTTACAAATTAAACCTTTGTAAAACGAATCAGGCAATACTACATACGTTTGTTTCATATATTATTTATTTTATTACATAGTAAAGATACAAAAAATACCTGAAACTACCAAACATTTTTTATATTATTTTAACAACAAAAGGGCTATTTAGGGTGTCTGAATCGTACAGAAACACCCCAAATTTCCCTTTAAATACCCCAATAAGGTAGTTAATCCACCCTACATATTATATCGGTTTATATATGCAACTCATTGAAACACAATAAGTTATAAATCGTTGATAATCAATGGATTATATGTTTACACTTGCTTTCCAAAACTGATACCATTTTTTTCTTGGTGGTGGTTGACATTTTGAAAATGGATTATCCCCAAATGAAACCGAATCCAAATACTTTGTTGATATCATATTTAAAAATACCTCGTGATATTTTTCGGGTATTGTATCAAAATCCGCTTCAATCTTTATATCCAAACTAATAGCACCATCTTGTGGTGTGATTAACTTTAAACTATTATATACACTTACTATACTAGCTTTTCTAACATTAATATTACTACCGCCGCCTAAATAAATGTCAGTTTCTTTTTTACTCATAACTTATTATATTGTATGTTCTACTTTTATTCTTATACAACTTTGAGGTGCTCTACAATTCATAAAGTAATTGTTTATATACCCCATCATATTACCACTACCAATTGGATTAGCTGAGTGAACGTAAATTTGTGGTAAAGGTATTTTTGTATTCATACTTTCCGCCACTAAAAACTTACAACAATCAAGTCCAGTCTTTTCAGTTATGTTATTATAATCCAATGTATAATTCGGATGAACATTGTTATAATATTCATTCATAGCAGTATCACCCAAATCGTGGTCCAATGATATTGTTTCATATTTCTCCAAGCCATTCATTTTGATATGAGCTACAAATTCATCGTAACTCCTAACAACTTTCCACCTATCATCTTTTGGTGTCCTTACATCATCTAAGTACAACCATATTTTTTCTTTTTTCATTACATTAAAAATTCTAATTCTCTACTCATAAAATCGTAATCAAAAGTTATTGGAGCATTAACAGCCTCATAATTTAAGTTACAAGATGATGGATTGAATGTGTATATATCTCCCCATACACTTTTATAAGGTATAGTTCCGTAACCATATCCTTCGTGTATGTGACCGGCAAAGTGTAAGTGAGGTTGTACTTCGTGTAATCTATGATACAAATCAGCACATCCTACATTTTCATTTGTATTTCGTGACCTATCATTGTATCCATAAATCGGACTGTGAGTAATAACAATATCAGTATCCATTGGTATTTCATTCCAACATTGTGCGATATCATGTCCTCTATCTTTATTGAATCCCCAACCATGTCCGAATGTAGGTGAATAGGGCGAACCCCATATCTTTATGTTATCAAACTCAATAGCGGAATTCTCTAAATAGAATGTATCCCTATCCAAATCTTCTAACATATCAATCAACCATTGAGGCTTTCCATTCGCACATTCGGTATCGTAATCATTTCTATCTCTACCTTCAAAGTGTGCCAACTTATCCCTTAATAGTTTTTCACTATCAAAGGTCATATCATGGTTACCAGCTATGAATATTTTGTATTTGTATTCCTGCTTACTAAACCATTTTATAAATCGTTTAACTTCATCCTTTCTACCCAATGACGTAATATCCCCAGCGTGGATTAATATATCTCCACCCGGCAACTTACCCTCTAATTGGTTGTGCTTATTGTGGGTATCGCTGATACCTGTAATTCTAAATTTCATAACTTATTGAATGTTTGTAAAGATACGGAAAATATTCCAAACTACCAAATTAAAGATTTTCGTAGTTCTGTCCGTATTTTTTTTTCATATAATCATAATACCTCTCTTGCTTATTACCATTATAAAGAAAATAAGCAATGTAAATATCAAACCATTTTTCTAATTTTTGTAACATATTTTATAATTTAAAAGTGTAAAGTTATATTATCAATTTCATCTAAAGTAATATTAACTTCATGTCCATTATTTAATATTGATTGAATTATTGGATGTGATAAATCACCATCAATTATATTTTCATCAACTATTTTAGAAAACTCATATATGCTATTTGTTGATATATTTTGTAGGCAAGCATGTTCAGCTTCACCTCCCATAGATTTGTTTACTATTCTTACTCTTTGCATTTCCATAATTATATTTTTATATAAATACTAATTTAAACAAATTCCTTTTAAAATATCTTCACCTTCTTTTATACGTCTTGCTTTAATATTTATTTCATCTACCAATTTTTTAGCAAGAGTAACAGTTTCAGTTAAAGTATCTCTATAATTCTCAATACCTTTTTTAGCTTCTACTACTGTACAAAAATTATCAATAGAATTATTAATCAGATTAATCAATCCACTATCCTCATCATTCATACTTCGTTCAAGCATATTGATTAAGGATGCGCATATAGCTGATTTGATGTGGTCACTCACACCTTTCTCTGTATCTAATACATTACAAAGAATTACTATTGTAGCAAATCTTTGTTCGTTTACTTTTTGAAATTTATCGTCTAAGCTCATATTATTTTATTTACTATTATAAATATTTACCAAATTTTAAATCCTCCACAATTGCGTAGGAATGTTATCCATTGTTTTATTCTACCCAGTGAAGTACCATGTGAGGATTCTACCATCGTACCATCCTCAGCTACAACAGGCGCATATAGGATATCCCCATACTCAAATTGCTGATTCAATACATGCTCTCTTTCAGAACCAATGAATTTACCAGTACCAGCTTCACACCAGCTACCCATAACAATATAAATCCTATCGTCATCTTCGGTTAGGTATTCATTGTAGTTATTAGATATCAGTAACTCAATAGCATCTGCCAATTTATCACATTGCTTTTGTGTTGTTAATCCCTTACCATCGTTTGAACCCCAATACGAAGTATCGTATTTCAATTTACTACTTATCATAGCTGCTTCCGATATGGCGAGGATAGGTCTCCATCCCCACCAATTAGAACTAAAATAATCACCTGCTTCCGTTTTAGGCTTTCTACCTGATATATCAACTCCCATAACTTATAAATTTTTAAGGTCTGTTTCATCAAACAATCTAACATGCCACTTTGCTAAATGGTATGAAAGAATGAATGTGATAACTAAAATTAATAATACTATCATATATTACCAAGATGAAGTATAATAAAAATCATCACCATCAACTAAGGCATCTTCTAATATCTTAATTGTGTTTGTGATATCGTTGTAATACCATTCATCGTAATCGGTTGCTCCAAAAAAGAAACCACTTGCTGATGGTAATAATGATTCTGCCAACGAATGGTCAGCCTGAACTTGCTTACACACATCCAATAATTCTTTTAACTGATGTGCGGCAATATAGTAATCACCACAATTGTCATTTCCATCCTGAATGTTCTCTACGAACCATCTATGAATTTGGTTAGCCTTACGCCAATACCCAACTTCTTCTTCGATATACTTTACTCTACTAGCTTTAATACCATCAACCGGCTTTCCACCTTTGGTAACTACTACTTCGTACTTTTCTTCTGGTGACTGATGGTCCCATTGTTTAACATACGTTTTCTTACTTAAATACATGTCTAATCCCATAACTTAATTTTTAATTGTTTATATTTTATTTACTAATTTAATTTTAAAGTTCCTCAACAATTCCTAACACTTCAGCTAGAGCCAATGTAAAGGCTGCTTGTGGTAATAAGCCGTATCCTAAAAAGAAACAGGCTCCTATTCTAATTACACTCTTTACAATACTAATGTAAAAGTGTTTCTTTGAATTACTTTCTTTTAATTCCATCTTTTATATTTTTTATATGTTTACAATCTTTACCACGTCCGAACCCATGCGCCGGACAACTACAAGCCCAAATCCCCTCATCGTTTACAATAGTGTACTTATTGCCTTTACTACCTTCTACTTTGTAGGTTTTCTTTTCTGAACTCTTTTGAACTTCCTTCGGTTTTCCGTATGTAACTTTATCCCACATACTTTCCAATTCTGCCCAACTATAACTTCTATCTACCTTAATCCAACCATCATTCGTACCAGTGGTTACAATATACCATTGCTTACTAAAGATACCCTGAAATGATATTGGTGGTAGTGATGAACGTACTCTCATTGTATTATCTATATAGGGTTACAAAATGTCCAAAATGTTTATCAAAGGTTGCTACTAAATGTTCGTAATTACCTTTTATCATTTCGGCTTGAATAGCTTTACTATCTAATCCTAATTGCTTAGCCAAACTACCAGCTTTACCAATCAATACAAATGCGTTACCATCCGGTCCCGTCAAATCAATTTCAATTCCTAAACTTTGTTTTTTACTTTTTATCATAACTTAATTTTTATTTTTATTAAATACCTTGCTCTCTACGAAGGTCATATTCTTCCTTCTCAATTTCATTATACTCAACCACTTTCAAATAAGGTTTGAAATCGGTCATATAGTAACCTCTAAGGTTAGCGAAATCAATCATTGTGTTAATGAATGATTGACGAACATACGTCATATCGGATGAACCAAATCCCTGGTCTTCCGGCCAATCGGCGTAATCTTCAGCTACATCATTCAACGCCTCATATACGGCATCTGAATAAGTGATAACTCTTTTAGAATACTTACCCACCGTTGGGAAAGCGTTTCTAACTACATCGAACCCTTCTACTAAGGAAGCGGTTGCTAATACGGAATTCAAATTAAAAGGTAAACTCATATCTTATTTTTTTATTTTATTACTTAATTGATTAAAGGTATTCAGGTCCATAAACTCCATAACGAGCAGTTCCATCAATAATGTTTCCTCTAGCGTGCTTAGCCGGAGCTTTCCAAGTTGCTGCTTTTAACAAGTCACCTTTCTTAATAGGTGCACCCTTTAAATCTCCATCAACTCTACTAATGAATCCCCAACACGAAGTACCATGCCAAATACGAATAAACTTATTACCAACCTCTACAATTACTTCTTTGTATTGGTTTGGCATCCCAGCTTTTTCGTAATACTCTTTACGAGTCTCATTCAGTTTTTCAATAAAATTAGCCACAATAGGGTTACTCTTTAAGTAATCTAAGGCTTTTTGTTCAGTTTGTCTCATAATTATCATTTTTTATTACATAATAAAGGTAGTAATAAGTTTCCATATATCCAAATTTTTAGGTAATTATTTTCAAAAATTCTTTATTGAAAATCAACACGTTACCCGGCTGTCCCAAAAACCCCACATAACTCATTGATATTCAGTTTAATACATATTAGCCACTTTTTAGCCGTTTTTAGGGGGTCTAATACCTTTTGGGGTACTTACCCATGCCCACCCAAGAAAGCAAGAAAAAAGGTACTAATTGTACCCATTCTTTCTATTCCAAATCTTATTCAATTCCCTTTTAATTTGAGTAATAAACCATTCCTCATTTTTCCATTTTCGAACTGCCTCAATCAATTCATCTTCGGTAAAAGTACGAGCTAAACTATCATTAATTTCATCAATCTTAAATTGTTCAGCCATAGCATCTCTATTACGATGCCATTCCTCATAACTTAGTACTGATTCAATATCGTTATCTACATACTCCTGAAATTCTTTTGATTGATAATAATCTTCTACCATCTTTTCAATATCCTCAACTTCAGCTTCCGTAATTGGATAACTTTCATCATCTTTATATTTTGACATTAGTTCTACATATTCAAATGCTGATATACCAAATATATCTTCCATTTGTTGTTCATCTAAATTGTTCAATAGTTTTTCTTTTAGCTTTCCCATAATTTATATATTTTCTTCTTTGTATAATTTTTCTAATCTCTTAGGTAACTTAGTATAATCCATTCTGAATGAATCCGGCATAGCCGCTACTATTCGTTTGTTAGTGTAAGGGGTATTTGTTGGTTTACTCCACTTACGAGTTTGTAACATCCAATTGTAGAATTGTAAGTAAGCGTTAGCTGCCTTTGTGTATTTCTTTGTATCAATGCTCAATCCCCATTTACGCATCATCTTAACACTTCTCCTTTCGTTATCCAATTCCAAATCAATAGCTATCTGAATGTACTTTCTAATATTACGAATGTTCTTGCCTTCCAACCATTCATCAACTTTGAAACCTTTGTTATTGTATTCCTTCCAAATCTTAATATCATCCTGCCATTGTGTAAGGTGGCAATACTCATGCACTAATATTTGTAAACCATCCGGCTTACCCATTGAACATGCTAATACAGGTCTTACACCTTCGTTCTCACCATCATCAAAGTATCCACTACATCTAA
>Ga0304730_1002399_pt1 | contig 13387 bp, 11 predicted proteins | sample M_130628_MF_Meta_FD_190474 | JGI IMG/M metagenome (GOLD analysis project Ga0304730, IMG submission 190474) | Freshwater microbial communities from Lake Montjoie, Canada to study carbon cycling - M_130628_MF_MetaG (v2) (version 2) | ecosystem: Environmental > Aquatic > Freshwater > Lake | place...
CATACAAAAAGAAAATCCGTTTAAAGCTAAGACCCGCCTTTTCTAGGAACGGCCGGTCAAAAACAAACACACTCCGGGCTTCCGGATACTTCCGCAACGCCGGATCCCGTTTCGACAACGAGTCCCCGTGTAGCCACACCCCCGTCTTCATTTCGAGAAAAGCCTCCGCTCCAGCTCGGGATACGTCGCGTCAAACGGACACTTCGCCGTGCACCGCTCACACCACTCTTTCCCCCCGTTCTCCTGAATATTTTCCCGGTTGAACAGATAGGCCCGGTGACTGAAGGTCGAGGCCACCCATTGCCATGACAATGCGTTGCTCGCCGGATCCCCATCCAGCAGATGCCGGTAAAAGAACCGTTCCCCCGCCTTCCAACCCAGTTTGCGGAAATGCACCACAAACGAGGCAAACCACATCCGCGCGTGATTATGGATATAACCCGTCTCCACCAGCTCCCGCACGGTCTCATCCATACAAACCAATCCCGTTCGCCCCTCCGCAATCTCGGCCGGCAACTCCTCCTCAGTTCCATTCCCCAGGGGAACCTTCGCCGCCTCGCGATCCTGATAAACCCCGTCTCCCCACAAACCGTACAGGTGCCGCCAAAACTGCCGCCACCCCAGCTCCTGCCAGAACTTCATCGCATCGTAGCTCTTTCCAAACCGCTCCCGCACACTCTCCGCCACCTCCCGAATCCCCAACACCGCATGCCGGATATAAAACGAAAGCCGGGAAATATTCCCCTTCAGCTTATTTCTCGTGCCGGCATACGCTTGGACCTGAAATTTTTCCAATGCCTTCAACCCCGCCTTCCTGCCTCCCACGTAGACCGACTCCCTCACCTCGTTCATTTTCTCGCCATACATCCCCACCATCGCCTTCGCTAAACTCCGGGCCTGCTCCTCTCGGGAACCCGTAAATTTAGGCAGAATCATCCTCTAACCCTACCACAACCCCTTCCACTCCACCCTAAACTTGATATGCCAATTTGGCAGATCAAGTTTTCAAACTCTTGGAATACATCGATTTGCCGAGGCGGTCACAATTTGTGACCACCTCCCCCCACTCCGTTTTTCAACCCACCCCGATCTTGAGGTCACACTTTGTGACCTCAAGATTGCAAATTCCTTTTCTTCAATGGTTAACAGAAACTCGCCTGGAAACCTTCGGGGATTTCTTTTCACCGCCTGCTTGAGCGCCTTCGTCGTCACCCCATAAAGCCGTGCCAGATCGGCATCCAGCATTACCCGCTCACCCCGCACCCATCGAACCAACCCAGCCAGCTCCTCGGCTCCCTTTTCCATCAACATCTCCATATCAGATTAAACCGCTCAAACCCCAAAAGGGTTCGCCGATTCCTAACTTTTTTACATTCTCACATTCATACTTTCACACATTCAAACCCTCCATAGTCCCGCAACCGCGGGACGACGGAGGGCCACCTCCCACCTTCTACCTGCCCCCGCGGACCCTACCCCTCTAAATGTCCTACCCCATCTGTCACTATTTCACCCATGAACCAGAGATTTTTAACCTTAAAAACCCTCCATAGCTCAGCGAGGTTTACCGAGACTGAGCGGAGTAGGGCCACCTCTTCGATCGCCCTCCTCCTAGCTCTTTTATTAATCTCTCCTTGCCTCGCCTGGGACGACGATGAGTTCGATGCCCCATCCCGTTCCACCCGCAACAACTCGTCCATCTACTCCACCTCCACGAAAAGCCTTCTTCAGAACGAAGATCTCTACTCCCCCAAACAACCCAGCCAACCCCAGCAAGCTTACGAAGACAGTCGCACCCGCGCTCTTCACATCGACACCATTCAAGAGGCGAATGAAAAAAGAGCGCTGAAGAACGAGGAACTAATGGTCGAGTCCCAACGCCGATTCGAGAAACAGGAAGCAGATCAGGAAAGAAGCCGTGCCCAGATGGCTAAACAGCAAGCCATCTATGACAAGATGGATCGAGAGGAGTGTGAGATGGCTGAATTTCTAGGCGGAGTTTACAACGCGAAGTTTGGAGCCACCACAGGTCGCAACTCAGCCATTACCAGCGAGGGATATATATTCCGTAGTGGCGACAACTTCATCACCCCGAAGGGGATCTATACCAAGAGTGGAAACACCTATGCGGGCCCCGACAGCTTCACCACACAAACAGGTACACTATTCTTTGGGAACGAGGGCACCACCATCCAAGCCGGAGGCGCTTTTTTCACAGAGGGCGAGTCCGGCTACATCGTCAGCCCCAACTGCCGCAACACCTCCACCTGGCGCTCCCGATGAATATCTTTATCTCTAAAATCCGCCCGCCGCGGGCGCCCTTCGAAGCTCCTCCGCGAAGCGGGTTAGGAGCGTAGTAGGGCCACCATCCAACAAACAAACATGAGCATTGGCGCTTTTATCATCCTCACTTTATTTAAAGTCTTCGTCTACATCGTCGGCTTATTCAGCGGTATCGCTTTCGCCATATGGTTGCGATCAAGACTCTAACCCTCCCTTCCACCTTGCGCCTTTCACTTTCTACCATCTTCCAATGATCAAAACGTCGGTGTTTTGGGATAAACCGTTAATTCGAAGTCCCAAGCACATATATTGACCGCCCTATTGCCTCAAGCATTCTTCCTAAATGCAACGAGCAAAGGCATCTGTTGGCCGCTTTCTCTTGTTAAGCTTTTTGCTAGTTCTCTCTCAAGACGGGCTGGTGGCGGAATCTGATCTGGAAAAGACAGCACGTATTCTTAACGCCATAAGCCAAGAATTCAGTAAAAAGACCAATTCGCCGCAGTCATCTCAGAATCAATCGAGCTCCGCTTATTCGCACGTCCCCATAAATCGCAATAATCGTTTTATAGATTGGAATAGTTTTGTTTGCATAAACCAGAATGCATTCCCATGCATGATATTTGGTCTTTCGAATGTAAAAGATCCACGTGTCCTCTCTTTTATCAATAATCCGAATGGCTTAACTGGCATCTTCGGTGATCAGTCGGCTATCGTAGGCGTTGCGCTCCGACCTCGCGTTTTTATTCCACGCATTACAGTCAAGGTTAGTGCTTTGCCCTTTTTGCAAGAAAGCGAGATTGATATTGGCAATTTGCAACCCGGGGGCACTTACCTTGCAAAACCCACATTAGTCTGGGACTACAAGGAGATAAGAAATTTAAACCAGGCAATCCCCTGCACGCTAACAACAAGTCTAGTTGCCCCAGATGGCATGATTCTCGACAAGGATAACTCAAGGTTCTTTATGCGATCCCCAAACGATTGCCCTATAACCGGAGGCCCTGTCTTATCTCCTTACGATTACCTACTCGCATCCTTCGTAAATGAAGATGCTCCGGTAATAGATAAGCTTTTGAAATCAGCTTTATCAACAGCTGTAACTGAGAACTTTGCTGGCTATCAGGAAGGAAGTAAGAACGCTTTTTTTAAACAGTTATTTGCAATCTGGCAGGCCCTTCAAAAGAACGGAATGCACTACAGCAGCATTACTGAGGTTTCTATCAAATCGAACGATGTGCCTACTCAACATATTAGGTTTATGAACGAGTCTATGTTGAACCAACAAGCCAACTGCATTGATGGAACGGTACTTCTTGCCTCGGTGTGCAAAAAGATATCCCTGCGTCCTTCTATAGTGCTCTTAAACCCGACAACCCCAGGCGCAAAAACGGCTAATCACGCTATTTTAGCAGTCAGCGGCATGGAAGATGGGCGACACGTTATATACATTGATACAACTGTAATGAGGAGTTACGAGGGAACGTTTGATTCGTCCTGGAAGAATTTTCAACAAGCCCTCATGCAGGGGGAGACAGTAGTCAAGCAATCGAAAGCAAATGGATTTCCGCCAAAGCTTATTGATATAGAAGAAGCCCGACGAATTGGATTTGCACCAATTCCTCTGTTTTCGAAGGAATAGTTTTGCTTATTAAACCGATGCAGTCCTTCCAGCCATACCAGACATTCTAAACGGCGGTGTTTTGGGTAGTTAGGAGCTTTAACAATCAGGTATTTTGATAAAGACTTTTACTCTTAGTGGTTCTTGTTATTATTACTTAATGAATCAGATTTCCGATAAAAGCAGTCGGGGCAATGCAAGTAGCTTTTACGTAGCAGGTGAACTTTGCAGGCGAGGCTATGCCGCTGTCGTGACTCTTGGGAATACGCCTAATACTGATGTTCTTTGCAGCAACGTAGAAGGAACAAAGTTTGTTCATATTCAGGTAAAGACCTATGTGCCAGGCAACACAAGTTGCAGTGTGGGCAAAAAAGCTGAAAAGAATTATGGCAGAAACTTCTTTTGGGTTCTGGGTGGTATCCCGAGATCTAAAAGCGATCGGGCTTTTGAATATTATATTATTCCTTCTTCAGTAATGGCTACGCGGATTAAGCGAGCCCATAAGTTATGGCTCAAGACCCCTGGTAAGAATGGGAGAAGGCATAGGGATAATGATTTTCGATGCGTAATGCTGCCACCAAAGAAAGGCTTTGACGGCTGGAATGTAACCCCGTTCCTAAATAGATGGGACTTTCTCGAAAAGAAGTTAAGAGCTTAAATACATTTAGCTTTGCTGAGATCTATGCCCGTGCCTGAAGCAGAATCGTGTCTCTGTGATACTCAAGATATTCAGACTGCTTTCGGCTAAACGTACCTGCATTAAAGCTTTCTGACTGCGGGATCCCCATTTTGACTAAAGACGGTCGGTCCGCTACGCACGAAACAATCAACTCCCCACTATTTTTGAAGGATATAAACCCCCCATCGAACAAGTGATCAATCGAAGGGGTAAGCAGAAGCCCGTTTTCTCCATCAAGTCGCTCCCGGTTTCCAGAAACTCTCCAGGGCTTGATATGGCTAGCAATGAGGTGCTCCGGCCGACTTACTTTTGTGACCCGACAGCATCTTTCGATTGAAGCTACCCTTGCCTTAAACAACCCCTGCCCTCTTCTTGATTTTACAACCTGCTCCTTCTCCGTCTTTGTTAATTCAGAATCCTGATCCACCCTGCGCTCTAACTCCCTATCCCAGTCATTCAGAATATCAGCGGGCGCCCGTCCAACATCAGCCGCCTCCTCGTTGAGCCTAGAATGCATTTCCGATTCCTGTACTGCTGCTTGACCCTCTAACCCAATCAGGCCCAAGAGTGCCTGACCAAAAGAATCTGGTAGTTCTGACAGGTAGATTTGATTGCCAGTACCGTCTGCTCGAATTGGCGAATACCTTTCAGGCAACAAAGGGCGCAGTAGATCCATGTGCTGCCTTGGCTCAATCTGCTTAAGTAGAACCTTAAACTTAACATCAACCCGCCAGCCTACTTCGTTCCAGCTGGCGCCAGCCGAACCGAACTCTTGGGGCTTTGGACATGTATAGGCCGGTCGTTGAGCAATCCCAATGGCCATGATCTTTCTACTACAAAAGGAGAAAACAATATCCCCACGGGCCACCTCCCGCATCGTCTCGTAAAAGTGATTCTGGGATTCATCCCGATTTACTTTGGGTGACCACATATATCCCCCAGGCACTTCGTGATCGAAGGTCTGGTTTTGGCTAACCCACCAGAACCTCATTTGAGATAAGCGATGCGCACAAACTACAATCTAGAACAACCCATCTAAGTATTAATACTTAAATACGTCGTTGTTTATAAAGGTAGAGTCACTAAAAAAGGGGGACATAAATGACCCCACAGCAAGCTGACGAACAACTCAAGCAATTAGGATTGTTTCAAGTAAACTCAATAGAGGAACACGCTGAAATAGTGAGCAGCATGATTGGGGAAGATGCAATGATTGAACTAGGCGATCATTTTAATGGAGAGCATGAGAATTCAGAGGAGTATCTCCTAGAGAAGAGTGGTGAGGATCCCTATTTTTCAATTATTCACTCCATGAAATACAATATATTTAAAGAGGAGTTAATTTGGCTTGATGAGGTCCTACCAGAAAACGCTCTGGTTTTTGATTTAGGCTGTAACGCGGGGCACATGACCGCTTTATGCGCGAAGATGCGGAAGAGCTGTAGGTTTGTTGGCTACGACACGATTGCTGCGACCCTTAAGAAAGCCAATCAAATCAAAAGCGATATGGGTTTAGAAAACCTGTCGTTCGAGAATTATGATGTCATGAATCTTAAGACAGAGCCAAAACCGGACGGCCTCATGATTCTCCAGGCGCTTGGGCCTTATTTAGATGATCCTGAAAACGTCGATAAATTATGTAATCTTGCCGACAAAAAGGCATTCATCATCCTGATCGAGAAATTTGTTATAGAGAAAGGACTGAAGGTAATTTTAAAGACTTTTGAGAAGCTTGGCTTTAACCTAATTCGTTTTGATAAGATTTCATGTGATGCTTACACGCAGGTGAAGACTATGCCTGCGATATTTTTAGAGAGAGGATTTGATGCTGAACCAAAGCTGGATATTAATAGTATAAAACTTTGATTTGCCGCGTTTAGATTGAGCGTTTCTAATTAAAGACAATCGGGTGTTCCCATCACTCGTAACGATATTTATTTCGTCTGAAAACCGGGTCCGGCACGAGATCTACGCGACTCTTGGATTCGACACCGGAACGGCGGCCACTAGCGCGACGTGTTTTGGATCGCCCACCAGCGCCCGCAGCGCCTCCAAAGATTTCGCAACGGTCTTTCCGTGATCGTCGATGCTCTGAATGACCTGACCGGGCGTGCGAGTGTCGATTTTGACGATGGCATTCGGATTCACCGCTTTTAGGTCAAAGACCGACGCATCAATGGCAGAGGCTTTCGCTTCGGAATTGCTCGCGGCTTTCTCCTGTTCGCCGATCTTTGTTTGAAGGTCTTCGATCTTCGTGTCCTCGGAATTAGCGGCTTTGAGGGCTTTCAGCTTCTCCTTGAGGGAGACGACTTCGGCTTTCAGACGCGCAGCCTCATCCGTGTGCGGCTTCATGGCCTCGCGGGCTTGCTTGCGGCGATCGGCGAAGTCCACGGTCCAGGAGTAGCGGCTTTCGGCGGCGGGGGTGCCACGTTTGGAAAGCAGCCGGGCGTAGCTGGGGAATTTACCCTTGCTGTTCTCGTCTTCGGCCCATGGCTCGGTTAGAACGGCGGGCAGGTCGGCGTCGTCGAGGACTTCACCGTTCTTACCGAAGCCGAAATGCGCCAGCGTCATCGGCGACTTCTTGCCGACCTTCACATGCGTGAGGTCGTAATACCAAATCTTGGTCGTCTTCTTCCCCTTGGTGAAAAACAGCAAGTTCGTCTTCACCGCCGCGCCCGCGCCGGAGAAGCACCCGCCGGGCAGGCTGATGATGGCCCACAGGTCGCACTCATCCACCAGCTTGCGTTTCGTTTCCACGAAGGCGTCCTCGTCTTTGCGGAAGAGGAAACCGTCATCGAGGACGATGGCGCAGCGACCCTTGGGCGCGAGTTCGCCGAGGATGTCCTGCACGAAGAGCACCTGCGTGCTGCCAGTGGCGTAGGCGTAGTTCTTTTGCGCGTCCTTGCCCTCCTTGCCGCCGAAGGGCGGGTTGGTCAGGATCACATCGAAGAACTTCGGCGCTTTGTCGAACAGCGCGGCGTAGGTGGCGCGCTTGGTCAGCGTATTGCCGTGCCAGAGGTTCGGCTGGTCGATGCCGTGGAGCACGAGGTTGGCGAGCGCGATGGGGAAAACGAGGTTCTCCTTCTCCCGGCCAAAGAAGGTGTCGTGCTTCAGCGTGTCGATTTCCGTGCTGGCAGGTGACTTGCCCTGATTGCGGGCGATGTGCTCGTAGGCCACGGCGAGGAATCCGCCCGTGCCGCAGCAGGGATCATAGATCGTGTCGCCCAGCTTCGGCTGGAGCGTATGCACCATGGCGCGGATCACCTCCCGCGGGGTGAAGAACTGGCCTCCGTCGGAGTTCTTCTCGCCCATCTTCAGCAGCAGGTCCTCATACACCTGGGAGAGTGTGAAGAAGTGGGTGTCGTCCACGTGGTCGATGCTGATCTCATCCACCTTGTCGAGGATGTCGCGCAGGTTGGTCTCGCTATCCACGCGCACGCGCTCCACGGCGGTCATGATGCGGCCGATTACGCGCTGCTTCCGGCTGGCAGTCGGGTTCGGCAGCTTGGTCTTGGGATCAAAATCCAGCGCGTGCAGATGCGGCAACAACTCGGTGTTGATGAAGTCGAAGAGCTTCCCGTCACCCTTGGAGAAAAGTTCCTGCCGCTTCCATCCGTAGGGCTTGCCCTCGTCAGTCTGCGGATGCTTGGCCTCATCCTTGAAGGGCGCGGCCCAATCCTGCCAGCGGAAGGGGCTGGCCAGTGCGGGCGTGAATGTGCCGCCCACCGCCTCAGCGGCTTCACGGTCGCGCTTCTCCTGCGCATCGAGAATGCGAAGGAACAGAATCCATGTCAGCTCCGGCACGTATTGCAGTGCGCTCGCACAGTTCGAGCGTCGCATGATGTCGCAGATGGATTTGACGAACGACGACAGCGAACGCGTTCCCGTGATAGTCTTCGGGGCTTTCTGCTTCGGTTTCTTTTTGATGGCTGGCATGGGGCTAGGTTTCAAAAGTTTGTGATAGGAGCTTCTGTGGCAGTAGTTCAAGCTCGGCGATTTGTTGTTTGATGGCGGCACGCATCGGCTTGATTTGCGCGAGGGCCTGGGATGCCTTCACCTGCGTGTCGTAGGCGGGAAGTTCGATCTCACCTTCGGCAAGGCGATTGAAAAGCATACGCTCGCGGACCGCTCCACGCGCAAGTGACTGGATGCAGCGCTCACCCAGCGGCGAGCGGAGCCAGTAGTAGAACCAACGTGAATCCACCACGCCCGGCTTGCCCTTCAGCGCCACGTAATCGGGACTGGTAATACCCGGTTCATCGTCATCATCCACAAAGGCAATGGAACCGATGAGGATACGCATTGGGTTGTAGAAGACCGTGCCAGCATCTACTGGCTTGTAGCGTTCAGCATGCTTGCCGGGCCGCTCCCGGGCGGGAGCTAGGCCGCTACGTGTTGCACCCAGCACCGGGAAGGCCTTCCAGTTGTTACCAATTCCCTTCTTGGTTTCGTCTAGGGCATCTCCGAGTCGCATAGGCGAAGTCGCGGTTGCCTTGATGCTTTCGGCGATAGTGGCATCGCTTAACCTTGAAGTTTCACGCATCTGCAATTCCGCTGCCTGACGAGCCTTTTCAACTTTAGCTAGTTTGACTCTTAAGAGGGCGGCCGCCTCGCGCTGTTCCTCGATGTTTACTGGCATCACAATCTGGCGGTCCAAATATTGCGCCATCTGTAAATTCCGGATTCCTGTTGTGGCAGTTTGTAGCTTTTCCGTCACACCACTGACGTGCCAGAAGAGCAACACATACATCAAGTAGTCGGGATCGATTATTTCACGTTTGGGAACTAACCTAGAAATGAAGTTCCCGCAGATGAAAACATCATTTGTTTCCCGCCCCACAAATGCAGCGACACGTCCCACTGGCTGATTGGGGCCTCCGCCAGAGCGCTCGAGAAGGATATCTCCGACCTCCAGTTTCTTTTCTGAGACAATGCGTTCGTCGATTGCGAGCGGCGTTAGATTTGCAAAGGAAATTACACCGCCGCTTTTGAAGTTCGTAGAGCGCAGGACGTAAACGCCTGCCTCCTTAGCGGGATCGCCCCATGCACCGGCATCCCAGCTTTCCAAAAGGTCTCTTAATTTAAGGGTCTTCATGCTGCGAATAGCCGTATTTTTGCCTCAGTCATCGCAGCAACCGGTGACCCAATCTTACGCAGCGCGTCGAATCCTCCAGCATCTTTAATTTCGGGCACGTCCCAGAGAGCAGTCGTTTCCAATGCCTCGGTGCCACCGAGTTCAAACTGGTTGCCGAGGCCTTTAAGCACGATTGCGGCCTTGGGATCAATGGAGTCGAACCAAGTCTGGTTGTCCTCCAGGTAAACAATCTTGCGCTCCGGGCGCTTGAGGGCGCGGGCATGGTAGCCGTGGTGGGCGAAGAGATCGTAGATGTCGTAGTCGGTCATCTGGTCGATCTCGCGGATGAGTTCGGGACTGAAGTTGTCTCCCAGCAGGTGGTCGATGAGCTTCCGGCGCTTCTGGGATTCGATCCAGACCTGACGAAACTCGTCGAGGTTGTGCGCCTCGCGCAGAACGCGCTGGATCATCTCGCGCCGGTATTCATCCACGGGAATTGGCACGTCCCGTCCATCGCGACGGCTGAGGATAAAGCGGCCCTGCGGCGTGATGAGCGTCTTGCCCGGAATTTCAGGCACGGGCGGTGTTTCGGGTCCGGGACCAGGGCCGGGAGGTTCCGGGCCTTCGCCGCCCCCGCCTCCACCACCGCCGGGCCGCGGTGGATCGGTGATGAAGTCGGTCCCGAAGAGGTCGGTGACGCCGGTGTAGTCGTAGAGCCAGAACTTGTATTTCTGCGTCTCCTCATGGATGCGGGTGCCGCGCCCGACCATCTGGTAGAACTTGATGGCGGATTTCAGGTAACGGAAGAAGACGACGGCATTCAGGCGCTCGATGTCCACGCCCGCCTCCAGCAAGTCCACGGTGCAGGCGATGAAGGCCCGCTCGCCGGAGCCGCGCATGGGCTCGATCATATCTGCGCCGTTGTTCACGCCGCCCATGCACTTGAAGGCGTAGTGATCCTTCGGCTCATGGCCGCCGTCGCGGCACCACTTCGCGTAGAGGTTGTTCATCTGCATGGCGACGCGGTCCGCGTGAATCTCGCGGTTGCAGAAGATGATGACCTTTTGCTCCGGGCCGCCGTTTTCGCAGAGCAGCTTGAACAGGTCAGCGCACATGGCCGGGGTGCGCATGTCGATGAACAGTTCGTCGTCGAAGTCCTTGCCGGTGTAGCTGTCCTTGGTGAGTTCGTCCGCAGTGATGGGCTTACCGGTCTTGATGTTGGTGGGCTTGGCGGCGAGCACTTCGGCCTTGGTGAACACTTTGGCGTCGATGGTGGGCTTGCGTTTGATGATCTCGCAGGCGGCGAGGTAGCCGTCTTCTTGCGCCTCGATCAGAGTGTATTCATAGACGGGCTCGCCGAAGTATTTGTGGTTGTTGGCGGTAATCTCAGCGTCTTCGTCCGTAATCAGGGCCGTGCCTTTGGTTTCCTTTTCTGGTGACAACGCGGCTTGAGCGTGTGGCAGTGCCGTTGGGGCAACGCGCTTTGCAGCTTTCGATTCGCGAAGCTGGCGCGGCGTGGCGGTGAGTCCGATGTGGATGGCGTTGGGATTGCGTTTAAGGACTTCCGACCACTTCCCCCACGCGGATCGGTGGCACTCGTCGATGATGATGACGCTGAAGGCGTCCTCGCCATAGTGCTTGGAAAGGAAGCTGGCGAAGTCCGCATCGTCATCATCCAACCCGAGCGTCTGGTAGGTGGAGATGTGGATACGGGCATTTTTCGCGGCGTTCTCGCCGTTCTTGGTTTCGACAATGCGGGCGTTGTCCCCGAAGACAGCTTTCAGCTTGGTGTAAGCCTGCTCGCGCAGTTCGTCGCGGTCGCAGAGAAAGAGCGCGGGCTTGGGCAGACGCTCGGCTTCGTGTAGCCGCCAAAGGAGATTCGCGGCGATGATGGTTTTACCGGAACCCGTCGCGAGCGAGAGAAGAACGCGGGCGGCTTCGCCTTTGGCGTCGGATTGCAGAATCTTATCGAAGGCAGTGCGAATAGCTGCGTCCTGGTAGTAGCGCCTCTCGGGATAGGCGGAGCTGTTGGGCTGAAAAAGAAGCGAAGCCGATGGTGCCTCAAGATTGATACCCGTATACCGATGGTAGCAGTCCGTGAGGCGCCTATGATCGGGGAACTCTGAAAAGGGGGAAGGACCGGTTTGCTCACCAGTGAACTTATTGAACTTGGCATAGAGGTGACCGTTGGTGGAAAAGATATATTTGGCGTCGAATCGGTTGCAATCGGAGTAGCCCTTGCCCTGCTGCATTCCTTTGAGTGGGTCTTCGTCTTCCTTTTTCGCCTCAAGGATCGCGACTGGCAGCGGCATTGGTCCTGCGGGCGTCTCAACACACAGAAGATAGTCAGTTCGCCCCGCACCAGCGCGGCGGCGGCCTTTGAATCCGATGGGTTCCACCGGTGCCTTGGTTTCGAGCCTGATATAGGGGATGCGATAGCCCTTTTCCCGAAGGAGCGGATCAATCAGCTCGTAGCGTGTTTCGGCTTCGTTGAATGACATGATAAGGGCGGTAATTTAAGAGATAATGTTTTTAACCGCTACCCCTTAGAAAGGATTTAATCTTAGCTCATCTACTCATCGAAACACAGATGTTTCGAAAAAGCTAATCCTCCAGCCATGCGTACTTAGAAGCCATAGTTTGTTATAGCATCCATGAAGTTTTTCTTTTCGGAAGTACCTATTTTTTCGGTGAAGCTTTTTCCGTCCGAATCACGCAGACAGTTTTGCCTAACTTTCATTTCAAACTCTCCTAGCCCTTCACATAGGTCATCAAAGGTACCCCACCACTCAATCTGACTATAACTGCCTGCTGCATTGTTTATGAGTTTAAGCGCCTGCTCACGATGAATTTTGCTCTGAGCAAGTTCATTGAGTATCTCCCAGATTTTGTCGTAGACAGTTGCATGGTCACTATTTGATGGGCCAGGCGCAAAAGCTACAAAGTAATCAGCAAGAAACTGATACGTTTCATGCCAATCTTTAAACCAAAAGAACATACCGATGCCACCACCAGCTGCGGGAGGGCCATCACTTTGACAAAATACCCCCACGCCTTTTGGTTTACATTTATTTAAACTTTTTGTTTGGAACAGTTCTCCACACTCCTCAGACATCTTCTCCTCGTCGAATTTCTTTTTTTCTAATCTCTTCATATTTTTCTTATTATCCATTTTAAGCATATTTTCCAAGTCATTTAACAACTGTCCCGCTACCAGTCTCTGTCGTGTGCTAACACCTTATATGGCGTGGTCTTTTGCCTGATCCTCATCACTCTCATACAACCTCTAGCGCCTTGTTCAGGATCTTGAGCATGGTGGCCTCGGCTTTTCGTTCATCCGAATCCACCCAGCCTTCGACCAGCCGGATAATCTCCTGAAGGGCCTTTCTCATTTCGGCCTCGTTACTCCCGTTTCCACCTGCACTTTTTTTGTATTCATTATTTTGATTCATTGGGCGAAATCATCTCATCCCCCCTAGGACAAATACCGCCCTACCCCTAATCCCACTTTCCCGGGATTATAGGACAATCCCACTTTCCCCAGCACTAACCATCCACTCACCCACTCACTCCTCCCCTAACTCCTCGCCCCACTCAAAACCCTCCCATCATCCCACTTTCCCGGGATTATAGGACAATCCCACTTTCCCCATCCCCAACCATCTACTCACCCACTCACTCCTCCCCTAACTCCTCGCCCCACTCAAAACCCTCCCATCATCCCACTTTCCCG
>Ga0304730_1002404_pt1 | contig 13370 bp, 13 predicted proteins | sample M_130628_MF_Meta_FD_190474 | JGI IMG/M metagenome (GOLD analysis project Ga0304730, IMG submission 190474) | Freshwater microbial communities from Lake Montjoie, Canada to study carbon cycling - M_130628_MF_MetaG (v2) (version 2) | ecosystem: Environmental > Aquatic > Freshwater > Lake | place...
GATCAGTTGGTCGCTGTTGAGGCAACTATGCATCTCAAGAATAATATCAAAGTCTTAGATGCAATTACTGGTTCAATCATTCATACAATTCCAAACGAGCAAAATGATTTTTTATCCTATCCGAAGTGGACAAACAACGATGCGAGTATTATTTATTTAGCGAAAAGGAACTCAAAAGTATGTATACTCAAATACGACGTAGTTGCTAAAGTAACAACGGAACTGACGGACTGGACTTCAAACACCATTGGGGCCTACACGATTGATCGTGACCTCGTTTATTTTACCGCGTCTTTCTCTGGCATCAACAACATTTATGTGGTCGATCTTCATGGAAATAAACAAATTCGCCAGCTATCATCTGTGCCTATCGGAGCTGACATGCCAGCAATATCAAATGATGGTCAATCACTTGCTTTGATAGAGCAAACAACGATGGGTACACAGCTTACTTCTTTACCTCTGAATGAAGGTGGCATTTTGACATCATCTCCAATCAACATTGCGGAGCCTGTGGATATGACCAGATATCGTGTATTGACAACCCAATCAGAACATAATATCTTAGATAGTATCCCGCAAGGGGAATATTTAGAACGGAAGTATAATGGTTTGTTACCTGGAGTAAAATTACATAGTTGGTCTCCTGTGGTTTTAGGTTGGTCGATGGCATTTATACCGAGTCGGGGGGATAGTAGGGATGTTGGTCTTAGGTTGTACATGGCTGATATATTGGGGAATTTGTCGGGTGATTTAGCGGCTAAATACAATACCAATGAAAACACCGTTCGTTTTGGAGGTGGCTTTACGTATTCAAAGTACTATTTGCCAATTACCGTAATAGCTAGCTCAGGAAGCAGAACGAGCAAAAAATTCGCAGCTGATGGTAAAACAAGTGTTGATAAAACATTTACAGAAACGGATATTGCTGCTGGAGTTGTTTTGCCGCTTAGTTGGGTTCGAGGCAATTACACAACAGGTATTAAATGGAATACATGGGTAAATAATGCTTCTATCAGTGATTACCGTTTTGTAGGCGAGCGAGAAAATTATACGTCTATGCAAGTAGCAGCAACTTTGTATAATATTCGACGTAAGGGATTACAAAATACCAATAATAAATGGTCTCAGGTACTTCAGTTGAATTATGAAAGGTCACTAACGAGGGGGAGATCAGCCGATATGGTTACGTTAAAAACAGATATAACAGCAGTTGGATTAAGAAAAAATCATGGTTTAGGGTTTGGTTTTAAATTATTCAAAGGACAAAGTTCCAATAATTATCTCTATGAAGATTCATTTGAGCATGCACGTGGCTACGAACCAACTGCTCGTGATTTAGAGCATGTTTTCTCGGTGAATTATAGTCTTCCTTTGTGTTATCCTGATTTTGGTATTGGTGGAATATTGTTTTTCAATCGGATTAGGGCTAATCTTTTTTATGACATGGGTAGGGTGTATCGAAGCTCTACGAATACCGTGTTGAATCAAAATTCCATTGGTGCAGAGATTATAATGGATACAAAGTGGTTGAATATTGCACCTGTATCACTGGGATTTAGAAATTCATTATTACTTAACGAAGCTTCTAGAGGGGAGTTATTTGAGTTTTTTGTCGCAAAAATTTTTTAGTTCGTTATAATCCGCAAAACCAAAAGTGCAAAAAACACGCCCTAAATCTGAAGAAAATTCTTCAAAACCACTACGAAAAAAGGGGCCAAAACAAGCCCCTTTAAACACCCTTTAAAAGGTTATAAAAACACCCTACTCAAATGGGATAATTCGCCGTCAAAACCTCGACCTTTCGCTTGAGGTATCCCGACTTGCAATTAACACTTACTCCTTTTTCCACGCTCCACGTATGCCAAGCATTTGCTTTAATGTACCTCAATAATAGAGGCGATGGATAAGAAGACAGCAGAAATTTGCCTTTGATCGTAGACAAACATTTTAAAAGGTTCTCAAAATCCTGCTCATTGTAGCCGCCATAATGGCCGCAAGTGCTGTTGAAATAGGGCGGATCGCAATAGAAAAAGCTCTGGGCGGTATCTCTACTGTTAATTATATACAGCGCATCCGCACACTCTATTTGACAATTTTGCAATCGAAAAGCGATCTGCTCGGTGAAGCGATCCCTATTGTTGATGATCTTTTTAGTCATCGTGTTAATAGTTTTGCCATACCCGAAACTAGAATCTAGCTTCGCACTAAAGCTTTGGGTACTCAAAACCCAGACGGCCCACGCGCGTTTGATTTCATTAAATAGCGTGGGGTTGTTGTAAATCACACCTGCTTGATGGTGCAAGCCACGGCTATGAAGCGTGTTTCTGATTTCGTTTTCAAGTTCTGCAAAATCGTTTTGTACCACTTTGTAAAAATTGATTAACTCACCATTGGTGTCGTTCAATACTTCTATATTGGAAGCTTGTTTGCCGAAGAATACCGCCGCGCCGCCCACAAAAGGCTCGGCATAGAGGGTGTGCGACGGTATCAATGAAATGATTTTAGGAGCTAATGTTTGTTTACCACCATAATAGCTGATGGGTGTTTTTAGATTCATTGTTATATGTTGTGCCAGATATTTAAAAAGCTAATTAATTCTGCTTAGTGTAAAACTTCTGATTTTTGGCTCAAGGAGTATATCTTTACTTATGGTATTTTCTGACTTTATAGGAAGTAAACTAGACTTTACTACTATGCGAAAAGAAGCCTCATTAGCACCAATATGGTCGGTGTCAGTATTGTTTCTTAGCCAAACACTCTCATAGAACTCTGACTTTACACCATCAATGTTATTAATTCCAGTGATATATAAATTGGAATTTTCGTATGGTTTCTTACCATCTGAGCAAAATGTCAAAATAGGTAAATCAAGCTCTCTTAAATACCAGTTAGTCCATTTTGTGGAAGATATATCAGCAATTTTCAGATTAGAAAAAAGTTTTTTTTCTCCATTTACATAGCGGCGAAGGAAACTTCCATTGATAATCTGTAGGAAGACCTCTGTATTGGTTGAGAATTCAGGAATATTTACGCGCGGTGGCACTGCGCCAAATTGCAATATGGCATGTAACCTAGCTAAACCATTCATGCTTAAAATACCTGCTGGTGCAGTCTCAGAAACAATTTCTTTAGAGCCACTTTCGGCTCTTGAGATTGTTGTTTCGATTTTTTTCTGACTACTAAATATTCGATTGTCAATTTTCTTTTGCGAAGTCTCTATCTGAGCCGAAGCTAGATTCACCTGCCCTTGCAATTTGCCCAATGCGTCGATGAGTTTGTCGGTCGCAACAATCGGATTGGCAATTTTTGGAATTACCAAATTAGTCAGCACTTTACTCGTTACGGCCGTTTCGTTTAAAATAACATTCGTGTAATCACCCCGTACCTCGCCTGCAAATGGTGCTGTTTTATCAAGTTTATTACCCAGTTGTTTGCTCAGTGTGGTGGCAAAATTGGCGTCGTTATCAATAGCAGTGGAAAGCTCCTTTAAAGTATCCAACAACTCGGGCGATCCATTAACCAATGAGGTTACTTGCTCATTCACATAAGCTTTATCCGCTTTTAAATCCAATGCCGTTTGCGTGGCCGTTGAGATGGGTTTATTCACATCGGCGGTATCATCCACATGGCCTAGGCCTACTTGTACTTTGGTCACTTGATGCGGGTTGGCATCATCTATCAGGTGATGACTCAAATCCGCTCTATCTGCTTTTAGATAAAGGGCCGTTTGTGTCTCTCGCGAAACGGGTTTATCTAAATCGGCGGTATTATCGGCTTTGCCTAAACCTACTTGTTGCTTTGTAACCTTGTGCGGATTTTGATCATCCTTCAGGTGATCGGCCATCGCTGTTTTATCTGCTTTTAAATCCAACGCCGTTTGGGTGGCCATCGAAACAGGTTTGTCGATATCCATGGTATTATCCACGCTGCCTAAACCTACCTGCTGCTTTGTTACCTGATGTGGATTCTGATCATTTTCGAAGTGATGTTTAAACACTTCCTTATCTACTTTTTGTTGTAACACGCCATCCAACTCGGGAAAGTTAGCCGTGATGCGTAATTGATCATCTCGATGAATGTACGAGTCCATCCAATCCCAAAACTGTTCTTGGGTGGGGTATTTACCAGTTGTAAACCAGTCTTTTAATTTGCTTTTATCTTGTTTGGCCATTTTTTTTTTGCTTTTAATGTTGCTTAGTCGAGTCTGGAGACTCTTTTTCATTTGTTAATCCGTATAGACGCTTCGCTTAACTCTACGGACAGATGGGCCGAGGCGAAGGCATCCATCTTATCTTTTTTATTCTTCTTATCCTGATTCAGACATTACCCCACATACTCAATGTATGCCAAAGCATAGAAAGGGGGCATGTTGGGATGGGCTTTATTAGCACCTACAGATGAAGTGTTTTGTCTTGTAAACGTTTGGACACTACCCTCAACCCAACCTTGTTTTGTTGCGGGTGTCCCTCCATCAAAGTAGTTATGTAATCCCTTTGACCCCTGCAAATGATAATGCGAAGGCATCTCCTCCACCGTCAACGTATGCTCCTTTGCCCCACCCGTTGCACCAACACCATAACTACCCCCAGCACCCAGAATAAATCGATCAGCCAAATGAGCACAAAGTCGCCATCCATAAGGAATGGAACCAATAGAACCACTCCAAGCTATGATCATCCCGCGTACGAATTGGTGGTTTGTTTCCAGTCTAGTCGCCCGAATTTGAAGTAAATCATGCGCCGTTTGTAATTCGCCAGTACGTTTGGTTACGGCTTCCTTATGCGCATCATGTGCCGTTTGCAACTCGCCCGTACGTTTGATTACCGCTTCCTTATGCGCATCATGCGCCGTTTGCAATTCGCCCGTGCATTTGGTTACAGCTTCTTTATGCGCCTCATGGTCGGCCCTTAAATCATCCGCGCGTTTCTTTTGCTGCTGCAAATCATGCATCCGCGCAAGCGAAGCAAAAGGAATGGAATCCAGACTTACACCAAATGTGGCGTAGCGAGTAAAATATACTTCGCGCTCGGCACCATTTTCAAAGTCGACGGTTTGGGCATTGGTTACAATCACGATCGTACTCTGTTTTAAATCGCCTTTAAAGGGCATGATCTCGCCTTTGATCACCACCCAGCCGTCGGTAGTTTTGGCCCCGTCATCTGTTACGCCGCTAATGATGTAATTATCTCCACCTAATTTGGTTAGTTCTTTGATGGGATGCGTGAAACTGGTTTGTAAAAAATTCAGGGTGTCGGTATCCAACGGGAAACCGCCCGAATGTGAAAAATCTATTCTGTTCATGGTTTGGTTAATTGATAGGTTTTGCCTGCTAGTTTGTAATAATTTAATAAGGAATGACACTCGGCCCATTTGCCACTATCGGTCCAAACAGGTATATCGGTATCCGTGGGGATAAAAACCTCAAAATCGACACCCTTTTCGCCATAGCTGAGCTGATTGTGCAGGTATATTTTTTTGAGATATTTTGGCTTTTGCTCATCCCTTCGAAAAATATACACCCATTCCAGTTTCGGCCCGTCTTTGATTCGAATCCGTTCTTTGGCACGATCGAAACGATCGTTCAATACTTTTTCTAGATAAACCACTTGCCCAGTATGTTCCATCTTGTAATTAATCTGATAGCGATACACCAAAAAATCCATATAAAGCCTCTTTACTGGAGCCAAAAGCGCATGAATCCACGCAAGCATCGTATGCCTTCGTTCGATAAACGGTACCTGCAGGCCATGCTTGCGCAAGGTGAAGGGCAAAAGCATGTTGACCAATCGCTGATAGTCAAGTCGAAAAAGGGCCGAATTGACTGAATCATCTGTTTTGGTTAATGCCTGTTTTAAATGCTGTTCCTGTTTCATGATTGATAGGTGTCGTGTGTACAAACCTCACCCTCGCCCTCCAGAGGCAGTTTGTTGCTGGGGTAGTACGTGATTTTTAAATCGGCCGCTTCGTAGATGCGCAAATAGCCCCCATCGGGAACATATCGAACGGGAATACATACTTCTTTGCGAGTTCCGTAGGAAACAGCCACGTGACGTATTTGCGGGATAACCACGCCCGGGGTTTCTTGCAACTGGTCGGTTAGCGTGGCTAGCACAAACGCCCCGTTAAAAGGCAAGCTTCGCAAATACGCATCAATGGTATCGTTCACGGGTTTGACACTACCCCCGTCCAAACGCCCACCATTTTCATCCAACACCATCGCATCGTAATAAATATCGATATGCATTTTTAGACGATCGGGTGGCAAGGATTGGACAATCAATTTCACACCCGCGTCCTTAATATGTTGCATGTAACTGTTGAGTGCACCCAGTTCTGTCTGTAAGATTTTTTTTTGCGCGTCGGCTTCTGCCTGTAAACCTTTTTTTGACTTGTCGGGCTCTATCTGCGAAAGTTTTTGCAGCTCGCCGTTCACTTCTTTGGCTGCTTTAATGCGTACCCAACCCGTTTTTTTGTTTTCTACAACGGCTACGTGTTTGACGATGCGACTTTTAGCCACTTTTAAATGGTCCACGCCCGTATTGTCGTAACAATCGCTGCCGGGTTTCAATTCTCGCCCGAACTGAAAAGCTTCGGCCTTGGCTTTGTACCAAAGCAGATTGTGTGGCTTTTTGGTCAGCAGCAAACGGTCCACTTCTTTTTTGTGGAGGTCGAACAGGTTTTCCAGCGTCCAAATAGCGACGGCCGTGATGTAGGTCCACACCCGCCAGATGGCTGTTTTACTCGTACTGTTTAAAGATTCCAGTCCTTGACTGCGATCTTTTTCGGTAATAATTTGTTCCTGTATTTTATCTATTGTGCGTGCCATGTCTTTATTATCTAATTTTTAGTGATACCCAAATTTGCATCGCTCCAATGCCCCCATCAAATTCGTGCAGGGCATTGATGCCTGTGGAAGGAATAATATTCCGATTAGCAATCGCCACCACCACATATTTATTCATCTGCTCGGCTCGTGTGGGTTTGGGTAAACGGATTGTGCTACCAGCGGGCAATTCATCGGTTAAGCTCAAGCCCGCGTGTGCTGCGATTTCGAAAGCGGCCTCCATCGAGCCGAAATGGTGGACGGCGATATCCAGCAGCGTTTGTCCTTCTTGTGTTTTATAGTCGTTTTGCATCGATGATGATTCCTTTTTCGGTGATTTGTAGATGATCTAGTTTAAAGCCGTCGGCCTCCAGCTGCACGGCGATAGTGCGTTTGATAAATCCATCGATCACGCCATGTTGCGACAAAGCAAGGCCCACGCCTGTCTCGGGATTTTCTTTCCACTCGCCGGGCATGCTCGTTAATAATAGTTGTACATGTTGTTGATGGCTATCACCCAGCTGCCAATCGCCACGGTCGATCAGCAGGTTGTCGTGTTCGTCTAATAGGATGTCTTGCATTTTTTAGTCTTTTAAAAGGGTGTCGAATTTTGTTTGAAGGGCTGTAAAAGTGGCGGCATTGATTGGTGTAGTTGTAATACCGCCATTGGGAGGTGATGTAACCGTTATGGCTGCAATCGCCTTCAGCAATTCACCCATCAGCGTTTTAAGGCTTTGATTTTCTGTTTTGAGGAGGAGGCCATCTTCGCCAACCGAAAATTTCACTTTTCCTTTTTCAAGATTTAAGCCCGCTTCATTAATTAAAAACTCAACATCACCATTCTTGAGTTTTAACTTCTCTTTATCCACCGAAAACTCCATCTTATCGATCACCAGTTTCATCAAATCCAATTCACTCACTTGGCAAATACATGCATGATGCTTATTGATAAACACCACCAACACGTTGCTGTTAACGGCGGGATAAAAGCACAGCCCTCCGCCTTGCGAATCCGCTTGAAAAGACACGTCAAACAACTCGGCCGTACCATCTACGGGAATCACATCGCAACAGTTGTTTTCTGTGTCTACGCGATGCACGGTGCATACTTTGGCGTAGAGTTCTTCGCCAGTGGCGGTTAGTTTTTGTAAGTGATGGATCATTTATCTTCTGTTTTTATTATTGGCCCTAATTCAATCTTCTGCCGATAGCCACCCGTTCCGAAACTCACTTCTAGTTTTTTAATTAAGTAATCCCCCTTTTTACCGTCGCTGGGTTCGATGTGGGCGATATCACATTTGTGAACCAGCGGCTCGCCAAAGGTTTCGAAGCTCCCGCGGTGACCCGTGTATTTATAGCGGATCAATGCTTTTTCGGCGAATAGTTTTAATTCATCGTGATTCAAGTTGTAGGCAAATACTTGAATTTCTTCGCCATCCTTATCACCATTTGGCGGCAACTCGATGCGTACGTTGTTGCGGTTTATCGAAGTAGCCTTTACTTTCAGCTTCACATCCTCGGCGCGGCGGTAGATCAGTTCTTCGGTGATGATGTTTTTGCTGTGTACAAACGATTCCTTGTTCTTGGAGTCGAAGGGGTAATCATAACCCACGTACAATACCGATTTTGTTTTCTCAGGATCGTTTTTATCCTTTATCAGACGGAAATACGCTTTAAAACTTTTTTCGCGCTTCAGCTCGTTGAGCTCTTCAGCCACCGTAGATTTGGTAATACGATATTTACCTAAAGCAATGTCCTTATCAATCAATTTGTACTCCACGCCTGTACCTTCCAGCAAAAAGCCAATCAAACCTTTTAGTGTGGTATTATTATCAAGCCCTCTTTTTTTAGCAGGTTCCAGTTTGAGCAAAAACATACCATCCTCGCATTCTATTCTCACGGGTGCTTTGGTGTCTACATTGCGTACGTAGCCTGAAAAGCGCGTTTTTAAATCGCCATCGTAACCCAGCCGCACCGTGATTTGATCACCTCGTTTGATGGGCACCTCCTTCACAGGTTCAGACTCGTCGCTTGTTGCTTTTTGATCTTTTCGAGGTCGGGGATCGCGTTGCCAGCTGATTTTTTTCGGCAATTCGATCACACAAGTGTCCGTTAAGCTGCCCGTATCTTCCACAATCACACAGCTCGAAAGCGCATTGAAAACCCATTTTTGCCCGCTTTGATCCTTCTCCGACAGAGGTCTTTCAATGGTTATTTCACATCCTAACTTTAGCATACCCGATCCTCCTGCAGTTTGATTTCATAGGCCATATCACTCAAGCAGCATACCGTAAAGGTTTGTCGATTGCTATGCGTTTCTTGATTGAATCCATAGCTTTTTACAATCAGATTGTTGATACCAAACAGGTTCAAAAAGTCGTTGTTTGCCGACACATCGATAGATTCGTTCATTTGGAGGATGTTCATCAGTTTTTTGAGTTCCTCTTTGGGATAATCGTCGTGTTCAGCAGTGAGGGCTGCGGCAATTTCTACCTGATAGTCGCCATCGCTGATGTACTCTTTGATCGTCCCGTTGCGGCCCTGCAAGGCTGTTTGGACAATATTCTTCTCCAGCGTAACCAAACAAATGCATTCTTTGAGTTTAATCTCCTGACCTCCGCAACGCAATTCCAGTGCCGTAAGCGTAGGCACAGCCAGCCAATCGTGCTTTTTAAATTCGTCCACCTCGGGCAAACTCGTGCTCAATGGTTGGCGATACAGCTGCGGCGCAAAAGGCAAAAAGGTGCGCATCACCACGCTGCTGGTGGTTAACAAAGTATTTATAGGGATCATGTTTAGGTTGCTAAGTTGTAATCGTTTACGGCGGTTAAAAGTGCTTCGGCTACTGCGTCTTTAATACGCTCCTTACTTTCGGGTAGGCGTTCTACTTTCACGATCAGGGTTTCTACTAGTTTGTTGATGGTTAGGCTGCGATTGCCGCCACCTTGGTTGTTGTTGGAAAGGCTGCCTAGTTTGTCCGTTGCAGACGGTGTGTTTTTGGCTGCGTCAGCTGCTGCGGTGCCGAAACCTTTTAGGCCACCTTTACCCGTTTGGAGTTTAGGGATAAGGGATGTGCCATCTGCTGCTGTTTCTCCTTCTTCCTCCTTTTTTGAGTTGTCGAATGAGGTTCCTCCTTTGCCAGCTCCCTCACCGTAAGTGAGTTTAAATTTTTCCCAGATACGTTTTAGTCCTGCAAAAGCATCCTCAGGAACCAGTTTTTGCCATAACTCCATAATGGGTTCAAAGAGTTCCTTTATGCCTGTCCATATTTGCTTAAAGAACTTGCTGATCGTCGTCCAAAGCCCACTGAACGCGCCAGCGATAGGTTGAATGATCCACGCATCAATAAAGTTGACAAAGCCTGAAAACATGTTTTTAAACCCTTGCCAAAGACCTGTAAAGAAATTGCTGATAGATAACCACGCGGTTTGTATTCCAGTGATCATACTTGTCCACACGGCATTTGCTTTGTCGCCAATCCAAGTAAAAATGCCACTAACGAAACTGCCAGTAGACGAAAAAACGGGTTTGATCGTATTTGTCCATAAACCAGTAACTACTGCAGCGATTTTTCTGAACACGAGTTTACATACTTCCCAAATACCATAGACAACCTCTCTAAACTTTCTGCAGTTATCCCAGAGATACATCACTGCTGCTGTAATGGCTGTCACCGCAATAGCGATCCAACCAATCACTGGAATACTAGCCACAGCTACCGAGAAGGTTCGCACCGCTCCCGTGGCCCAGAAAAAGGCATTGCGCACTCCTTTGATTGCTTTAGCGAATATTTTGGAGCTCACGCTGGCTACACCTTGCCATATGGAGAAAAGCTTAGTTTGGATGGTGTTTCGCTTTACGGCGGAGGTGAGTCCGTTGGTAGCTTTGGTGGAAGCAGAGGCTTCTTTTCTAAAAGCCTTTACAAGTGTAATTAGGGAATTTATCCCCGTTGCTCCTTGCATAACTCCAGCCAGACCTGTAAAAATCCCTTGTATGTAAGGTAATCCAACTTTTATACCATTAAACAAACTAATCTTAAAATTATCAACGTCTGCTGTCATTCGCTTCAGGCCTTCAGCATAACTACCCATTACTAGCTTAGCTTGGTCAACAGCTGTATTAGTGCCCTGTATTTTGCTGTTGTAATCGTCAATCGCCTCACTGCCGTTTACTAAAGCAATAGCCGCTGCTGCATTTTCTTTTCCAAATAGTTTAGTGATTAAAGCGGTGTCGTTGATGATAGGCTTTAAAGTGTTTAAACGATTACTTAACGGGACTGATTTATCTCCTAGCTGAGCGATACTCACACCCGCGGCTTCGAGTTCTACTTTCGTTTGTTTCGGTAAAAAACGACCCTCACTTAAAGTGCTAAGCGCATTACGCAAAGCCACCCCACCTTCAGCTCCTTTTTTACCCGCTTTATCCAATACTTGTATCGCTGCATTGGTTTCCGAAAAGGTGACTCCTGTTGTTTTAGCCACCATCCCCACTTGCTCTAGGGCCGATTTTATTTGGGGTAATTCTGCCGAGCCTTCTTTAGCAGCAGCAGCCATCACATTCATCATGTCGGCCATGATTTTACTTGCCTGCATGGGATTATCCAAGCTAACACCATATTGATTCATGGCCGTAGTAAGCACCTCGGTAGCAGCTACTGTATCTCCACCCATCGTTTTAGAGAGGATGTTTACATGGTCACCCATGAGCTTAAGTGCTTCTGTACTTTTTGCAATATCTGGAGAGAGCTGAGAGAGTAGTAGTTTATAACTTTCCACATTTTGAGCCGCATTCGTGCCAAAAGCTTGTGCGCTTGCTCGTGCAGCTTCACTTACTCCATCAAGTGCCTTACCTGTTAAACCTGTAATGGCTGATAAATCAGTCAATGAGGTATTTAAGGCAATACCTGGCTGGCTGGCTTCCTCAAGGGCGGTGCTTAAACTACGAAGACCTTCTAGTGCTTGATTTGCAGCCAGTAATCGCTTCCAAGCTGTTTCAAAACGACTAGTCATTTTTTCGGTATTCATTGTAACTTGGCCGATCTGCTGATTCAGTACATTGAAAATATTAACTGGTTTGACACTAAAATCAATACCGTAATGCAAAATATTACTCATTTTGTTTCATTATTATTAATTACATTTGGAGGACAAAACAGCTCTCTCTATGACATTATACTTTATTTGCGCGGTGGTTATTCCAGTAATATTGTGTTATAAATTTCTTAAAGCACTTTGGAGTGATGACGATAGTTCAAGCTGTGGTTGTAACTGCCAATGCAATTGCGCCAACACTCAAAAAAACAGTACCCGGCCCAAATACACCTATACCGCAACTGAAAACAAAAGCACCTCTACTACCTAACCATCACCCCCCCAAAACAACTTAACCAACATCTCCGCCTTATTATTTAGCCTCCATTGTTCCAACCATTGCGCTTCCGCATATAGATCACTCCATTTGCTCAAGCTTAGTTTTTCAGGTTCTAAACTGAAGTTAGCACGAATGAGCACATTGCCCATTCGTATGGTATCCTCCCCATTGTGCAGGGAGGTTATAAGTTTTTTATGTGACCCTCCAGTGGTTTCATAATTTCACTAAGCTGTGCGATAGCCGAAAGGCGCACACGAGGGCGTTTTTTCATCGCATCATCACAAGCGATCACACAATTATCAAACAACGCAAGCGAAGCCTTTACCTCATCCTGTTTCGCTAAAGCCGTAATGGCCGATAGCGCATCCATGGTAGGCTCCTTAAAAATTCCTTGATATTGACCATCACCTTCGGTAACCGTTACCAAGCTTAAATGGCCATGTTTAGCCTTCAATTCATTGATTTGATCGGGCGTTAAGCCACATACTAATTCGTTTTCCATGATTTTATAGTTTTATTTGTCTTGAATCAGGATTGGCCAAAATTTTATAATTCACAGGATTTTAATTGTCAAAATGCACCCTAGCATCCTGAAAATCTTGTAAATTCTGGCCAATCCTGATTCAGACAATAATTTATCTACTTATTCCACACAATATTCGACACCAACAACTCCAGTTCCACCTGATTTTTCATGTCGCCTTCTTTCCAATCGCGGCTTTGCTTTTTGAATTCGCAATTTCTAAGCACATCGCAAATGATGGGGCCACTTTCAGGTTGATAAGTGACCGAGATGGTAAAAGGAGCTAGGCGGTGCAATTGGCCATCTTTAGCCGAAGCTGCCAAAGCCATTACCGTTTCCACCGAAAGCGTGATCGATCCCGAAGCTTTTACACGACCATAGCCACGTGCTACAGGATACCTACCCGCACCATACACATCTTCTTTTTCCTGATCCTCTTCGTATTTAATGGCTGTAATACCTGTTACAGGTAATGCGCCAACCCTTACAACGATATCTCCCCAGCCGTACGCACGGCCGTTTATTAATGGGCTTAATTCTACTGCTGCCATAATTTCTATTCCTCTATTTTAATTGTAAAACCTATACTTACTGCAATTTCGCGCAACACACCTACGGGGATCAACTTCACCACGACGGCTAGTTTGGACG
>Ga0304730_1002407_pt1 | contig 13362 bp, 16 predicted proteins | sample M_130628_MF_Meta_FD_190474 | JGI IMG/M metagenome (GOLD analysis project Ga0304730, IMG submission 190474) | Freshwater microbial communities from Lake Montjoie, Canada to study carbon cycling - M_130628_MF_MetaG (v2) (version 2) | ecosystem: Environmental > Aquatic > Freshwater > Lake | place...
TCTAATCGCATAACAAAAGCATCTGTATTACTTGTGTGATGTCCAATTCTTAAACCTCCTATTACTAAATCCCCTTGTAATGTATCTATACTGATGGCATTTTCATCCATGTTCGTTAAACCTATTTCCTTTTTCCAAATTTCATTACCAGCAGTGTCTGTTTTAATAAGTAAAATATCTTGATTAGTTTGTAATGTGTCATCAACATAGCCTACCATGTAAATTTTATTATCAATGTGTTTTAAAAAGGTTGTAACAACATTGGTTTTATTATTAAAACCAAAACTCATAAACTTTACACTATCTAAATTGCTATTAAAACGCCACAAAAAAGCTTTTGATTTATAGCCACCATAAACCCACAAACCACAAGCGTAAAACTTATCGCCAATATGAATATATTTCCCTGTATTAGCTAACAAGTTAGCACCTGACCAACTGTAAGTTTTTTTTATAAAATGTGTCCCGTCCTGATTAAAAAGTCAAAGATTAAGTGAATAAAGACTTATTGAGTTGCATTCACCACCAACAGTAAGATATTTGTTTTGTAAAGTATCAATTGAATTGGTCCCATCGCAACTTCCGCTACCATCATACCTATTATTAAAATAGTTTTGGGCTTGACTATTAAATAATAATAAACAAAGTGCAAGCACCAATCTATGAGTTAATTTTTTCATATTTTTTTAGTTTAATAATTTTACCAGTTCTTCTAGCTGTATTTTTATTTATAATTTTATAATAATCAAATGTTAGTATAGCTTCACTTAACGACTAACTATAATCGCTCTAGTTACGTGTTTTATTTGTAAAATCATCGTCATCAATTATACATTTGGTTAATATCCAAGTTATAGTTAATCTGTCATTTGCAGTATAACGTCTAAATTTAACATCTTGCGGGTATTTATTGCATACAACTAATGTAATTGTAAAAAGTAAGAGCGCTATATTTTTACTATAGATTTCAATTTTTTTATAAAAAAAATAAATTAATCGTCACCCCATTCATTATTTAACTCAGTTACTTGAAAACCAGTTAAATTTGGAGTAAATAAACTATCAGACAATGTTGCAAATGAAATAGAATCAGCAGTAATAATATACTTACCTGTTGGGCTTTTTATTTCATATTCCATAATTAAGCCTTTTATGCTTTCACCAGCAACGCCTACTCCTGGTATTATTGAGCTACAAGTTATAGTTTCATCATACCACAAAACAAAAGTTGGTACCCCAAACACATTAAATCTTAAATACAGTTTTTTGCATATACGACCCGCTATTGTTTTTGTAATTATTGTTTTAGTAATACGTAATGAAGTGTCTTGATAATTTAACAAGCTAGTCAAGTTAAGACAACCACCCATTTCTCCGTGGTAAGCAATTTTATTATCGTAATTACAAATAATTGAATAATAATCATATTCTTTTACTATTGTTTTTTGAAAATAGGGGCGGTTAACAAAGCCTGTTTCAAACAATGATTTATTAGGTTTAAAAAAATACCGAGTATAAACGCTATCTTGCTGAGAAATGGTATTGCCAATAGTATCAATCATAACTGTTTTAAAGTATACAGTGCCTTGGTTTGATTGCCCTAACAAAAAACTAGTTAGCGCAACAAATAGAAAACTTAATTTAATTTTTTTCATAATTTGAGTTTTAATTTATTATTGTACTATAATTTTTTTTACCATCACATCTCCATCAGCCCCTTTTAATATAACTGAATAAACTCCCTTGCCATAATTGCTTAAATTAATATCATTGGTAAATGATGTTGTTTCGATAGTAAGCAGTGTTTTACCGAGTTGGTCAATCACTTCAATTTGTTTTACTAAATTGGGTTGAGTAATAAATAATTTACTCACTCCATTATTAGGATTTGGGGCAATACTTGCATTAATATTACTTCCTAAACTATTTTGTGTTTTTAAAAAATTATCAACATACACTAATCCGGTATTTGTATTACTGCTGGTATTAACGTCCTCATCCAATGCAGTTGTTTGTTTTTGTTCATAGCTGGTTGCACCTAAATCTGGGTAAATCACACCATTTGAATTATTTGGCTTGCCTCCTTCCCTAGCGTTTAAGCCATTAAACAAAGGATTCCCCATTATTTCACTACATGTAAACTGTTGAATGGCAGCAGTAAACATATTAGGTAAAACGGAGGAAAATCCTGGCCCAAAAACAATTTCTTTACCTGCTAGTGCTGTTACTACCGCGTTAGTATTAATTGTATTATCTAATGTAATAAACTCAAACGATTTAATTATTGCTGGATTTGTATTTGAACCCCAAGCTATTGTTCCAATAGTAAGCGGATAATTTGTTGTAATATGTCTACGACCAAAATCTACCATGCGCTTGCTATCATAAGGATTGACGCCATCTTTTTCAATGGCCAACAAACTTACTAAATTATGATATAACATATAATCTAAACCATTGTATTCGCCTGGAAAATCATTTGCTTCTGGATAGAGTCTCTTCGGATGGTCTAACCGACTTGTGGAAGACCATTCTGGATTAACACTTGCTTGAGACACTCCATAAACATCATTAAATCTAAAAGGCCCTTCACATGGCGCTGAATTACATAAACTAACAGCACCATCAAAATAACCTTGATCAAAAGTTGTATATGGATCACAATTTTCATACCCATGCAAAACCATTCTTAATAGGGCTGGGGCAAATTGATTAAATTTATTCACGTGAACTTGCATGTGTTGTTTAGTAGTATTACCTCTGTAATTATAGTCGCAATTACAAACAGCAGAAAGGTTTAATGTCATCGTTTCAACGTCTTGTTTGTTCGTTGCAAAACTCATAGCAGCTTTATAAACAAATTCTGGACTCCCTAAAGTCCCTAATACTGGCGAAAAAAATGTAGTTGCTAACGGCACTGCGGGCAAAAGGCCACCTAAATTGCCTGATGTGTGGGGTGTAATAAACCAAATCAAAGATTGTAGGGGAATCACAAATACATTTTTCCAAGCAACAACAAACGCATTCCCATCCTTTCTCCAATTATCAAATTCACACCAATTATCAAAGGATAAACTAGGCTGAAAAGAAAAATATCCCCATTTATTTTTATCCATTTTGTTTAATGCCTCGGAATGAGGAAAAGAATAGCCATAAGCAATACCACCATCATTTGATCCAATCAAATTACCAGCCGGATAAGTTAATTCCCAAAAGGCATATCTTTTAAAATAGTCCTGCACTCTCAATGCAATAGCAAAAGCTTCTTGATTAATATTGGAAGTGCCATCTTTAAAATTCATTGTATTATATGTTGAAGGATTTGGTAAAAGCTTTCTAACTAATGCTAAACCAACCAAACAATTATACCAATTATCTTGACTAATATAAGCGCCTCCATAATTTTCTCTGTAAACTATTCCATCCCAGTGACCACCAGTTTTAATAGCATGAGTTCCAGATGACCCTGCTAAATTATTGATTTTAATTTTGCTACAAAAACCTTTGTTTCCAAAATAATTAAAATGCTTAAAATTATTATCAATAAAATTAGAAGGCACATCATCTCTAACCATAAAACCATTAATAGTAGGTGCATGCACAGTTGATGTTGCTTGACTAAAAGCTGTTTCAGCCCAATAATCCATTCTATTTAATGCATCCATAGCATAAAACAATTCGAGCCTTACACTATCAGTTTCTTGCCCATTTAATTCGAGCAATTTATATTCAGTTGCTAAAACACCAATGTAATACCCTAATTCTCCCATTGCATCTCCCCATTGCGCAGACTCTCCATTCCACGGATCAGGAAAAGTAAATGGACCAGAACTACTTTCAGATGGCCTATAATATAATCCCCTTTCTTCCATAGGAATACTGCAACCAGGTCCAGATCCCACTAACATAAAATCATTCCTTAATCGAGAACGATAATACCAATACTTACTATTAAGTGCGTTATAATCTTGTGAAAAGCAAATGATTTGAATAAAAATGGATAATAAAATAAATAATAGTTTTTTCATGTTATTTAAATAATAATATTTTGATTTAAAGTTTACGCACCTATAAACGTTATGTGAATCTTCTTACCTGATGAGTTGGCGGTTTCAATAATAAAATCTTTCTTCAATAATTTTTTGATTGTCCACAATTCATTAGTAGGGTTTTGAAAAATAGAAATACTACCATTTATTGCATTTGAATCAAAACTAATTTTGCTTTTATTATGATAGAAAGTGTAAGTGGAATATGAATCAATATGGTCTGGTATTATATTTTTAACATATATGTAGCTTGAAAACACTTTTTTATATTTACCATTCGCCATTTTAACTTTAAAATAATCAAATTTTAATGTGGTTTCGTTTAGCGAGTAGCTATATCCTCCATAATTAAATGTAGAATTAGTGACGTCGTCACCATCAATTAAAAATTGGGTTAATATCCAAGTTGTTGTGAGCCGATCGTTTGCGGTATAAAGGCTAAATTTTCCATCTTGCGGGTATTTTTTGCACGTTGTTAAACTCATAAGAATAGAATAGCTTAATATTAAAAGTATAGTTTTAGATTTTAGGTTTTGCATAGTTTTAGTATTTATTACTTTAGGTAAATAAAAAACAATTTACTTTTTAATACGCTGTTTTAAAGCTTCAATTTCTTTTTGTTGTTGCACAATGTAAATAGTTATCTCTTCAATTTTTTGTAATAACAACGCATCTGTTTTAGCAAGTTCGTTGCCATTAGTTTCAATATCTTTTGCCGTTGGTATGTTTGGTAAATGTTTATTGGCTAAATAATATGCTTCCACTTCAATTAAAGGCATTAATTTATAACTTTTATCGAATACAAAGTCAGCCCAATAACTACTTGTATTGTTAAATACACGCACTTCTTTACAGGCCAATTTTCCGCTAACGGTAAGCATTGCATCAGTATGCGGTCCCGTAGTTACTTTTTCGGAACCAATATACGTTGCGCCATTTGGTTTTATTTGAAATACTTCTTTACTTAATGTTTGGTTAAAAATAGAAACAGCTTTAGTTATGGTAGGGAGAAGCTTCATGTTTAATGAAGTATTTGCCGTTCTTACAGGGCTTCCTATTTCAAGGTTTCTTCCAACTTTAACAAAACCAAAATCTGTGCCAGCGCAGATATCCACATTAGCTAAACAGTTGGCTATTTTAATGTTATAGGGAGATGCTTCTGGGTCGGCCAATAAGCCTTTTGGATAATCAATATAACCATTAGTACCATCATTATACATTTGAAAATTTTGATTTAAAGGTGCTGCAAATTTAATACCATTTACTAAAATTGAACTTGAAGGAAATGTAGAGCCGCAATTGGTTGGCACTAATACAGTACTGACACCAATTCCAATTAAACCTTCAAGTGGTGAAGGTGTTAAATAATTAAAGCTAATTGGCCCAACTTTTAAATTACTAGTGCCTATTGCCCCTGTAACGTCAAGTGCTCCGGCAATTTTTGCATTGCCATCTACAATAATATCTTTTTGTGCTCGTAGGGTGTCTTTTGCTGTTAACTCGCCCGTTGCCGTAATGTTACCAGTTGCACTTACGTCGCCTGCAGTCTGTATATTATTAGCTACGTTTAATGAATCATTAATTTTTAATGAACCTGTAACGGTAGTTGTAGGGATGGTTTGAGCATTAGCTTCAAACAAAAGTGTTATTAAAAGTAGTACTGTTGAAATTATTTTTTTCATTTTTTTTATTTTTCGTGATAAGTAATTCTGTTTTTTATTTTATAAAAATTTACTTAGGAAAAACTACAACAATTATTTAATTATAAAAATCAGTAGTTCTACTTATTTTTATAATAAGTACTATTACTTATTTTATATAACGAAATATTTATTTAACTATCTGATTATAAATTATAAAACAGTAAGTAATATATGTTACTCCATTTTAAAACATTTCGAAACACCTCGTTTAGTATTTCCTATATTTAGATTTATATAAAATCAATAATTTATTCATTAATTTAAAAACTAAAACCATGTCATTTACAGGTAACGAAGCTGAACAATTTCCATTAGTAACAGCTACTAAATGGACTAAAAACTACAGAGAAGCAAATCCCAATAGAATAAAAGCTCATTTCTTTGGTATGAATATTATTAATCAAATATTAGCACAACCAACTTGCGTTGGCATTAGGTGCTATTATGCATTAGACGAAAGGGGTATTCAGCAGTTAATTATGGTAGGAGCTGATAAAGACGAAAACGACATATACAATGGCATAATTGCTGAGGTATCATCGCCGTGTCCGCCATTTTGCGGAGTAAATAGTCCACTTTTAGGCTAAGCTTATTAATATACGGAAATACGCTATCTAATAGCATTTCCGTATATTTACTATTATATGTCACATGAAATAAATTTTTTTTCTGCGCTAACTTATATATCCTCAGCGTTTGCTTTTTTTCCTTTTTTTCAAGGTATTTTGAAAAGAAGGAAATTAGTAATTGAATTAAAATTAATTTGGATACTTATTTTACTGTCTATTTTTACAGATCTTTTATGTGGTGTATTCTCGCTTAAGTTAAACGTCAGTAATTTAATCTTACTAAATATATATATAGTTTTAGAAACAATTTTACTATTAGTGATTTATTTTATCATAATCAAAAGTCATATATGGAAATTAATTATCCCGATTCTAATTGGATTTTTTATTTTTTATATGTTGTGCTTTTTAAATTTTAAAAATATAAAAACATTAGATTCTATTTTACTTACTTCAGAATCTTTATCAGTCACAACTTTATCAATCATTTACTTTCATAATTTACTAAAGTATCATGAGCATAAAAATATCTTGTCATTCCCATTTTTTTGGATTAATACAGCAGTAATGTTTTATTTTGTGGGAAATTTGTTTTTACATTTATTCAGTAGTTATCTTCAAGAGCACGCTCTTTTTGCCTTTTATGAATTATGGGGTTTGTGGCATTCACTTTTGAACATTCTTTTTTATTCATTAATCAGCATAGGATTTTGGCAAATCAAACAGACATAACTAATCTTAAATTACTAATTACGCTTGGTATTTTTATCACTTTGTTTCTTGCAGCAGTGGTAGTCCTTTTTGTTGTGTTTTACCAACGGAAAATATTACTAAAAAATACTGAGCTAAGAATAATGGAACAAGAGAAACAAATTGAATTATTTAAAGCAACAGTGGAAGCGGAGGAAAAACAAAAAGAAAAGATAGCCCGTAATCTTCACGACGAAATAAACCCAATATTAACAGTACTTAAACTCAATTTAAGTAAACATAAAATCGATATAATCAAAGAAAAGTTCAATATTGAGGACTTATCTTTAGACCAACAAATATTGGACCAAGCAATAAATGGGATAAGAACAACCTGTTTAGATTTAATACCAACATACTTATTAGAATATGGTTTAGTTAAATCCTTAGAAAGTTATGTTGTTACTATTAGAAATAATAGCGAAATAAACGCAGAATTTGAAAATAAAAATGAAATTGAAAATACAGAATATTTTAATAAACAAGCCCAACTTAATATTTACCGTATTTGCTTGGAAATACTCCATAATATATTTAAGCATGCCAGTTGCACTATATTAAAACTAAGTATAAATACACACAATAACCAATTTATAATCGATGTATCACATAACGGAAAGGGCGTTTCCAATGAAGAAATCGACACTTTTACAGAATACTCAAATGGTCTAGGTTTAAAGTCTCTTAAGGCAAGAATTCTAATCTTAAACGCAACTATTAATTACAATAATTCCTCAGATATCTCAACTATTAAACTAAGTATCCCATATCAAAATGACTAAACTCATACACATAGGAATTGCAGACGATCATTTGGTTTTACGTCAAGGATTAATATCGGTTTTAAAAGAATACGAAAATCTAAACGTTATTATTAGTGCGAGTAATGGTAAAGAATTAATGGATACTCTTAAAACTAATAAACCAAATATAATTTTGTTAGATATAGAAATGCCAGTGATGAATGGAAGAGAGGCATTAGATAAAATTCAAGCAAAATACCCCAAAATAAAAGTCATTATAATGAGTCAGTATTTTGAAGATAATTATATCATAGACTTTATAAAAAATGGCGCCTGTGCATTTCTTCCTAAGAATTGTGATATTGATAAAATAGTGGATGTAATTAATTACGTTCATGAGCATGGATATTATTATGATAATAAAGTTTCAGCGGCTATGGCTGCCATGTTGAAAAGAACGCCTAATGAAAATGTAATTTTAGTGAATAACATATTCACAAAGCAAGAACTTAGAATTATTAAATTAATTTGCTCTAAAAAATCTAACGCCGAAATTGCAAATGAACTTTTTATCAGTGTGCGAACCGTGGAAAGTCACCGTTATAAAATTTCAAAAAAAACATGCACAAAAAATACGATAGAATTAATTGATTACGCAACATTAAATGGTATTCTAAAAATCTAATCAATTTTTCATAATACTCTATTTAATTATGTAAGAAATTTCAAAGCTTAAAAAATGCAGATGATATTTTATTTGAATTATTGCCTTTTTCTCAAAAATAATATCCAATTTTCTGTCGCATTAATTAACTAATAATACAGTAGTTCTACTGGTTGTATAATTTAACATTTTCATATAGTTTTATCTACTCAAACCTATTAGATCATTTAAATGTTTATATTGTTGAAATAATGATCATGAAAATTAAAATACTTTTATTATTTATCATTTCTGCATTGTTTTATTCTTGTCAAAAAGAAAGCTCAAACTTTACAATAAAGAATGAGCTAGTGTTCAATCTGAATTATAAACCTTTACCAAAATATACTGGTATTTATAATGATAAAAAAACATCAAAAGAATATATTTATTTTGCAGACCCAATCAGTAAAAAATGCATTAAAATTTTTGATACAAACGCATTATTAATAGATTCCATAATACTCAAAAAGGCACTAGATACATTGGGTGAAATAGATGGGATTTCGATTATATCTCTTGACACAATATTAATTGGGTCACTTCGAACAAATAAAATTGTAGCAATAAATAAACAGGGGAATATTTGGCATTACTTAAATTTAAATTCTTTAGTAAATGCAATAGATAGTAATGTGTATGTCTTTCATTATTCAGCCTTATCTAATTTTAACTCTCTAAATAATAAGCTACTATTAAATTGTGAGTGGAGGTATAATAAATATGATAAGCTAAATGAAATAGAGCCTAAAACAAATTTTGAATTTGGAAAATATTATAGCGAAAAATCATATAAAGCACCGTATTTTTTAAACATATCTAATTATTTTGACATCTCTCCAAAAGTAGAACTTTGTTTAAATGGGTTTTATAAAAATATTTCAAATACAGCTGATATTTTTGTCGAACCCTGTTTTTATAAAAATTTGAATAATAAGATTTATTTATTTTCTGTGTATTCAAATAAAATATTTGAAATAAATCCGGTAAATTTTAAAATTCAAAAAGAAATCGAAGTGATTTCTAACTTTACTAAGTTTAATCAGCGTCCTATAAAAGTTCAAAGAGAAACTTATAATACTTTTCAAGATAGTTTAAATTACAATGGTAAAACAAAGGCTTCAATCAATAGACTGTTTTATGATAAAATAAAAAAAGAATTTTATGTAATTATATTTCAGGAGTTAAATGATAAAACAGTTGTAAAAACAAAGGGCTACTTTAGGCCATTTTCAGTATTAATATATAATCAAGATTTTACCCAATCAAACGAATATAACTTTGAGGATAGTATTAATTACGAAGGTTATAGAGCATTATTAACTAAAGATGGGCTAATGATTCCAATTAAAAATAAAGATGAAGAAAGTAAGTTTACATTCAGGTTGTTTAAATTTAATAACTAGTATTTTATTTGCGGTAATTATTTATAGTTGCACAAGTAATACTAAAACAAATATTTATGTGAAAGATGATTACAGAGCAATTAGTAATTATCTTCTACAAACTCATAAAATTAATTTAAACGATAGCATAGATAAATTATTTGTTTTAACTGAAAATGGTTGCCATTCTTGTAATAAAAAATTCTCTGATTTTGTACTCGAAAATATATATAATGACAAATCAATATTCATTATTACAGCAACTGGTGATCAAATAGACATGACTCCTTTCGAGATAAAACATAATAATGTGTTAAAGGACAGGAATATTACGGATACTGCATTAAGTATTTTAAATGAAACTAAAATTATCTATTTCAAGAATAATAAAATTGATACAATTATCACCTTAAATGCTTTACAACTGGAGAAACAATTTGAAATTATTCATAACCGAAAATAAAAATTGAATTTATTTGAAAAATCAATCTGTTTTTTAATAAAAGATAAGTAGTAATACTTATAATAAAATTCAGTAGTGCTTCGTAGAGACAAATTTAAATTTATGTTATATCTTTCAGATAAATAAAAACACATCAACGAATTAGTTTTTTCAGCAATGAGATTTTCATTGAAATTGAATTATAATTTTTGCCTCAAAAAGTGAACATACTAGAAATGAAAATGGAAAACAAAAAAATCAAAAATATTAATTAAAAATTAATCATTATGCATAAAAATTTAACGGCGGTATTTATTTTTCTTTTTTTTATAAACACCTATGCACAATTAACTTTAACAGTTGGGCAAGTTTACAATTATAATATTGGTGATGTATTTCAATATAATTACACTCCATCATCTACCTCACCCACCTACATTACAGATACAGTAATATCGAAAACAATATCAACAAGTTTAGATACTGTAAAATATACATATAAACGTTATAGTTATAAATTACCAAGTTGTATGTCTTGTTCCGCTATAGTATCTTCAAGTACTTATTCAAATTCATATCATAGTCTTAGTTCTCCTTTCTCATATTCAAATTTATCTGATTGTGGGTTCTCCATTATTCTTCCTTGTGTTAAGGATACCATAATTGCAAGTGGCTTTTGCGGCAAAAAAACATTTAAATCACAATGGGTTGGAGTACCCAGTCCATCCGTTATTTCTGTCTACACAATTAATGACGCTAATTTTTCAGAAGGCTTAGGTCAAACTTATTTGTTTATCGAACATATAGGAAATTTTGATCCGTCATATACAAATATGATTTATTATAATAAATCTGGTATTACTTGTGGTACGTATGCTGTTGGTATTAATGAAATTGTAATCAATAAGTTTTTATTATTTCCAAATCCAACAAATTCTACATTAACTATTCTCGATGAACAAAATGATTTTAAAAACTCAACCATTGAAATAAAAAATAATTTTGGTCAAACGGTCATGTTAATTCCATTCTCTAATAATATTGATATATCTTACCTTTTACCAGGAATGTATTATTTATCAATTCAAGGTAATTCTAACTATAAGCCAATTAAATTTCTTAAAAAATAAACGAAATACCACTTCAAAATTAAAAACTATGAAAAAGAAAATAATCACTTCACTATTTATTATTCAAACTTTATTTTGTAGTGCTCAAATATGGTCTAATCTTGGCGCAGAATGGCATTATGGGTATGTTAATTATGGGCCGCCTGTTTCCCATGGTTACTTAAAATTAAAATATGTAAATGACAGTTTAATAGGAAGTGTAACGTATAAAAAATTAAAAGTAACCCCATATTATGCTTATACATTGGCATGTTTACAAATTACTCAATTCTATTAAACGAAAATAGTAAGCTAATAACATTATATACTGGTAATATTGACACTTTATTTAATTTTAATGCCACTATTGGTGATAAATGGTTAAGGGTTCGTATTGGATCTAGTAGTAGTGATATTACGCGAAGATACGTCACTGTAATAGATACTGGTCATGTAATTATTAATAGTATGAGTCTAAAAAAATTAGTTTTAAGTTATCAGCATGGTGGTTATGCTACAGCAACAGTTACTAATTATTTAGATACTGTTTACGAGAAAATAGGAAGTGTTAAACAGTTTTTAAACCCAGCAGAAATTGAAACAACACCTATGATACCTGATGTTTCAGGTAACAAAGTATTTGCCAACTTCAGATGTTACTCTGACAATACGTTTGCATTATATCAATACTCAAGTGCTTTAAATTGTACAGCAGTTGTTGGCATTGAAGAAAATAAATTATTCTTTAACAATAGTTTATTAATTTACCCCAACCCAAGTAATGGGGATAATTCATTAAATATTGAAATTGTTTCCGAATTAAATGCTCTATTAAAAATTACAAATGTTTTGGGTGAAGTAGTCTATACTAAATTAATTAGTAGTGGATCTACTCATTTAGATGTAAAGCCTTCAGAATTAAAAATTTCAGCTGGCATGTATTTTGTAACTTTACAAGAAATGAATAAAATGATAACTCAAAAATTAATAATTAATTAAACTGATATTATGAAAACTCTGCAGGTGTGGGTATGATTGGATTAGGTGCTACGGGATTAGCGTACTTCGGTATGATTTCAAATCCAGTTGGTTGGGCAATAGGTGCAGGTGTGCTTATATATTCAGGTTCTAGATTGGCATATGATTTATACAATAAACCTTAAATAGCCAATGAACATTTACTATAAAATTTGGGTAGACTGTATTGTAAAAGCACGTTCAATTCCAGCAAACAAAAATAATTGGAAGCGATTTACAATGATTTTTATGTCAATGGCCATGGCAATAAATTTTGCAATGATTATGGCAATTCTTCAGAGGAATATTTTAGGGTTTTCGTTTTATGATTTCAGAGTGGATATATTCCCAGGAACAAAGTTAGATACCTTTATTAGTTTTTTTGCTCTGTACCTATTACCGATGCTGCTAATTAATTACTTTTTAATTTTTAGGAATAATCGTTATGAACTTATTTTAGAGAAATACAAATCCTATAACGGTAAATTGTTTATCAGTTATTTTTTAGCATCATTAATATTGCCCCTCTCATTAATAGTGATTGGCATGATACTTTTTTAAAACACAAAAGCCCGCAATTGCGGGCTTTTGTGTTACTACCTATTTGAGTAATCATTAGGATTTTTATAAGCATGAATCACAGCAAGGATGATAATTTGCTGTTTAGTATCGTCAATGAGATAATGAATATGATAGGGAAATTGTTTTAAAAGCAGCGGTGTAGGTGGTGGTGGAACTTACCATTGGGCAAATATTGGAATAACTAGTTTGAAATACAATGCCATGATGAATGGTATTATGGGCGAATGGCATTTTAATAATTACACTAATACATGGAAAATAGATTATTCAAAACTACTTTATAGCCGTACTTTTAGACATGATTTCACAT
>Ga0304730_1002408_pt1 | contig 13362 bp, 7 predicted proteins | sample M_130628_MF_Meta_FD_190474 | JGI IMG/M metagenome (GOLD analysis project Ga0304730, IMG submission 190474) | Freshwater microbial communities from Lake Montjoie, Canada to study carbon cycling - M_130628_MF_MetaG (v2) (version 2) | ecosystem: Environmental > Aquatic > Freshwater > Lake | place...
TGATCGCAGCTCGTTCTTTGGCCGACGTTGCCCGCGTGAGCAGGAGCCGCGTCAGCAGCTGTTCGTTGAACGTACTGGCCACCTCCGCGACGAAGATCGTATAGCCGGCGTAGTGGTAGGGCTGGGCTTCGGCCGAATACCGCGTGTGCATCGAGTGGCCCGCCTCGTGCGCGAGCGTGAACACATGCTCGATCGCCTCCTCCTGGAAATTCATCAGGATGTAGGGGTCGGAGTCATAGGTGCCCGAACTGAAGGCGCCCGACTGCTTGCCCGCATTGGGATAGCGGTCACACCAGCGTCCAAGCAATCCGCGCTCCAACTGTGTGCTGTAATCAGCCCCGAGCGGCGTCAGTGATTCGATCACCACCCGCACCGCGTCGTTCCAACTGTGACGCTGCTCGAGCTCAGGCACCAGCGGCACATAGCAGTCGTAGTGGTGGATGTCGTCGAGCCCGAGAATCCGCCTCCGCAGATCGTAGTACCGGTGGACAGCGGGCAGATGGGCGTGGACTGCCGCGATCAGCTGATCGTAGACGGCGATCGGCACATTGTCGGCAAACAGGGCCGCTTCGACAGCGCTCGGGTACCGCCGGACTTTTGCGGCGTAGACATCACGTTCGTTGGAGCCAGACAGGGTGGCGGCCAGCGTGTTGGCGTGGGCCTCGTACTGCGCGTAGTACTGCTGAAAGGCCGTTCGTCGCACCTCCCGCGAACTGTCGTGCAGGAGTGTCACGAACGTCGCGTTTGACAGTTCGATCTGATTCCCATCGCCGGTGGTCACGCTACCGAACTTCATATCGGCGTCGGTCAACTGCCTGAATACCTTTCCCGCGGTGCCGGCGAAGCTGCCCTGCATCGCCAGCAGTTTTTCCTCCGGCTCAGAGAGCACGTGCGGCCGCGTCCGCGTCAGCCGCTCAAGGAGCAGCCGGTAGTCGGCGAGCACAGGGAGCTTCATCCACGCCAAGAGCGTCTCGGGCGGGATCGCCATGATCTCTGGGCGAATGAAACTGGCCTTTTCGCCGGCCAGTGTGGCGACGTGCTGGAAGCGGCCCATCATCCGTTGCGAGTCGGCCGCCGCCTGGTCCTCACTGGCCCGCAGGTGGGCGTAGGTGCCGAGCCTGTCCCCCTCGCGGTCGACGCCGAGGTCGTAGGCCAGACACTCCGCAAGCCGCTCGGGCGACGAACCGAGCGTACCGGCAAACGCTGCAAACCCTGGAATCTTTTTTTCCCACCCGGCGAGCGACACCTCCCACTCGGCATCGGATGAAAAAAGACTGCCGAGATCCCACGTATCCCCCACGGCCACGTCGCCCCGCGCCGGCAGCCTCTTCACCGCACCATTCACGTCAGCCATGTTTCACCTCAGTGCATTTATGATCGAGAAACATACCACGGGAAAACTCTCGCTGTGCTATTCCACGGTTCGGGGCTGCCCACGCCCCGTCGCCGGACGTTCGCTACGGACATCCTGTCCTTCGCTCACTCGATGCTGACTGCGCTCCGGCATCCTGCCTGCGCTGGTCAGCAACGCCGGCTCTCAGGGCATGGCCAGCCCCTCACGGATTATGCAACTGGAACAGTGAATAAAAACCGTCCGCGGTTTGGAGCGTATCTGGATTCACTGGAGCGACTTTTTCGACTTCCGGAGGAAGCCGGGGATCGGCGGAAGCTCGAGGAGCGTTAGGATTTTTCGACCTTCTGGGGAGTGCACTACCGCAGGTCGTGGAAGGAGAAAATCCTCCGCGACGAGACTTCTGCCGTCCCCGGCGGGTTGGGCTCAACGACCCACAAGGCGCCGTCACAACCGCCACACCGCGCTGCCCCACGCCAGTCCACCGCCGAAACCGCAGACGACGATCGTGCTGCCCGGTCCGATCCGGCCCGTGCGCCAGGCCTCGTCCATCGCGAGCGGAATAGAGCCGCTTGACGTGTTGCCATAGCGGTCGAGATTCATCAGGAAGCGGTCGGAGGATATGCCGAGGGCTTCGCGGGCCCCATCGATGATCCGGGCGTTGGCCTGATGCAACACGAAGAGATCGATCGCCTCCATCGCCACGCCCGAACGCTCGACCACCTGTCGGATATTTTCCTCTGCCAGCCGAATCGCCCACTTGAACACAGCGCGGCCATCCATTCGCATGAACTGTTCCCGCCGTGACAGGCCCTCGGCCGTGACCGGCTGCCGGGAACCGCTCATCGGGCAGGCGAGCAGGCCCGCGCCGCGGCCGTCTGAACCGAGCGAGAAGGCCAGCAATCCATGCTCCTGCCCAGAGCTATCGGGTGGAGCCGCCTCGAGCAACACCGCGCCTGCCCCATCGCCGAAGAGGGGCCACGTCTTGATGTCCTCGGGATCGACGACTCGCGAATTCGTGTCGGCGCCCAGCACGAGCGCCAACCGGCTCGATCCGGCTGAGAGGAAATTCGCTGCGGTCACCAGTGCATACGCAAAGCTCGCACAGGCGGCGGTCACGTCCATTGCCGGCGCGTCGAGCCCCAACTTCTCCTGCACGATGCAGGCGGTGGAGGGGATGCACATGTCAGGCGTGAAGGTGCCGAGGACGAGCAGATCGACGTCCGCGGCCGTGGCATGAGCGAGCGCCGCCCTGCCGGCCATGGCGGCCAAGTCGCTGGTGGCCATCTCAGGCGGTGCACACCGCCGCTCATGGATGCCCGTGCGGGCAACGATCCATTCGGGATCACAGCCGAGCCTGGCCAGATCGGCATTCGTCACCACATTCGACGGCACGCTACTGCCGATGCCGGCCAGCCGGAAGCCCATGGCCCGACCGAATCGGGACCTCCTGGGCGAAGTAAGAATGTCGGACATCGCGGCAGCCGCCTCCGGTCAGTTTCGCGGTGCCGCCGATCGACGGAGATGCCGCGGCTGAATGATATCCGTGGCCAGCCCCAGACGTCGCAAAAGCAAGATCTCGTAATAGGTGAGGTCAAACTCCCACCACTTGTGCTGCACGCTCGCGCTGGCCGGATCATGGTGGTGGTTGTTGTGCCAACCCTCACCGGCCGCCACGAGCGCCACGAGCCAGTTGTTACGGCTGTCCTCGCCGGTTTCATAGGTCCGATAACCGAACAGGTGCGACAGCGAATTCACGCTCCACGTCATGTGCCAAACGAGCACCGTGCGGACGAACGCGCCCCACACCAGCCAACTGACACCCAACTGGACGCCGTGGACCCAATCGCCTCCGGCGATTCTCCCCACCACCAACCCCGTCAGCGCAAAGGCCGCTGCATGGGCCAGGTAGATCCAGAGCGTGCTCGTCGGATGCCGCTCCAGAAACCGGAAGTACCGGTCGGCAAGGATGTCGCGGGCGTACTTGTCGAGAAAGGCGAGCGTGCGGCGATCGGGGGCCCGACGGAACAGCCAACCGACATGGGACCAACTCACGCCGTCTCGGGGCGTGTGCGGATCCTCAGGCTCGTCGGAATGGACGTGATGGAGCCGATGCGTGGCCACCCAACGGGCCGGGGTGTCTTCCAGACAACACAGGGCGACCGTTGCCAGCGTCCGCTCCAGCCAGAGAGGCACCTTCAGGCTGCGATGGGTGAGGAGACGGTGATAGCCCAGATTGATGCCCATGCCGAACACGTGCGTGCCGATCACAGCGATCGCCAGCCCCGACCAACTGAAGCACCATGGAAGCATCGCGAAACACGCCAACAAGTGCACGACGAAGATCGGGAGCAGGTACTCCCAGTGCACGTTGCTCCAGCGGAGCCCCCAACTGGCGGCGTTTCTCGACAGACTGCCGACGGCCCCGACTGCCACGGGTCCAGGGCCGGCCACCGAGCCAGACGCCACCACGGGTACCGCAGTTGATGAGTGCATAAATTACCCGTGCATGGCAGGACAAAGGGGTGGAGCCGAAAGATGCCATTATCGGGCTGCGGTGTGGTTCCACAAGCGGCGGGCATGATCGCCGGCAACGAAAGCGACCGCCGCGCGAATCACAATCGCTGCAACCCTCCGTGTCAACTCATCATTTCCAACGGTACTGAAGCAATCACTCGCCATTTACGGGTCCTGCCGGCAACACAACATCACCCGGCACTCCCTTGGCTTCGGCCTTCTGCACCATGCTGTTCCGACCGAGATGGATCTTCGCATATTCTTTGTCGGACACAACGTAATACCAATCGGCGAACCGACCGTTCAGGTCTCGCACGCGCTTCTGTGCGGTCTTCACTTTGTCGTCGTAATCGTCCTGCTTGCGACGGTTCTCCCGCTCCACCCGCCGCCGGTTCTCAAGCACCACCTGGGCTGCCGCCTCGGCTTCGTCAGCTTTTTTCAGGCTCTCGGCCGCATCCGGCTTGTTTTCCTCCGCAGCCACTTCACCGTCCTTCTTGGCGGCTTCGTCGGATCCAGCGGGCACTTCCGGCAGCGGATCGAGCGTTGGCTTCTCGAGCAGTTTCTCGTTGAAGCGCGCCATCACGAGCAGATAGCGACCGCTCGTTTCGCCGGCGTCATCCTTGCCGGCCTCGGGACTGCCGGCGTCCTTCGCCTTGGCCGACTTCCCTTCGGCCGCCACCGTCGTGGGTGCACCGAATCGGAGCACGTATTCGACGCCGTCCTTCATTCCCACAATCGTCTCGCCATCGGTCGAGAGAATCTCGCCCGTCTTCAGCGGCAGAAAACCCTTTTGCTGCATGGAGGTGACCGCTTCTCGATCGTTGGTGAAGCTCTCTTCGGCCTTCAGTTCGGAGCTCAGCCCCGAGGGCTTCCGAGCGACGTCCACGATCTTCAGATCGCCCAGCGCATTGCGCAGGTCGTTGAGCTTGCCCGAGGCAAGCTCCTCCCCCTCGGCCAGTGTCTCCTCCTTCGACTCCCCGTCCTCGGAAAAGGCCTCGAGCCGCGCCAGTGACCACTTCGAATCCTTGTCGTCATACGCCAGATCGACCCGGTACTTGCGATCCAACTGCACACCAACCCGCCCGTTGGATTCGACTGCCACGAGGGAGTAGTCCTCCAGGCCGAGTCGCCGCACGTCCCAAGGCGAGAGTTTGAGCAAGTCCTTTTCGATCCAGTCGTCGAAGTCCGTCGTGAATTTCGAGGTGTCGATCTCTACTCGATACACGGGATCCTGACCGGCCTTGCGGACAAATCGCAAGGTTCGGCCGGAAGCGTCGCCGCCGACCCGCCGCTTGTCTTCCTTCCCGACGATCAGCCTGGCAAGTTTGTTGCCGGAGCCGTCACGAATTTCGACCAATTGCCCGACGCCGGTCATGCCCGGCTTGATCTTTTCCGGATCGGGCTCGATGACGCCGTAGGTCTCGTGATCGCCGGGAGACTTGCTCACCAAGTCGAGCATCTTGAGATCGACGAGCGCCGTGGCTGCTGCTGCGAGTTGTTCCTTTGCGTCAGCCGGGTAGTTCTGATGGGCCGGGAGCACCCACACGCCACCCGACTGCATCACCTTGAAGGGGTGCAGCGTGGAGAGTTCGTCGTCGTACGACACGATCTCGAGGCTGGCCGCCTTTGCCGCATCCGACAACTCGGGAAAGAGCACCCGCTGCTCCTCGGGCTCGACCTTGACGCTCTTGAACCGCGGCTGCACAGCAGCTCCGACCAACAGCATGCCCAGACCGCCAAGCAGAAACATCCCGGTGCGGAGCAGCACGGGCGTCAGGAACCCGCCCGATTCGTGCTCATCCACCTGCCGAAACCTCTTTTCGTGTGTGTCGTCATGATTCATGCTGTTGCCCCTGCCTATCGTGTCCATCGTATACACCTGACTTCCAACCGGCTGAATCCGCCTGCCTAAGCTCCTCTGATCGCATCCCGTCCCGCGGCCCCGAGCCGCCGGAGCATGTTCACCGCAGCCGCGTCTTGGCCACGCCTTCGCGCTCCAGCGCACGACGCCGGAAATAGACGAAGAAGGCAACGACCAGCGGCGGGATCGGCGGCAGGAGTACGGCCAGCCACTTTTGGCGGTCCTGCTCCTTGCGGATCTTCGACTCCAGTTGACGTTCCACCGCCTCGACCTCGGTGTCCCGCTTTCGCTTGAGCGTCTCGATCTTGGTATCGAGTCGACGCTGCGCGAGCCGCTGCCGGCTGGCAAGTTGCTGCACCGCCTGCATGGCGGCCTGTGGATCGGCATCGCCCGCAGCCTCCATCTCCTTGATCTTCTTCTCAAACTCACCGACTTCCGCCTGCATCGAGTCATTCGCCGCCCGCTCCGCCTCGTCGAATTCGGCGATGAACTTCTGCCGCTCACCGTCTGCCAATTCACGGGCGGTGGCCACGGTGTCTTCAATGCGCTCGAGCGTGCGGTGCTTCGGCTTTCGCTTGCGAATCTCGAGAAAGCGGTCGTCATCCGCCAACGAGTCGAGGATGTTGAGCACGAACGTGACGTTGTCGAAGTTGAGCCCAAACACCTCATCTGGCCGGTTGCGGAGGCCGAAGATCCGGCCGTCTATGAGGTCGATGTCGGACACGACGACGGCGCGAATCAGCTTCGAGGCCGCGCCGTCGGCCTTGACCGGTTCGGCTCCGGCCTCGGCCGCGCCCGCTGCGGGCTGCCTTTCGATCGCCACAGCCAGCACCATCGATTGCTTTGCCTGCTTCTCGAAGATCTGTAACTGCCGCATGTCGGGATTGCCCATTACCTGACCCACTTCGATCGTTCCGGTGCGGAGGCCCGTCTGCGCCAGCGGCGTCCAGGCGACGTTGGCCTTGTCGTCCTTGACGAGAGCCCCAGGAAACGGGAAGAGCACCTCCTGTAGTCCCGCCGTGATCGGCTGCCGGGCATTGAACCCGGGGATTTTCCCCGACGCATCAGACGTCAGGTCGGCGTCGATGAAGACAAACTCATCGGGAAGCTCGAGCTTTGGATGTGGGTTGTAATCCTGACAGACGATGAGCGGATCGGAGCCTGTCTGCCCCATGGCCGGACGGCCGGCTGGGGCCATGAGCTTGAGGCCGAGCGTCTCCCACAGCTGGCCGATGTCGCCCTTGGGCTGCGGCTGCGGCTGAAACATCGCCATCGGGCCGCCCGGGCCACGCCGGGGCTGTGACGTGCCCGGCACCCCCTGCATCAGCACCGGCAGCGGGTCTTCGAAGACCGCCACCGGCTGGCCCGCGCGAACAGTGGCCACGAAGTGGTTCATCTGCTCCGGCCCGAGAGACGACGGCTGCACGGCGAGCAACACGTCGTAGCGGTCGGTGATCGGCGCCGACGCATCGACCTGCACCACGTCGTACTGCTTCTCAAGTTCTTCAAGCACCGGCTGCCGCGGCCGCTGCTGGCCGGTGGCCATGTCGAAGCCGCCGAAAAGATCAGCGTCGGTCGTGAGAACTCCGAGCCGCTTTCGCTTCTGCTGGGCGACCGTGCAGATCGAGCGGACGAGCTCGTATTCGACGGGCGTGCCCTTGTCGAAAAAAGGCACCACGACCTTCTCGAGGCCGCTCGTGAAGGCACAGCCAAGAAAAATGTTCTCGTCGCGATAGGCACCGCGGACCCGCGACAGCACGCTCACCGGCTCGATGCCGAACTGCTGCGAGGCGAGCGATGCGGCCTCGGTCTTGGGATCGGTGGAGATCACCTCGACGTTGACCTTGCCACGGCCGAGTTGCTGAAACTGGCGCAGCATGTTGAGGAGGTTCAGCCGCGTCTGCGTGTAGTCCTCCGGCACGGTCGGACTGACGTAGGCCTTGATGTCGATCGGACGGCTGGTCTCAAGCTCGCGGAGCAACCGCCGGGTGTCGGGGGAGAGCGAGCTGATCCGTTCCTCGGAGAGATCGGCACGAACATCCATGCCGCGGAAGAACATGACCACGCCAACGGCCGCAGCGGCGAGGCCGAGCGTCCGGACGATGAAGTGCACGCCCATCTTTGCGCCATCCCTCCGACTGGTCCAGTGGCGGCGACCGATGAGCACCATCGCGATGTAGAGGCAGACGGCCACGATGCCGAGGAAGTAGGCGATCCCCGAGAGGCTGACGATGCCGCGACCGAAGTCGGTGAACTGTTCGGCAAGGCTGCACGGCCGGACCCACTTCGCCAGCCCCGGCGACATCACCGACCCGGCCTGATCGGCCACGACCAGCGGTGCATTGAAAGCCAGCCCGAGGATGAAGGCCACCGTCAGGTTGTTCGTGAGGAAGCTGGCCACGACGCCGATGGCGATCATGGCGATGCCAACAAACCAGTAGCCGAGGTAGTTTGAGAGCAACAGGCCGGCGTCGGGCGTACCCCACAACAGCAGGATCACCAGGTTGCAGATGCAGGAGAACAAGAGCGCCACCGTGTAGATCCCGACCGCCGCGAGATATTTTCCGAACACCACCTCCCAGTCGCTGGCGGGAATGGTCAGCAGCAACTCATCCGTGCCCTGCCGTCGCTCCTCGGCCCACACGCTCATCGTGATGGCGGGGATGAATACCAGCAGAATGTATGGCAGGTAGCGGTTGAGCTGATCGAGATTGGCGAGGTTGGAGTTGAAGAACTCCGGCGGCCAGAACGCCGCCAGCGATCCCAGCAGCACGAAGACGCAGATGAAGACATAGCCGGTGGGGTTGGAAAAATAAGCGACGAAGTTTCGCTTGAATACCGCGTCGAGCACATTCCACTTCATGATTTTCCGTCCTTCAAAACTGTTCTGAACACTGTTCCTGCCGGCGTCGGGGCGACGACTGGCGATCGGGAGGGGCTGCCGAACACACGGCATGCGTCACACGGAAACGCCACGCGTGAGTTCATGGAACCGCTCGTCGAGGCCGCGGCCTCCCGCCCGTAGTTCCTGCGGCGCTCCGTCGAACCGCATCCGGCCCTCCGAGATGAGAATCACCCGGTCGGCCAATGCCTCCACCTCCTGCAGGATGTGGGTGGAGAGCAGAATCGTCTTGCGTTCGCCCAGCCGGCGGATTGTGTCGCGGACGCCGCGGATCTGGTTGGGGTCGAGGCCGCTGGTCGGCTCATCGAGAATCAGCACGTCGGGCTCGTGCAGCAGCACCTGTGCCATTCCCACACGCTGCCGGTAGCCCTTCGAAAGCTTGCCGATGGCCTTGCCGATCACACTCCCCAGTTCGCACTGGTCGACGACCGCCTCGATCCGCTCTGCCCGATAGGCCCCCCTGAGGCCCCGCGCGTCGGCGAAGAATTCAAGCAGGCTGCGGGGCGTCATGTCGGGATAGAGCGGACCGTTTTCAGGCAGATATCCCAGTCGAGCCGCTCCGGAAAGCCGATCCGTCGACATGTCATAGCCAGCGATGCGGGCCGTGCCGGCGGACGGGGCCAGATACCCGGTCAGCATCTTCATGGTCGTGCTCTTGCCGGCACCGTTGGGGCCCAAAAAAGCGACGATCTGGCCACGTGGCACGCTGAAGGTGACGTCCTCGGTGGCGATGAATGAGCCGTAATACTTGCAGAGGCCGTCGGCCTCAATCATTGCGTCCCGGGCGTCGGAGGCTGATGGCGTCATCGTGTTGAATGAATGTGCTGGAACCATAGAGGGGGCACGTGCATGGTCGCGGCCCCATACCCCGACATTTTTTCCGGACGGGGCACTTCCGGCAATCCCCATGATACAGGTCTGGGCACATTCGGCCCGCCCCCGCTGGCCCGACCGGCCTGCAGACCGCGAATTTCCACCGCTGCGGAATCTGCGGGGGATGGCCGTGGGCTACCGGTTGACGGCACGAGCCGCCTACCACTCCGCGAAGCTGCCGTCGCCGTGCCGCCAGACGGGATTCCGCCAGCGGTGGCCGACGGCCGCCCGTTCCTTGACGAAGTCCTCGTTGACCTCGATGCCGAGCCCCGGTCCCTGCGGAATCTTCACGTGGCCGTCGGCGTAGTCGAAGACCTCGGGGTTCTTGATGTAGTCGAGCAGGTCGTTGCCCTGGTTGTAGTGGATCCCGAGGCTCTGCTCCTGGATGAAAGCGTTGTAGCAGTTGGCATCGAGCTGCAGGTTGACGGCCAGAGCGATCGGGCCGAGCGGGCAATGCAGGGCGATGGCCACGTCGTACGCCTCCGCCATGTTCGCAATTTTTTTCGTTTCGGTGATGCCGCCGGCGTGGGATGGATCGGGCTGCAGGATGTCGACATAGCCCTCCTGCAGGATCTTCTTGAAATCCCACCGCGAAAACAGCCGCTCGCCGAGAGCGATCGGCGTGTTCGCCATCATCGCAATCTCCTTGAGCGCCTCGGCGTGTTCGCTGAGTACGGGCTCCTCGATGAACATGAGGCGATAGGCCTCCAGTTCCTTGACGAGCACCTTGGCCATCGGCTTGTGCACCCGGCCGTGGAAGTCGACACCGATGCCGAAGTGCGGACCGACGGCCTCGCGGATGGCGGCCACGTTGGCGATCGCTCGATCGATCTTGTCGTAGGTGTCGATGAACTGCAACTCCTCACAGGCATTCATCTTGATGGCGGTGAATCCGAGCCGGGCCCGTTCCTGCGCCTGGGCGGCGGTCTCGGACGGCCGGTCGCCGCCGATCCAGGAATAGACGCGGATACGATCGCGAACCTGTCCCCCGAGCAGGGCATGCACCGGCACGCCGAGTGACTTGCCCTTGATGTCCCAGAGGGCCTGGTCGATGCCAGCCAGCGCGCTCATGTGGACCCCACCGCCGCGGTAGAATCCGCCGCGGTACATCACCGTCCAATGGTCCTCGATATTTCGCGGATCCTTGCCGACGAGATAGTCGGCAAGTTCATCGACCGCCGCCGCCACGGTATGAGCGCGGCCTTCGAGCACGGGCTCACCCCAGCCGGCGATGCCTTCGTCGGTCTCGATCTTCAGGAAGCACCAGCGGGGCGGAACGATGTAGGTCGTGAGCTTCGTGATCTTCATGCGGGATACTCCTGTCGTGGCAAACTCCGGTCGCAGACGCTGGCCACGGCCTCAAGAGGCGCAACCATTGGCCTCGGCCGTCCACGCTGCCAACCGATGTGCGACCGCCAGTCGGCGCTCATGTCGGGAAAATCGTTGCGGAAATGGACGCCGCGGGTTTCATGCCGCTCAATCGCTCCTCGAATCATCAGCCGGGCCACCTCGAGCATGTTCTGCAACTGCCAGCCCTGAGGCTCGGCAAACTGTCGCGGCAACACGTAGCGGCACCAGCCTTCGACCGTCTCCAGCGCCTCCGCCAACGAGTCGCCTGCACGTTCCACGCCGACGTGCCGCCACATCAGTGCCCGCAGCGAGTTGCGGATGTCGGCAAGATCGAGGATGCCGTTGCTCTCGGTCGCGGCTCCATTCCCGTTGCCATCGACCGACCGCGGATTCGCGATCGAAGGCACCCGGAACTCGTGCCCGTCGCCGTCCTCCCTCAGAATCTCTGCACTGGCCGTCTCGCCCGCCCGGGCACCATAGACCAGGCCTTCCAGAAGGCTGTTGCTCGCCAGCCGGTTGGCGCCGTGCAGGCCGCTGGAGGTTACCTCGCCAGCCGCGAACAGGCCCGGGATGGTCGTGCGACCGTGGGCATCGACGGTCACTCCGCCGATCATGTAGTGGGCGCCAGGCCGCACCGGAATCCGGTCTCGTGTCAGGTCGAGTCCGAACTTCCCGCAGATCTCCGCCATGCCGGGAAACCGACGCCGCACCATCTGCGGATCGAGGTGGGAGAGATCGAGAAACACGTTGGCCTGATGCGTGCGGTGCATGACGACCGTGATCGCCCGGGCGACGACGTCCCGGGGCGCGAGCTCCGCCCGCGGGTCGAAGTCGGGCATGAACCGCCGACCGTCGCGATCGACGAGCCACGCGCCCGCACCGCGGACGGCCTCCGTGATCAGACTGCGGGCGCCGCCGGCGATGTAGAGCACCGTGGGATGAAACTGCATGAACTCCATGTCACGCAGTTCTGCGCCAGCCCGCCATGCCAGTGCCATTCCGTCGCCGCTGGCGCCGGGCGGATTCGTCGATTCGCGATAGAGCTGTCCGGCACCACCCGTGGCGAGGATCGTGCGCCGGGCCCAGACGAGCGTCTTGCCGTGAGCTGGATTCCAGACGAGCGCGCCGCGGCATGCCCCCTCGTGGGTGACGAGATCGATCGTGAAGGTCTCGGGCCAGACTTCCAGATTCTCAAGTTCCCGCGCCCGCTCGATGACAGCCCGCATCACCTCGCGGCCGGTGGCGTCGCCCAGCGCATGCACGATGCGATGGTGGCTGTGCCCTCCTTCGCGACCCAACTCCAGGCTGCCGTTGTGCGAGTCAAACCGCGTGCCCCAGGCGATCAGTTCGGCGATCCGCGCCGGAGCCTCGCGCACGACCGAATCGACCACATCCTCGTGACAGAGTCCGCCGCCGGCGGTGAGCGTGTCGGCAACATGATTGTCGAAGCGGTCCTCCGGATCGACGACGCTGGCAATCCCTCCCTGCGCCCACTGGCTCGACGAACTCTGCAGATCGTCCTTCGTGACCACCGTCACCGAAAGCCGCGGATCGACGGCCAACGCCGCCCGTAGGCCAGCCAGGCCTCCGCCAAGAATGAGCACGTCTGTGAAGCAGTGCGGCACCCGCTTCGGACCGAAGGCTGCCAGGTATCGAGGGCCTTCGAAGAGTTGGCCATGATGGCTCGACTGCATTATTGATCCTTGGCACCCGGTTTGGAGCTCATGCCCTGTTCGCCGCTGGCGCCCTGTTCGCTGCTCGTACCTTGGAGAAACGCTTTGAACCGTTCGCGATAGTCGCTTGGTGGACGGCTACGGCGGCCCTCCGCCTGGCCCCCCTTCGCGTCGGCGGGGACATCGCGGGAGCTCTGCACGCCCGCGGGTCGCAGACCGAGGCTGCGGAGCACCCGCTCAAATTCACCTCGCTCCTGCGGATCGGGGCTTTCGGCTTGCCGGCGCATCGTTTCCCAGCGATCGAGGAACGCGCGAGCCTGGTCACGAGTCCAGCCGAGTTCATCGAGAACATCAGTTCGCCCCGACTCCACCGTGGCACGGAGGTGCTCGATGGCGAGGTCGGCCGCGTTGCGAGCGTTCTCGAGATCCTGTTGTCCCCATTCCGTTTCGCGGGAAGGAGGCGAACCCTGGGCAGCCGGGCCACCCGGCTGCGGTGCCGCCGCACTTTCTGACCAGCCACCGCCGCCAACGGGACTCGACTGGCTCGCACCCTCAGGCGGTGGACCTCCTGCCTGCTGGCCACTCGGCTTGCTACCAGACTCGCCCTCCTGCTTGGGGTCGCCCTGCGGCCGCGCTGCCCCCTGGCCTGCCGGGGAAGCGGCAGTCTTACCGCCTTTTTGTTGTGCGTTGTCTTCTGAACTTTCGCCCGCTCCCTCTCCCTCACCCTGCTTGCCTTCACCCTGCTTACCTTCACCCTGCTTACCTTCACCCTGCTTGCCCTCACCCTGCTTGCCTTCACCCTGCTTGCCTTCACCCTGCTTGCCTTCACCCTGCT
>Ga0304730_1002409_pt1 | contig 13346 bp, 13 predicted proteins | sample M_130628_MF_Meta_FD_190474 | JGI IMG/M metagenome (GOLD analysis project Ga0304730, IMG submission 190474) | Freshwater microbial communities from Lake Montjoie, Canada to study carbon cycling - M_130628_MF_MetaG (v2) (version 2) | ecosystem: Environmental > Aquatic > Freshwater > Lake | place...
GGTTCATGTCGCAGGCCGCCTTCGATACGGCGTAGGGCGTGCTCGGGTTGAACGGGGCGGTCTCTTTCACGAGGCCGCTTGTGCTCCCGTAGACCTCCGGCGTGGAGATCTGCACGAACTTCCTCAGAAAGTCCATGCGTCGCAACCGGTCCACGAGCCGGGCGGTCGAGACCACGTTGGTCTGATACCAGTGGTCGGGGTTGTCCCAGCTCTGCGCCACCATGCTCTGGGCGGCGAAGTTGACGATGTATTCCGGCCTCGCCTCGCGAACGACCGCCTCGATCCGATCGAGATCACGGTTGAAGTCGAGGGCGTGGAACGTGAAGCGGTCGTGTGGGGCCCACGCATAGGGCAGCAGCGCCTCGTCGGGCTCCGGCGAGCGGCTGATGCCGATCACCTTCGCGCCGTCGGCGAGGGCCTCGGCCACGAACGTGGCGCCGGAGAACGAGTTGCTGCCGAGGACGACGAAGGTTTCGGGAGTCGCAGCCATGAGCGTCACTTGAGGTGGACAGCCTTCATCGTCTTGATGTTGGAATACCGCGTGTCGGTCATCGAGTCGGGCAGTTTCCCCGCCTTGAAGGCCTTGATCAGGTCTCGGGCACCGTCTTCGATCGTGTGCGTGGGCACGAACCCGAGCACCCGTTGGATTTTGTCAGAGTTGATGCGGTAGGAGCGGATGTCGTCGGAAGGGGTGGTGATGATTTCGATCTCACCCTTTTCAGGCAGTTCCTCACAGACCACCTTCCGCACCACCTCCGCCGTCTCGGCCACGCTGTAGTTCTGGTAGCCGGCGTTGAAGATCTGTCCGGCGATCTTTTCATCGGGCACGGTGAGCAGCAGGCAGTAGAGATCGACCATGTCGTGCATGTGCAGGTTGGGTCGCATCTGCACACCGCCGAACACGGTGATCTTGCCGTTGTTCACCGCATGGTTCGTGAGGATGTTGACCGTGAGATCAAGCCGCTGCCGCGGCGAGTAGCCGCAGATCGTGGCGGGGCGGACGGCCACGGTGGTGAACGTGGGCGACTGCTCGGCGAAGAGCAGCGGCTCGCACGCAGCCTTGTATTTGTTGTAGAGCGACACCGGAACGAGCGGGTGCTCTTCCGTGACCTGCGGCGAATCGCTCACGCCGTAGACACTCCCCGAGGAGGCGAAGATGAACCGCCGCACGCCCGCCTCCTTGGCCGCCTTCACGGTCGGGCCGAAGGAATCGAGATTCACCGACTTCGAGAGGTCAGGATCGAGTTCGACGCTGGGGTCGTTGGAGATACAGGCCAGATGAATCACGGCATCGGCTCCGCGGACGGCCTCCTTGACCGCCGCAAGATCGCGAACGTCACCATGCCGAATCTCGAGATGCGGATTGTCTCGCACCGCTGCGAGCGCCTCGTCGCCGTAAATGAAGAGGTCGAAGACACGAACGCGATAGCCCTCCTCCAGGAGCCGTGGCACGAGCACTGCTCCCACGTAGCCAGCCCCGCCGATCACGGCAACCGTACCGAACTTCTTTCCGCTTTCCACAATCGTCATGTGAGCACTCCGTCGCCTCAATCAAAGAGGCCTGTTGAAAAGGTTCACGGCATTCACTTCAGCAGCGACTCGATCTGCTTGCAATACGAGACCCGGTCAATGGCGTCGCGGTTGGCAACCGTGGCCACCGCGAGCGCGCCGGCGGCGTTGCCGGTAAAGCCCACGACGTCGAGCGGCGCGCCCTGCACTGCGAGGAGCGACGACACCGAGAGGAAGGCGTCGCCCGCCCCGATGCGATCCACCACCTTGCCGGCCACTGCGGGAACGTCGATCACGCCGGCCGCAGGGTCGCAGCAGATGCAGCCGTTCTTGCCTCGGGTGACGATCAGCCGCTTGCAGCCGAGTTTCTCGTAGACCTCCTGCACCAGGCCGCGCACCGGCCCATGGCGGTCGCGTGACTCGATCCGCACCTCGGTTTCCGTGGCCGTCATGTAGTCCGCCGCAGGGTATTTCGAGAGGGCATGGTGGCCGAGATTCCCCGCGTTGCACTGGGCATTGACCGCCAGAAACTTCGCTCGCTCCCGGAGGATTCTGCGGGCCCGCTCGGAGAGCATCGAGTGGCCGAAGTCGATCACGATGACGAGGTCGTATTTGGGCACGTGCTCCATCAGCGCCTGGCACACGGCCTCGTCTTCATCGGGGCTCAGGGCCGCGTCGTTGATCTCGTAGACCTCCATCAGCTTCAGAAAGAAGTAGTTCTCCACGAGCCGCCGCTTGACGATCGTCGGGGAGTTCTTCCGGTGGAGGTAGATCCGCTTCACGTTGGGCTTAAGCTTGCCCTCGATAAAGGCTTCGTGGGAGTTTTCGGTGCCGAGCTGGGTGATGCAGGCCACCTCGTCGCAGAAGTTCGCCACGTGGTTGGCTGCGGCGAGGATGCCGCCGGCAAACTTCTCGCTGGAGAGCTGCTTGAGGACCATCGTCGGTTCCTTCGACGACTTGCCAATGGCCTCGCAGTACACGTATTCATCGATGATGGGCTCCCCAACGAGGAGCACCCTGAGGCCTCTGGCCTTCTGGAGGTAGTCGAGGATCTCGGTGGCAGGATGCCGGCGAGCGAAGTCGGCGAGATACGCCTGCACGTCCGGCGGCAGCACGCCCATGTGCTGGTTGATGAGCGTGGTGGAACTGAAGGTGTCGCCGCTGGTGAAGGCGATGCGTCCTCCGGCCTCCTTCACCGCGGCCTCCTCCTCGAGGATCTTGCCGGTGACGTCTTTGGCGGTGTCCTTGTAGTCGGGGCCCTTCACGTAGACATCAGGCTTGAGCAGCCGGATCGCCTCGACGGCGGTCGCCGTGGGGTTGATGGCGACGAAGTCCACGCACTCAAGCGCCGCAAGCACCTCGGCCCGGAGCTGTTCGGTGAAGGCGGGCCGGTGCGGCCCCTTGTTGACGTGCTTGTCGGTGGTCAGCGTGACGACCAGCACGTCGCCCATCGCCTTGGCCTCGTCGAAATAGCGGAGGTGGCCGACGTGCAGGAGGTCGAACACGCCGTGGCAATGGACCACCGTGCGGCCCTCCGAACGGAGGTTCGAGAGGGCGCTCGCGAGATCGCTCAACTCTCTGATCTTGGTTTTCATCGCCATGCGTTAGGGAAAGCGACTCGCTGGAGGTCCGAACAAGCCAGTGTAACAATGGGTGTTTCGATGGAAACTCCTTGCGAAACCTGCCGTCCGCCCGCAGCGCCGGAGAGACGACCGCCCTCCCGGCAGGCCGGACCGCGTCACATCGCCGCCTGGCCGAGCACCTTCCGCAGACACGTCATCGCGATCTCGCCGAACTGCCGCGGCGGCACCCGCCAGAGCGCCGGATTGTGGAGTTCGACCGCAACCGCTCCCTCGTAGCCAATCTCGCGGAGCCGCGCCACGAGGTCGTCTGGCGGCGACGTGCCCTCGCCCGGCAGGATTCGGTCGGTGTCGGCCGCCATCTCCCTCGGCACGTCGGCGATGTCGGAGAGCTGCACGTGGGCGAGATTCTCGTTCGAGAGCAGCCAGAGGTCGAGCGGCTTGCTCGGGCCCACCGCGTAGTGGAACCAGTCGAGACAGAGGCCGAGGGCCGGTGAAGCCACCTGCTCGACCACCGCCACCGCCGACTGGAGATTGTTGGGAAAGCTCGCCCGGGCATCGAACTCGAGGGCCAGCCGCACGCCGGCGTCGGCCGCCCGGGCGGCTGCGTCGGTGAGACTCACCGACAGCCGGCCAAGATCCTCTGCCCCGAGTGGCCCGAAGGCATCGCCCGCGATCACGAGCACCGGGATGCCAAGGTCGCGGCAGAGCCCCAGTCGCTCGTCAAAGTGCCGCCAGTGCTCGCGACGGGCTTCGCCCTGACTCGTGAGCAAGCCTCCCTGGAAACTCGCGGCGACCGGCGTGATGCCGGCGGCCGCGCATCGTTCCCGCAGGGCGGCCATGCCGTGCTCCCCGATGAAGGCGTCGGCGTGGCCGAGCCAGAGATCCACGGCGTCGACGTGGCCGGCGGCATAGTCGTCGAGTACCGTCCCGAGCGACGCTTCGAGCGAACAGACGGTGGCGATCGCGGGCTTCATGCCAGCTTGTCGCGAAGGAGATCGACCACCTCGGCGATCGGCACGCGGCTCTGCACGAGCGAGTCGCGATCGCGGAGGGTGACGGTCTTGTCGGTGAGCGTCTGGCCGTCGATCGTCAGGCACCAGGGCGTGCCGGCTTCGTCCTGCCGAGCGTAGCGACGCCCCACGGCCCCCTTCTCGTCGTACTGGCAGGCCATGTGCGGCTTGAGGGCCCGGTAGAGTTCGATCGCCGCCTCCGGCATCCCGTCCTTCTTCACCAGCGGCAGGATCGCCGCCTTCACCGGGGCGAGTCGCGGGTGAAACTTCATCACGGTCCGGCTCCGGGGCTTGCCGTCCGCGTCGGGCACTTCATCCTCGTGGTAGGCATCGCAGAGAAAGGCGAGTGTGCCCCGATCGGCGCCGGCCGATGGCTCGATCACGTGCGGCACGTACCGCTCCCGGGTGACGTCGTCGAAGTACGAAAGATCCTTGCCGCTCCCCCGGTGCCGCGGCTTGCCGTCGGGGCCGGTCTCCACGACGAGTTCACCGTCTTTACGAACGAGCTTGCCCTCCATGTGGCTGCGGAGGTCGAAGTCGCCACGGTGGGCGATCCCCTCCAGTTCGCCAAACTCGCCCGGGTTGAGGAACGGGAAGGCGTACTCGATGTCGGCGGTGCCGACGGAGTAGTGAGAGAGTTCGTCCTGGGCGTGCTCACGGAGTTGGAGTTTGCCTGCCGTGAGTCCGAGATCGAGATACCACTTCCACCGGCGGTCGCGCCAGTATCGATACCACTGCGCCGAATCGGCCGGCTTGCAGAAGAACTCGATTTCCATCTGCTCGAACTCACGGGAGCGAAACGTAAAGTTCCGCGGCGTGATCTCATTGCGGAAGCTCTTGCCCACCTGGGCGATGCCGAAGGGCACGCTGACCCGCGAGGTGTCGAGCACGTTCTTGAAATTGACGAAGATGCCCTGGGCGGTCTCGGGGCGGAGGAAGGCCCGGTCGTCGTCGCCCCCCGCAAGGGCGCCGATCCGCGTCTCGAACATCAGATTGAACTCGCGGGGTTCGGTGAGCGTGCCCGGGGCTGCGGCATCCGGCCCGAGGGCGTCGGCCAGCGACGCCACGCCGGCGGCCACCACCGCCTGCAGCGGTTCGAGCCCGCCACCCCACTCGATCTCATCGACCTGCTTGGCCCGCAGGCCGAAGAACTTCTGCGCCTTGGCGACGGTGTGGGCACTGCCTCGTCGCCCGACTGGTCGGTCGTCACAAACACCTTCTTGCCGCGGTGCGAGGCCCAGCGGCCATGGAGATGGTCGTAGCGGTAGCGCCGCTTCGACTCCCGGCAGTCGATCATCCAGTCGTGGAAGAGGTCGAAGTGGCCGGAGCACTTCCAGACCTGCGGGTGCATGATGATGGTGCAGTCGAGGCCGGTCATCTCGTAGGGCGAGGGCGCGCCTGAGAGCGTGGCGAGTTCGTCGTGGCCGGCGACCATGTCACGCCACCAGGCGTCCTTGACATTCCGCTTGAGCGACACGCCCAAGGGGCCGTAGTCCCAGAAGCCGTTCAGACCGCCATAGATCTCGCTCGACTGGAAGATGAATCCGCGCCGCTTCGCCAGCGACACGATCTTGTCCATCCGCGACTGGTCGTTCTGCTTGTCCATTCTCTCGTCCAAAAAAAGGTGACAGCCACCAAATCTGGGGTATCTGCGAAAGGCGTACCTTACCCAGATTTGGTGGCAGGCACCATTTCAAATCAGGCTGCCGGAGGCCCGGTCGAGCCGCGGCACGACAGCGAGCGAGTCGATCGCGGCAGCGGTGGGCAGGTCGGCTTCCATTCCCAGATCGACCAGATTCGCCCCGCCCGGCGACCGGCAAAACTCCGCCACGAGCGCCGCGGCCACGTCACCGCTCGCCGCCACACGTCGAAAGAAGGCCAGCGCCTCGCGGGCTGCGTCATCGAGCACGTCGTCGCGACCGTCGGCCGACGCCGCATCGAGGATCGCGCCGGCGGCGAGCACGTCCTCGGCCGACACGACACCGTCGGTGCCGGCGCAGACGAGGTGCACGACACCCCGATTGCCCGCGAGTCGCCGCACCGCCTCAGCCACGGCGGTGCGATTCACGATCGCGCCGACGACGATCTCCGCGGCATCGCGGGAGGCATGGAGCGCCGCCGTGCCGTTGGTCGTCGTGATCACGACCGTCTGGCCCGCCACACGCTCAGCCGTGTACTCGCGGGGCGAGTTACCGAGATCGAATCCCTGGATACGAAGGCCCCCACGCTCGCCGCCCAGCAGTGCTCGCTGGCCGAGTTCCCCGGCCAGCCGCCGAGCCTCGTCCACATCGGCAACGGGCAGGACGCTCGCGGCCCCGTGCGCCAGGGCCGTGATCATGGTCGTCGACGCCCGGAGCACGTCGATCACGACGGCGATTCCCCCTGCCGTGGCCCCGGCCGGCATGCGGTGAAAAACGTCGTGACAGTGCCAGTGGATCATCGTCGCCATGTTCATCGGGGTGGCAGTCGCGGGGCAGTGCCAAGCATCGACGGATCGTACCCCTGGGTGACACCGTCACGAAAGGCGGATCGCGCGACGTGGCGCGGGAACGGTGCTGCGGTAGTCTGGCGGCCCTCCTCGACAGGCATGGTCGGCCGTGAGGGGACCCAGGCAAGCCAAACGGAAGCGGGCATGGCATGACACGCACGAGCACGCCACCGAGGCACGTAGCCGAAACCGGACTGCGACCCGACTGCCTGCCGTTCAGCGACGTCTTCGCGCAGTCGATCGCCACGATCGCTCCCACCGTCGGGCCGGCCCTCACGATCGCGCTCGTCCATGAAAGCGCGGGAGCCGGCACGTGGCTCACCTACGTGATCGCCACCGCGGCGATGCTCCTCGTCGGAGCGTCGATCAACGTGTTCGCGAGCCGATCGGCCTCCCCGGGAGCGCTCTCCGACGTCGTGGCTCAGGGGCTCGGGCCGCGGGCTGGCGTGGTCGCGGCGTGGGCGCTCTGCCTCGCCTACCTGTTCACCGCCATGGCCGTCGCCTGCGGCTTTGCCAACTTCATGGAAGTGCTCCTCGCCCCGGTGACGGGCCCGCTGCCCGTGGTCTGGGAGCTCGCCTGCGTCGGCATCGCCTGCATCTGCGCGTGCCGCGACGTCCGCCTGTCGACGGGGCTGATGCTGACGCTCGAGATCGGGTCGCTGACAGCAATCGCCGCCCTGGCGGTGCTCGTGGTGCTGACCCGGGGCACGCTGGTCGATCCCGCCCAGCTCGAGCTTCGCGACGTCACGCCGGGAGGCGTCATGTTCGGGCTGGTCCTGGCAACGCTCAGTTTCGTCGGCTTCGAGAGCGCCACCACGCTCGGCCACGAGGCCCGCGACCCGCTGCGGACGATCCCTCGGGCGGTGACCACGAGCACGCTCTTTTCGGGCGTGTTCTACGTGGTCATGAGCTACGTCGAAGTGCTTGGCTTCTCGTTCCTGCCACGGCCGATGCACGCGAGCCCGGCACCACTCGACGAGTTGGCCGCGGCCGCCGGCGTCGGCGTCCTGGGAGCGGCCATCTCCGTTGGGGCCGCGGTGAGCATGTTCGCGTGCACGCTGGCCTGCATCAACGCGGTGTCTCGGATCATCTACGCGATGGCCCGCGAAGCGATCGTCCACGAGTCGTACGGCCGCACGCACGACCGCGCCGCCACGCCCCACGTGGCCGCCACGGTCGCGGCGGTCGTGGTCGCCCTCGCCACCGCGGCCACCAGCCTCGCCGGGATAACGCCGCTCGACGGCTTCGCCGCCTTCGGGTCGCTCGGCACGTATGGTTTCCTGATGGTCTACATCCTGGTGTCGGTAGCGGCGCCGCGATACCTCGCCCGCCGCGGCGAACTGAAGACCTGGAACGTGCTCTGCTCCGCGCTGGCCGTCGCCATGATGGCGATGCCCTTCGCGGCGAGCGTCGGCCTCCCACTTCCCGGCAGCCCGTTCCCGATGCCGGCGTATCCCTACGACGTGCTGCCGTACGCGTTCGTGGTGCTGCTCGCCGCCGCGTCGGCCTGGTCACTCGCCCGGCCCCGCGGCTGGTAGGCTGCGGCCATGGCTTCCAACGCGCCGCAATCGCCGGGATTCAAACCCCCGTGGTGGTTGCGCGGCCCGCACGCCCAGACGATCGCCTCGGCCCTCATGCCCCACCGCCCACCCGAGCATCGCGCGGTGCTGCGAAAAGTCGAACTCGACGACGGCGATGCGTTGGCCGTCCATGACGACACCCCCGACGGCTGGCAGCTCGGTGGCCGGGTCGCCATCCTCTCCCACGGACTGGCCGACGATCACAGCTCGCCCCTGCTGGTGCGGCTGACCGAGAAGCTCACGCAGCGGGGCGTGCGGGTGTTTCGCTGGGACATGCGCTGCTGCGGTGCGGGGCTCGCCCTGGCCCGCCGGCCCTACCACGCCGGCTGCTCAGGCGATCTGGCAGCGGTCGTCGAACGCGTGGTGGCCTGGTGCCGCGAGGGCGCTGCCGCCAACTCGCCCGACCCCGATCTCGCGCTGTTCGGCGTGTCGCTCAGCGGCAATGTGCTCCTCAAGTATCTCGGCGAGGCGGCCGATCGCGTGCCCGCGGCGGTACGGTGCGCCATTTCCGTCAATCCGCCGATCGATCTGGTCGTGGGCTGTGAGTCGATCGCCAGCCGCTCCAACCGGATCTACGACCGCTACTTCACCGGCATCCTCGTCAAACACCTCGAGGCCTGGTGGCGGGTCCGGCCCGATGCGGTGCGGCCGGCCGAGACGGCCCGCCCGCGAACGCTGCGACAGTTCGACGACTGGTTCACCGCACCGGCCATCGGCTACCGCGACGCCCTTGATTACTACCGGCACTCGAGCGCCGCCCAGTTCATCCCCGCCATCCGCGTGCCCACCACGATCATCACGTCGCGCGACGATCCGTTCGTACCGTTCGAGATGTTCGCCGCCGATCGGGTGGCCTATCCGGAGTGCGTGCACCTCGTTGCCACCGACCAGGGCGGTCATGTCGGCTTCATCAGCCAGACTGGCGAAGACCCCGACAACCGCTGGCTCGACTGGCGGGTCGTGGAGATAATCGATCCTCGTCTCTGACACTGAGCCGGCGCGTTTCAACTGGGCGACGACACCACAAAGCCGCCGGTGACGATGGCCGTCGATGAGAACGGCCTGATCGTGCGGTTTGCCGACCGGCCCGTGGACATGCCAATCGTGCCGGTGTCGGAGCGGGTGTTCGAGTTCGTCAACACCGACGCCACGATCGAGTTCGAGACCGACGCGGCCGGGAAGCCGGGCGATGCCACGATGCACACCGGCGGCGGCACGCGGTCCCTGAAACGCCTGCAGTAACTACTTTGCTCGGGGCTTCTCGTAGCACGGGGTTTTAACCTGTGTCCGTCCATCGCGGCGGCTCGGGGCTGCCCATGCCCGTCGCCGGACGCTCACTCCGGGCATCCTGCCCTCCGCTCGCTCGATGCTTTCTCCGCTTCGCCATCGTGGCTACGCGGAGAAAGCAACGCCGGCTCCCGGGCACGGGCAGCCCCTCGCAGCGCAGCCTCTCGTAGCACAGGTTTTCAACCTGTGTGCCTTCCCTCTCTCGTAGCACAGGTTTTCAACCTGTGTGCCTTCCCGGTTCGCATTGGGCTCTCACGTGATGCCAGCTGCGGCGCCGCGACGACCCGTGGGGATCAAGCGTGAACCGTAGAAGCCACGGAAATCAGAAGCCACGGAAATCCCACGACAGAGCCTGGCCCGGAGCGATCTGTTCATCTGCCGCGTTGCGGCCGCGGAATATCGCCCACGACCGCGATCCCTCCCGCCGTAGCCCCCTGCGGGATACGATTGTTGGTGTCGCGGCTTTGCCAGCGACTTCTGGTCATCCCGCGAGAATGCCGTCGTGCCGCCCGAATCGATTCCCCACGCCACCGCCACGACAGGCTGCCGCATGCCCGCCGATCACGCAGAGGAGAGCGGCGTCGACAAGAGCGGCGGCCGCGTCCGCGGGATGTTCGCCGAGATCGCGCCACGATACGACCTCGTCAACCGGATCCTCTCAGGCGGGATCGACGTCTGGTGGCGGCATGTCACCGTCAACCGTGCCCCACCGCCGGCCGCCGGCGCCGTCCTCGATGTCTGCACCGGCACCGGCGACCTCGCCCTCGCCTATGCCCGCAAGGCCGGACCGGCCGTCCGCGTGGTGGGCAGCGACTTCTGCCGCCCGATGCTCGACCGTGGCGTGGAAAAGTCGCGGCGGGCGGGGCTCCCCGTCGAATGGGTCGAGGCCGACGCGATGGACCTCCCCTTCCCCACCGCCGCCTTCGACGTGGTCACGGTCGCCTTCGGCCTCCGCAACATCGCTGACACGGCCCAGGGACTCTCCGAGATGTCCCGCGTCTGTCGCCCGGGCGGAAAACTCGCGATCCTCGAGTTTTCGCTGCCGCGAAACGCTGCCATCCGCAACTTCTACCTCTGGTACTTCCGCAACGTCCTGCCGCGGCTCGGCAACGCCGTGGCCCGCAACTCCTCCGACGCTTACACCTACCTCAACCAGAGCGTCGAGCAGTTTCCGTCGGGCGAGGCTCTGGCGACGCTCGTGAAGCAGGCTGGCTTCAGTCGCGTTGACGTCGTGCCGCTCACGCTCGGCATCGCCACGCTCTACGTCGCTACGCGGAGCACCTGAACGATGGCCGCAGCAGCTCCACTCGTCGTCGGAATCACGGGCGCCTCGGGAGCCCCCTACGCCGTGCGGCTCCTCGAGGTGCTGCTCGAAGCCGGACGCGATGTCCACCTCTCGATCAGCCCGTCGGGCCAGGCCGTGATCGCCACGGAACTCGGCCGCACGATCGATCTCGATCGGTTCGACATCGCCGCACTGCTCGGCCACGCGACCCCCGCCGCGGGCAGGCTCACCTACCACCACCACAAAAACCTGATGGCGCCGATCGCCAGCGGCTCTTTCCTCACCGCCGCGATGGTGATCTGCCCGTGCAGCGGCAGCACGCTCTCCGCCGTCGCGCATTCGATGGGCGAGAACCTGATCCACCGGGCCGCCGAGGTGCATCTCAAGGAGCGGCGAAAGCTGGTCATGGTGCCGAGGGAAACGCCCCTCTCGCTGCCGCAACTGAAAAACATGCAGGCGATCCACGAGGCGGGCGCGGTCGTCCTGCCCGCCGCCCCGGGCTTCTACCACGGTGCGGCGAGCGTCGCTGATCTGGTGGATTTCGTCGTGGCGCGGATCTGCGACCAGCTCGGCGTGGCCAACTCGCTCATCCGCCGCTGGGGCGAGGCCACCTGATGGCGACGGCGGCCTCCAGTGGTACGTCGCCCGCGCCGGCTGTTCGCCCCTCGCGGCTGCAGACCTACCTCGAGCTCGTGCGGTTTAGCCACACGATCTTCGCCCTGCCGTTCGCCGTGATGGCGGCGCTGATTGCGATCCGCTGGGGGGGCGACCCGGCGCTCGACTGGACGTCGCCCGTCGGCGCTCTTCGGGGCACGCTCGGCATCCTGCTCTGCATGGTCACGGCCCGAACCGCGGCGATGGCGTTCAACCGGCTCGTTGATCGCACGATCGACGCCGCCAACCCGCGCACGGCCGCGCGGCATCTTCCCCGTGGTGACGTGAGCGTGGGGGAGGTGCTCCTGCTCGTCGTCGTCTCGTCGGCCGCCTTCATCGCCTCCACACTCCTCTTCCTGCCCAACTGGCTGCCGCTGGTGCTCTCGGTGCCGGTGCTCGCCTGGCTGCTGGGCTACAGTTATGCGAAGCGGTTCACGGCCCTCGCGCATCTCTGGCTCGGCGCGGCCCTCGGCTTCGCCCCCGTGGCCGCATGGATCGCCCTCCGCGGCCAAACGCTCACCCGCGACCCGGCCGACGTGCTACCCGCCGCCATTCTCGGTCTGGCGGTGATGCTCTGGGTCGCCGGCTTCGACATCATCTACGCCTGCCAAGACGCCGCCTTCGACGCCGCCCACGGCCTGCAGAGCATTCCCGCGCGGCTCGGCGTGCCGCGGGCGTTGCGGCTGGCGAAGTGGCTCCACGTGGCCACGATGCTTCTGCTGGCCGCGTTGCCCCTCGCGGTCCCGGAGCTTGGCTGGATCTACTGGATAGCCTTGGCCGCGATCGTGTCCCTGCTCGTCTGGGAGCATGCGATCGTGAAAGCCGACGATCTCTCGCGGGTCAACCAGGCTTTCTTCTCGGCCAACGCCCTGATCGGCCTGGTGCTGCTGGCCGCGATCGCCGCCGACCTCTGGCTGTGATCCCGTCCACCACGTAGCCGCAGGTTGGCAACCTGCGGGAAGGCAACGCCGACCAGCACTTCAGGTGCAGGTTGACAACCTGCACCTACGACAGACAACCGCTGCTGCCACCACGTAGCCGCAGGTTGGCAACCTGCGGTAGCCCGGCGCTGGCCGCGGCTAGGCGGTGCCGCCGAGGATCTCGCGGAGCCGCATGGCGGGCATGCGTCCGAGCGTGAGGGGCTCCACGCCGTCGCCAAACGTCACTCGCGTCTCGTGCCGTGAGTCCCACTCGACCTGCTCCGCGAGGGCGAGTTGGACGCGGTATGACCGCCCGATCCGGGCGAACGAATCGGCGGGCAGAAGTTTGTCCCAGTCGCTCAGTCGGCGGCGGAAGAGCACCACCCGCGGAGGCCCTTTGAGTGCGACCCGGGTGAAGTTGCGGAGCGACTCGATCCAGCAGATGTCGCCGACGGTCATCACGGCCGACGTGAGCGCGTCGGCCAGCGGGGCGCTCACTGTGTCATTGAGCCCCAGCGCGGCCTCGCTGGCTGCACCATCAGCCTCGAGTTCATCGTCGTCACGCTCACTCACATTCTCTGGCAGGCCCCGCCTGCTCGCGACCTGCTTGTTGATGCGATCCACCGTATCGGCGAGCCGCTCGGGGTCGACGGGCTTCACGAGATAGTCGAGGGCGGCAACCTGAAACGCCTGCACCGCATACTTTTCGCGGGCCGTGACGAACACCACCTGCGTGGTGCCGGGCACGCTCACAAGCAGGTCGAGGCCGCTGCCCCCGGGCATCTCCACGTCGAGAAACACCACGTCGGGCGAGCGCGTCTCGAGAAAGGCCCGGGCCGCTTTCAGGCCTCCGGCCACGCCAATCACGTCGATCTCCGGATGGGCGGCAAGCAGTTCCCGCATCCGAATATTCGCCAGGGGTTCGTCGTCGACGAGCAGGGCGGTAACCATGGCGGCTTCCGAAGGCGTGGAGGGCATCGGCGCGATGAATGTGCTTCAGACGGATTCCGGAGCCCGCGCCGGTTTCAGG
>Ga0304730_1002414_pt1 | contig 13332 bp, 9 predicted proteins | sample M_130628_MF_Meta_FD_190474 | JGI IMG/M metagenome (GOLD analysis project Ga0304730, IMG submission 190474) | Freshwater microbial communities from Lake Montjoie, Canada to study carbon cycling - M_130628_MF_MetaG (v2) (version 2) | ecosystem: Environmental > Aquatic > Freshwater > Lake | place...
TTGTAGGCACAATGGCTATGATGGCCGCTTCGGTTTTTTTCTTTTTTGAATTGAGCAACACAAGTCAAGAGTGGCGCACTTCGGTATTAGTATCGGGTTTGATCACTTTTATTGCTGCAGTTCACTACTACTACATGCGTAGTTATTATGCTGAAACGCATGATTCTCCAACCTTCTTCCGTTACGTAGATTGGTTGTTAACTGTGCCTTTGATGTGTGTTGAGTTCTACTTGATCACAAAGAAAGCTGGTGGTACAACAAGTTTATTATGGAAAATGATTTTAGCTTCTGTTGTAATGTTGGTAACAGGTTACATGGGTGAAGCTGGATTAGGAAGTGCTACAGTTTGGGGTACAGTAAGTGCGCTTGCTTATTTCTACATTGTGTATGAAGTATGGATGGGCGATGTTAAGAAATTAGCTACAAACGCTGGTACTGCTGTTGCTTCTGCAAACAAAGCATTAGGTTGGTTCATTTTAGTTGGTTGGGCTATCTATCCTCTAGGATATTTAATCGGAACTGCTGATGGACAATGGTATGCAGGATTTGCTAATATTGGCTTGAATATGGATATTGTTTACAACATCGGTGATGCTGTAAATAAAATCGGATTCGGTCTTGTTATATATGCATTGAGCAGAAAAGCTGCTTAATTCATACTATCTTTAAGGGGCGAGTGCATAACTCGCCCCTTTTTTTATGCCTACTATATGCAGATAAAGCTCAGACAAATACTTTTGGTCATTGGATTCGGTTTAGCCTTATTACATGCCTATTTTCCATTATCAACAACCCAGCAATTAGGGGTTTTATTTGTTACCTTATTTACATTGGGAATCCCCCATGGCGCTTTAGATTTTTATATTGATCAAAGACTTAATAATGGAGCCGATAAAAAACACGGTTATGTGTTTTTATTCAAATACCTTTTGAATATGTTGGTTTATGGTTTGGTTTGGTATTTTTTACCAACTATCGCCATCCTTGTTTTCATTGGATTAACAGCATTTCATTTTGGAGAAATAGACTGGTTGGGGAAGAGCTATAACGGGATTCATAAATTATGTTATAGTATTTTAGGCCTTAGCTGGATCTTGTTTCTACTTAGTAAAAATATACATTCAGCTATTGATGTATTTGTATTACTAGGACAATCCAAAATGCAGGCAAACGAGTATATCCACTATGCAAATATCGTATTACCCATTTCTCAGGCTACGCTTGTAGGGATTCACATCGTTTTGTTCTTTGCCCATAAATATTTTTTTTCAGACACCAAGCAATTCTTTTTCGCAGTCATGCAAATTGGTTGCTTAACGATTTTAAATATGCTGTTGCCCCTGTGGTTGTGTTTTAGTTTTTATTTTGGACTATGGCATTCTATTTTATCGTTTGATAAAATAAGACAAGAATTTGAAATGGAAAACAGCTTCCTTGGATGGAAAAAATTACTCACCAAAGCCATACCCTATGCCGTTTTAGCATGGACTGGTATTATTGTATTTATTTATTTTTCTTTGGGGGCCTGGAGTATCAAAGAAGTTATGCCACTTTTATTTATAGGCATTGCAGTGCTTGCCCTACCACACTTACAGGTGTTTACTAAAATTAAATTAGATAAATCTGAATAGTTGGTGCTAAGGTATCCTAAGGCTGGACTCAACTATTTTGGTGTTGTCAAAAAAGGGGCAAATTGCTTTTGCCAAATCAAATAGCCTTTAGAATTCATATGTAATTTATCGGCTATAAAAATATCTTTGAATACTTCTTTATTTTCATCCAGCATTGCAGTATGTACATCCAAATATTGCATATTTTTTTGTGTAGTAATATACCCTTCAATTAATTTATTTGCTGCTATGAATTTTGACTCTAATTGCCATCTGGCAACACTTGGTTTTAAGGAAACAAAAACGATTTTGGTGGTCCTTGGTAATTTTTTTAATAAAATGGTATGCAAGGTTTTAAATCTTAATAACACAGTTGCAGGACTAACTGTATCTACATCTGCCATATCATTTTCGCCACAGTATATAAAAACTTGACTAGGCTGGTACCTTATAATAGCTTCATCTACGTAATTAATTAAATCAACTAAGGTCGCTCCGCCAAATCCTCTATTGATAATAGGATAACCTGGAAAATACATTGCCACATCTTTCCATTTTGTGAACGAGGAGCTTCCTGCAAATACGATTTGCCCCTTGGGAGGCATGACAATACTATCTGATTTTTGAAATTGAAGGATTTCTTGTTTAAAAGGCTGTGCATAAAGGCTTGTATTGGACTGACCAATACTAAAAGCAAAGCATACAATACCTGCAACTTTTAAGAAGGGTTTATACGGATGCTTCATGGTCTACTATTTATTGGTAATCAGATTCATTGTAATCATCCTCTTCGCCAAAACTGCCCAAGTTCATCATACTGCCCATTAAATCATTGAATTCAATTTTACCATCAATCATTTTTTTATTAATCAATGAAAATGCAGCAAGTCCATGCAATACAAATTCCATTAATAAAGCGCTTTCTTTTTCATTGGCTTGAGGATAGTATTTTTTTACCAAACCAAATAAGCCATCCACCTTATATAAGGTAACTACTTTATCTGTATCCTTCATGTCTAATAGTAGATTCAAATGATTGCCACCGTCAAACCAATTAGTAATGGCTTTGTAAGGATTGTCTAGCGACTTTTCCTCTCCCTTTTTATTGATCATTTTTTTCTTCTTCAATAATTCTGGATTAGGGAAGTATTCAATAAACTGAGTACGAATAGACTTATTCAATAAATTTAAAGCAACTTCATATGGACCTTCTTGCTCGCCCTCATAAACCAATTCAATCTTACCAGTAATAGAAGGAATGATCCCCATTAAATCACTGATCCAAACATAAGTATGTTTTTCGTTATGGATAATTGCACGGCGTTCGGCTGAACTAATAGCATTTTCAAATGCTGCAATGGTTAAACGCGCACTCACCCCACTTTTCTTATCTACAAACTCATTGGATCTTGCTTCAAAAGACACTTGTTCAATTAATCGCTTGATTAAATCACTGATATCCACTCTTTGTTTTTGTACTTCTAAAATATCTGCCTCTTGTTCCGTAATCGCCAAAGAAGTTTCTAAGGTTTTTGGATAGTGCGTTAAAATTTGACTCTCAATCCTGTCTTTTAATGGCGTAACGATGCTGCCTCTGTTGGTGTAATCTTCTGGATTTGCTGTAAAGACAAATAAAATATCCAATGGCATACGCAATTTAAAACCGCGTATTTGAATATCGCCTTCTTGTAAGATATTAAATAAAGACACCTGGATTCTTGCTTGTAAATCTGGTAATTCATTGATCACAAAAATGCAACGATTGCTTCTTGGAATAATACCATAATGAATCACTTTTTCATCAGAAAAACTCAATTTCAAATTTGCTGCTTTGATAGGATCAATATCGCCAATTAAATCTGCTACACTCACATCTGGTGTGGCTAATTTTTCTCCATAACGCTCAGATCGGTGAAGCCAATGAATTGGGGTTTCATCGCCATGTTCAGCAATCAAATCTTTTGCAAACTTGCTTAATGGTTTCAATGGATCATCATTGACTTCGCTACCCATAATGACTGGAATGTATTCATCTAGTAAGTCAGTCATCTGACGTGCCATCCTTGTTTTAGCTTGACCACGCAATCCTAAAAACAAAATATTATGTCTGCTCAATAGTGCACGTTCTGTGTCGGGTATCACCGTGTCTTCGTAACCCAAAATACCGGTAAAAGGATTTTCTTTATTTTGTAGACAGGTAACCAAATTATCACGCACTTCTTCCTTAATGGACTTGGACTGATAACCAGATTTGATTAATTGCCCGAGGGTGTTGATTTTTTCAATACCTGCTAATTTTTTGCTGTCTTTTGCTGTTTTATTCGCCACTTCTTTTTTCATTTTAGTATACTGTTTTTCGCTTCCCACTTTCAAAATCATTAAATATAAAACTACCTAGTTTATCTAAAGATGCGAAGAACGCTTTACCATGATTCATCTCGGTAAACTCCTCCACAAATTTTTGTAAATAAGGATCGGATGCAATCATAAAAGTGGTTACTGGAATTTTTAACTTCTTACACTGAGCCGCCAAATTTAAACAACGATTCACTACTTTTCTGTCTAACCCAAAACTATTCTTATAGTATTTAGAACCAATTTTTAAACAAGTTGGTTTGCCGTCGGTAATCATAAAAATCTGTTTGTTTGGATTTTTACGTCGACGCAATAAGTCCATTGCCAATTCTAATCCGGCAACTGTATTGGTATGATAAGGACCTACTTGTAAATAGGGAAGGTCCTTAATTTCAATACTCCAGGCATCGTTTCCAAAAACAACAATGTCGATGGTGTCTTTTGGGTATTTAGTAGTGATTAATTCACACAAAGCCATCGCCACTTTTTTTGCAGGGGTGATACGATCCTCACCATATAAAATCATGGAATGAGAAATATCAATCATCAACACCGTAGAAGTCTGTGTTTTAAAATCACTTTCACGAATGAGCAAATCGTTTTCTTCCATCCTAAAATTATCCACTCCATGGTTGATTTGTGCATTACGGATACTCTCTGTAAAATCAACTTGGTCAATATTGTCACCAAATTGATAGGCCCTTGTATCTGGACTTAGTTCTGCACTTGGTCCAGTTTTATTGGTTTGGTGGTTGCCCTTACTGCCTTTTTTAAGCTTCCCAAAAATGTCCTCTAAGCTCTTTTTACGGATGGTCTGCTCTGTTTTAGAGGTAATCTTAAATGTTCCATCTGGACCATTTTCCTTTAAGTAGCCGTTTTCTTTTAAATCTTCAATAAAATCACCCATCCCGTAATCGTTATTGGTGAATTTGTGCTTATTATCTAGTTGATTGAGCCAATCTAAGGCTTCTGTTGCATCCCCGTTGGTATAATTCAATAGTTCTGTAAACAGGTCAAGCATTTGCTCGAACATGCTTTTTTTATTCTCGCCTTCCTTAAATGGGGTGAATTGAAATCCTTTCATAACGAACACAAAATAGTGAATAAGCAATAAATAAGATTACGATTTGAGTTAATTTTTAGCGCAAATGCTTTACTCTAATTGAACGCCTAGCAAATTATAAGTTAAAATCTTCCGGAAACAACTTCAACAAATTTTGAAAGCTATAAAGTAGGCCTTTAGGAGAACAATATTGATGTTTAAATTTCTTTTTCACTTGACTATGTAACCAAGTCGCAAGGGTATTTCCTAAATCTGAATTGGGATCTATTTTCCCAAATTCAACCGTTTCGCCTTTGGTTTTTAAAATTCCCAATGCTTCCTGATACAATGATAGCAATGCTTGTGGCTTTAGGCGAAATAAATTGTATAAATGGAAAATATCAAAGACCAGAAAATAGATTTGTTGTTGACCCACTTTACTTAATCCACCATTGCTTTGTAAAAATGGACTTAGGCTGCCATCCTCCAATCCAACTGCAGCCACCATGCCTTTAAATGGTTGAATAGTTTTTAATTTAATTAAATTAGGCGTTGCAATAAAGCTTCCTTCAAATTGTTCATTTAAGTAAATCAATCGAAGTTTTCCTTTTGCTTTTAAGGGGGTGCTTGATTCAATAAAGAGTTGCATATCATTAGAAGCACCTGTATTGGCTTCACTTCTATTGATTTTACTACTATTGGCTTGACTAGGTTTAATCACTTTTTTTTCTGTATGTTGCTTCGATGCGGGCATGTCATGATTGATTATAAATTCATTCAATAAATCAGACCAAGAAAAAGGATAAAGGAGATTACGTTTTGTTTTTGACAGTAAGTCCTCATCGATTTTACCACCGCGGAGTTCGACTCTCTCGGTTGGCAGCCATTAAAGGCTTCTTGATGATGTGTCAAAGATACAAAATAAATAAAAACGAACCGAATATATTCGGTTCGTTTTTGTAATTGATATTAAATGAATCTAACTACCATTTCAAATGGCTAATGACATCGCGCATACCCCAGAGGTAGAGGAAGGGTGCACTGCCAAAAATTAAAATCATAGCATAAACAACATATTTAAGGCTATTGTTTAATTGGGTTGGATTTCGTTTTATATCTAATAAAATAAGACTTTGAATTTTTAAAAAAATAAAAATTGTTGGCAGAATTGAGCAAAATGATAGAAGAAACTGATAACCATCTTTAAATTTATCTTTAGTATAATTATGCGTTACAGTCATTATAAATAAAGCACATGCTGTAAAATATAGCTCTTTATGTGATACTATTTGATTTGAAGGATTTTTTATTTTATTCATATTATAATTAATTTCCATTTTTTTTGAGAATACATGCCTTATAATTTAATGCGCAAACATTTTGATCATTCATATAAATATGAACTGCTTGTATAAATCCAGTTACACCTCCTATAATACCAGCACCTGTTCCTACAGCAACAGTCCCAATGAATGGAATAATCGAGCCATATAATGCACCTAAAGATCCCCCGCTTGCTGCTAAAGTAGACCCTAGTATTATAAAGTTTTGTCGATAATTAGATGCTGCATTAATTAAACATCCTTGATATTCAAAACAACAAGACTCAGTACATCCAGGGCCAGCTCCAGCACCACCCCAGTCATCCATTCCATCTAATCCCATTTCTAAATTTGCAATTTGCGAATAATAATGAAACTCATTTAAGATCCAATCTGCATTGTCTTGCCATAACCCACTACTACTTCTTTGACTAGCTTTTTGAAGGCTACTGATTTTATTTTTTAAAAAAGTATTTCTTGCCTCGTTCAATTGGTTCATTTTTGCTTTTGAAAGCACGGTGTCCTTACCAAGAAAACTCTTTTTTAGCTCTCCTGAATTATTACTGATTACATTAGATGCTTTTTGTAATTCTGAAAAGCTACTAAAATGATACAATTCAATTAATTCTTTTTGAATGACTAGGCTTGTTGGATTTTGATTGATTGCAATCAATAATCTTGAAGCTTCCTCATTAATCTCTGCTTTAGATCTTTTGTCTTTATATACTACTTGTAAGTACAAAGGGTCAAATCTCGCAATCGTTTCATTCAATTCGTCAAAGAGCGGTGCCGATAGTGGCGCAGGTATATTTTGTTCTGGAGCATTATTCACTGGGCCTAGCTGCTCTTTTTTTGAACAGGCGTTTAGAAAGAGCAAGGACAGTAATAAAATTTTTGTAAATAGTGTTGATTTTTTCATGCTATTTTATTTTATACTTACACTGAATTGTATAAGTAGATAGCGTTAAAATAAAAAATCAATGAACTGCTTTACTGCGTAAAAATACGCTCAAAAATTTCAGATAAAAAAATATATTTAAAAATAGAAAATAGGCTAATAAGCACTACAGTAAAGCATTGTAGGATTTAGAATGTAGTCGATGTTGTCTTGTTTTATTTTATAAAAAAGACTGCAGGAACTGGTCTTTGTCCTGTAGGATCGGAGGGCTTGATGGTTTCTTTTCCATTGATCAATAAACAACTACTACCACCACCATCTAAATTAATGGCTTCGATAGCGCCAAGATCAATAAATATTTGTGCAGTCTCTGTTAGGGTTGTTCCCACTGCAATATTTTTCATGCGACCTTGAACAGCCAATAAAATGATATACCCATCTTTCGTATAGCCCATTGCGGTGCGTGGATGATGATCTAAAATGGCTTTGCCTGAAAACTTTTTTTCCTCATTATTTGAAATAAAAATGGCGGCATCTTTCACCAATACTGGTCCGCCACCAACTGCCCAATTTAATTTCCATTTTTTTAAATCTTTAACCGCGTCTTCATTCAAAGCTAATATTGCATTTTTATCTTTGACAGGCGTCATAGGATTTTGTTGGTATAAAACCTCCTTGCTATTAGAATCGGTATAGGTATAGGCAATATCCATCCTGCCGTTTTTTTGCATGCCCATTGCAGCGTTCAAGACATGTGTAAAGGTTAAAGTATCTTTTCCCTTGCCCTCTATGTCTTGTTTATTTAAAGCCAAAATATTTCCACGATGGACCAACACATTTAAATTCGTGTTATTCTTGAATTCAAAAAAGGAAGCATTCATCACAATGGTTGGTTGAACCAATCGCTCATAGAATGCAGATGGCGTTAAGCGTCTATACAAAGTAGTGTCTACACCCATTTGGAGCGTAGGATCCTTCGTATTAATCAATACATAATAGGCTTTAAAAGCGCTATCATTTAAAGTGGTAGAAGTAGATGCAAATACTTGAATTGTATTTGTATTTAAACCAAAATCATTTGAAACATTTTTCCATTCTAGCTTTTGTGCCATAGCAGGCACTGACAAGAAGAAGTAGCAAATAGAAATCATTACAAATGCAGGATGTAAAATTGACTTAAGGTATTTCATAGTAGGTTTGATATGACTGAAAGGTTTTAAAACTAGTGCCCTAAAGTTAAGGGTTCTATTCAAAATATTTCATGTACAAAAAGGCCTCCCATTGGTGGGAGGCCTTTTATTTAAATCTTATTATATTAATTCATTGACTACTTTGTAGAGAACCACATTTCTTTAGTGTGGTAGTCTATTGTAGTTGCACCAATTCTGTTTAACTCATTGATGTTCCAAACATACTCAGAGTTAAATCTTGGACGCATTCTGTATACCAATTTGCTACCATTGTCCGGGAACAAATCAGTAGCTGAAGGAACAGTAAAGCCTGTATAGACTTGCGCACCATTTGCATCCTTATCTGTGTAGTGGTATCTACGCATATCAACCCATGTTTCCATAGTACCATGTCCCCAAAGTGCAATGTATTTTTGTAACATGATCATTGGTAATGTTAAGCTAGTAGCACTTGCAGGTACCACTTTAGTATTCGCTAAAAATGCATCTCTTGTAGCAGTTGTTAGCAAATCTGCAGTTGGTACATTGGTATTGTAATTCGCCATCAATAAATCAAAGTGCTTAGAGATACCATCTTTATAAGCAGCTAATGCCGTTGCCTTATCACCTTTGATGAAAGCAGCCTCTGAGCGAATAAACGCCATTTCACTTGCAGTCATGACTGGGAAAGGTGCATTATTTCTAAAGATAAAACGACAGTTTACATCTGTAGCAGGTGCTGTGTTCACTGTTCCTGTAGCTTGAGATAAACCATGGAAATTTTCTGGACGATCTGCACCAGCCATGACTGTTTGTCCTTTTATAGGCTCTACCCCCTTGAAAGTACCATTGCTATTTTTTCTTAATAAATAAATTGCTCTTGGGTCTGCCACACTGCTAAAGGTTGTGTTTAAACCACTCATTAAATCAGCAATAAAGGCAGATTGTCTGATAGCAGTTGGAGAGGCTACAGTGGCACCACCTAAGTTATTTCTAAATGGACCAAAGAAATTGTTAGTAGCACTTACACTAGTTGCGGCAAACTTTACCAAAGCATCATCTGAAGTTTCTTTCATTGCAAGATTCGTATAATACAATACTGAATCTGCTTTATAGATAGACTTATTAGATAAGTGATGATGCGTTCTAGCCAATACGCCATAAACAAACTTCTTCCATCTAGCTACATTACCCCCATATAAGAAAGCGTCACCAGTAGCTAATGCAGCTTGACTTCCATTCTCTCCTGTTTTATTCAATAAATCTAGGGCTTCAAAAGAAAGTTTTCTTGCATGCATATACACTTCTTCTTGCGTGTCATATCTAAATGTGATTAAGTCTGTATTGAAAGCGTCTTTTAAAATCACTTCCCCATGGTAATCAGTTAATATTAACCAACTCCATGCGAAAATTGCTTTTCCAACACCAGCTAATTCCCATTGCTTATTTTCCAATGCCCACTCAATCATTTTAACATTGTTTTGTCCAATATCATAATAATGAGAGCGCCAGAAAGACTGCGCAACGTCTGTATTGGTATAACCCATTTTATCAAAATTGCTTTGCGTTCCAGCAAAAGCAAAGTTTTGAACATATGCACCAATGTATCTAATATCATTCATTGGTCCATGTCCACCATAGTTTCCAGCCATTGAGGCAACTATCTGAGGCATTAAAGTTTCTGGAGCCACCTTGACATCATAGTTCGGGTTTTTATAAGCCTCATCTATTTTTTTAGAACAAGACACCACCATGACAATCAGGGCGCTTAGTACTAAAAGATTTTTAAAATTATATTTCATAAATAAAAGTTTTTATTGATTAAAAAGAAGCTCTAAATCCAAAATTGAAGCTAACTGGTGCGCCCATGTTTCCATAGTCAAAACCAAATCCACTAACACCACGGCTAGCAGAAGTTGTTGCACCCACTGCAGGATCAGCTCCTCTGTAGTTGGAAATAAGAACTAAATCACTAATCGTTAAAAATACATTCAATGTTTTAGCTAATTTATCAACATCGGCCTTTAACAAACTCTTTACGTTATAGTTAAAAGTAAGATCTCTTAATCTAAACCAGTTCACGTCTTTTTCGATAAACGCTTCTTCTGGCATAGTTGTATAGTATAATGAATTGGTTGCAGGTGTAAGTAAAATATTGTTTGGCGTTGGAGAAGTTGTATTCTCTTTTCCGTCTTTTAAAACACCTGGTACCACTCTTGCAATATCTCTGTCTTTAGAAATGGAACTTCTACCAATTGCAGTTAAGTATTTTTCGGTCGCATTAAAGATGTCACCACCCATTTTAACATCCCATAAGAAAGAAATTCTTAAATTTTTGTAGGTGATATTATTTAACCAACCCAATGTAAAGTCTGGGTTACGATCACCTCTCACTTTAAAGTTGGCATCAATTAATGGCAATCCAGTGGTTGGACTGATTAAGATATCGCCGGCAGTGTTTCTTAAATAACCATGAGATGTAATGGTTGTGGTTGGTCCGCCATTGGTTAAACCACCTCTAGCGTTCGCATACACCCATGTATCAGAGATATAGAATTCAGGAACGTTAGAAGGTAAAGAAGTTACCTTATTACGCATTCTATTAAAGTTAAAACGTGTGTTCCAAGAAAAATTCTTCTTGCTTACAACTAGATAGTCTAACACAACCTCAATACCTGTATTCTCATTTGAACCTACGTTCAATGTATTTAAAACGAAACCAGTACCATAACTTGCTCTAAAGTTTTCAGCAATCAAGTCTGTGTTTTCTGTTTTATAATAAGTTGCTTCTGTGCTTAATCTGCCATTTAAAAACTTCAATTCTGTACCAAATTCCATCGTCTTTTGACGCTCTGGCGTTAAGTAAGGATTTGCGTTGGTGAAATCATAATAGTAACCAGCACCACTACCGGTGTTAAAGTTTAAGATAGATTGGTTCGCATAAGGCGCACTAGAACGAGCAGTGCTCGCTAATGATCCTCTCAACTTCCAATAGCTAGCAAGTTCTTTCACAACAGGGAAGATGTCTGACATAATCAAACTCACACTTCCTGCTGGATAGTCGTAAGCTCTACTTGCAGTTGGGAAGATAGAAGACTCTTCGAAACGGTGCGAATAAGTAAAGAATACTTTATTGTCATAGTTTACAGCAGCTTCACCAAAATAAGCCGATTGACGATTGATATTGTAGTTTGGTAAACCAAAACGATTCATGTTGCTATTTCGAATTCTCGAAGCAACTGCTGTATTTCCACTATCTGTTCTCTTTGCATCTGTCAAGTTATTACCAAAAATTGAAGTGGTTTGTGTTTCATAATCCTGCCACATGTTACCAATCATCAATCTTGTATTAATCTTACCAAAGCTTTTCTTAGCTGTTGCGGTCACTGTATGGTTATAGCCATAGTATTTACGATAATAATTTTCTAAAGCGCCTTTTTGTGCACGGCTTAAGAAGTTAGATGCAGAATCCCACTGAGTGTAACCATCTTGTTGATAGGTATCATAACCAACTCTTCCGTTGATTGTCAACCATTTTGTTGGCGTATAGTTAACAGAAAGTGTAGCCACTGTTCTTGTTAATTCGTCACGGCTTCTGTTTTTATATAAGTTGAAATAAGGATTGTCTAATTCTGCTGTTGGATCTGCACTGAATAAAGCTTTTTTACTTCCGCCTGCACCTTCCCAATCAGTGGCATCGTTGTCAACAGGCCAAGACAATAAACTTAACACATAGCCTTTCACACCTCTTAATGGCTTATCGTTAGAACTCTTGATATAACTTATGCTTGGAGAAATTTCTAATGTTTTACCAATTTTATGATTCGTAACAAGTCTGAAATTGTATTTTCTAAAATTATTGGTTGGCACCGGAGAGTTTTCATCAACATAAGAACCAGACATACGCACTGAATGATTTCCTTTACCATATTCTAAAGACAAATTCTGTGTATTTGAAAAACTAGTTTGGAAAAAGTTCTCTAAGTTTTGATAACGTGTTGAATTCTGGTCTCCTTTTGTTGGATAAGGTAATAGTGGTCCGAAATAAGAAAATATGTTTTGTGCAACACCATTGTTTCCTGCATCATATTCTGTCATCATTTCTGGATACCTAGTGTATTTAGATAATCTAAAGCTATTGTCATAGTTCACTTTTACTTTACCATCGCTATCACCACCTTTTTTAGTTGTGATGACGATTGCTCCAGAACTTGCTTGGCTACCATAAAGTGCTGTTGCTTCTGGTCCTTTCAACACCGTTACGTTTTCAATATCATTTGGATTCAAATCGGCAATACGATTGGTATAGTCATTTGATCTGTTTTCGGTTGATACGTTTGCACTTGTTGGCTTTACAGCTAAACCTGTGTTTCTGTTATTTTCATTTACAGATGAGTTATCAATGATCACCCCATCAATTATGAACAAAGGAGAGTTATCTAATGATAAAGAGTTAAAACCTCTTAATACAATTTGAGAACTTGCTCCAGCTAATCCACTTGTAGGATTGATGGTTAAACCTGCGATACGACCTTGTAATCCGTTTACAAAGTTGTTACGTTGTGTTTCCGCAAGTTCACTACCTTTTACTTTTTGAACAGAGTAACCTAATTCTTTAGGATTACGCTTGATGTCCATTGCAGTCACAACCACTTCATCTAAAGTGTTGTCTTTTGTAGCAAGTCGAACTTCAATAGAACTTGAGTTGCCCACTCTCACATCCTTGGACTCGAATCCAACCAATGAAAAAGTTAAAACTTGATTGTTTGCTACAGAAATAGAAAAAGCACCTGCATTATCGGTACTCGTTGCTACTTTTGATCCTTTTACAAGGACGGAAACATTGGACAAAGGTGCTTTGTCGTATCCGACAACCTTTCCAGTTACCAATTTTTGTTGTGCGTTTGCTATTGAGATACTTGTAAAAAGTACCAGC
>Ga0304730_1002415_pt1 | contig 13331 bp, 26 predicted proteins | sample M_130628_MF_Meta_FD_190474 | JGI IMG/M metagenome (GOLD analysis project Ga0304730, IMG submission 190474) | Freshwater microbial communities from Lake Montjoie, Canada to study carbon cycling - M_130628_MF_MetaG (v2) (version 2) | ecosystem: Environmental > Aquatic > Freshwater > Lake | place...
GATTCAATCGAAAATGTATATAAAAATATGTACGTTTCAAGTTTGCATACGGATAGTTTATCAACTAATAAAGAAAAAATAACCAATATCATTCCAACTTGGTGTATCTTAACCATTATTTTTCAAGGATTGATAATCTTTGGTTACTTATATTTAAGATTTATCTATGTATAAAATTGACATCGAGCCGATGGACAAGCCAAAATCAAGGGCAAAGGATTTACTTGACACGATGATGGATGTAATGGAGAACATCGAACACGTTGATGATGCTGCCTATGTTTTAAGAATGAAAGTGCTAAACAATATCGAATTTTTGGTCGATGTTTTAATGGAAGAATATGAAAATGGAAGATAAGATTATCAAGATTAGAGAACATTTTTATTCTACAAACCTAAGTAAAACTGATTTCCATAAACAATTCTTTGAAATGTATGGCTATCAAAATGCTGATTCATTAAGGAAGTTTATGATTCAAAAGAATATAACTTCAAAGGATAGGTCGGCTCAAGAAATAAATAAAATCATTCCGCCAGTAGTCGCAAACTACAATCTTGAAACTTTAGATAACTTTGGTATTGAGAAAAGTATTGGGAAAGATTATTTATCAGCAAAACTACCAGGTCATTTAAAAAAGATTGGAATACTTTCAGATATACATTTTCCTTATCACGACCTTCAGGCTTTGACTTGCGCTATCAAGCATTTAAAGGAAGAAAACATTGATTGCCTCTATTTAAACGGGGACGTAATGGACGTATTTTCAATCAGTCGACATAATCCCTCAAAAAAGGATAGAGACCTACAAAGGGAAGTTGAAATGAATAGAGATTTCTTGCAAAGACTTAGGGATTTATTTAGAACAATTCCAATTTATTACAAATTAGGTAACCACGAGAATAGATTTGCAAGAGCATTAAATGATGATGCTGAGGAGTTTGCTCAGTTGCACGACTTACAATTTGATATATTTTTTAGGTTAGATAAATTAGGCATTACAATGATTGAGGATTGGCAAGGAATGGAAATGGGCGATTTGCTTGTATTACACGGCCACGAATTATACGGAGGAGGCGGAGTTAATCCAAGTCAGAATCTATTCAACAAGACTATTTGCAATACTTTGATAGGTCACGTACATAGAACTTCAGCAACTCAAAAGAAAACTGGATTCAAAGAGTTTATAAATACTTATAGTACTGGTTGTTTAACTCTTCTTAGTCCAAAGTATATGCCATTCTCTATGCATAATCACGGGTTTGCCATTGTAGAAATTGAGAACGGTAAATCAAAAGTTAAAAATATTCAGATTAAAGAGGGGAAAATTTTGTAGGTTTGTGTTTCATTAGTTAGTTAAAAGGTTAAATAGGTTTAAGTAATAGAATCCCTATCGGTCATATCGGTGGGGATTTTTGTTTTTTTACGACCGTTAAATAAATAATTAAAATAATTTTATAAAAAGTTTTTTTATTTAAAATATTAGGTATATATTTGTATCAACAAACAAGGAAATAAACTTAAACCAATAAAAAAATGACAACTTACAAATCTTACACAACTACTTTTGGAAAATCAGAATGGAGAGTTATTGTTTCAAATGGCAATAGAAACCAAGTTTCAGTAGCTAAAGTAACTACATTAAGAAGACCATTTTATAAAGACTTTGCTTCATTTGAAAAAGCAATTGAAAACTACAAAGACAAGAACGTTAAATTATATTTAGAATTAATTAGTCTTGGATTCATAATTGAAAAATCAACTTTAGTATCTGAATAAATAAACCCGAGTCAAAGCGGATTCTTTGGCAATCTTAAACCAACAATCAAATGAAAAAAATTATTGAGTACATCAAAGACTTATACCAAACTGACCGAGAAGGTTTACTTGGTAGCATTGCAATCGCAATATTTGGATATCTTTTATTTTGGCACATCTTACCAATAATCTCAGGACTATGAAAAAGTATAAAGCAAAATTCAAAGATGAAGCTGGGTTCTATACTTGCACCTGGTATTTCGATGAACTGGAAGACTTTTGGGCAGCAGTTTGCAGAGAAGAACGAGTTTACAAATCAAAATTTCAACAATTAATCTTAGACTAAAAATGGAAAACAAATTAGCAGAAATTCAAGCAAAGGTAAAAGCACCTAAAGGACAATTCAATTCATTTGGTAAATACAACTACCGAAGTGCTGAAGATATCCTCGAAGCAGTAAAGCAAGTAGTTAATCCGATGGGTTATTCTATTACGATTTCCGACACGATAATTAACGTAGGCGATAGATATTACATCAAAGCTACTGCGACTCTCACAAACGGCAAGGAAACGTATACAACGGATGGATATGCAAGAGAAGAAGAAAGCAAGAAAGGAATGGATGGAAGCCAGGTCACTGGAGCGGCATCAAGTTATGCTCGAAAATATTCATTATCAGGACTTTTTGGCCTGGATGATACGAAAGACTCAGATGCTACTAATACTCACGGAAAAGAGGAGGCTAAAAGTTTACAAATGTGGAAACAAGAAATTGACAAATGTAAATCTTTAGAAGAATTAAATACCTATTATGCTAACTCACAAAAAGAGATAAATAATGAGCAAAGAATTATTCAATTATTTTCAACTAAAAAATTAAGTTTCACATATAACCAATAATCAAATGAGCAAGTTAGTAAGCATTTCAATTAACGTAGATTTGTTAGACAAGTCTAAATTGTACAAGGGTAAGAAAGGTACTTATCTTAACATCAGCGGATTTCTTAAAGAAGATGCTGATAACTACGGGAACTATGGTTTCGTGACACAAGATGGAGTTAAGACTCCCGAAAGCAATGCCCCTATCTTGGGAAACTTTAAGATTAAAGGAACGGAAGGTTCCTACTCACAAGCACCTAAGCCAATGCCCGTGTTTGATATTCCAAGTGCTACATTAGTCGAGAACGATTTACCTTTTTAATAATGGAAGAGATACAATTTAATCCACAACAATTTGAGATAGGTTTGTTCGGTCATAATCCTATCCAAGAGATGAGCAAGGCTCAAATTAATCACTTGGTTCATTTGATTAATGAAGGAGTAAAAGAAGGTGGCAAGGACATTAAGTCTTTGCTTGCAATTGCATCAAAGTACCAGTTGCTATTCTCAGAACTGGAGAAGACTTTAAAGGAGAGTGCAGTCGATGAATTACTTAAATACGATAAAGGTCGCTTTGAAATTCATAGTGTCGAAATGCAAGTGGCTGAGGTTGGAACGAAATACGACTTTAGTGCCACTAAGCAATGGGTAGATTTACAAGACCAAATCGATGAATTAAAAGAAAAACAAAAGGAAGTCGAGAAGTTTTGTAAAGGGATTAAGAATAAGACAATTACGGTAGATGAAGAAACGGGCGAATCGTTTGAGTTCTTTCCTCCAGCTAAGTCAAGTACAACATCAATTAAAAAAACAATACTATAATGATTAAGATAAAGAAAAGCAATATACATCAGGCCGTAGCCGATAGTCTAAACAAGAAAGGTATCTTGCCTTTCTCAGCAAGAGAATGGAACGTTTTAAATGTTCAGCAAGTGGTCTACTGGAATACCAGGAACAGAGAACAAGGATATGTAAGGTATCCTGAGGTAATGAAAGAAGTTGAAATAATAGCTAAACAAATGTACGATGAAAAATCAGGGCAAGTCGAACAACTCAACTAAAACGGCAGAATTTCTCACGATGGTGGGCATCGTGGGAATCATTGCTATTTGGATATTTTATTTAATCGTAGACCTACTGAGATGAAAGCACTTACGTTCAACCAATGGCAAGACCATTTGACAAAAGAGTTAAAAAAGGATTATAAGAAATTGTATCAAACCTCAAAATTTAAACCAAATGAAAACAAGTTTCAAAAAGTATCACGAAGAGAATCCTCAGATTTATACCGAGTTTAAACGGTTAGCCTTTCAGTTAATCAATCGAGGGTATGTAAGGCTTGGAGCAAAACAAATCTTTGAAGTTATCCGATGGCATACAATGGTCGAAGGTAATGATGGCTACAAGGTCAACAATAATTATACTTCTGACTATGCCAGGCTATTTGAAAACGACCATCCGATTTATGCTGGGTATTTTCTTAAAAGACTTTGTAAATCGGTTTAGTTTTTATATATTTGTAAGCAATCGCCTCACTACATTATAGCGATTAAAAGACTTAAATGCCTTGTATTGAAATTGGAAGTAGTGAGCCAATGGATTTATGAGGCATTTTTATTTTAATAAATTATGGATATATATAGTTTGTCAAGAAACTTTTGGGACTATGCTTATGATAATCCCGAGAAAATAAAGCCTAATCATTGCGCTTTATATTTCTTTATTATCGAGCATTGTAACCGATTAGGATGGAAGAAAAAGTTTGGTCTTCCAAGCATGATGTCGATGGAAGCAATCGGCATAAAATCACATAATACTTATATTAATACTCTTAATGACCTGGAAGAAATTGGGTTAATTACTATGATTGAAAGAAGTAAAAATCAGTATTCTGCTAACATAGTTGCTCTATCAAATTTTGATAAAGCACATAGCAAAGCACTTGATAAAGCATTGATAAAGCACGGTACAAAGCAAAGAGAAAGCACGGTACAAAGCATTGATAATATAGATATACCAATTTACAATAATACAAATATACAAGTTTACAAATCTACAAGTTTACAATGGGAAGATGATTTTGAAATTTTTTGGAATTTGTATGATAAGAAAATTGATAGGTCTAAATGTGAAAAGGCTTGGAATAAATTAAGTGATGCAGATATTGATAGAATTATGTTTACAATTAAAGAATATGTAAATGCAAATCAAGATATTAAATTTAGAAAAAATCCTTTAACTTACTTAAATGGTAAATGCTGGAATGATGAAATCAATAATCATCAGGCTGAAGAAGAAAAAGGAAAGCACCAAAAGAACTTTGAGAATTTATATTCATTAGAACAAAAACTTTTAAAAGAAATAGAAGATGGAACATTCACTAATCCTTTCAGTAGAAAATAATTACCTTAATAAAAGAGAAGGTTTAATTTACCAGGCATATTTAAAGCCAGTTATTAAATTATTATCAGAAAGTCAACGTTTACGAATAGCCATGCAAGTGGTTGCATTAGCCAAAGCTAAATTAGGTTTAAAGGACAAAAATCGAGGCGAAGAAGAAATGGATGTTAAATTAATTTTAACCGACCTTGAGGCATTTGGTAATTATTCAGAGGATGATATAATGATAGCCGTAAACAATGGATTAAATGGTGAGTATTTAAATCAATCTGAAACAAGTGTATTTTTTAATTCATCTATTTTTGTTCAATGGATTAAGAAATATTACTACGAAAAAAATGAGGTTTTAAGTAAGGTCGCAAAGGAGAAACAAAAAGAAGAAAAGACTCCAGTGCCAAGTGACCAAGAATTAAAGAAGCAAGCAATTGACACGGCTAACGAATATGCAAATCAGATAAGATACTGCGAGAAGAACGATAAGAAGTTTACTTTTATCGCTGGAGGCTTATCAATTCTATTTGATTACCTGGAACAATTCAAGATTCCGATCATATCAAAAGAAGAACGAATTGAACTTTGGAATAAGTATTCTACTATTCAGGATATTGAAGAACGGAAAATGCACTGCAAAACTCAAGGGTATATTAAATTTATAAATTCTTTAGTTACATTTGATTGTTATATTGATAACGATGGAACTATTAAACCAAACGAAAAATGAAAAGGAAACTAATTTACGGAACTGCGCTGGCATTAATTTGCTATGCTTATTATTATGCTTTAAAAAATAAACAGACAATAGAAAAAAAATCAGTCATTGCAAAGGACTGGGGAATAGTAACTCAAGAGGATATTTACAACGATACGATTGATTTAAGATTGTACACAAGTCACGGAAGATTAAAATATAACGTTAAAGATAATTGACAATTTATAGTAAAATGTAAAATATATTTAATGTTATTGTTGGTAAAATCCGACACTAACTCAGAAAATGTCACATAGTGAGGGATATATTCGACAAATTATGTCACAAAGTTAGGGTAAATTGTGACGCATTTATATGCAAAAGGGTATAATATTGCACAATAATATACCTTTTATATGCACAAAGGTATAAAGTAAAGCTATAACTTGACAAATTTAAATAAAAAGTAAAGCTATAACTTGACAATGAGAAACGAACACGAACATAAACTCCAGGTGGCAATTTGCAAATGGTTAGATTGGACTCAGGACTTTTACTATTATGCGATTCCAAACGGAGGTGCAAGGCATAGACTGGTTGCAATCAAATTAAAGATGGAAGGCGCAAAGGCTGGAGTTGCTGATATGTTTTGGATGGTTTCAAATAAGCGATGGAAAGGATTGTTTGTTGAGGTTAAGATTGAAAAAGGAACACAACAACCAAACCAAAAAGCATTTGAATCGATAGCCATTAATCATGGCTATTATTATGCGATTGTAAGAAGCATTTATGATTGCGAGAGTTTGATTCGAAGATTTAGATTAGATGAGATTTGAAGGATAATCATCTAAGTGCAATTAAATGGATTACAATGAGAATACAACGACCTACGATTCAAGTAGTTATTGATTGCGCTACCTATCACGATTTGAATTATAGCCTTGAAATAAATCTTAATCGAATCAAAATGGAAAGCGGTGCATCGTACCCAGCATATCGACAAACAAAAAAAATCAAGGATTATTTGGAAAAGCACGGATTATAATGTAAACTTTGCAAATGGAAAAGATTAATTATCAAGGAGTTATAAAAGAAGAGGTCAATCATCCTGAGCATTATCAGGGGAATGGCATTGAGGTCATTGACATAATTGATGCATTCGACCTTAATTTTAATCTTGGCAATTCAATTAAGTACATACTGCGAGCAGACAAAAAAGGATTTAAAAAGAAAGATTTGAGTAAAGCGGTTTGGTATTTAAATCGGGAACTTGAAAAGTGGAAAGGTTAATTTGGGAAGCCATTTCGGTAGGAATTATCGAAGTGGCTTTTATCGTTTATTTTATTTTTGAAATAATCAGAAAATCAAAGGAATGACCAGGTCGCAAATCATTGAGGAACTTTACAATTCAAAGGAGATTAAACAAGCCTTGATGAAAATGCACCCAGCAAATTTAAGGGAAGAACTCAAGCAAGAAATGTTTGTGAATCTTTGCTCAATAACCGAAGATAAATTTTGGTCGATTTATAATAACAACGGAAGCAACGGATTGAAGTTTTGGCTTGTCAGATGTATGCTCAATATGATTTATAGTACTGGCATGAATCAGCCATTCTTCAGACATTTTAGAGCCAAGTATGAATCAATAGATGGATTAGAAGAATTAGTTCATATTGAGGATGAATCAAAGGAATACAAAGAAAAGCTATTTAATCGAGTGGAGGTAGCAAGAAAAGAACTATCTTGGTACGAGGATATGTTGCTTGATACTTATGTCGAATTGAATTTTAATCAAACTGAGATTTCGAGAAAGACTGGCATTCCTTATATGTCAATAGTCAAAACGATTTCAAACATTAAAAAGAAGATAAGGGATGAAGCCTGATGAGAAAGCTAAAAGTTTGTTAATCAATGCCCTTTATTTTTGTGGCAATAAAGCATTTGCTTTCGAATTAGCTTTGTACTTTTGTTCATTAATTCTTGAGCAGAAATTAAAGGCAGATGACCGTGCTTACTGGAGTATTGTCCAAGATGAAATATACCAAACAAACAAATGATAACTATAATAGCAGCCGTTTCCTTTGCAGTCTTTTTTACGATGACAAATTTGTATCAGTCATTCGGACTAAACTTTAAACCGTTTAGTTGTACTCCTTGTCTAAGTACCTGGAGTGCTATCGTTTTAATTGTCATTCCAATTCAATATCAAGAATGGATTGCAATCGTATTTAGTTCGGGGATATTAGGAGCGGTAATTTTTAGATTAATAAACAAACTATGAACGAGCAAGAGATAGCATTTATAGAAGCCAATATTATAAATTTTGAGGCGGTTGCTTTAGGGTTTACTAAAAACATTGACCGAGAAGTACTTGAAGAATATGCAAGCTTATATCATAAATATGTAAACAAAGATTTTAACTTCAATTCGTGGTGTGGCTCTTGCGTATTTGATATGCTCAAAAGATTATCCGCACATTACGAAGGGATTAAATATATTGCAAAACTCAACCAACCAAAACCAAACGATGTCCAAACTAAGAATCTGCGCAGTCGGAAGTAGACATTCGGGAGTCACTTACCATCGCCTTGCGTTACCATTATCAGTAATGAAAAAGGAATATTGTATTATCACGGATACAATGACCGAAGAGATGCTTATTGAGAAGGCTATAAACGTGGTCGTGGTCAATCGGTTTTGTGAATTAATACCATTGCCCGATTTATTAAAATGGAAGGCTAAGTTAGGCTTTAAATTGGTTGTAGATATTGACGACTACTGGGAATTGTTTAGCCAACATTTATCTGCGCCAACATATAGGTCATTAGGAGTTACAAGAATAATCAAGACTTATATTCAAGTGGCTGATGTGGTAACGACAACTCACAATCGATTACGGCTTGAAATTATTAAGATAAATCCTAATTGTTACGTTCTGCCGAATGCCTTGCCGTTTGACCGTGACCAATTTACTGCGGTAAGAAATGTAAACGAATTTGTTAACATTGCGCACACGGGTAGCATCACTCACTTTCCTGACATGAGGCAACTCAAGAATCCGATTAGAGAATTAGCCAAGTCTAAATCGTTTAAGGAGTCGACACGGATGCTTCTTTGTGGTTGGAATAAAGCAAACGAATTTCATTGGAAGCAGATGGGCGATTGGTTTACTGCTGGAGAAAGATTAAACCACAAGATACTTGAATCGATGCCCGTAGATTTGTACATGAATTTCTACTTAGAGGCTGACATATTACTTGCTCCATTATTAGATAATAAATTTAATCGATTAAAATCTAATTTAAAGGCACTTGAGGCTGGCGCTAAACGTATTCCATTGATGGCAATTAAACGAGCGCCTTACGATGACATTCCAACGGTGTACTGGGTTGATAATTGGGAGCGAGATATTAAACGAATGGTATTCTCAAAACAAATGAGAACGGATTTTGGCGAGTCAAATGCTGAATATGTGCGTGAGCATTACGATTTATTTAAAATTAATGAGGAGCGTTTAGCTATTTATAGTAAACTAATAGAATAATGCCAGTTATAAAATGTTCAAACGGAAAATGGCGCATCGGAGAAAGCGCTTGTATTTATGAAACGGAAGAAAAAGCAACTGAAGTATGGAAGGCTATATTGGCAAACGGAGAATACCGTGCAGATATTAACAAGATTTCTTTTGATTTCGATGACACTTTGTCTACGGCAAGAGGTCAAGAGATTGCGAAAAGGGTTATCAGGGAAGGCAAACAAGTTTATATTATAACTAGAAGACAAGAATCTGCATCTGCTGAAGTATATCGAATGGCAGATAAGTTAGGTATTTTAAGGTCTAAGGTTTATTTTACTAATGGTGCTTATAAATGGATGACAATTAAACGATTAGGAATTGGAACTCATTATGACAACAATGATTTAGAATTAACGTTGATTAAAATTAATACCGATACCAAAGCAATTAAATTTTAGATATGAATAATTTTTATCATAGTGGCGCAACTGGAGATGTGATTTATTCTTTGCCGACAATTCAAGCATTAGGCGGAGGCAGATTGCATTTGGTTTTACCTGATAATTTATATGATACAATTTTGCCATTACTTGAGGCGCAAGATTATATTTTTGAAGTAAGAAAAGGAAGAGAATTTATTCCGCCAATTTATGATTTAGATTTATTCCGTAAAAATAGAGATTTGCATTTAACTCATTTGGTCGATTTGCATTTACAAACATTCCAAATTAAAGGAGATATTTGGAAGCAAGGTTGGTTAAAAGTTGAGCCGATAAAATCAAATAATAGTTTTATTAATATTACTCCAAGATATATTTCTCTAACTACGGATTGGATTAAAGAAATTAATTTTTTAAAAGAAAATTCAGATAATGTTTATTTCATTGGTTTAGAATCTGAATATGAGCCTTATAAACATTTAATTGAAAGGTATGTAATTAAAGATTATTTAGAATTGGCACAATTACAATTAGGTGCAAAATATGTTAGTGGCAATCAATCAAGTTTTATGGCAGTTGCTCAAGGACTTGGTAGAGATTATAGAATGAGCCAAGCACATGGGCATACAAATTGCAATCAATTTTTACCAAAAGAAACAATAATATGAGCCGTGTAACCGACAAAGAATTTTTTGATATTGAAGTACAAAATGGAATAACTCCTGAGAATCCTGATTATTATAATTTGATGGATGCGACTGCTAATATAATTTCTGAGTATGCAAGAACCGTTATCGAGATAGGTGCTGGTATGGGTACACTTGGCGAATGCTTAGAAAAAAGAAGGATAAATTATTATGGGATTGAGCCTAATAAATACCATCAAGAATATGCTTATAAAAGAGGAGTTATATTACACGAAATTACCGACTATCCCGACCATTGCCAAATGGTTGTCAGTATTGAAGTAATGGAGCATTTAACCGATGAGCAAATTAAGGATTATATGAGCAATATTAATTGCCAATATTTCTTATTTTCTTCAACTCCTTATTTTACAACTCCTGAGCAAGATGAGGCTTGGGGTCACATAAATATTAAGTCCGAAGAAAAATGGATTGAGTTCTTTGCTCAATTTGGATTTAGCTTAGAAAAGAAATTAACTTTACCGACCGAATGGTCATTACTTTTTAAAAAATGAACATAACAACAACCAAATTGACCGACATAAAGTCGAATCCAAACAATCCAAGAATTATCAAGGATGAGAAATTTAAAAAGTTAGTCGCATCTATTAAGGAGTTTCCTCAGATGCTATCTTTAAGACCTATTGTCGTAAACGATGATATGATTGTGCTTGGAGGTAATATGAGATTAAAGGCTTGCAAAGAAGCTGGATTAAAAGAAGTACCAGTAATAAAAGCAAGCGAATTAGATGTGGACCAACAAAGACAATTTATTATCAAAGACAATGTTGGCTATGGAGAATGGGACTGGGATATGCTTGCAAATGAATGGGATGAGAAAGAATTGGATATGTGGGGTTTAGATGTTTGGCAACCTGATAATGTAATTGATGGAGATGGAGAATTAGATGACGATTATTCACAAAAAATTGGGGAGGTAGTATATAAGCCTAAGAATACAAATCATAAAGCAGAAGATTTATTTTTAAGAGATGACAGATTTGACAATGAAATAAGTTTAATAAAAAATGAATCTATAAGAGAATTATTTAAAGCAAGAGTATCATTTTTTTATTCATTCCATTATTCTAAAATTGCTGATTATTATGCATATCAAGCAACTGATGAAGAAAAAGCATTATTTGAAAAATTAGCATTGGTTTTACTTGATAAAAATCAATTAATTGAAAATGGATTTTCAGATTTAGTAAACGAATTAGAAACAAAAGAATATGAATAAGAATAAATTAAATACAATTTATATAATTTCAAAAGGAAGACCACATTGTAGAACTGCAAAAACACTTTCTAAAATGAAATATACTGGGGATTGGTTTATAGTTTGCGGAAATAACGATAAGACAATTCCTGAATATGTTGAAAATTGGGGAAAGGATAGGATATTAGTTTTTGATTGGTACGAAGAAGTTAAAGACTCTGATTTATTAGATAATTTTGGAATAGAAAATATGAGTTCAGGAGCAGTTCCGGTAAGAAATGCTACTATGAAAATAAGTAAAGAAAGAGGAGAGGAAAGACATTGGCAATTTGATGACGATTACAATTCATTTTACCATATTAATAATCAATTAAAAAAATGGCATAGATTAAGTGGCAAAGAATTTGAATTAGAATTATTTAAACTTGCTAATTATGCTCATAAATGCGGATTAACAAATATGGGATTTGCTGTTGGGTCAGATACAAGACCTGAAACAGTAAAATTATTGGGCCACAGAGTTTTTAATGCTCATAATATGCCAAATGATTTTAAATTATTTACAAAGTGGAGAAGTAGAATGAATGACGATTTAATAAATGCAATTGAAACTTATAGAAAAGGTGGATATGAATTGTTTATTAAATATATGTCTATTACTATGGAGTCAACTCAATCGGAATCAGGAGGAAATACTGATATTTATAAGGCTGATGGGACCGTAAGAAAGGCAGCATATGCAATTATGATTGAGCCTAAGAATATTTCATTAACTATAAAGCATGGAAGATATCATCATAAAGCAAATTGGAGAGGAATAATACCAAAATTAATTAATGAAAAATGGCAAACGAGCAAAATTTAGTAAGTTTTAAGAAAGGCCAATCAGGGAATCCAAATGGTCGACCAAAGAAATATGTAACTCTTTTAAAAGAGGCTGGATATAATATGACTGAAATAGGCATTACTATTCGAAAAATGCTTGCTATGAATGTATGGGAATTAAAAGAGATATTTGATAATCCACAAAGTTCAATATTAGAAAAGACAATTGCTGGAGCAATGAACAAATCTTTAAAGAACGGTTCATTATATTCAATAGAAACTTTATTAAGTAGAGTATTTGGAAAGCCAAAGGAATCGGCTGACATAAAACAAGATACTGAAATAACTATAAAATTTGCCAATGGAGATTACCCTACCGACTCCACACGAGGCGCAGAAGAAAGTATTACAGAGCAAGGCGAGGTTTAGAGTCCTTATGTGCGGTCGAAGATTTGGCAAGTCATTGATTAGCCAGGTCATCACTTGCGTGGAGGCATTACAAGGTAAATCAGTTGCTTACATAACTCCGACTTACAAATTAGCTAAAGTCTTTTTTGACGATATCGCTTTAATACTTCCGCCTGAAGTAGCAACTTCTAACATATCAGACCTAACCTTCAAATTGGCTACGGGTGGAGTCATTCGATTTTATACGGGTGAAAGATTAGACAATCTTAGAGGTATGCGGTTTCATTATGTGATTATCGATGAGGCTTCATATATTCCCGATTTAGAGAACGGTTGGAATAATGCTATAAGACCTACCTTAACCGATTATAAAGGCAAGGCGCTATTCTTATCGACTCCGAGAGGCAAGAATTATTTCTATTCTTTATATTTAAAAGGATTAGAAGCAAACGGAGAATGGGAATCTTTTAAATATTCGACTTACGATAACCCTTATATTGCTAATTCCGAAGT
>Ga0304730_1002418_pt1 | contig 13326 bp, 8 predicted proteins | sample M_130628_MF_Meta_FD_190474 | JGI IMG/M metagenome (GOLD analysis project Ga0304730, IMG submission 190474) | Freshwater microbial communities from Lake Montjoie, Canada to study carbon cycling - M_130628_MF_MetaG (v2) (version 2) | ecosystem: Environmental > Aquatic > Freshwater > Lake | place...
GCGGCCCGGTGCTGTCGCCGATGCTGTCGCGAGGGGTGCCCATGATTTGGGCCATCGTGAGCCAGAGATTGGCAATCGGCGTGTCGGGGGCGTATTGCACATGCCGGCCGGTGCGGAGTTTCCCACCGCCGCCACCGGCGAGAACGGTGGGAAGATTCGTCGGCACATGAAGTTCGCCGCTGCCGAGCCCCGACCCAAGGAGGAACATCGTGTTGTCGAGGAGCGTGCCCCCCCCCTCCTTGACCGCGTCCATCTTCCGCACCAGCTGTGCGAACTGCTCGACGTGGAAGCGATCGAGTTTGGCCAGATCGTTGCGGATGCTCTCGTCTCCCTGGTTGTGCGTCCAGGAGTGGTGTTCGATCGGCTTCTCAAACCACCCCTCCACCTTGAGTGGGCTCGACCAGCGTTCGGGCGCGGTCATCAGCGTGACCACGCGGGACAGGTCTGCCTGCATGGCAAGAATCATCAGGTCGCCCATCACCTGGATGAACTCGTCGCGGTGCATCGCCTGCCACGGCTTGACCGGCACCTGGGGATTGAGACGCCGGATGTCGTCCTGCCGGGCGCGAACGCGTTCGATCTGCTGCTCCACCGTCCGAACGGAGTAGGAGTATTCCTCAAGCTTCTCCCGGTCGCGACGTCCTAGCCGAGGCCGGAGGGACCGCGCATCCCCGGCCACGAGATCGAGCACCGAACGCCTCGACGCCTGCTCATCGAGGCGGAACAGCCGATCGAACACTTTCTTCGGGTCGCGCAGGGATCTGGCCACATGGCTGCCGCCATACCAGGAGATGTTGTCGAAATAGATCGATTCCTTATTGTCTTCGAAGGGATTGCAACTCAACTCGAGGGAGCGGAAGGCGGTGTCGCTGCCGGCGTGATCGGCTATCACCTGGTCGATGGTCCGCTTCAGCGGATAGCCGTCGGCGGAGAGCTCGTCGGGGGCTGCGGTGCTGAGCCAGCAGGTGCTCGCCTGGGCGTGACCGTCGGTGCCAGCAACCTTCACCCGCCCCAAGTTGCCGAGCACAAGGAGCTTGCTCCGCACATCCTCGAGCGGTGCCATCGTGGGGCTGAGGGTGAATCGCTCACCGGTGTCGATCGGATTCCAGGCAGACTGCACGACTCCGTTGGGGATGTAGAAGAAGGCGGTGCGGATCGGCGGGCCAGCCGCAGGCGTCGCATCGGCCTGTGCCGTTCTCGGTGCCATGATTTCCAGGAGAGGTAATGGGAGCGCGGCCCCTGCCCCCCGCAACACCGCTCGTCGTGAAAGTCTGTACGGTTTCATTCGGGTTCCTCTTCGGTCGCTGGCGGGCCAGTGACAGGAGTCACGGCTGGTCGTTGGCGGAATGGTGGGCTGGCGACGATCGCCTGCACGACCGTGGAGAACTGCCCATGATCGGCCTCGACCCGAGCGACGATTCTGTCGACCGCCGGGGCATCGTTCAATTCGAGTCGGCGACCAATTGCATACGAAAGGAGCTGCTCCGAAAAGGCCCGAAAAAAGATATCAGGGTGGTCGAGGAGCTGATCTTTCAGGCCGACGACGTCAGAAAACTGCAGTTCGCCGAACAGCTCCCCACCAGAGTCGATCTCGAGACCCGAGGGGTAGCAGTCGCGCCAGCGGCCGACAGCGTCGTAGTTCTCCAGCACGAAGCCGAGTGGATCGATCTGCGCGTGGCAGGCCGCGCACGAGGCGTTCGTCTGATGCGATGTGAGTCTTTGGCGGAGGGTAAGCCCCTGGGCTTCGATCGCCCTGTCGTCCTCCTCGATCGGCGGGATGGCATCCGGCGGTGGCGGTGGCGGCCGGTTGAGGATCACCGTCGCCACCCAGGCCCCGCGGGTGATTGGATTCGTCCGCAGCGGCGACGAGGTCATGGTGAGGATGGCGGCCGAAGTCACCACGCCACCCTGGCGACGGTCCTCGAGTGGCCGACGGCGGAAGTGTTGGGCAGACCACGCGCCGAAACGGTTTTCGTTGTCCCGGGTTGCGAAGGGCACCGCCCCGCCATACCACTCCTGCAGATCGTCGGAACGGTAGGCGTAGTTCGAGTCGACGAGGAGCATGATCGAGCGGTCTTCGACGAGAATGCTTTCGAAGAGCAGGAGTGGTTCGGTCATCATCACGACGCCAAACTTCCACTGTTCGCAGCCGATCCGCGCATAGTAGTGGGGGAAACGTTCGAAGTCGGGGGTTGCGGCTACCATCCTGTCGAGCCGGAGCCATTGGCGGGCGAAGTTTTCCGCCAGGGCCCGGCACCGCGGATCGGCGAGCATCCGCTCCACCTGCGCGGCGAGGACATCATCCCGGAGCAGTGAGCCGTCGCGGGCCGTGGCAAGGAGCGCCTCATCGGGGAGGCTGCTCCAGAGGAAAAACGACAGCCTCGTTGCCAGCTCATAGCCATCGAGGTGTGTCTCCCCGTCGGTCGCTGCTGCCTCGGCAAGGTAGAGGAATCTCGGCGACGCAAGGACGGCGGCCACAGCGTCTTTCATGGCACGGGGGAAAGAACCGGTAGTCTTCAGGCGTTCCATGAAAACCTTGTGGTAGCGATCGAGAAGGTCGTCATCGACGCGGCAGCGGAACGCGACTTCGAGCAGCCGGGCAAGCCGTTGGCGGGCCTCGGACTCGGGAGACGTCGCGGACGGTTGGCCCGGGGCCGGGGCTGATGGATCGGCGAACAGCGTCTCCCACGCGCTGCAATAGCTGTCGAACTCCGGACTCTCCACGATCGCCGTCCCGAGCGTCAGCAAACTTTCCAACAGCACTGGAGACATCCCCAGTTCACTGCCCCGGTTGTTGAAGCCCCCCTCGGCCTGGAGATCGATCGCGAATGGGGTCACGCCGCTGAGGATCTGGTTCTCGATGTGCTCCTTCCCCATCGCACGGTTTCTGATTGAGAGTTCATCGGGAAATCGTCCGCTCGCTGGATCGAAATAGGGGCTGTCGACGCGGATCGTTTTTTCTGGGAGGGGATAGATGTCGCCGCGGAGGTGGAGCAGGTCGCGGACGGCGTTGTTGTATTCGTAGCGATTCAGCCGCCGCATCACGACCGGCACGTCGAGGTCATGCGTGCGAAGATGCTCGTCAATCTGTCGGTCGAGGGTCGCGACGAGGCGGCGGCGCATGTCGTCGTCTGGAGAAGACTCGTCCTTCGGGGGCATTTCCCGATGCGCGATTCTGTCCCGGATCTGTTGGACGATTCGAGCGTCGGCTGGCGGCGCGTCACGGTTTCCGAAGCCGGAGAGGTCGAGCTCTGCTTTGGTTGCATCGCCTCCGTGGCAGCGGAGGCAGAACTGCCGGGTCGCTGCGACGAGTTCGTCACTCGTCAGCGGCATAGCATCGTTTGTGGTGTCACTCGTGCTGGTCGGAACACGGGAGATGCCGCGGAGGGCCAGATCGGCCGCTCCTTCATGACGCTGGGCCGCCGCGGTGTTCGGTCGGCGGCCACGCACGGAGTGATAATCGAAGCGGTCGGCCGCGGTCGCATGGGGTGCGCAGAATGCGAGGAAGACGATCCAGGTGGTGATCGCCCCCCATCCGCTGACGGTTGCCAGACGCCCACGTCCCCGGTGCATCCACCACCCTCCTCTGTACATCCAGCCGATGCCTCACCGTCCGTGGAAAAGCGATCTGGATAAGCTCCGGGGTACGAGCAGCCGGAGACACCAAAAGATAGTCTGATCGATGGTACTTCCGCAAGAAAATGGTGACGTGACTGGCCAGGTCAATCCCTGACCTCTCTGCTGTTCAATCAGCTTCGCCGTGGTAAGCGAACGATTGATTCACCATACGAATCAGATGAGGCATAGAGCATGAAAACGGCTTCGGCAAAGAAAACCATGCGGGCGGTCGCCGCGTTCGCCTTGAGGGGCTGCCTCTGTCTGGCGGCTCCAGTCCTGATAGGCAAAGCCTTTGCGCAGGCACCATCGGCGATCTCTGAGACGATCACGTCCAGCGCACAGGGCGACGACGAGTCCAACAGCATTCGCCTCTTCCGTCAGCCCGACATCACCGCGAGGGACGTGGATGCCTGCGTGATCGGCGGAGTGCAGCCGCAGAGCGAGCGTTTTTATGTGCGTCTCGGCAACTACGGCAAAGCGACTCAGTTGGTGCCGCAGGCGTGGGACGCAGGGCGATTCACGGGCCTGCAGGTACCCGCAGGCTGCCAGCGTGGCCTTTCGCCTCCGGCCGATACAACAGCGGTGCAGGTGCATGGGCGCGAGATCGGCATCTGGATCGATTCAGATCTTCCGCGTCCTTCGGCTGGTGCACTGCTTCCTATCACGCCCGCCTCTTGGTGGCTGGACACGAGTCGTGCCCCCGTGCCTTTCAAGGAGGCGAATCGCGAGCTGTCGATGTCCTTCGATCTCCGCGTGCCCACCTCCGTTCGCGAGGGTGCAGCGGAGGTCTACGTCACCGCGAACTTCCTCTTTCACGATGCTCGTTCACGGCAGTCGCTCTGGCTGGCCGCCACGCTCTTCGATCCGCGAGGCGAGGCGAGCTTCCCCGACACCGTGCATGTGGACGATTGGGAAGGCGGCACGCAGTTGCCCATCTTGTTTTCTGCGCTGAATGCCAAGAGCCGATGGCTCCATCCTGGGCCCGACTCCACCCTGTTCACTGATCAGCCCTTCACCGACTACCGCAGAATCGAAGTCCGCGTCACTGCCGCCGAACTCCGCGCCGCCCTCGTCGCCATGCGGAAGGCCATGCCTAGACTCGCAACGGCATCCGAAGACCCACGCGACTACCAGCTCGTCCACTTCAACATCAATCCCGAGGTGTTTGCACCAGCAGAAAGCCGTGGCAGGCTGGGCGTCTCCATACGGGATGTGCGGGTGGAGCTTGTCGCGCCCTGAAACGCACTCCCGTCATCTTTTCGCAGAGCCGGCTACACTGCTCACCAGCCATGACGAGCGAAGCCTACCAGCACGATGCAACGCAGGATTCGCGGTTTGCCGCCTACGCCTGGGTGTTGCTTGACTGGGCCGCGAGTGCTTTTTCGACGGTGCTGATCACGCTCATCGTCGCCTACGTCGAGCGGGTGGTGTTTGCCGACAAAGCCTGGGGCGTGTCCGGGGGCGTGGTCTGGGCATGGACGCTGGCTGTCGCGATGCTCGCCTCCGCCGCGGCCGCCCCGTTTCTCTCGGCCTGGGCTGATCGCACGCGGCGGCACAAGTCAGCCCTGGTGGGGAGCGTAGCGGCCGGCAGTCTCGGGCTGCTTGCGCTCGGTGTCGTGCCGCCGACGGCTCGTGTGGCTGTGGTGATTGGGATTGTGATCGCCTCGGTCGGCTTCGACATGTCGGCCATCTTCACCAGCAGCCTGCTGCCACGGATCGCCTCGGGGCAAGCGGCCGACCGGCTCTCGGCCGGCGGTTTTGCAGCGGGGTATGCCGGGGGAGCCATCGCACTGGTGATCGCCACGGTCATGGTTGGAGCCCACGATCGTCTGGGGCTGACCACGCCAGGGGCCTTGCGGGCGGCGTTTGTTTTTACTGGCTGCTGGTGGTTGGTGTTTTCGCTGCCGGCTGCCTGTGCCCGCTTTGGCACCGACGGCCGAACTGATGACAATGAGAAGGAGGTGCACGCCGGCTCGTCCGCCGGCGAACTGCTCGCCTTCGCACGGTCGCTGGCTGGTTGGTCGTCTGGCGGCGTGGCGCATGGCGAGGCCGACGAGAATGGCCGTTCGTTCGGCCGTGTGCTGCTGGGCTGCGTGCTCGTGCTTGGCGCGGTGCAGACCGCGATCGCACAGTTTTCCAGCGTCGCCCTGGAGGAGTTTCACCTCGACGGGCCGGCGCTGGTGCGGCTGGTGCTGCTCGTGCAGGCCGTGGCCCTGCCCGGGGCGCTCTTCGTCGGCTGGCTGTCGACGCGGTGGAGCCGCCAAGGGGCGCTGGCCGTCTGCCTGCTCGGCTGGATCGCAGTGCTCACGCTGGCAATGCTCGTGCAGACTCCGGTGCAGCTCCATTGGCTGGCGGCACTCTTGGCGCTCGTGCTCGGTGGCGTGCAGAGCGTGATTCGGGCGACGGTGGCGGGGCTGGCGCCGCGCGGCCGCTTCGGGGCTACGTTTGGCCTGATGCAGGTGGGCACCAAGCTCTCGGGGTTCGTGGCGAGCCTGCTCTTTGGCGCGGTGCTGGCGGCATCGGGGCTGCCGCGGGCCGGACTCGTCACGCTGCTTCTTCAGATCGTCGCCGGCTGGTGGCTGCTCAGGCGGCAACGCTGACCGCAGCCAAGAGCCCAGTCTTTATTGACTGTACCTGAACCGGCGTATACATTTCGCGAAGAAGCGGCATTGTCTGCACGAGGAGAAACGTTGTGGCCACCGACACGAGCCCATCGACGCCCGCCCGTCCACCGGGGGCCAGACTCGGCTACCGGGAATACTGCTGTTTTCCCGACGACGGCTGGCGGCACGAGATCATCGACGGAGACCATGTCATGACACCGGCTCCATCCACCACCCACCAGACGGTTTCCAAGCGGCTTCAGCATCAGCTGTACACGCAGATAGAGCTGGCCGGCCTCGGCCTCGTCTTCAATGCGCCCATCGATGTGCAGCTCACCGAGCACGATATCGTGCAGCCGGATCTCGTGGTCGTGCTGAAGGTCCCCATCGACCGTACCCGCATGATCACCCAGACGAAGATCAACGGTGTGCCCGACCTGGTTGTCGAGATCCTGTCCCCCTCGACCGCTGCCATCGACACGGCGCTCAAGAAGCAGCTCTACGAGCGAACCGGGGTGGCGGAATACTGGATTGCCGATCCAGACAACCAGCGGCTGGAGCGGTATCGGCTCGCCGACGGCAGCTACCGCCTGGAGCCGCAGGCAGATCCGGCCACGGCCCTCTCCGGCGGCCTTCGCGTTCGTCTTGCGGACATCTGGTAGTCTCCCGCCGCGACGCCACACGCCCTTTGATTACAACAGCTCGCTGGCGAGGTCCGCGAGTGCCGATCGTTCCCCCTTCTCCAGCGTCACGTGGGCGTAGAGCGGCTGGCCGGTCATTCGGTGGATGAGGTAGCTCAGGCCATTGGAAAGGGCGTCGAGATAGGGCTGATCGATCTGGGCGACGTCCCCCGTGAACACGATCTTCGTCCCCTCGCCGGCCCGCGTGATGATCGTCTTCACCTCATGGGGCGTGAGGTTCTGTGCCTCGTCGATGATGAAGAACATCCGCTGCAGGGAGCGACCGCGGATGTAGGCCAGCGGCGTGATCATCAGTTTTTCCGACTCCCGCATCTCGAGGATCCGGTGGGCGGCCTGCGTGTCTTCGCCACACTGGTGACGGATCACCGTCAGGTTGTCGTAGAGGGGCTGCATGTAGGGGTCGAGCTTGTCGCTGATGTCTCCCGGAAGAAATCCGAGGTCGCGGTTCGAGAGCGGCACAACCGGCCGGGCCAGCATGATCTGCCGGTAGCGCTGCCGGCATTCGAGGGCAGCGGCCAGCGCCAGCAGGGTCTTGCCGGTGCCGGCCGTGCCGGAGAGGGTGACGAGCTTGATGTCGTCGTCCATCAGGGCCTGAAGAGCGAACGACTGCTCGGCATTCCGCGGGCTAATGCCGTAGCAGGTCTGTTTTTCGATGCGGACGAACGTGGCATCGTTGCGTCGGTAGGTGGCGAGCGCTGACTTGCTGCCGTTTCGGAGCACGAAATTTTCGTTAGCCCGTGGCGGCTCATCGATCGGCAGATCGGCGGCCGGCAGCCTGCCCCCCTGGGCATAGAGCCTGTTGATGACCTCGGAGTCGATGCCCTCGATGATTCGCTTGCCGGTGTAGAGCGTGTCGAAGCCCTGCACCTTGTCGGACGTGTAGTCCTGGGCTCGCAGGCCGAGCGACTTCGCCTTCATCCTCAGGTTCGTGTCTTTTGAGACGAGGATCACGGGCCTTGGAGCCGATTGCTGCTGGAGGCTGAGGGTCGCCCGCAGGATGCGATGGTCGGGAGTGTCCTGCAGAAACGACTCGTGGAGTCGGGCATCCGCGCTGCCGCCGAGTACCACACGGATCGAGCCCAGTCCCGGTCCCAGCGGGCTGCCCTCGGTGGAGAGCACATCGCCGGTGAGGGCGTCGATGCGGCGGAGAAACTCACGGGCCTGGAAGTGGATGTCTTCGTTGCCGCGTTTGAACTGATCGAGTTCTTCGAGAACCGTGATCGGAATCGCGATGTCGTTCTCCTCGAAATTACGGATGCAGCCGCAGTCGTGGAGGATGACGTTCGTGTCGAGGACGAAGAGCTTGGGCAGAGATTCCGTCATGGAGGTTTCCCCAGGGCCGTACATAAAAAGAGGCGCCATGGCTCCGGATCGTAGCGTTTGGCCCGCCGGGCGCGGATGCCGGTTTTCGGCGAACGCCCGTTCCTGCCGGTGTTCCTCACCGATTCCAAACAATTGGTGGCGTCGGTGGGGGGCCGCGTTTCCCACCGGGCTCTGCTGAGCGGGGAGATGCACGCGGCCAGCGCCGCTACTGCGGCTTTGCCAAGTGCTGCTCAAACCAGCCGACCATCTCACCGACGGCCAGTTCGAGATCCTTCGGGCCGAATCCGTGGCCGGCGTCGGGATATTCAACAAACTTGTTCGCGACGTTCTGCTCGTCGAATGCCTTCTGCAGGCTTCGGTTCTGTTCGATCGGCACGAGATCATCCTTCGCGCCCGCTAGGAGCAGCGTTGGAGCGTCATCTGGCGAGACATGCAGCAGCGGCGAAATCGCTTGCGCCTCCGCCATTTCGAGGTTGAGTGACGGAAGCCTGTCGTAGGCCGGCAGCCGATTCGGCGACTCCTTCACCATCACCGTCAGATCGGTTGGCGCCACGAATGCGACGACCGCCTGCACTCGATCGCTCGTTCGCAGCACAAGGTCCTTGTCATCGCTCTTGCCTTCGTCTGCTGTCGTGCCCAGCATCAACGACAAGTGGCCGCCGGCACTCACGCCGTACACACCGAGCCGATTCGCGTCGATCTTGAACCGATCGGCATTGGCGCGAATGTATCGCACGCTGCGGCGCACGTCGGCAACAGCCTCGGGAAGACTGTATTTCGGACGGCTGCCGTGCCGCACCGTGAATACCGTGAACCCGCGAGTGGTGAGCGGCGCCGTGAATGGCTTCATTTGTTCGGGCGGCGACCACTGCGAATACCACGCGCCGCTGACGATGAACAGCACGGCCGCTCCATTCGCGCCTTCACGCGGCGTGAACACGTCGAAGGTCATCGCCAGCCCGTCCTTGTGACCGTAGACCACGTCCGCCGTTATGTCGACGTCTTGTGATCGGGCCGCTCCGGACAAACCGGCGAGCATCAGCAGAGCGAAGAGCAAGAGCAGAGACGGTGTGCGTGGCATCGACAACCCAAGCAGATCAGAGTGTGGAGTCAGGGGCATTGGTGAGCCTCGTGCGGCATCGAGTATCCCGAATGACTCGGTGGGCGCCGAGTGGTGATCTCCGCGGCTCTGCGTGATGTCGCCGGTGTCCCGCATCATCTTCAAGCGATCCGCTGTTTAGGCAGGGAAGCCGCGTTTTCGCAGGAGCGCCCCGATGCCGGCGTCACGGCCGCGAAAAGCCCGGTATCCGTCAACGGGATCGATCGTATTGCCGACGCTGAATACATGATCGTGGAGCCGCCCCGCCAACACCTTGTCCCAGGGGCTGCCCGCCTCGGCAAACGCCTCCCAGGCGTCGGCGGTCAGCGTGTCAGCCCAGAGGTAGCTGTAGTAGCCAGCCGAGTAGCCGTCGCCTGAAAAGATATGGCCGAACTGTGGCGTGCGATGCCGCATCACGATCTCTTCCGGCATGCCGAGACCGTGGAGCGTGTCTCGCTCGAACGTCGCGGGATCGATCGGCGTTGCGCCCGCCAGATGGAGCTTCATGTCGATCAGAGCACTGGCGAGAAACTCGACCGTCTTAAAGCCCGCGTTGAACGTGGCGGCATGGGCGATTTTCACCACGAGGTCGCCCGGAATCGGCCGGCCGGTCGCGTGGTGCACCGCAAAGCGATCAAGAACCTCCGGCGTGGAGAGCCAGTGTTCCAGCACCTGAGAGGGGAATTCGACATAGTCGCGGGCCACGTTCGTGCCGGAGACCGACGGATAGTTCACCCGGGAGCAGAGCCCGTGCAACGCGTGACCAAACTCATGAAAGAGCGTGGTGGCGTCATCCCAGCTGATCAGCACCGGCTCGCCCGCAGGCGGCTTCGCGAAGTTGCAGGTGTTGGAGACGATCGCGGGAACGCTGCCCTCGAAGCGTTCCTGCGACCGGTAGCTGCTCATCCAGGCGCCCGACTGTTTGCCTGTGCGGGCGAAGGGATCAAAGTACCAGAGACCAGCCACGGCTCCGGTGGCATCGCGAACCACCCAAGCACGCACGTCGGGGTGGTAGGTCGGCACCTCGCGGGGATCGGCCGGCTGGAACGACAGCCCGAACAGCTTTTCCGCCGTGAAGAACATCCCCTCGCGCAGCCTTTCGAGCTGCAGATAGGGCGTGATCTCGCTCTCGTCGAGGTGGTACTTCGCCCGGCGGACCTTCTCGGCATAGAAGCGGTAGTCCCAGGGCGCGATGCTGATCCGCGCCCCCTCCGCATCGGCGAGGGCCTGCATATCGGCCACCTCCTCGCGGACCCTGGCCACCGCCTTCGGCCAGACCGCCTCCATCAGCTCCATCGCCCGCTCGGGCGTCTTGGCCATCGAGTCTTCCAGCCGCCAGTGGGCGTGGGTCGGGTGGCCGAGCAGTTGCGCGCGACGGGCCCGGAGCTGGAGCATTCGGGAGACCGTCTCGTGGTTGTCGGTCGCGCCTCCGCCCGCGCCGCGGTCGATGAACATCCGCCAGACCCGCTCTCGGAGATCGCGGCGGTGGGCATAGGTGAGGAAGCTCTCGACGCTCGAGCGGGTGTTGGGGATCGCCCAGCGGCCCTTCTGGCCGCGGGCCTCGGCCGCCTCGGCAGCGGCGTCGTGTAGGGCCTGCGACAGGCCGGCGAGTTCGGTTGTGTCGTCGCAAAAGACGACGCCTTCGTTCTCGTCGCGAAGCAGATTCTGGCTGAAGGTGGTGGCGAGCCCTGCCAGATCAGCATTGAGCGACGAGAGTTCAGTCTTCGCCGCCGGATCGAGCCGAGCACCGTTGCGGACGAAGTGGGTGTAGGTCAGCCAGACGACCCGCTGCTGCTCGGGTGACAGCCCCGAGCGTGTCCGTGCCTCGTAGACCGCGGCGATCCTGGCGAAGAGCCGCTCGTTCTGCGTGATCTGATCGCTGCAGGCGGCGAGCCTGGGCGCCATCGTGCGCTCGACCTCCTGCACGGCGTCGTCGCTGAGCGCTCCCCCGTAGACGCCATAGATAGCCTCCACTCGGCTGAGCATTCGGCCCGAGCGTTCGAGCGCGGCGATCGTGTTGTCGAACGTGGGGGGATTGGGAACGCTCGCGATGCGGTCGATCGCCAGGAGCTGATCGGCCATGCCGGCCTCGAGCGCCGGCGCGAGGTCTGCCACGCGGGCGGCTGCAAACGGCGGCACGCCACCATGAGGGCCAGGCCAGGGTGCTACCAGCGGATTCGGCTCGTCGCGAGGCGTATCGTGTGGCATGTCAGGACAGGCCAAGCACGTCGCGCATCGAATAGAGTCCTGCCGGCTTGCCGACCAGAAAGGCCGCCGCGGCCAGCGCCCCGCTGGCGTAGCAGTCGCGACTGGTGGCGCGGACATTGACGGTGAGCGCCTCCCCCTCGAGGCCGAAGAGGATCGTGTGCTCACCTGGATTGTCGCCGGCACGCACAGCATGGTAGCCGATCTCATCGGCGGGCCTGGCGCCGGGCCGACCTTCGCGGCCGTGGGCCACGCGGGTGAATCCGAAGGCGTCCTGCACGATCTGCCCGAACTTCAGCGCCGTGCCGCTCGGTGAATCTTCCTTATGACGATGATGGCATTCGATGATCTCGACGTCGGTCCGGCTGCCCACCCGCTCGAGCAGGCTGGAAGCGCGACCGACCAGATCCATCGCGATGTTCACAGCCAGGCTCATGCTTGGCGACTGGAGCACAGCGATCTTTCTCGCAGCCTCGTCGATCGCCCGCCGATCGGCAGGTTCGAGTCCCGTCGTGGCCACGACGAGAGGCACGCCTGCCTGCACGCAGGCTGCCGCAATACCGGCCACGGCCCCGGGGAGCGAGAAGTCGATCGCCACGTCGGCCGGGCAGGTCCAGGACTCGCTGACGGGCACGCCCGCGGCGGTGATGCCGGCGAGCGACCCGGCGTCATCGCCCAGCCGCGGATGCCCTGCCCTCTCCACGGCGGCGACGAGTTGCCAGGCCGGAGCCGACGAGCCAGCCGTTTCTGCTGCAGCACAGGCGATGATCCGCTGCCCCATGCGACCAGCGGCACCATGAACGACGAGACGACGCGGCGACATGGCTGGCAAGGGATAGACTCCTCGATCAGGGCTTGGAACGCGGAAGAAAAAGACGCAACTGAGGTCGCATGATAGCGAAGCGGCCGCCCAGCGCTCCAGCGGCCTGAAGCCGGCCGTCAGTCCGGCTTGGCTGGCAGGAAGGCGAACGGTTCCACTGGCGCGAGCTGTTTGGCGGCATTGCCGTTGTAGGTCGCTCCGCCAATCAGGGCGAGCTTCTTCGCCGGCGTCCCGGCTGTGAAATCGAGATCAGCCAGAGGAATCCAGAACACCGTGGGGCTTGTCGCCGAGTCGAAGTACATCACCTTTGACTTCTGGTCATAGACCGTCCGCCAGATCGTGCTGCCGACGTTTGGGGCGGCTGTCTTGAGCCCCAGCGGCACCGACGCATTTCGTATCACGCTGAAGAGCTGCGCCACGGCGAGCTCGTTGTCGTCGGTCTGCGGAAGGACGCCGAGGTAGAACGACGTGCGGACGAAGCGGTCGGATGCCCGGTTCGTGCCGGGAAGCATCGTCAGGCCGCCGATCCCCTTCCAGTAGGCGTCGAGGGCCAACTGCTGATCGTAGATCGGCGAGTTGGTCATCACCTGATACTTCCGGTCGTGATGGATCACGAGCTTCGCCCCCACGTATTCGAGGATCGCCGAGTCGCCGGAGGGATCGGAGATCGCCATGTGCCCGACCCCTGGGACGCCGTTGGGCAGCGTGGGGGCGATGATCGTGAAAGGCTCCTTCTCCAGAGCGCCGACGGCTTCCTTCACCGTCGCGTAGCTGTCGAGCACATATTGCGTCCAGACGGCAATCGACATCGTCGGCTTGCCGGCGGCCGGCCGGCCGTAGTCGCTCTCGACGAGGTAGAGCGTGTTGGCGACGAGGCCTTTTTCGTTGATGCCGTCGACCGTCGCGACGCCATAGAAGGAGCAGGTGAGCGAGCCATACTTGCTCGTCCAGGAGAGC